>Ga0075522_10000399_pt1 | contig 31215 bp, 35 predicted proteins | sample NGEPerA_FD_74796 | JGI IMG/M metagenome (GOLD analysis project Ga0075522, IMG submission 74796) | Arctic peat soil microbial communities from the Barrow Environmental Observatory site, Barrow, Alaska, USA - NGEE PermafrostL2-A | ecosystem: Environmental > Terrestrial > Soil > Wetlands > Peat ... | reverse complement strand
CATTCCGAACACAGCAGTCAAGCCCACCAGCGCCGATGGTACTTGGGGGTCCCCCCCTGGGAGAGTAGGTCGCCGCCGGGATTTCTTGAAAGGCCCCCACTTCGGTGGGGGCCTTTCGCTGTCCATTCACGAACTGCGCGATGCGCGACTCGACGTTCGACCTCTATACGCTCCTGCACTGCGCAGAAAGTGGTTCAAGAATCGCGCTGACGGTATCTAGCGCACTCGCGCGTCGTGTCGGCGAAGAAGGATCTCATCGACGGTCTCTTCTGGTGAGAGATCGGATGAGTCGAGCCACAGGCCGATTCGTGGCGTCTCCTCGGCGAAGGACGCACAGAGTCCCTCGACGTCCCATTCGCCATAACCGGTCTTCTCACGCTGGTGTTCGCGCGTCGTGACGACGTCCGGTCGAGGGTTCAACACGATGACGTAAAGAGGGGACATCTCGAGTCGACCGACGACGTTGGCCAGCGCTCCTCCGGCGTAGATGTCCTGGAGCACGACCGTGAAGTCGTCGCGCCAGTAGTCGTTGGCGACGCTTGCGGCGATGCGTTGACGAAGGTCGAGCTGACGAAGCGCCTCATCACCCAATTCGGGCGTGATCGGGTCGCGGCCGCGCACGATCATCTTTCGAAAGACGTCGCCGCGCACGTGGACGCCGCGCGCGAATCGTTGAGCGAGGAGATCGGCCACGGTCGATTTTCCCGCGGCCATGACGCCGGTGACGACGAAGCCCACCGCCGGCTCGTAACGTTCACCCTGGGCGGCGGAGGTCGCCACCTTGGCCGTACGCGTAGCGACGAACGACATTTAGGTCTGAATCTCGTGGTCGAGACGGTCGAGGACCTGATAGCACTTCAGTACTTGATTCACTGAGGCATTCGGTTCGCGACGCTCGTTGATCGCGGCGACGAACTCTCGGTCCTGCAGTTCAATGCCGTCCATCGATACGTCGACGTGGGACAGGTCAACGGCGACGTCGCTTCCGTCAATCAAGTCGTCGTAGCGCGCGATGTAGGTGCCGTTGTCACAGATGTAGCGAAAGAACGTGCCGAGCGGCCCCTCGTTGTTGAAACTCAGCGACAGCGTGCAGGCCTGTCCATTCGAGGTCTTCAGTTGAATCGACATGTCCATCGGAATCCCGAGGTCGGCGTTGGTCGGCCCGGCCAGTGCGTGGGCCTCGACGATGTCGGCACCGCACTGGTAGGCGAAGAGATCGACGGTGTGGGCGGCGTGGTGCCAAAGAAGATCGTCGGTCCAACTGCGTGGTTGTCCGAGGGCGTTCATGTTGGTGCGCCGAAAGAAATACGTCTGGACGTCCATTTGGAGAATGTTCAATTCGCCGGCGCGAATACGTTGATGGATCCACTGGTGAGAAGGGTTGAAGCGCCGCGTGTGCCCGACCATGCACACGAGCCTCGTGTCGCGTTGGGCCGCGGCGACGGCCTGTGCGTCGGACCAGGAGTCGGCGAGGAGTATCTCGACTTGCACGTGCTTGCCGGCGCGCATGGTGTCGATGGCTTGACGCGCGTGCAATTGGGTCGGTGTCGCCAAGATGACGGCGTCGACGTCCGGAGAACCCAAGACCTCGTCCAACTCGGTACTCGCGATCGGCGCGCCGTATTTTTCGGCGACCCCTTCGGCCTGATCAAGTCGACGGCTCACGACGGCCGCGATCTCGACGCCGTCGATGCGCGCGAGCGCGTCGAGATGCTTGATGCCAAAGGCTCCGGCTCCAGCGATGGCGACGCGCATGTGATCCCTTCGACGCAATATGCGTTACTTAGTGGGCTCCGCATCGGATTGTCGACCAGGAGTTTACGCTGCAGGTCCGGCGCCGGAGCAATCTCGGGGATGAAGTCGACGATTGCGCCATCGTCGGGCATGTACTCGTGCAGATTCGGGTGCGGCCAGTCCGTTCCCCAGAGCACACGACTGGGGAAACGTTTGATGTCTCGTCGTGCGAACGACGCGACGTCGCCGTAGTGCGGGGGCCCTCGACGCTCAGTCGTTCGGGACACGTCACCTTGCACCAGAAGTTTTCGCTGTCCATGTTCCCGTAGTCAACCGCGATCGTTCGCATCGCGTGTCGCTCTCGCGAATCGTTTTTCTACGATTGGCATGGTGGCGTTGACAGTTTCGACCTGGGAATTCGAGGATTAGTGATCCGCGCTTTGACTTGAGGGTCGGAACGATCTTCGTCGACGTCGCGGCCGTCACGTCGATGGTCACCTTCGTCGTCACGACGTTGAGAACGGCGAGTCCTTCAACGAGGGAGATGCCCTTGACCGGCGCGGTCCGAACCTGCTGCTTTTGGGGATTCGCGCCGATTTCCGGAGACCCGGTCGTGAAGTACACGATCGCTCCATAATCGATCGAGGGGCTGAACTACTTCGTGAAAGGACTTACTCTCGAATGCGGTCGTCTCGGCGCGGCACCCACTGGTCTCGGACATCGCGAATCTTCGTATGTCCCACGCCGTGATCTGTCGAGAACTGGGTCCGGGTACCGACACCGGCGCGAGACATCCAGTCGCGAGTGACCTGGCCGCGGACACCGATTCGAACGCTTTGAAGAAGGTCAGCGATGACCATCGAATCGTCGACCGTCGACATGGATTCGCACTGTATAAGAGCGTGAACTCTCACTAGATGCCTTGGTCGAGGGCCAATGCCTGCACAAGCCGCGGGCGGTTGTTGCGTATCAGGTTACCTGATACACTCCAGGTCCAAACAGTGGCGATCTCTCCACGGCGCTCAGTAGCAGCGGAGTAAGTCTTTGACTTAGCTCTCTCTCGCATCGTTTCGGAGGTGCACCGTCCAAGAACAGAGGAGTTCAAATGACGACGAGTGCAAATGCCACATCGAACCGTCGGCCACTCGGAACGTGGAGTACCGTACTCGCCGAAGTTGACGAGGACGGGATTGGGTGGGTGACTTTGAATCGACCCGAGAAGCGCAACGCCATGAATCCGAAGTTGAACGAAGAGATGCTCGACGTCCTCGACGTCATCGAGAGTGACGACAGCGTCAGAGTTCTTGTTCTCACCGGGGCCGGTGAGTCCTTCTGCGCGGGAATGGACTTGAAGGAGTATTTCCGTGAGATTGACGACGGAGGGCCCATCGCACGCATTCGTTCCCGTCGACACTCCAACGAGTGGCAGTACCGCCGCCTCATGTTCTTCGCAAAACCCACCATTGCCATGGTCAACGGCTGGTGTTTCGGTGGTGCCTTTACGCCACTGGTTGCCTGCGATCTCGCGATCGCCGCCGAGGATGCAGTCTTTGGACTTTCCGAAGTGAATTGGGGCATTCCGCCGGGGTCCGTGGTGTCGCGGTCACTGGCGGAGATGATCCCCGCCCGAGACGCTATCTACTACATCATGACGGGTAAGACGTTCACGGGAGTTCAGGCGGCGGAGATGCGATTGGTGAACGAGGCGGTTCCGAGCGAGAAGCTGCGAGAGTGCACGATTGAACTCGCCAAGCACGTCGCGTCGATGAACCGAACGGTTCTTGAAGCGGCGAAGACCGGCTTCAAACGGGCCCGTTCAATGGACTGGGAAACGTCCGAGGAGTATCTCTATGCCAAACTCGACCAGTCGATCGCGAATGACCCCGAGCACGGACGTGAACAGGGCATGAGCCAGTTCCTCGACGACAAGACATTTCGGCCCGGACTCGGGGCCTACAAGCGTGACTGACGTTACGACTGACGCACGCAAAGTCTCTCGAGCTGCATTGAGACGCCTGCTGCACCCGCGTTCGATCGCCATCGTGGGGGCGTCCGATTCGTCCGAATCGATCGGCGGAGCTCCGATTGCCTTGTTGGAACGCTTTGGCTACGACGGCGACGTCTACTGCGTCAGTCGCACACGCACGGAGATCAACGGACGACCGTGCGTCGATTCGATTGCGAGTCTTCCATATGGCGTTGACGCACTGGTCCTGGCGATTCCAAAGTCCGGTGTACTCGAGGCAGTCGAATCTGCTGGTCTCCGGGGGGTCGGTGGAGCGGTGGTCTTCTCGTCCGGCTACGCCGAAACGGATGTTGACGGTGCCGCTCAACAGTGGGAGCTTGCTGCCGTGGCCGCGAAATACGACCTCGCCCTGGCGGGGCCGAACTGTCTAGGTCTCATCAATTTCGCGGAGTCCGCCCCATTGACCTTTGGTGACGCCACGCCGAATCGCCGTGACGGCGCCACCAGTCTCGCCATCGTTGCTCAGAGTGGTGCGATGTCGTTAGCCCTTACTTACGCGGCGATGGCTCACGATATTGCCGTGAGTTACACCATCTCCACGGGCAACGAGGCGGTCCTCGGTATTGAGGATTACCTCGGTGAAATTCTTGAAGAGGGCGGCATCCGAGCGGTGGCGCTACTGATCGAACAGATTCGACGACCGACAGAGTTCATCGAATTGGCCCGAATAGCGCGTCGACGGGGAGTTGCTCTCTGTGTTCTCCACACTGGTCGCGGTGAACGTGCCAAAGCAGCCTCGCTCTCGCACACCGGTGCGATCGCTGGCGATCAGGACGTTATGCGGGCAGTACTTGGTCGAGAGGGAGTGCTGTTCATCGATTCGCTCGATGAGCTCATCGATACCGCGAGCGTCCTCGTCAAATGTGAAACGCCGAGCGCATACGGCGTTGCGTTCATGACTGACTCGGGCGCCGCCAAAACGTACGCCATCGACGTTTGTGATGATATCGGACTCCTTCTGCCAGAGCCATCCTCCGAGACCTTCAAAAAGTTGACGAATGAACTTCCACCGTTCGCCATCGCGAGTAATCCAGTGGACATCACCGCGATGGGTCTCAACGATCCGAGCCTTTACGGGCGTGTCGCGTCAACGCTCCTCGGTGACGACGAAGTTGGCTGTCTCGTGGTCTCCGCCATGCCAGGCTCAATAACACAAGGCACCCAACAAGTTGACGCGCTGTTGCCCGTTCTCGCCGCGGCTGGCAAACCGGTCATCTACACGATTATGGGAGGCGAGTCACCGCTACCCGTAGAGAACATTCTCAAGATCTTCGACGCCGGTCTGCCCCTGTTTCGATCTCCCGAACGCGCACTGTGTGCCGCACGAAATGTGACGAAGCGAGCGCGAACGGTGCGCGAAGCGAGCGCGCGAGAGGCGCCGAGAAACTTTGTACCTCTCGTTCTCGACGTGAACTCGCGACTCAGCGAACACGGCGCGAAGGCCCTGTTGTCCCAGGCAGGGCTGCGTGTCCCCTTGGGCGAATTGACTTTCGACGGCCATTCCGCAGTGGCGGCGGCTGCAAAAATTGGCTACCCCGTAATTCTGAAGATCGTCTCGGAACAGATACTTCACAAGAGCGACGTTGGCGGAGTCGTGGCCGTCGCCGACGAAGAAGGACTCGATAGTGCGTATGCCGACATGCTCGCTCGGATTTCTGTCACTTGTCCGGAAGCCGTCATTGACGGTGTTCTCGTTGAAGAGGTCGTCGGCGCGGGAGTCGAGGTCATCGTCGGGGCACGTCGGGACGTGAACTGGGGGGAGACGGTACTCATTGGCCTCGGTGGAGTCTGGGCTGAATCCTTTGACGATGCCGTGGTCATTTCGGCCGACGCCGACCGAAGCGAGATTCTTACCGCTATCGATTCGCTTCGTGGCGCCGCCACGTTACGTGGTGCTCGAGGCACGATGAAGTCGGACATCGACGCATTGGTGCGCGCGGTCGAGCTCTTGGGCGGGGTGCTTCGATCGACACCTCGGTGCGTCGAGATTGAAGTGAATCCTTTGGTGGTCCTTTCCGACGGCCAAGGTGTTGTCGCACTTGACGCTCTAATTGTCGCGCATCCGTAGCCGGGTCGTGCGCAGGACGTCGGGACACCGATTGAGTACGGCGACAATGCACTTCTCCGCGGACTGTCACAGGAGCCGTTCGATTGGACCGCGGCCTTACAACGGTGGCGCCAGATTTCGAAGACAGTGAATCAAGAGTTGCTGTAGCTCCAAGGTTTCGGTGCCGTGCAAGTCTTGGAACATTTGCATTTCCAGTTGATCGACAGCACGATTACAGGATTCTAAAAGACCGCGACCTTTAGCCGTTAAATTGATGCGCAAAATCCGGCGATTGAACTCGTCTGGTTGGCGATCGATATAACCCATGGATTCAAGTGCAGTAACGGTTTGATGCGCGGATTGGGGTTTCATAAAAGACCGGACTGCAAGTTGCGCTGATGACATTTTCGGTCTCACGGCCAAGACGCTGAGCGCAGTGTACTGCGTCGTCGTCACGCCGTTTTCTCGACAGATGGTGTCGAGGCGTGCCCGAACTGCGAGTTCCAGTTGCTTCACGACATAAATGGCCCGTGGCGTTCGTGGCGTAGTCACGTTCGCGTTCCTTTCATTTTCGGAATGTCAAAGGGGCCAACACTCGTTATCAGTTTACCTGATGTCCAGAATCCGAAAAGTCCGCCGAAGGTGAATGTGTCTCGAAAAGGAGAGGTGGTCGTCGTCTCGTTGAATGCGAGACGATGACCACAGAGACCGCAGGGCTCGGCAACACAGACGCCCATCGTCACGTTGCGTGAAACGTCGAGGAGTACGGGAATGAGCATTCACGGCTGGCGTACTGAGTCGTTGTGGTTGTCGCAATTCTGTTTTTTTCCACGCAACTGAACGCGGAGACGAGTCCAGATTCATTGCGGAACGTTCTCTCGAGTGCTCCGCCGCGCAGCGCCGACCTCGCACGGACGTCAACGTCAATGAACTTCCACGGAAGTTCTGGGGCGGACTTACTCGTTACAGTGGTTGGCAGTAACCCATTAGGTAGTTAACGGTGGAGGGGAATGTATGGCGGTAGATGAAGGCAAGCCGGTCGATCATGAGCGGCGCCAACGCGACCCCGCGAGAACAAAGATAGAGATTCTCGAAGTGGCCACTCAGGAGTTTGCCGATCGAGGCTTCGCGGGCGCCCGCGTGGACGAAATCGCCGCCCGAACGCGAACTACCAAGCGTATGATCTACTACTACTTCGGATCCAAGGAGCTCCTGTACATCGCCGCTCTGGAAAAGGCGTACGAGACTATTCGCATTACCGAACAGAGTGTCGACATTGTCAACCTTGATCCCGTTGCCGCGGTACGCAAGCTCGCCGAGTTGACCTTTGATCGTCACGAGGCGAACCCCAACTTCAGTCGACTCGTCAGCCATGAGAACACGCAGCGCGCAAAGTTCATCAACGCCGACGGCGGTTTTCCCGGACTCGATCGGCCGGTGATCAAGATGTTGCAGAATGCGCTCGTACAGGGTCGCCTTGATGGTGTTTTTCGCCGTGACATCGACGTCTTTGACCTGCACATGCTCATCAGTTCGTTCTGTTTCTTTCGAGTCAACAACCAGTACACGTTCGCGGCCAACTTCAATCGGAATCTTGTCGAATCGAGCCGACGCGCAATGTATCGCGAGATGATCGGCGACTTGGTTGTTCAATACTTGATCAGCGCGCCGGAGTAAGACGCCTTCGATCGTTGGCCATTTCCAACCTACGCTTCGAGATCGCGCTGCAGCTCGCCGAGCGTCTGGTAACAGCCCAGCACATCATTGATCGACGAGTTCGGTTCGTTGCCGTCGCGAATGGCCCGCAGAAACTCACGGTCCTGAAGCTCGATACCGTCCATCGAAACGGCCACGCGGCTGACGTCCACGATGTCGTCATCTCCCGTCGTGAGATCGTCGTAGCGTGCGAGATAGGTGCCGTTGTCACAGATGTAGCGGAAGAATGTTCCGAATGGACCTTGGTTGTTGAAACTCAGCGAGAGCGTGCAGAGTTGACCAACCGCACTGCGCAGCTGAATGGACATGTCCAGGGGGATGCCGAGTTCCTCGCTAACCGGTCCGGCGAGAACGTTCGCCGACGTGATGGGTTCGTTGCACTGATAAGCGAAGAGATCGACGGTATGCGCGGCGTGGTGCCAAAGGAGATTGTCGGTCCAACTACGGGGGTTGCCGAGGGCGTTCGTGTTGGTGCGCCGAAAGAAATACGTTTGGACGTCCATCTGTTGAATCGTCAGTTCACCGGCGGCTATTCGTTGGTGGATCCACTGATGGGAGGGATTGAATCGCCGCGTATGGCCCACCATGCAGACCAAACGTGAAGCGTGGGCGACACGGGCCACTTCTCGTGCATCGTCCCAACTGTCGGCAACGGGAATCTCCACTAGGACGTGCTTGCCGGCCTCCAACGTGGCGATCGTCTGCTCGGCGTGGACCTGCGTCGGTGTACAGAGTATGACTGCGTCCACTGCGGGATTACGAAGTACGTCCTCCAGGTCGACGGTCGCCTGCCGAGCGCCGTAGATGGCGGCGACGTCGCGCGCTTGTTCGATGGTCCGACTAACTACGGAGACGATCTCGACGTCGTCGATGCGGACAAGTGCGTCGAGATGTTTGATGCCAAATGCGCCCGCGCCAGCCAGTGCCACTCGCATGCCCATAACCCCTAGTTTGCTCTGAGCACGAGATGACCGACGGCGGTGTTGGAGGCAGGCACGTGGTAAAAACGATGGAGGACCTCGACTGCGTCACCGAGGGCCCCCCGCATAATGAGCCACATCACCAGTTCGATACCTTCGGATCCCGCTTCACGGAGATACTCCAGATGAGGAATCTTTCGCAGGACGTCTGAGTGATGGGCCATGTTGTCGAGATAGGCGTTGTCGAACGGTTGGTTGATGAGGCCCGCTCGCGGGCCCTGGAGTTGGTGACTCATGCCCCCAGTGCCCCACACCTGTACATTGAGATTCTCGTCAAAGCTCTCGACCGCTCGTCGAATCGCTTGGCCCAGTTTGAAGCAGCGCTCGCCAGTGGGCGGCGGGTACTGGATGACATTCACCATGATCGGCACGACCTTGACGGGCCACGAAAGCGCTTGGCCGAAGAGTAGCGACATCGGGACCGAAAGTCCGTGGTCGACTTTCATCTGGTTGATGACGGTCATGTCGAACTCGTCCAGGATGAGCGATTGGGCCATGTGGCACGCGAGGTCGACGTGACCAGACACGGGTGGTACCGGGCGTGGCCCGTAGCCTTCGTCGGCGATGGCATACTCGTCCGCGCAGCCAATGGCGAAGGTGGGAATCACCTCGAGCGAGAACGCCGAGGCGTGGTCGTTGTAGACCAGGATGATCACGTCGGGCTTCTCTTCGGCAATCCACTTTTTCGACCACTCGTAGCCCGCGAAGAGCGGGGCCCAGTAGTCGGAGTCTTGCTTTCCGACGTCGAGCGCCGCGCCAATGGCGGGCACGTGGCTGGTCGTAACGCCAGCGGTGATACGAGCCATGTCTAACTGCCGTCCTTGATAGAGCGCATACCGTCCGGTGAACGACCGCCGTGTAGCATCATCGCCGCGTATTCCTCTTCCGACATGTCGGTCATCGTCGCGGCAGCGCTTTGAAAACTGATACCGTCGGTCGCGAAGATCTTCGCGAGAAAGTAGATGTTTCCTCCGCACGCAATCAAGGCGTTGTAGTCACGTTGGAGGACGGCATCCCTCTGATCCGGCGTCATTGACCATTCGTCAAGGTAGACGCTCTCATTCGCTTTGAATCGCTCGCGATTCTCCGGATTCATCAGACTCATACAAAACTGGTTGAGTTGGAATCCCTGGTGCGAGCGCTGGGCGGTAAAGACCGTCGTGCCCGGAATGTCTTCGAACTCTTGATTATCCACCACGATCTAAGGCTCCTTCCAGTAGAGACGACTGGGATTGTCCACGAGCAACAGGTGTTGCTGTTCACGAGTCTGAGCGATGCGCGGCACGAAATCAACGAGTTTTCCGTCGTCGGGCATGTACTCCTTCAGATTTGGGTGCGGCCAGTCGGTTCCCCACAGAACGCGGTCCGGGAATCGATCGATGACCATCCGCGAGAACGGCACCGTGTCATCGAAGTTTGGGGGGCCTGAATGCGAAAGTCGCTCCGGACAGGTGACTTTGGTCCAGACATTCTCATACTCTTCCATCAGCCGAAGAAAGCGAGTGAATTCGGGGCCCTCGATCGGCTGTGTGACGTCGGGGCGACCCATGTGGTCGACGATCACTTGCGTCTCAATCGACGTGAAGAGATCCCATCGTTCGGCGAGATCGGCCGCCTCGAAATAGACGACGACGTGCCAGCCGAGCGCCGCAATCTTTTCGACGATTCGGTGGTAGTACCTGTCGGGTTCGGGATCAACCAAGCGGCGAACGTAGTTGAAGCGCACCGCGCGCACACCTCTTTCGTGCATCTCCAGCAATTCGCGCGCACTCGCGTCGGGCGTGATCGCGGCGACGCCACGACAGCGACCCTTCGCAGCGTCGAGCGCGTCGAGCATCGCTGAATTGTCGGTGCCGTGACAGGTGGCCTGGACGACGACGTTTCTTTCAAAACCAAGAAGGTCGCGCAGTGCGAATAATTGGTCCTTGCCTGCGTCACAAGGTGTGTATTTTCGTTCGGAGGCGTAGGGGAATTCTGCGCCCGGTCCAAAGACGTGACAGTGAGCGTCGACCGCGCCGGCCGGAAGTTGAAACGTTGGTCTGGTCGGCGCGGGATCAAATGAGAGCCAATCGGCGTCCATCGTAAACGTCGTGGTCACTGAGAGTCTCGATCTTTGAGAAGGCTGTCGAGGTGGGGGAATACTCGCCGCGCGTTACCCGAGAAGATTTGGTCTTTCTTCGCTGGCGAAAGATCGAGCGCGTCTACGTAGCGCTTTGTGTCGTCGAAGTAGTGGCCCGTCTCAGGATCGACACCCCGCACGGCCCCCATCATCTCGGAACCGAAGAGGATGTTGTCGAGATCAATAACGTCAAAGAGGAGGTCGATGCCGGGCTGGTGGTAGACGCAGGTATCGAAGAAAACGTTCTTCATAACGTGTTCAGCCAGCGGTGGTCGGTTCAACATGTCAGCTAGACCTCGGTACCGTCCCCAGTGGTACGGTACGGCACCGCCACCGTGCGGAATGATAAGGCGCAGGTCCGGAAAGTCAGAGAAGAGGTCGCCCTGGAGCAGTTGCATGAAGGCCGTCGTGTCGGCGTTCATGTAGTACGCACCGGTCGAGTGGAAGTTGACGTTACAACTCGCCGACACGTGAATCATTGCCGGCACGTCAAGTTCGACCATCTTTTCGTACATGGGATACCACGACGTGTCCGTGAGGGGGAGACCTTGCCACCAGCCGCCGCTCGGGTCAGGGTTCAAGTTCAGTCCCACGAATCCCAACTCCATGACGCAACGTTCGAGCTCCTTGATCGAGTTTTCTATCGGAACACCTGGAGACTGGGGCAGTTGACAGACGCCCACGAAATGGGCGGGAAAGAGCGACACCACCCTCGCTACCAAGTCATTGCACGCATGGGCCCACGCGTCGCTGACGCGTTCGTCGCCAATGTGCTGTTCCATCGCCGACGCGCGAGGTGAGAAGATAGTCATGTCCGCGCCACGTTCGCGCAGCAGTCGCAATTGATTGTGCTCAATTGATTCGATGATCTCGTCATCAGAGATCGCGGGGTACGCCGGGAAACGTTCACCGGCGCCAAAGGCAGCGACTTCGCTCGTCCGCCAAAGCGCATGAGCGTCCGGGGCCGTGGTGTAGTGGCCGTGACAGTCGATGATCATGAGCGCATCCATTTCGAACGAGGTACGAATACGTCGCCTCGCATGAGGAGCCGCGCGGTTCGCAGTAATGCCGCCGAGGAGACGACGACGCCCGTGGCCGTTCGATCGACGACCAGTGAAACGCTGAAATAACCGGACGGATGTTCGATGTCCATCGTGATTGGTGATCGCGTTAACGAGACCCCGGCGACTTCGCTCGCGATGGAACCAGCGATGAGACACGCCGTCGCCACTGAGACCGCCCCAAAGACGCCGATGGCCTCATGAACTCTCGTCGGAATGAAGGTGCGTGTCATAATCGCTCCACCGTTTTTCGCCGGAGCAAGCAGACTGACTTTGGGTACGGTGGTGTCGCTCACGTCGCCGAGGTTCATGAGAATACCCGCGGCACGACGGATTCGTTCGACCTTCTCGCAGACTTCGACATTGCCTTCGATGTCCGCGGGCTCTTCGTAGCCGGTGAGGCCCACGTCATCGGCCTTGACGCATACGACGGGCATACCGTTGTCGATACATGTCACGCGCACACCTTCGACGATGTCAACGGTGTTGCCGCTGGGCAGCAGACTGCCGCAACTCGATCCAGCGACGTCAAGAAACTCAATCGGTATCGGCGCGCTGGTGCCGGGCACGCCGTCAATACGCGTCTCACCGTCGTAGTGGACGTTGCCGTCGGGAGTCTCCACGCTCGCAATCGCGACGGTGTTGGTGTTCTCCATCCAGATCCGGATCCTCGTGACTGGCGTGGTCGGGGTCACGAGACCCTCTTCGATGGCGAATGGACCTACCCCCGCGAGAAGGTTTCCGCAGTTCTGACTGTCCGAAACCTCGGCACGGTCGGGCCATATCTGGAGAAAAAGGTAGTCGACGTCGGCGCCCGGTCGGTTCGAAAGCTTCACGATCGCCACCTTGGACGTCAGCGGGTGGCCGCCGCCCATACCGTCAATTTCGCGCGCGTCGGGCGAACCCAATGCCGCGAGCAGAACGGCGTCGCGTTGGGCGCTCTCCGAAGGGAGATCGCCGGCGTGAAAGTACAGTCCTTTCGAGGTGCCGCCACGAATCACCGAACACGGCACGGCAATCTGGTCGTTCACGACGGCGACTCGTCCTCGTAACGCAGTCCGCGTTCGGCGAGTTTGATCCGCATATTGTAGATGTCCAGACCTAGCTCACCCGCAGCCAGACGCGATCGTTTCTCGTCTTCATTGTCTTCTCGCTTTCGACACGAATCGACGACGACGGCGACCTCCTCGTGACGTATGACCACGACGCCATCATCGTCGGCCACGATGACGTCACCGGGACGAACGTACGCGCCTGCACACACGATCGGTCTCTGCACATCTCCGGGTGTCTCCTTTACGGTCCCTTGAGCACTAATGGATTTTGACCAAACAGGAAAGGCCATCGACGTGAGCGCAGCGACGTCTCGAACACCCGCGTCAATCACGAGTCCTCGAACACCGTGGGCAACAAGACTGGTGGCCAGTAACTCACCGAAGTAGCCGTCGTCACAGGGACTCGTTGGCGTCACGACCAAGACGTCGCCCGGTCGTGCCTGTTCGGCGGCCACGTGAATCGACCAATTGTCACCCGGTGCCACTTCACAGGTCAGCGCGTTGCCGGCGACGTGAATTGGTCGAAATATCGGACGAAGCCGTGAGCTCATCAGACCACGTCGACCTTGTCCTTCATGGATGGTCGCGACGCCGAACGAACCGAGTTCGTCAATGAGTTCGATGTCGCATCGTGGTGTGCGACGAACAACTACGGCCATTTAATCCTCCAGCAAGCGAATATGGTCCCGAGTAGTCATCGGTTCCCTTGACCTTGTGTATTAGGTTTAATTAACTGAACAGTACACGATACGTGCGGGCGACCCAACTCATCCACAGTGAGCCAGTTCATTGATCAGTGGCCAAAGGAGACGTCAGTGAAAGAACTGCGAACTCAAGTAGCCATCATCGGCGCCGGCCCGGCCGGTCTGTTACTCGGACAACTGTTGAATCGCGAGGGTATTCATAACATTGTCCTCGAGCGACGGAGTCGTTCGTACATCGAGAGGCGAACCCGGGCGGGAGTGATCGAATTCGGCATAGCGAATCTTCTTGAATCGGCCGGGGCTGGGGAGCGCATGCGGAGCGAAGGCCTTACACATCACGGTGTGGAGTTTCGCGTGGAGCGCGACGCTTATCGCATTCCCCTAAGTGAGTTGTCCGACGGCAAATCGATCACCGTGTACGGGCAACAAGAGGTGGTGAAGGACCTCATTGCACTTCGTGTCAACGCGGGTACCGCGCTCTACTTCGACGCCGAGGTCACGTCGATCGAGTCGCTCACCAGTGATGCGCCGGTTGTGGAATTTCATGGTGCGGACGGAACAATACGCGTAACGTGCGACTACGTCGCCGGGTGTGATGGAAGTTTTGGAGTCGCCAATCAATCGATCCCGGCGAGTGTGAAGCGCCACTACGAGCGGACGTTTCCATTCTCGTGGCTGGGCATCTTGGCCGAGGTCGCACCGACGACCGAAGAACTCATCTACTGTCGCCACGAGAGTGGCTTCGCACTGTATTCGATGCGATCACCGACACTCAGTCGGCTGTACCTGGGTGTTCGACCCGACGAGAAGCTCGACACTTGGTCGGATGATCGCATATGGAGCGAGCTCAATCGTCGACTCGCCACTGACGAGATGCCAGAGGTCAATCAAGGTCCTATTATCGAGCGCGGCATTACCGCCATGCGCAGCGTCGTGATTGAACCAATGAGTTACGGTCGCCTCTTCCTCGCGGGCGACGCCGCGCACATTGTTCCGCCCACCGGTGCGAAGGGCATGAATCTGGCCCTCGCGGACGTGCGCTCGCTCGCGCAAGCCTTCGTCGCAAGATTAAAGGGGAACGACGACGCTCTTCTCCAGTCCTACTCCGCCACCTGTCTCGAACGTGTCTGGCGCGCCGAGGAGTTCTCCAACTACATGACGCAAATGTTGCACCCCAACGACGCTGATGACTTCGAAAACGGTGTGCAGTTAGCTCGCCTACGTCAGTTGGTCACGACGAAAGAGACCGCGACCGTACTGGCGCGCAACTACGTCGATCTCAATAGTCTCTAGAACGGGTAGATCGGCAGTTCACTCTGCGCTGTCACCCATTGCGTCTCGGTGTAGGCGTCAAGATTCGCCATACCGCCCATTCGAGAGCCGTTACCGGAACTACCCGTGCCCCCAAAAGGAATCACCGCTTCGTCGGCCACGGTCTGGTCGTTGATGTGAATGGCACCGGAGGGAATGCGACTCGCGAGTTCCAACGCGCGCAGCCCGTCGTTGGAGAGGATGCCAAGTGAGAGTCCGTACGAACTGGACGATGCCAGCGAAACCGCCTCGTCCAAGGACGAGAAGGCGATCACGGGAGCGACCGGTCCAAAGACCTCCTCGCAGTAGGCGCGCGCCGTGGTGTCCACATTGGTCAAGACCGTCGGCCTATAGAAAAGGTCCTGGTAGGTTCCGCCCGCGAGCAACCGAGCGCCACCGGCCACGGTTTCGGTGACCATGGAGTGCACGCGATCACGCTGCTTCGCGTCGATAAGTGGACCAAGGGCGACTTGTCCACTTTTGGGATCGCCCACCGGGAGGTGGTTGGCGTGCTCGGCGAGCAGGTTGGAGTAGTCGTCGAAGATGGCGGCGTCGACGATGTGTCGACCGGTTGTCATGCAAATCTGGCCCTGGTGCATGAACGAGCCAAAGGCCCCAACCGATACGGCTTTCTCCAAGTCCACGTCGGCCATGACGATGAGCGCCGAGTTCCCCCCGAGCTCCAGATGCACGCGCTTGAGATGTTGTGCTCCAAGGGAACCGACACTTCTTCCGGCCACGGTCGAGCCGGTGAAGGCGATCACTCGCACGCGAGGATCTATGACGAGTGCTTCACCGACCTGTGCACCGCCGGGGAGCATTGCGAACAGACCCTGGGGTAGTCCCGCCTCTTCGAAGACCCGAGCGAGCACCACGCCACCGCATACCGCCGTGCGAGGGTCGGGTTTCAAGATGACTGCGTTGCCGAGGGCGAGCGCCGGGGCGACCGATCGAATCGAAAGAATGAGCGGAAAGTTGAAGGGTGCGATTACCCCGACGACGCCCGCGGGCACGCGACGTGAGAAACTTAACCGAGGAAACTCGCTGCGCAGGATGTCGCCGGTGGGATGGGAAGCTAAAGCCGCAGCTTCGAAACACTCCTCGGCAGCGACTTGTATTTCGAGTTGGGCCTTGGGACCAATGCCACCCGACTCTCGCACGATCCATTCCGAGAGCTCTTCGGCGTTATCCAAGAAGAGCTGTCCCGCTTTGCGGAGCACCGCGCTTCGCGCTGTGAAAGGAAGTTCGGCCCATGACTTTTGCGATTCGGCCGCGACGGAGGCCGCCAAAGCGACATCGTCGGTGTTGGCGCGGCCCGATCGCCCGAGCACCTCACCCGTCGCAGGTTCGACGACCGGTGCGTCGCCGTCGCCGCCTTCGCGCCAACCGTCCAAGGAAATCTTGCCTTGCCAACTGGCGCCATCAAGAAATTTCATTTGTACTCCCTAGTTCAAAGTTCCTTGGTTACTTATCACAGTTTTGGTATCCTCGCTGACGAAGCCGAATCGGGATGCACTCTCACCCCTCGGACGACTTCATCTATAACTCATTGGAGCGGCGTGTACTTACGAGATCACTGGTATGTTGCAGCACTGAGTCGTGAGCTCATCACGAAGCCGCTTTCGCGCCAGATCCTCGGCGAGCACATTGCGTTATTCCGCAGTGAGTCCGGTCAGATCGTCGCGCTCGCTGATCGATGTCCCCACCGCGGCTATCCGCTCTCGTTGGGTACCGTCGAGGGCGAGCAGTTGGTCTGCGGCTACCACGGCTTCACTTTTGACTGTTCCGGCACGTGCGTCGCCGTACCTGGTCAAGATCGCATACCCGGGCGGGCGAACGTTCGCGCCTATCAAGTTCTAGAGCAGGGTCTGTTCGTGTGGATCTGGATGGGACGCGGTGAAGCCGATCCGGCAAGACCTCCCGATACGCCGTGGCTGACTGACGTCGAACAGTGGTCGGCCGTCTCGGGCGTAGCTGAGATCAACGCTTCGTTTGACCTCCTCGTGGACAACCTGCTCGATCTATCCCACGAGACATTTTTGCACCGCGGTTCGATTGGCACGCCCGAAGTGGCCACCACGCCAATCGAAGTCGAAATCGACGAGGAGACCAATGTCGTCCAGGTCTATCGACACATGAATGCCGTCGACTGCCCTCCTTTCTACTCGCGAACGACGGGACTCGAAGGGAAAGTCGATCGATGGCAGGATATTGAGTACTCGCCACCCGGTTACTACCTGTTGCACGCGCGCATCGCCGCAGTGGGCGAGCCCCCGCACCCGGACGGCTCCGACGAACACGCGTTTCACATGAAAATCTTCTATGGACTTACACCGTCGCGCGAAGGCAAGGTATTTGACTTTTGGGCGCTTGCTCGGGACTTCTGCGTGGGCGACGACGAGATCGATCGGTTTCTAGAAAATATGCAGGGTGGTGTCGTGCAAGAAGACGTCGATGCACTTAATATCTTGCAGTTGCGCTCTGACGAGCTCATGGAGGTAAGTGAAGTCAGCGTGAAGATCGATCGAGGCGGTCTCGCCGCGCGAAGGATGTTGGCTGCGATGGGCGAATCGACGCTGACCGACTAAGTCTGTATTCGAGTGCCATCATAGTAAAGGGTTTTCGAGCGTTCACCATTATGTACGGAATAGTGTGTTAAGAATCAGTCAAACTTTAGTGGGGGAAATTTAATGACAGAAGATATGAAGTCTGAGGGTACCGGTGGTATTCCAGGATGGGGCGGGTACGAGTTTGGACGGCGCCTCGGGCTGAAGGCCGCTGGCGCCATGGCTGCGTCGGGTGCGCTGTTGACACTCGGGGGCATTTCAGATGCGTACGCAGCGAGCAAATCGCAAACGATCAAGATTGGTTTTGTCTCGCCACGAACCGGTTCGCTGGCGGACTTCGCTGGCCCCGACGCGTACGTGCTCAACCAGATACGCCAATCGAGTTACTTCGCCAAGGGCATCATGATCGGTAAGACGAAGTACCGAATCGAAATCACCGAGAAAGACACTCAATCATTGGGCAACGTGGCAGTACAGGTCACACAAGAATTGATCAACTCTGGTGTCGACCTGATCTTGGTCAGTTCGGCGCCCGAGACGGTGATTCCCGTGGCCACCACATGCGAGCAGTTCAAGATTCCATGCGTGTCCACGGTCGTTCCGTGGGAGGCGTACTGGGGAGGCTTTTCTGGAGCGACCATCTCTCCCGAGGGCGGTGCAACTGGCACTGGGCCCACGTACAATTCATCGTTCTTCTTCGGTGTACCTCAGTTCGTGGGTACTTTCGTTCCCATGTGGCTGCGTGTACAAAAGTCGACGAAGTGCAACTCCAACGTCGCCGAGATGTACCCCAATGACTCCGACGGCAACGCTTTTCGCGCGGCGTTCGCTCCGACGGTCGGGGCGATTTATCCCAACGGTGGGTACACCTTCGTCGATGGTGGGGCCTACACCGACCTCGCCACGGACTATACGACGATGATTGAGACATTTAAGACGGGAGGCAAAGGTGGAGCGTCGTGTGATCTGTTCATCAACTGTCCGCTGCCACCCGACTTCCAGACGTTTTGGACTCAGGCATCGCAACAGAACTACAACCCGAAGCTCGCCACGGTGGCCAAGGTCATGTTGTTCCCGACTGACGCCTACGCACTGGGATCACTGTCGAACAACATTGCTACCGACGCATGGTTTACCCCGTACGCGCCTTATAAGTCGTCACTGACGGGGCTGTCGGCGTACAACTTCTGTGCCGGGTACCAAAAGGCGGGGCACGGTCAATGGGTACAGTCAATGGGATCGACGTACTCACTGTTTGAGATCGCAATCCAGGGATTGAAAAAGGTAACCAATCCACACAATCGCTTGGCACTCGCTAGGGCGTTGCAGGTCGTGAACTACAACGGCATGTGCGGTCCGATTGACATGAACTCGAAGAGCACGAATCCGATGCTGGCGAGCCCGGCCAAGGGAATCGGCATCATATCTCCGGTGGGCGTTCAGTGGAAGGCGGGATCAACGGACTTGGTGGGTCACCACAAGTACCCGTGGTCGCAGGTCGTGGTCGACAACTCCCTCAACAAGCACGTCCCGCTCAACGGTACACTCGAGCCCACCAACGCCTAACGGTCGCTTTGTGTCGCTGCTTCAGCTGGAAGACATCTCTAAAAAGTTTGGTCAAGTAGTCGTCGGAGAAAGTATTTCCTTCCAGTTGGAGCAGGGCGACGCGCTGGGCATCGTTGGCCCCAATGGGGCAGGCAAGACATCGCTCTTCGCCATGATTTCGGGCGATGTCTTGCCCGATTCAGGAACGATCCGCTTCGACGGACACGACGTTGCGCACCTGAGTGCGGCGAAGCGCGCTCGGGCCGGAATCGGACGTACCTATCAGGTCCCTCGCCCATTCGAGAACATGTCGGTCTTTGAAAACGCCCTTCTGGCGGCCCAACAGGGGGCCCGTACACGTGGTCAAAAGAGTTACGAAATCGCCTACGGCGCGCTCGAGCGAACCGAACTTCTCAACTTCGCAAACCGGCCGGCCGGCTCGCTCGGGTTGCTCCATCGCAAACGTTTGGAGTTGGCGCGTGCGCTCGCGACGTCACCACGAGTGCTGCTGCTGGACGAGATCGCCGGTGGTCTCACGGACCTCGAAGTGAACGAACTGACGCACATCATCCGGGGCTTCCGCAACGACGGCATCGCAGTGGTGTGGATCGAACACGTCGTTCGAGCGCTCTTGACCACGGTCGACCGACTGCTGTGTTTGGCCAATGGTGTCGTCGTGGCCGACGGCGAACCGAAGGCCGTCTTGGCGTCGGACGCGGTTCGTTCGGTGTATTTGGGCGGACGAATTCTGACGACCGATGTGTCCCATGAGTGAGACCGTGCTCGAGGTCCGCGACCTCCGTGTGTACCACGGACAACTGTGCGCGGTAGACGACGTGAGTTTCGTTCTCGGTGAGGGTGAGATTCTCGCGATGATCGGCGCCAATGGTGCGGGCAAGTCGACGTTGTTGCGAACGATCGCCGGACTGCATCAACCTTCGGCCGGCACCATCTCGTTCAAAGGCGTCGATCTCACCAATCTGACGCCGAATCGCCGTGTGCGTCTAGGACTCTCACTCGTTCCTGAAGGTCGTCGACTCTTCTCTTCAATGACGCTCGAGGAGAATCTCCTCGTGGGGGCCTACCGGGCCAAGGAGGGTCCCTTCACCATCGATCGAATCTACGATCTCTTCGAGTGGATGCCGAGTCGGCGTAAACAGTCCGTCTGGCAGCTCTCGGGGGGCGAACAGCAGGCTGTCGCGATCGGTCGCGCACTCGTCGCAAATCCCCAAGTCCTGCTTCTCGATGAACTCTCCCTCGGCCTCGCGCCCATCGTGATCGAACGAATCTATGCTCTCGTGCCTGAGATCGTGTCCCAGGGCGTGAGTATTCTCATCGTCGAGCAAGACGTGGCCCAGGGTGTGGCGGTCGCCGACTGCGTGCACTGCCTCCTGGAAGGACGAACCTCTCTCGTGGGCGTGCCCAGCGAATTGACATCGGATCAAATCGATCGCGCGTACTTCGGCTCGGACCTAACTCAATCCTCCCAACAGGAAGGAATGGGCGCATGATTTGGATCAACGTCGTCATTCAAGGTGTCTTGGTCGGCGGGTTTTATGCCCTCTTCGCATGCGGACTCTCATTGATGTTCGGCGTGATGAAGGTTATCAACTTGGCCCATGGCGACATGGCCGTCGTGGCTGGCTACGTGGCCGTATTTCTGACGCCGCACCTGCACATCGCGGAAATTTGGTCGCTGCTCGTGGTCGTACCGCTCTTCGCGCTCGTAGGCTACGTCTTACAACGGACGCTGATCCAAAAGAGCATCGACCGTGATCCCTTCACCACGCTGTTGGTGACCTTTGGCCTCTCCGTAGTGATCGAAAACCTGCTGTTGGAGTTCTATACCGCGAACGCCCAGACCGTCAATGTCGGCGCGCTCGGATACGAGTCGTGGCATCCCGGGTCGATATTCTTTATCTCCTACGTGTCGCTCGGTGTGTTGGTCGCCGCCGTGGCCGTGCTGGCGGTCCTGCAACTATTTCTCTCCCACACCGGCACGGGACGCCTCGTCCGTGCGGTGGCGGATGACCGCGAGGCCGCTCAGCTCAGTGGAGCGAACTATCGACATATCTTCGGCATCGCGGCCGCTATCGCCTTTGCGACGGTGGCGTTGGCGGGCATCGCGTACGGCATGCAGACTCAGTTCGCGCCCACGTCGGGTGGCGTGAACCTGCTCTTCGCCTTCGAGGCCGTCGTCATCGGGGGAATCGGCTCGCTATGGGGCACGCTGGTTGGTGGCATCGCCCTGGGCATGGCGCAGGTCTTTGGCGCTCACTTCAATCCTGAGTATCAACGCCTTGCGGGTAACGTGCTGTTTCTCCTGGTCCTCGCGGTGCGGCCCCGGGGCCTCTTCGGCAAGACGACGTCGGTCTCATGAGTCTTGACACGCCACGTCGCGAGGTAGGGCCGTCAGTTCGTCGCTCCAGCACGTCGCCGCTCTTCGCCTTGAGCGGTTCCATCATCTTGATCGGATTCTTCTCGGTCGCACCATGGATAGTGCCCGCTGAGTGGTCCTCGGTCTTGATGAACTTCTTCATTTTGGTGATCATGGCAACCATGTGGAACCTCCTCGCGGGCTACGCCGGGATGGTCTCCATTGGACAACAGGCCTTTATCGGTCTTGGGTCGTACGCCACGTTGTACTTTGCTCTGAAGGGCGTCAACCCCTTCTTGACCATTCCCCTGGCCACCATGATCTGTGCCGTACTGGCGGTCCCGATTACGTTCTTACTACTTCGTCTTCGCGGCGGTTACTTTTCGATCGCCACGTGGGTCGTCTCGGACACGGCCTTACTCATCATCGGGGCCATCGCCTACTTCGGTGGTGGCACGGGAAAGCTGATGCCGGGACTGCAGTACTTGAGTCCGTCGCAGACGGCTCACGACACCTACCTCGCGACCTGGTTCGTCGCCCTCGTGGTCGTCGTTGGAACCTACGTGCTGTTGCGCAGTCGCCTCGGGCTGGTTTTGGCGTCGATTCGCGACAACGAGGTAGCGGCCCGCAGTGCCGGGGTGAACGTTCAGTCGGCGCGCCGATTGATCTTCATCGTGGCCGCCGCGGGCTGCGGTGCGGCGGGTGCGGTGCTCGCGGTCAGTCAGCCCTTCATTCAACCTTCGAGCGTCTTCAATATTCAATGGGCCGCAGAGATGATCTTTGTCTCGATGATTGGAGGTCTTGGCACTATCGAGGGACCAATCATTGGTTCAGCTATATTCTTCACGCTGCAGCAGTCCCTTCAGCAGTACGGCGTTTGGTACCTCGTCATCTTTGGCTCGCTGGCGGTCGTCATTGCGTTATGGCAACCTCGTGGACTTTGGGGAGCCTTTCGTGACCGCTATCACACAGAACTACTGCCTGTGGGATACCATCTCCGAGAAGAGAAGTGACGAGCCGGCGACCGATTCCAGTCGACATCTCCAAATCGTTGCGGCGTCGCCAAACAATGAAGCCGACATGTGAGTGATCGACACAACATCCCATACGCGAATATATTTGTCGCCCCGCGTGTTCGCGATCGTCCAGCGCGCACAATCGCGAGGGCTTCGATGAGTCGCGTCACGGAAATCACCTTCCGCCCTGGAATGTCGTCGATCTCGTGCTCCTACGTGAGTGGGCACAAAGTGCTAAGTCAAGTCAAGAGCCCCTAGGTCGCTAGTAGCATTGCACGGTGCCCTCTCGAGACCCCTCGCCTCGTCGCGCCTCAGGCGGGCGTCCATCGAGCGCGTATCGTGGTGCCCCAAAGGGTGGCGACCGTTCCGACGGTTCGTCGAATGCCGGCCCGAAACGAGGTCCTCGCGACCACGAAACTCGAAATTTCGAGCCCCGCGAGCCCCGTGAGCTCCGTGAGCCGCGCGACGGTGCCAAGCGACGGATCGACTGGTCCAAGTCTGATGCTCGTCCTGCCCCCCGCGGCCTTCGATCCAACGGTCCTGGATCGCGTGACTCCAAGTCGTCCGGGGAACGAGGGCCACGGCGTTACGACCGAGACGATCGCAACGCTAGCAATCCCGAACGTCGCCCACGGCCCAGCACTGCCGGACGAGACGGGCGAACTCCCAGCCGGCCGGGCGCGCGCGTTGATCGTGCTCCCCGCCGTTACGAGACTTCGCGCGCGCCGCGCGAAGGGGGAATCTCCAAGGACTCGACATCACCGCGCGCGCCTCGGCCGAACGTTCGCCGAACTGGCCCGCCGGAGCGCTTGAAGTCAGCGCGACCCGAAAGCCGCTTCGACGCGCCCTCGCGCGACCGACGCCCGAGTCTGCCGCCGCGTAACCGTCCGCCGAGTCGTGCGCGAGTCGAACGTCGACCTCGCGAACTGAGCCCGGAAGAGATCGAACGGGTTAAGGCCGACTCTTACGGGCGCGCCCAAGGCTGGGGCGGCGTCGCGCGAAAGGGCGGCGCCAATATCAAGTCGACCGGTCAGGCGATGGAGGTCACGCCGAGTTCGGGCACCAAGCCCGATCGAATGTCCACCTGGGTGCAGGACGAACGACCGCAGAGCGCCGCGCCGGTTGCCAAGGCCAAACCGAAGATCAAGTACGCGCTGCCGGGTGACATCGCCGCCGACGTCCGAAAGGCCTTCATCGGCACGTCGTACATGCGCGAGAAGATGGTGCTCACGCTCACGAAAGCGGCGGAGGCCTACGACCGTAAGCGCTACGAGGAAGCGTTGCGACTAGGTCGCATCGTCGCTGACGCCGTGCCCGGCGTCGCCCCGGTCCGTGAGCTCACCGGGCTCGCCGCCTACCGAGCCGAACGTTGGAACATGGCGAGGATTCACCTGCGCGCGCATTTCATCATCACCGGTGACTCCGAACACTTGCCACTGGTGATGGACTGTGATCGAGCGAACTTCAAATTCCGTGCCGTGGCCAAGACCTTCGCCGAACTCGAGGAGAGTGAACCGACCGCCGAGGTCCTGGCCGAAGGGCGAATCGTCATGGCGGCGTCCCTGGCCGATCAGCGCCTGTACACCGAAGCGATCGAGCTTTTGACCAAGGCTGGTGCGACCAAACAACTCCGCAATCCTTCGTATCGGCACGTCCGTCTCTGGTACGCCTTGGCTGACGTCTACGACCGCGCGGGGGACCTCACGTCGGCGCGCGAACTGTTCGCGCGCGTGGTCATCGCCGAGCCGGACGCCTACGACGCCAAGTCCCGCCTCGCAGAACTCGGCGCCGGCACCCCGCGAAAGAACCGCAAGCGTCGCACGACTCCGGTGTCGAAGAAAAAGTCCGTCGACTAACTCATCGCCGCGACGGCCGCGAGGAGTGAGACCTCGCTGCCGCGAGTATCGCCCGTCAGTCCGACCTGCATCTTGTTCATCATGTATGAGATGGTCAATCCCAACTCCTGGTCCATCATGATGAGTGAACCCCCGTACCCGCCCCAAAAACAAGTGCGTGGGCCGACCGGCACGTAACTGCTCGCCAGTCCGTAGCCGAGTCCGAAACTCATGTCAACGGCGAGGACCTGGTCGACGCCACCGACCTGACGCTGGAAGACCAAGTCGCCCGTCTTCTCTGAGAAGAACCGGTGACCGTTGACGTGACCGTTGTTCGCCATCACTTGTTGGATGGTGGCGACCGCGAGGGCGTTGGAGTGGCCATTGGCCGCTGGTATCTCAGCCGCGCGCCACCAACGACTGTGCGGCGCCGTCGCGTCGAGGAGCGGCGAGGTAAGCGTGCGCACCAAAATCGAGTCCGGTGTGGCCTCGCCAAAGTCCTCGGGGGGAGGGGGGATCACGAGGCTGACGCGATGCTCTTCGGATTCGGGCAGTCCGATGAAGAAATCGGCATCGAGTACGTCGGCGATCTCGCTCTTGAAGAACTGGCCGATCGTCGTGCCAGTGATTCGCCGAACCACCTCGCCGATGAGGAAGCCCTGGGTCACTGCGTGGTACCCCGTCAATGTTCGGTCATCCCACCACGGTTTCTGGGCCGCGAGAAGTGACGTCGCGAGGTCCCAGTTGGCGAGGTCCTCGGGCTCGATCGCCTCGTGCCACCCCGAGAGCCCGGCACTGTGATTCATGAGGTGTCGAACCTCGATGGCCTCCTTGCCGTTGGCGGCGAATTCGGGCCAGTACGACGCGACGGTCGCGTTGAAGTCGAGTTCACCGCGGTCATGGAGCATCAAGGCGACGAGAAAGGTCATGGTCTTGGTGGTTGACCACACGTTCACGAGCGTGTCGCGGTCCCACGGTGTGGTCTTCTCCTCGTCGCGGTAGCCGCCCCAAATGTCGGCCACGAGTTCCTCACGATGAAACACCGCAATGGACGCTCCCACGTCCGCTCCGCTCGCGAGGCTGTTTTCGAGATGATCGACGAGACCGGCGAACTTGTCAGTGGTCGTTCCCTGGACTTGCGACATCGATCTCTCCCTACTCTGGCGTTAGTGCCGAGACTACTTTCATGACGTCATGCCCGAGAGGCCGACGAGGGCCCGCGCGTGTTCGATCTCACCCATGTGGCGCAACGCGTGTTGGTAGATCCAGCACTCCAGGGCGTCGCTGCGAGTTATTCCCCGATCGCCACCGACTCGCGCCGAGAACGTCTGGGCAACCGTTGGGCCATAGGGGTAGGCGACGATGACGTCGGAGAATGTTGCGGGATCGATGCTGATGACGAATTCCTCAGTGGCGCAATACACCAGACGTTGAAATTCGAGGAACGCCTCGAAGTCACCGATCCGTTGACTCATCATTTCCTCCACGGTCTTCTCCTTACCGGGGTCGTTGATCGCGAGTCCCATGCGCGTCGCCCACGACTCGCTCAACTGCGGCACGCGGCCACCAAGGAACACGACGCTGCCGTCTTCGATGAGGAGCTGGTGGACCAGGGAGAACGCGATGGGCAAGACGCCCGGCACCACGACCCGATTGACTTGCTCGACGTCCATAGTGGCGCAGGCCTCGTAGTAGAGCGAGTGCACGGCCCGAAGACGTCGTGACAATGATGATCGGTAGTCGAAGTCCATGACCGCAGTCTGTCGCGAGCGCGCGCAGCGCGCACGTCGAGATCGCGAGCGCAGCAGAACGAGCCGTTCTCTTCATCTTGTAACCTTGGGTCATGGATATTGCCTCGCTACTGGGTGACGAAGCGTCGTCGCTGCTCGATCACAAGGCCACCGCGTTCCCCAAGGAGCTGCTGACCCTCCCCGGTCCGGACTATGTGAGCGACGTGTTCGCCCTCTCCGACCGTTCGCCCACGGTGCTGCGGAACTTGGGTACGTTGCACAATCACGGGCGGCTTCGAGGCACCGGTTACGTCTCGATCCTCCCGGTCGACCAGGGCATCGAGCACTCGGCCGCGGCGTCGTTCTCGCCCAATCCTGAGTATTTCGACCCCGCGCGGCTCTGTGACTTGGCCATCGAGGGGGGCTGCAACGCGATCGCCTCAACGCTGGGCACGCTCGGTTCAGTTTCGCGTCGCTACGTGCACCGGATTCCTTTCATCGTGAAGATCAACCACAACGACCTGCTGCGCTATCCGAACAGCTACGACGAACGGCTCTTCGCGTCGGCGCAGTTGGCCTCGGACTTGGGCGCCGTCGGCATCGGCGCGACGATCTACTTCGGATCCGAGGGCTCGATCCGCCAGATCGAAGAGATCGGTAAGGCCTTCGCCGAAGCGCATCGACTCGGGATGTTCACCGTGCTCTGGACGTATCTGCGAAATGACGCTTTCGTCAAGGACGGCGTCGATTACCACCTCAGTGCTGATCTGACCGGCCAGGCCAATCACCTCGGCGTCACCATCGAAGCCGACATCATCAAGCAGAAGCAGCCAATCAACAACGGTGGCTACAACGCGGTGAAGTTCGGAAAGACCAGTCCGCTGGTCTATTCGAAGTTGACGACCGACAATCCGATCGACCTCACCCGCTGGCAGGTTGTCAACTGTTACGCCGGTCGCATTGGTTTGATCAACTCCGGTGGAGAAGCGACGGGCGACAATGACCTCGCGGGCGCAGTGCGCACGGCGGTCATCAACAAGCGCGCCGGTGGCCAGGGACTCATTCTTGGTCGAAAGGCGTTCCAGCGACCGATCAGCGAAGGCGCGGCGCTCATCAACGCCGTGCAGGACGTGTACCTGGACGAATCCATCACGGTGGCCTAATACGCTGCAGTGATGAGTCCAGACGAAGCCGCGGACGCGGGGTGGCGGACGTGGCCGAATCTGATTTCCGTATTGCGTCTGGCGCTCCTTCCGCTCTTCTTCTGGCTGTTGTTCGCGACCAATCATCGGGCCGTTGCCGCGTGGCTCTTAGCGACGCTCGGAGCGACTGACTGGATTGACGGCTTCGTCGCGCGACGTTGGCACCAGGTCTCGAACGTGGGCAAGATTCTCGATCCCGTCGCCGATCGAATCCTGGTGATCAGTGGTCTGCTCGCGGTCGCGGCTGCCGCCGGCGTGCCCTGGTGGTTCGCGTTGGTGATTTTGACGCGCGAACTGATCGTCTCGATACTCACCGTCGTGCTCGCGTCGTTGGGCGCCACGAGAATCGACGTCCTGTGGTGGGGCAAGGTCTCGACGTTTGCCCTGATGACGACCTTCCCGCTGTTTTTGTTGACGACGAATCCCCACCACGTCGCGTTGCTGGCGTGGCAGCACGACATCCGCGACGCCTGCTGGGTGATCGCGGTCATGGGACTGACGCTTTCGTGGATCGTGCTCTTCGGTTACGTCAAACCGGCGATGCACGCACTTCGCACGGGACGCCAGGGCCGCCGAATCTTGTAAGTTTGCCCCATGCTGATACCAACCGACCTTCGATATTCCAACGACCACGAGTGGGCGAAGTCCAACGGCGACATAATTCGAATTGGCATCACCGATTACGCTCAGGACGCCCTGGGCGACGTGGTCTTCGTCGATCTGCCCAAACTCGGCACCGAGATCGACGCGCACGCCGCGATCGGCGAAGTCGAATCGACGAAGTCGGTGTCGGAGATCTACGCACCGGTCGGTGGCACGGTGAGCGCGGTGAACGAGACACTGAAGAGCGCACCCGAATCGGTCAACGCCGATCCGTACGGCGAAGGTTGGATCTGCGAAATCACGACGACGAGTAGCACCGACTTCGACGCGCTGCTCGACGCGCAGGGTTACGGCACCCTCACTCACAACTGACCCTGACGACCTCGCGCGAAGTTCACTAGTGTGAAGCCGATGAACTGCCGTCGATGTGGAGAGATTCTCAACGCCAACGCGAGCTTTTGTTGGTCGTGCGGAGCCCCTCAACATGACGCCAACTCGCCAGAAACAATCGCGGTCCCCGTCATCACTGCGGCCGAGGTACTGCACCCCGGAACCAACCGTGGTCCCAACGGCGAACACGGCGATGAGTTGGTGATTGCCGCGGGACTCGAAGCGGGCAGTCGCATCGAGTTGAACGGCGAAACCACTTCGGCGGGCCGTCACGAAAACAGTGACCTTTTGTTGGATGACGTCTCGGTCTCGCGCCACCACGCGATCTTCACGCGTACCGCGAGTGGCCGCATCACCTTGCGCGACCTCAACTCGCTCAACGGCACGTACGTGAATGGAACTCGGGTCGAAGAGACCACTCTGCACTCCGCTGACGAGGTGCAGATTGGCAAGTTTAAACTTGTCTTTTGGGAGGCGACCCAATGAGCGGCAACCAGGGAATAATGCGCATTGGAGAAGTGCACGCCCAACTCCGAAAGTACTTCCCTGATATTGAACTCTCGAAGATTCGTTACTACGAGGACAAGGGACTCGTGCAACCGAGTCGCAGTCGTAAGGGCTATCGCCTGTACTCCGAGACCGATGTCGAGTGCTTACGCGAGGCGATCCGATTGGCGCAAGAGGAGTTCGTGCCACTGCGCGTGGTGCGACTTCGATTGATCGAACAGGGGCTCTTGCGGGACGTGCCGGTACCGTCGAGTCCCCGTCACGCCGCGCGCGAGGCGCTTTCGAACGTCGTGTCGATTCCCGTGCCCCCGTCGCCGCCCTCGGCGCGACCCGTGTTGAAAATCGTGCCGGCGAATATCGACGGTGTCGGCGCGGGCGATCAGCACTACTTGTCGATGGCGGAGTTCTTGGGTACCACGGGACTGTCGGCGAGCGCGCTGACCCAGCTCCACGCGCTGGGCCTGCTCGCACCGGTGTCGCTCGGCAACGAGATCGCCTTCACCGAGTTCGACGTGCACGTCGCGACCCTCGCCCAGACGCTCCTCGAGCGTGGGCTTGACATCCGCCTGCTCGGCTCGCTGCGACGCGTCGCCGAACGTGAGGTGGGGCTGATCGATGATCTGTCGACACCGTTGCGATCGAAGGGGAGTGGGCTCTCCGGTGAACAGGCCCGCGACGTCACGGTGGAATTGGCCGCGGAGGTCGGCGCACTGCGTTCGGTGCTGTACGAGCGCGCGCTGCAGGACTACCTCGGTCGCTAGACGTAAGTTTTCTACCGGCCTCGGTCTAGGCTCTTCACATGGTTGAAGTGATCCTCCGAGCGGTGCGTGTCGACGTCGGTTCTTCGACGCCCCTTTTGTTGCTCGAAGAGGTGACGGGCACGCGAGTCCTGCCGATCTTCATCGGAGCACCGGAGGCCGCGGCGATCGCCTACGCGTTGCAGGGCGTGAAGTCGCCTCGACCGATGTCGCATGATTTGCTCGGCAACGTCATCGTCGCTCTCGGCGCACAACTTTTCGCCGCGGAGATCACCGATCTTCGCGACAACACTTTTTACGCGAACCTACGATTGCTTCGCGATCGCGACGAGATCAACGTGAGTGCGCGACCGAGTGACGCCGTCGCCCTCGCGCTTCGTGTCGGCGCCCCGATCCTCGTGAACGACGAATTGATGGCGGCCGAAGGAAGAGTCATGGAACTCGACCTGGACGACGACGATGACGACGACGAAAGCGACACCGACGTGCCGAACGAAGCGGACCTCGTCGCCGAGCTGCGAGAGTTCCTTGACACGTTCCGGCCCGAGGACCTTGGTCAGTGAGACGTGGCCTCACTTCGGTCGCCATATTTGTCGCTTTCGTCGTAATCCTGACGTTGAGTCGACACGTCATCGATTCGACGTCCGGCACCACAACGACGATCAACACCAACCCAGCGACCACGACCACCGTTGCGGCCACGACGACGTCGTCCGCGACGGTGGCCACGACCTGTCTGGGCAGTGCGTTTTCGGGCCTCTTCAACGAGGGTGAGGGCGCAGCGGGCACAATTTACGCGAGCGTCACGTTGACCAAGCACACCGCCGGGACCTGCGTGATCAAGGGCTGGCCGATTCTCACCCTGCAAGATAAGTCCGGCGCGGTCCTGCCACTCAACCTCGTCGAGGAGCCGGGCAGCGACAACGCGATTCAATTCTCTGTCGCGAAGGCGAACGGACCGCCCGCGGTGCTGACGATGTCGAATGGATCGGTGACGAATTTCTCACTGGCCTATTCGAGCGTGGCGACGGCCAATACGGTCTGTGACAACGCGGTCACGATCAGCGTGCAGTTCGCACATGGGGGAGCGTCAGTGCCGGTCACCCCGGCCTATCCGGTCCAACCATGTGACAGCGGCAAGATCTGGATCAGTCCGTTCTATTAACTCTCGTTACTTAAGAGTAGGGAAAAGGACGTTCTTCAAGGGCGACGCCCTTCGTTCAACTACATTCTTTTCTTAGCGTCAATGGAGACGATGGTCGAGTGATTCACTTCTCGATCCGACATTGTTACAGGGGGAAGAATGAGCGACGGATTGAGTGCCGACTTTCTGGGGGCGAAGCAACCAGAACATAGTGGCCATGAACGGCTTCGCAAGGGTCAATTAGGTCCGTTGGACATCGCGGCGGCGACGATGGCCAACATCGGACCGGCGATGAGTTTCTACTTCGGTTTCGGCTATCTGGCGTACACCGCCGGTTTGGCGTCGCCGTTGACCATAATTTTGGCCGGCATCGCGATCCTGTTCCTCGGCAATACGCTTTCGGAGTTTTGCAAAGTATTGCCGTCGACGGGTGGTTTCATCTCGTTCATCGGCAAGACCTTTGGCGGACGCGTCGCGGTGACCACCGCGCTCATGACTGGCGCGGGCTATATCGCCGCCATGGCGTCAGTGGTGGCAATCGTCGGCGGGTTCTTCCAGATCATCTTGAAGAACTACAACGTGTCGGGTCTTGAGAACGTGCCATGGATCATCTGGACACTGATCTTCTTGGCGTTCGCGGTCTTCATGATGATTCGCGGAATTTCAATATCAACGAGGATCGCTGGAATCTTCTTCGCGTTCGAAATGATCGTGTTGGTGATCGTCAGTGTGATTGCCTTGATCAAATTCCACGGTTCGATATCGTTCCGACCCTTCGAACCCAAGAA
>Ga0075522_10000398_pt1 | contig 31277 bp, 30 predicted proteins | sample NGEPerA_FD_74796 | JGI IMG/M metagenome (GOLD analysis project Ga0075522, IMG submission 74796) | Arctic peat soil microbial communities from the Barrow Environmental Observatory site, Barrow, Alaska, USA - NGEE PermafrostL2-A | ecosystem: Environmental > Terrestrial > Soil > Wetlands > Peat ... | reverse complement strand
CTCGTCGTCGACGACGAGCCCTACATCACCGATGTGGTCTCGTCGGCCCTGGCGTTCGAGGGGTTCGCCACACAGGAGACCTCGACCGTGGCCGGTGCCCTGGCCCATGCCCGAACCGGGGGGTTCGACTGCATCGTGCTCGATGTGCTGTTGCCCGACGGTGACGGCTTCGAGGTCTGTCGGACGCTGCGGGAAGAGGAGATCGCCACCCCGGTGCTGTTCCTGACGGCCCGGGACGCGTCGCCGGACAAACTGATCGGCTTGGCCCTCGGTGACGACTACGTGACCAAGCCATTCAGCATCGACGAGCTGGTGGCGCGGATCCGGGCCGTCCTGCGACGCACCGGCACCGGGACGGACGACCGACGCCTGCGGTTGGCCGATCTGGTGGTCGACCGGGAGGCCCGGACGGTTCGGCGGGCCGGCAACGACATCGACCTGACGCCCACCGAGTTCAACCTCCTCGCCTTCCTCGCCGACAACCCCCGCCACGTCCTGTCCCGGACGCAGATCCTGGACCACGTGTGGGCTGACGGATTCGACGGCGAGTCGAACATCGTCGAGACCTACATCTCCTATCTGCGCAAGAAGGTCGACTGCTTCGATCCGCCGCTCATCCACACGGTCCGGGGTGTCGGCTACACGCTTCGGGAGCCCCGGCCGTGACGCTGCGCCGACGCCTGGTCATCACCATGGTCGCCGTGGTGGCCGTCGGACTGGTGACCGTCGACGTCATCACCCTGGCGTCGCTGCGGTCGTTCCTGGTCGGCCGGATCGACAGCCAGCTGATGGCGGCCACCCAGCAGGTGGCCGGCCTGGTGGTCCGGGCCGGGGACCGGGGTCGAACGGTCAGTCTGGCCGAGCTGCAGTCGCGGGTCAGCCCGGACGTCTATGTCGAGATCCTGGGCCCGTCGGGGATCCCGGTGTTGATCAAGCCCTCGGGCTCCAAGCTGTCCGCCGATCCCGCGCCGAAGCTGGTGCATCCGCTTCCCACCTCGGCCCTGTTGCCTTCCTCCGATGCGGACTCGCCGTCGTTGATCTACCGGCCCCAGGCCAGCGCCATCACGGTGGGCTCGGTGACCAGCCGGCCGAAGGCTCACCACGTCTCCTCCGGTCCCCAGTACCGCTTACTTGCCACGTCGCTACCGGGACAGACGTTGGTGGTGGCCACCCGATTGGACTCGGTGTCGGCCACGTTGTCGTCGCTACGGGCCATCGAGGTCGGTCTGACCATCGGGCTGTTGGTCCTGCTGGTGCTGCTCATCACGGTGATCGTCAGACAGGGGCTCCGCCCGTTGGAGGACATGTCGCGAGAGGCCGACGCCATCGCCGAGGGTGACCTCACGCGGCGGGTCCATCCCGACGACGGGACCACGGAGGTCTCGCGACTGGGCCGGGCACTCAACGGGATGCTCTCCCAGATCGAAACGGCCTTCGCCCAGCGCGCCGGCTCCGAGGAGCGACTGCGGAGTTTCCTGGCCGATGCTTCCCACGAGCTGCGGACTCCCCTCACCTCGATCCAGGGCTACGCCGAACTCCTCCGCAAGGATGCGTTGCCGGACCGGGATGCCCGGGACCGCGCCTTGGCCCGAATCGAGCAGGAGGCTGCCCGCATGGGGATGCTGGTCGGCGACCTGGCCGTCCTGGCCCGCGAGGGCGAGGGCCCGATTCCCGAGGCGACCCGGGTCGATCTCGGGGCCGTGGTGACCGACGTGGTGTCTGATGCGCGCACTATTAACGGGACACGTGCCATCGACCTCGAGGTGACCGGTCCGGTGCCGCTGCTCGTCGATCGCGGACGACTCGAGCAGCTCGTGCACAACCTGGTCGGCAACGCCTTGTCCCACACCCCGGACGGCACCCCGGTGGACATCCGGGTGGCCGCCCGCACGGGGGATGAGGGGGACGAGGCGGTCCTGGTGGTCCGCGACCACGGTCCCGGCATGCCGCCCCAGCAGGCGGAGCGGGTGTTCGACCGCTTCTACCGGGCCTCGACGTCGACCCGGGACGGCGGCTCCGGTCTGGGCCTGTTCATCGTGGCCACCCTGGCTCGGGGCTTCGGAGGTCGGGTCACCGTCGACTCGGCACTGGGGGCGGGCACCACGTTCACCGTGGTCCTCCCGCTCGACGGCTCCGATCCGGAAGGCGCCATGACCGCGTCTGCGCTGAGGAGCGCGCACCTTGATGCGGGGACCGATCAACCCACCGAGCCTGCGGCGGTAGCCGACCGGCCGCCTACGGAGGCAACCGGGCCACCCACAGGGGCATCCGGGCCTCCCACCGAGGACACCGGAACAGCTGGGGCGACCACCCGCCCACGCCGTTCGCCCGGTGCGGCGGCGGGCCACCGGTGAGCGCCCCGGGGCTCGTCGCCATCGATCGGGGCACCGGACCGACCGTCCTCCTCCTCCACGGCCAGCCGGGCTCGGGCTCGTCGTGGGACCCGGTGAGCGATCTGCTCGTGGACCGGTTCCGGTTGCTCGCCCCCGACCGACCCGGCTACGGGGCCACGGCGGGAGAGGCCCGCGGTATCTCGGACAACGCCGAGTTGGCGGCGGCTCTGCTTGACGTGAACGGAGCCGGGCCGGCCACCGTGGTGGCCCACAGCTGGGCCGGCGGGGTGGGTGTCCTGCTGGCCGACCGTTATCCCGAGCTGGTCCGCGGGCTGGTGTTGGTGGGGGCGGCCTGCACGCCGGACAGTCTCGACGGGATCGACCGGCTCCTGGCCCTGCCGGTGCTTGGAGAGGTGCTCACGGTAGCCGGGCTCTTGGCCCTGGGCGAGGTGCTGCCGAAGGTCCGCCGGCTGGGCCCGCGGGTGCCCGCCGCGTACCGTGACCAGTTCCTGGCCACGTTGCCCGACCAGGGCGTGCTCGGTGGCGAGCGGGGCGCCCTCGGCCGTCATCGGCGCACCTTCGTCTCCGAGCAACGGGCCCTGGTCGACGAGCTGCCCGCCGTCCACGCCGCCCTGTCCCGGGTCACGGTTCCGACCGCGGTGGTGGTCGGGTCGTGGGACGTGGTCGTCCGCCCCGGTGCGGGCCGGACGCTGGCCGATGCCATCGGCGGGGCCGAGCTGGTGGAGATCCCCCGAGCCGGGCACTTCGTGGCCAGAGACACCCCCGTCGAACTCGCCCGCATCGTCGAGCGGTACGGGCTGGACGCCCCGGTCGTCGTCTAACCGATCCGCCTCATCCAACCGCCGGCGCGGTGGCCTACGGGGTGTCGGACACCGGCCCCGACGTGTCGAAGGGCACCCCGGGGGCGAGGGCGTCGAAGACCGCGGTGAATTTCAGGGCGGCCTCGTCGCGCTCGGTCTCCGGACGGGAGCCGGCCACCACGCCCACGCCGGCGGTCAGGGTGGCCGTGCGTCCGGCCACCGTCATGGCCCGGATCCCCACCACGAACCTGCCGTCCCCCGAGCCGTCGAGGTAGCCGACGGGTCCGGCGTAGTGACCGCGGGGGCCGTCCTCGAGCCGGTCGATGAGGTGGAGGGCTGCGTCCCGGGGCACCCCACCCACGGCCGGTGTCGGGTGGAGGAGGGCCGCCAGATGGAGGGCGCTGGGCGCCGACCGCCCGGCGTCGGTCCGCAGTGTGCCGTCGATGGTGGTGCCCAGGTGGGTGAGGTTGTGGAGATGGACCAGCTCGGGCCCTTCGGGAACTACGAGCGTCGTGCACCACGGGGCCAGCAACTCGTGGATGGCGTCGACGACCAGCCGGTGCTCCTCGCCGTCCTTGGCCGACTCGAGCAGCTCCGGGGGCAGCGGACTGGTGGCGTCCGGGAACCGGTCGGTGGTCCCGGCCAATGGGCGACTGCGGACGAGGGCCCCGTGCCGCTCGACCAGGAGCTCGGGACTCGCCCCGATGAACTGGCCATCACCGGTCGGGAGGGAGAACAGCGTCCCGTTGGGCTCGAGGGAGGCCCACCGCTGCAGCAGGACGGCGAGGTTCGGTGCCCGGTCGAGGGTGACGTCGACCCGGCGGGCCAGCACGACTTTGGTGACCTGGTCGTGGCGGATGGCGTCGACGACCCGGGCTACGGACCCTTCGAAGTCGGCGTCCGAGGACCGGGGCACCACGCGCGCTCCCACTGGACCGGTCGGCGACGAGGGCCGGGCGATGCCATGCGCGGCCGCTGTCGCCACGAGCCGGTCCCGCAATCCGGCGGGTGTCTCGTCGATCCCGGTGCCATCGGGTGCGGCCACCACCGTGGCCCACTCGGTGCCATCGGGCTCACGGCAGTACAGCGTCGAGGGCACGAGGAGGGCGGCCGGCGCGTGGCGGTCGAAGGGGAGGGCGCCGAAGGCCAGGACGGGACGCAGGGCGGTCGTGCCCGCCGGGACCCGGTCGTCACACCCGAGCGCGGCCAGTTGAGCCACGGCCCGGTCGAGGCCGTCGGCGTCGGCGAGGCCGCCGGCCAGGTGGAGCTCGGTCGCCGTGCCCACGCCGACGAGGATCCGTCCGGCGTCGGCCACCAGGACCCCGTGATCTCCGGCGAGAGCGAAGGGGTCGATGGCCTCGCCGATCGGGAGCAGGATGCGGCGGGCCGCCACGATCGGCTCGTCGGCCGTCATCGTGCCCGGGGTGCGGGTCCGGGCCGGGGCCGTCCCGGTCACGAGCGACCGCTCCGAGTCGCCGTGATGAGTTGGCTCAGTCCACCCAGGAGGCCGCGTCGGTTGACCGAGGAGAACCCGGCCTCGAGGAGCATGGTCCGCAGCTCTGCGGTGGACGGCAGGTAGGCGGTCGACTTCGGGAGGTACTGGTAGGCCGCGCGGTCGGACAGCAGCCCCCCGATGACGGGCACCACCCGCCGGAACCAGAGGCGGTGACCGAACCGCAGCAGGCCCGAGTCGGGCTCGGACACCTCGAGCAGGCTGATCCGCCCGCCCGGACGTACGATGCGCCCGAACTCGTGGAACACGGCGCCGAGCTCGGTGAAGTTGCGCAGGGCGTAGCCGCAGGTGATGCCGTCGACCGACGCCGTGGCCACCGGCAGCGCCGCTCCGTTGGCCTGGGCCAGGGGCACGCCGGACCGGTTGGCGGCCAGCATTCCCCACGAGAGGTCCATCCCGAAGGCCCGGTGGCCGCCGTCATCAAGGATCTTGAGGAAGTCGCCGGTGCCGCAGGCCAGGTCGAGCACCGTGGTCCCGGGCGGGAGGCGCAGAGCCTTCAGCGCCTGCTTGCGCCACCGGATGTCGAGGCCGAAGGTCATGGTCCGGTTGACCAGGTCGTAGCGGGGGGCGATGGCGTCGAACATCGACTGCACCAGCACCGTCTTCTCACCGCCGGTCGGCAGGTCGACGTGGCGCGCCCGCGCCGCGGCCTCGAGGGAGATGCCGGCCGTCGTGGCGGAGCCCGGACCGGAATCGGGAGACCCGGACGCGATCGACCCGGCACGGTCTCGGCCCGTCATCGGCCCGACCGCACGGTGACGTCCTCCGCAATCGGATCGCCGTCGTCGGTCCGGATCCGGTGCCACACCGCTTCGCGCTCCTCCTCGGAGCCCTCCCGCTCGACATGGTCGAGGGCCACCCGGACCAGGGTGCGGGTGAAGTGGTGGCCGACCAGCGTGTTGACTGCCGGGAGCAGCTCGGCATAGGCCTGTAGGAGCCCGTCGACGGCCGGGTCGCCGGTGCCGCCGGCCAACGGGCCTGTGCCGAGTTCAGGGTGGGCGAGCGCGTCGGGGCGAACGCCGTCCCGCAGTGGTTCGCGGATATGACGGGCGAACATCTCGACGGCCTGGCGGGCCGTGGCTTCGGTGGCCTCGTTGTGGCGCCGGGCCAGTTCCAACAGGTCGGTGAGGGGTATGCCCCACTCGAGCAGCCGGAGCCCGGCCTGTGACGCGGCGACGTCTTCCTCCGTGTACCGGGCCCGGCCGGCCACCCGGGTGGGGATGAGCAGGCCCTCGGCCTCCAGGGCCTTCAGCAGCGCAAGCGGCATGGCGGTGGCGGCCGCCAGCTCGTCGAGGGAGTAGGTGACGGCACCCGCTCCCGCGGCGGAGCCGGCATCGTCCGCCGGGTCGTCAGTCCCGGCCGGGGTCAGGCCCGAGAGCTGGCCGAGGAGCGCTTCGTCGGCGGCGTCGAGCTCACCCGAGACGAGCCGGGCGATGGTGGCCAGGGTGAAGCCACGCTGCTGGAGGGTGCGGATCCGGCCGAGGCGGTCGAGGTGCTCGTCGCCGTACCAGGCGATGCGGCCCTCCCGGCGAGGAGGAGCGAGGAGCCCCTTGGACTGGTAGTACCGAATGGTGTCCACCGACACGTCCGCCTGCGCCGACAGCTGCTCGACCCGCATCTCCATGCACCCACTCTAGGAGTGTCTGCTCGCATTGTCGGAGCGCGTGCACCTAGGGTGCCGTTGAGCTGGGAGTTCGCCCCCGACGGTCGACCGGGAGGACCTGGTCGGACCGCTCAGGCGTAGTAGCGGTAGACCACCTGGGCCACGCAACTGGGCTTTGCCGCGCCCTCGGTCTCGAGGGTCAGGTCCAGGGTCACCTGGACCCCACCGGTCACGTCCTCGACCTCGGCCACGGCCGCGCCGACCCGCAACTTGCTGCCCACCATGACCGGAGCCGGAAAGCGGACCTTGTTGCATCCGTAATTGACCCCCATCGAAATGCCGTCCACGTGGAGGACCTCGCCGAGCAGGACCGGAGCCAGGGCCAGCGTCAGGTAGCCGTGGGCGATGGGGCCGCCGAAGGGTCCGCTCTTGGCCGCCTCGGGGTCGACGTGGATCCACTGGTGGTCGCCGGTGGCATCGGCGAACAGGTTGACCTGCGCCTGGTCGACGAGGTGCCACTCGCTGTATCCGAGGTGGGTCCCGACCAGTTCCTTGAACGATTCGATGCCGTGCACGGTGGTAGCCATGGCCAGACTGTAGGTGAGCGGGAAAGGGCCGACCAGCCCGATCACTGTCCCGCCGACGAGCCGGGCGACCACATCGCAGACCACCCGGACGGTGGGGCCGGCATTGCTGTTGGGTGGTGAGGCTCGCCTACGCAACTCTTGCAGTGCGTCCTCAGCGGGTTCCGATCGGTACGATCGTCGGCGTGGACCAGGAACATCAGCACCGCAACGTGAGCGGGGGCGGCGCCCGAGCTGCCGTGTTCGGCATCAGCGACGGACTGGTCTCCAACGTGTCGCTGATCCTCGGCATGGCCGGTGCCCACGCCTCGGCCGGCTCGGTCCGCCTGGCCGGTATCGCCGGACTCATCGGCGGCGCCTTCTCCATGGCGACGGGGGAGTACGTGTCGATGCGAGCGCAGTCGGAGCTCATGGAGCGCGAGCTCGATGTCGAGCGGCGGGCCATCCTGACCGACCCCGAGGACGAGCGTCGGGAACTCGCCGCCCTCTACCGGAGCCGCGGGGTCGAGCCCGCCATGGCCGAGGAGTTGTCGGTCAAGATGATGCGGGACCCGGACCTGGCCCTCGAAACCCACGCCCGGGAGGAACTCGGATTCACCCCCGGTGACACCGGCAAGCCGCTCGAGGCGGCCCTGTCGTCCTTCGTCATGTTCGCCATCGGTGCCTTCATTCCGCTGCTGCCGTGGCTGATCACGAGCGGCACCACGGCCACGTTGTGGTCCGTGGGTCTGGGCGCGGTGGGCTCCCTGGTCGTGGGCGGCGCCCTGTCGATCTTCACCGGTCGGTCCTGGCTGTGGTCGGCCGGACGGCAGTTACTGATTTCGGGGGCGGCCGCCGGAGTCACGTACACGATCGGCCACCTGGTGGGCTCCGGCTAGACGGGGTGGTCCGTCAGGTCGAAGACGAGTCCGGCACGGTCCGGGCGTCGGCCCGGGTGATCGAGGACGTGCTGTAGGCCCGGTCCACGTGGTGGGTGGTCATCCCCATCGAGGTGTAGAGGGCCACCGCCGCGACGTTGGCTGCGTCCACGTACAGCATGCCGTGGTCGAGACCCTGTGCGGCCAACCAGGAGAATCCGTCCTCGGTCAAGGCCCGCCCCCATCCCCGGCCGTGGAAGTCGGGGTCGACGCCGATCACGTAGATCTCTCCCAGGGGTGGATTGGTCGACCGGTGCGCCTTCGTCCAGCACGACCCGGCAATTCGCCCGTCGACCTCCAGGATCCGGAACCCCTCGGCGTCGAACCAGGGCTCGGCCTCCCGCTCCAGGAGGGTCTCGGAGTCCCAGTGGCCCTGCTCGGGATGGTCGGCGAAGGCGCGGTTGTTCTGGACCAGCCACGCGTGCTCGTCACGGCCCACCCGGAAGGCTCTCGTGGTGACCGCCGGCGGCGGCCCGCCACCGGCGCGGGACGGCAGGGGAAGTGGACAGCGGAGCTGGAGCAGGTCCCGCTCGGGGATGAAGCCCCGATGCACGGAGCGTACGTCGTCGGCGTCGGTGGCGTACCCGACCCACCACCGCAGTGGACCGTCGCCGGAGAGGGCGAACGTGGCGAGTGCCCGGTCGACGACGGCATCGCTTCCGTCCACGCCGACGTCGGGCAGCACCATCGACTCCAGCGTCGGAGTCCGTCCGGCTCCGGACCCGTCGACCTGGGCCCATCCGACCAGAGCCGGCCGCCCGGCGTACCGTGCGGTGACCCCGAGGACGGGCTCGGATCCCGAGCCCCCGGACGCCCGGTCGAGCACACGCCGGCGCTCCTCACTGAGGCCGGGGCGACCGGTGGCCGCGCGGTGGCGCACGTCGAGCTCGTGCACCAGATCGCGGAGAGGACCGTCGACCGAGGCCACGACGTCCAGCTCCAGCGCCTCCATGCGGGAGAACCTACCGGTATCCTCCGCCCATGGGCCGACCCCGTACCCCTGCCGGCCGGGCGCGGGAGGCGAACCGAAGACTCGGCGCCCTCTTTCCCGGGACGGCGTCCGACCTGTGCGCCCTCGACCATGCCGATGCCTTCCAACTGCTGGCGGCCACGATCCTGTCGGCCCAGTGCACGGACGAGCGGGTCAACCTGACGACGCCCGGCCTGTTCGACCGCTTCCCCGACGCCGCCTCCCTGGCCGCTGCCCCGGTGGACGAGGTGGAGGCGTTGATCCGGTCGACGGGATTCTTCCGGGCCAAGACCCGAAGCCTCATCGGCATGGCGACGGCGGTGGTCGACCGGTTCGACGGCGTCGTTCCCTTTCGGATGGAGGACCTGGTGACGTTGCCCGGCGTCGGGCGCAAGACGGCCAACGTGCTGCGCAGCGTGGCATTCGACCTTCCGGGCTTCCCGGTCGACACCCACGTCCAGCGCCTGTCGCGGCGACTCGGGCTCACCGACAAGACCGACCCAGTCAAGGTCGAGCACGTCCTGAACGCCATGGTGCCCGCCGCCGAACGGGGCAGGTTCAGTCTGCGCCTGATCCTGCACGGGCGGGCCACCTGTCGGGCCCGGTCACCCCGTTGCCAGGAGTGTGTGCTGGCCGATTTCTGCCCGGCCGCATCCCTCGGGACCGACGGCATGCAGGTCGGGGAAGCTGGCGCACGGGCCCAGCGGCCGACCTCCAGGGCCGCCCCGCATCCATCCGGCCGCTGAACGTAACGGGGACCTGGCGTCGGATGGTAGGGGCACCTTTGGAACACGTGTTTACGCGACCGGTGGCCCTGAGCGGTTTGGTGGCCGTCACTATGGGGATTTCGGTGGTTTTGGCATCGGCAGCGACGAATTACGTGTTCGATCGTGAGTTGCCAGGATTTCCCGTCGTGAGTGACTGGCATGTGGCGAGATTTTGTGATGTGATGAATAGCGAACCAGTTCCCGCCAACTGGTTCCACTGAGTAGGCATCGGGATCCGCCGCCCGACCTGCTCGCGCGAAGGCACCCTTCGGGGTGCCTTCGCCGCGTCCGGGCACCGGTTCCGGCCCCACATCGATCCCGGGTGCCTGTTCCTTTGTTCAGTCGTTCACCGTCGCTGCAGGGTGAGGGCCAGTCGGGACAGCCGCCGGTTGGCGCTCGCCAACGACCGCTCGATGGCGAACAGCTCACGGGCCGTCTCCTCGTCCTTGACGGTGTCGGCCGACTCGGCGTGGACCGTCACACGGCGCGTCAATTCGTCGAGTGCGGTGGCGAGCGAGGACAGTTCTGCGGACGTGGCGGCCATCGCCCGATCATGGCACCCCGGTCCGCACGCCGCGAACGGGTCGCGGCGTCGGGTCGACGAATGGAGCGGTGACCCCGATGCTGTCAGCGGAGGCGGCGCGACCACGACGGTCCCGCCGCGGGTGTCCGGTAGCATCGACAGGCCATGGGCCTCCGTCGACTCGACCTCCGCGGCTTTGCCGGTGACCGCCGGGAACTCGCTGACCGCCTGCCTCGTCCGGTGGACGAGCAGGACCGCTCCTCGGACGCGGTGGCCGCCATCCTGGCCGACGTGCGAGCCAACGGGGACGAGGCCCTCCGACGCCTGACGGCCACGTTCGACCGGGTGGACATCGAGGACCTGCGGGTGCCGGCCGACGAGTTGACCGCCGCCCTCGGCCGGATCCCGAGCGAGCTCCAGGAGGCGCTCGACGTCGCCCACGACCGGATCCTCGCCTACCACGCCCACGAGGCCGGAGAGGCCCCCGGCGACTTCACCAATGCCGGTGTCACCGTGCGCCACCTGATCCGTCCGGTTGCCCGGGCCGGCTGCTACGCCCCGGGCGGGCGGGCCCGCTACCCGTCGACCGTGCTGATGTGCGCCGTGCCCGCCCATGTAGCGGGGGTCGCAGAGATCGTGCTGTGCGTGCCCCCGGGACCGGACGGACGCATCGACGACGCGACGCTGGCCGCGGCCGCGGTTGCCGGGGTGACCGAGGTCTATTCGGTGGGAGGGGCTCAGGCCATCGCGGCCATGGCCTTCGGCACCGAGAGCATCGCCGCCGTCGACGTCATCGTCGGCCCCGGCAACCGCTACGTGGCCGAGGCGAAACGGCAGGTGTCCGGCGTCGTCGGTGTGGCCTCGGCGTTCGCCGGCCCGTCGGAGGTCGTGGTGATCGCCGGGCCGGACACGCCGCCCGAGTACGCCGCCATCGACCTGGTGGTCCAGGCCGAGCACGGGCCCGACGGGCTGGCCTGGCTGATCACCTGGTCCGAGGAGCTCGCGGATCAAGTCGACGCCGCCGTCGACCGGATCGTCGCCGAATCGCCCCGACGGGCCGATCTCGAGGCGACCCTTGGCGCCGGCGGCTACGCCGTGCTGGTCGACGGTCCGAAGCAGGCGTGTGCGGTATCCAACGTGGTCGCCCCCGAGCACCTCGAACTGCTCACCAAGGGCGCGGAGTCGATGCTCGGGAACATCGAGTCGGCCGGCGCCGTCTTCTTGGGCACCAACGCCCCGGCCAGCGTGGGTGACTACCTGGCTGGGCCGAACCACGTGCTGCCGACCAATCGGACCGCCCGGTTCGCCAGTGCCCTGCGGGTCGACGACTTCGTGAAGCACATCCACGCCGTGAGCATGGACGACGCGGCGGTGCGCGCTCTCGGACCCCACGTCGTGACCCTGGCGACCACCGAGGGCCTTCCCGCCCACGCCCGATCAGTGGAGCTCCGATGGCAGCCGTAGCGGAGGGGCAGGGCCGCAGCCTGCCCGGCGTGCGACCGGACCTCGAGGCACTGGTCGGGTACCACTCGGCCCAGGTCGATGTCGAAGTCCGCCTCAACACCAACGAGTCCCCGCTGCCGCCACCCGACGGTTGGCTCGAGGCCCTGGCCGAGGCGGTCCGGGGCATCGAGTTCAACCGCTACCCCGACCGCGAAGCCGGCGGACTGCGGCGCGCCCTGGCGGAGAGCCACGGAGTCGGAATCGACGAGGTGTTCTGCGCCAACGGCTCGAACGAAGTGCTCCAGTGCTTGCTGCTCGCCTACGGGGGGCCCGGCCGTACCGCCGTGTTGTTCGAGCCGACGTACACGCTCCACCGCCACATCGCCCGCATCACCGGCACCGGCGTGGTGGTCGGCGCCCGGCGCGACGACTTCGGCCTCGACCTCGACGTCGTGGCCGACACGGTCGCTAGGGCCAACCCCGAGCTGGTCTTCCTCTGCTCGCCCAACAACCCCTCGGGCCGGGCCGATACCCTCGACGAGATCCGCACCGTGGCGGACCTGGCGCCCGGTCTGCTGGTAGTGGACGAGGCCTACGGTCAATTCGCCCCCTCGTCGGCCCTCGACCTGCGCCGGGGCGACCCCGCGGGCACCCGCAACGTCGTAGTGGTCCGAACGTTCTCCAAGACGTGGTCGATGGCCGGCGCCCGGCTCGGCTACCTGGTGGCCGACCCCGAGGTGGTGGCGGCCTGCGAACTCGTCGCCCTGCCGTACCACCTCGACGCGGCCAAGCAGGTGGCCGGCCGCCTGGCCCTTGGTTACGTGGACGAGATGGAGCGACGGGTGGCGGCCATCGCTGAGGAGCGGGGGCGGATCGCCGCGGCATTCGCCGACCTGCCGGTCGAGACGTGGCCGTCGGAGGCCAACTTCGTGCTGTTCCGGCCGTTGACCAAGCCGGCCACCGAGGTGTGGTCCGAGCTCGTGGCCTCGTCGGTGCTCGTGCGAGACTGTTCGACGTGGCCGGGCCTCACCGGATGCCTGCGGGTGACGGTGGGGCTCCCCGAGGAGAACGACCGATTCCTGGCCGCCCTGACCGAAAGCTTGCGATGAGCGCTCCCGCACCTGCACCCAGCCCGGACGACACACTCGGGACCGACCGCGCCCGACCCCACCGACGGGCCGCCCGGGTGTCCCGCGCCACCAAGGAGACCTCGATCGAGGTCGAGGTCGACCTCGACGGCACCGGCGCCACCGACATCGCCACCGGCCTGCCGTTCTACGACCACATGCTCAGTCAGCTCGGCAAGCACAGCGGGATCGACATCCGGGTGGCCGCCGTCGGCGACCTCGACGTCGACGCCCATCACACCGTCGAGGACGTCGGGATCGCCCTGGGCGAGGTGCTGGCCGAAGCCCTGGGCGACAAGGCCGGCGTCCGACGGTTCGCCTCGATCTCCCTCCCGCTGGACGAGGCGCTGGTGGACGTGGCCCTCGACCTGTCCGGCCGACCGTTCCTGGCCTACGCCATCGAGTTCCCTCCGGACACCCCGGGCCTCGGGTCGCCCCCCTTCGACCCCCAGCTGGCCGAGGAGTTCTGGCGGGCCTTCGCCACGGCTGCCGCCGTGACCCTGCACATCCGACTGGTGACGGGCAAGAACACCCACCACATCCTCGAGGCGTCGTTCAAGGCGGTGGCCCGCTCGCTCAAGGACGCCGTGCGCGTCGACGGTGGGGGCATCCCGTCCACCAAGGGCACGCTGTGACCCGCCGCAGAAGTCCGTGATCGCCGTCCTCGACTACGGCATCGGCAACCTGCGCTCGGCCGAGAAGGCCCTGCAGCGGGTCGGCGGCGACGCCCGGCTGGTGGACGACCCCGACGCCGCCGCCGGCGCGGCCGGCATCGTGCTGCCCGGGGTCGGTGCCTTCGGGCGGTGCGCCCAGGCCCTGCGAGCCACCGGCCTCGACACGGTGGCCTCCGATGCCGTGGCCCGGGGTGTCCCCTTCCTCGGGATCTGCGTGGGATTCCAACTGCTCTACGAGGGTTCCGAGGAGGACCCGGCTGCCCGGGGCCTCGGGATCCTGCCCGGTACGGTCCGACGGCTTCCGGAGGGGGTCAAACACCCCCAGATGCAGTGGAACATCCTCGACATCGGGGCCTCGGCCCTCCTGGCCGGGGTGCCCGACCCGGCGTGGGTCTATTTCGTCCACTCCTTTGCGCCGGAACGCACCGCGGACACCACCTCGACGTGCGACTACGGAGGCCCGGTGGTGGCGACGGCTGAACGGGGCCGGGTGTGGGGCACCCAGTTCCACCCGGAGAAGTCGGGTGCGGTGGGCCTCGGGATTTTGGCCAACTTCGTGACGGCCGTCGACGAGGCCGCGTGATGGAGCTCTATCCGGCCATCGACATCCGTGACGGCGGGGCGGTCCGGCTCGCCCAGGGCGACTTCGACCGCCAGAGCGACTACGGCGACCCGGTCGAGTTGGCCCTCCGCTTCGCGGCGTCGGGGGCGCCTTGGCTCCACGTGGTCGACCTCGACGCGGCCCGGTCGGGTCACCCGGTCAACCGGGCCACCGTATTGGCCATCGCCGCCGCGGTCGACGTGCCCGTCGAGACCGGGGGCGGCGTGCGCGGGGAGGCCGATGTCGCCGAGCTCCTGGACGGCGGCGTGGCCCGGGTGATCGTCGGCACCGCCGCCCTCGACGACCCGGGCCTGGTCCGCCGGGCCGCCGCCGCCTACCCGGGTCGGGTGGCGTTGGGCGTCGACTACCGGTGGACGGCCGATGGCCGGACCGAAGTGGCCGTGCGGGGCTGGGAGGAAGGGTCGGGCCGGACCGTGGGCGAGCTCCTCGACGCCTCGGACGGAGCAGGCCTGGCCGCGGTCATCGTCACCTCGATCGAGCGCGACGGCATGTTGACCGGACCCGACCTCAACGGGCTGGCCGCCGTTCTAGGCTCCACCGACGTGCCGGTCATCGCGTCGGGTGGCGTGGCATCAGTGGGGGACATCGAGGCACTGGCCGCCCTCGAGGTGGACATCGCCGGTGTGGCCCCCCGACGCCTGCTCGGTGCCATCACCGGCAAGGCCCTGGTCGACGGGCGGATGACGGTGGAGGAGGCGGTGGCCGCGTGCGCACGGTCCGTGTGATCCCGTGCCTGGACGTCGATGCCGGCCGGGTGGTCAAGGGCATCCGGTTCACCGACCAGTTCGACGCCGGCGACCCGGTGGAGCTGGCCGCGCGCTACGACGCCCAGGGCGCCGACGAGTTGGTCTTCCTCGACATAACGGCGTCCTCCGACCACCGGGGGACCATGGTCGACGTGGTGGCCCGCACCGCGGAGCAGGTCTTCATCCCGTTCACGGTGGGGGGTGGGGTGCGGGCCGTCGACGATGCCCGGCGCCTCCTGCGGGCCGGGGCCGACAAGGTCGGTGTCAACTCGGCGGCCGTGGCCCGTCCCGAGCTGATCGCCGAACTGGCCGACGAGTTCGGCTCCCAGTGCGTGGTGGTGGCCGTCGATGCGCGCCGTCGGACGGACACCGAGGACACGGCCTGGGAGGTCTTCACCCATGGGGGGCGCACCGGCACAGGCATCGACGCCGTCTCGTGGGCCGAACGGTGCGGCGACCTCGGTGCCGGAGAGCTCCTGGTCACCTCGATGGACCGGGACGGCACCCGCGACGGGTTCGACCTGGACCTCACCCGGCGCATCGCCCACGCGTGCCCCATTCCGCTAGTGGCCTCCGGCGGGGTGGGTGAGCTGGACCACCTCGTCGAGGGGGCGGTGGAGGGTGCGGCCGACGCCGTGCTGGCCGCGTCGATCTTCCACCTCGGTGAGTTCACCGTGGCGGAGGCCAAGGCCCACCTAGCGGCGGCCGGCGTCCCCGTTCGTCCGGCCTGACCTGGCGGCAGAACATCGGGGTTCGCCCTGTCTGAGCTGGGGTTCGCCCGTCCGGGCCCCGCCGGGGCTGCGGTAGCCTGCGGACGTGGCCACCACTACCTCGGCGGCCCCGGCGACCGGGGCAGACAATGACGGCTCCCCGTTGGCTATCAATGTGTTGGCCGACCGCGTCCTGGTCCAGGTCGGCCAGTCCGAGGGCGAGCGACGGTCCCGGGCCGGCATCCTGATTCCGGCGACCGCCCAGGTGTCCCGCCGCCTGGCGTGGGCGAAGACGGTGGCCGTCGGACCGCACGTCCGCTCGGTCAAGGTCGGTGACAACGTCCTGTTCAATCCGGAGGACCGGTTCGAGGTCGAGGTGCAGGGCGAGGAGTACGTGATCCTGCGCGAGCGCGATGTCCACGCCGTGGCCGCCACCCGATTCGACGGCGGGACCGGCCTGTACCTCTGAGCGTCGCCCCGACCCGAACCCGACCAACGAGCCCACCGAACGAACCGCATCCGAACGACCCGTAACCGAAGACCCTGAGTACTGGGAGCCCCCGTGACCACCCCCGCCATCCCGCCCACCTTCGTCGCCACGCCCGTCCCCCACACCGAAGACGAGCTCGCAGCGATCGCCTATAACGCCGACGGCCTGGTGGGCGCCATCGTCCAGGATGCCTCGGACGACGCCGTCTTGATGTTCGCCTGGATGAATGCCGAGTCGCTGGTCAAGACGCTGGAGACCGGGCGGACCTGGTTCTGGAGCCGCAGTCGCCAGGAGTACTGGTGCAAGGGCGAGACGTCGGGCGACCGCCAGTACGTGCGCAGCGTGCGCTACGACTGCGACGGTGACGCACTGCTCGTGACCGTCGACCAGGAGGGTGCCGGGGCCTGCCACACCGGCAACCGGACCTGCTTCTTCCGGGCGTTCGGTGACGATGCGGCGGGGGAGCCGACGGGATCGTGACCGACCCGACCGGTCCCGGGATCGACGGCTTCCGCAAGCTCGCACGCGCCCACCGGATCGTCCCGGTGTGGCGTGAGTTGGTGGCCGACACCGTCACACCGGTCGCCGCGTTCCTCCAGATCGTCGGAACCGGCGACACCAGCGGCTTCCTCCTCGAGTCGGTGGAAGGCGGAGAGCGGTGGGGCCGCTACTCGTTCATCGGGCGCAATCCACTGGCCACCCTGGTGGCCCAGGGCCACGAGGTCACCACCCGCGGCGCGCTCGACCTCGACGCACTGACCGCTGGGGGCGTGACCGGCCACCACGGGGTGCTGGCCGCCCTCGAGGCCCTCCTCGATGCCGTCGACTCGCCCGACCTCCCGGACCTGCCCCCGCTGCACGCGGGCCTGGTGGGCTACCTCGGGTACGACGTGGTCCGTGAGGTGGAGCACCTGCCCGATGTGCCCCCCGACGACCTGGGCCAGCCCGACGCCGTCCTGGCCGTGATCGGCCAGCTGGCCGCCTTCGACCACTGGCGCCAGCGGGTCGTCCTCATCGACAACGTGGTGGTGGACCCGGCGTGGAGCGACGACCAGCTCGACGCGGCCCACGTTGCCGCCGAGGCGCGACTCGACGAACTGGCCGCCGACTGCGTCCGGCCGGCCATCGAGGCCCCCCGGCTGCTCCCGCCCCGCCAGGCGCCTCCCGGCGACGTCACCCGCACCATGACCGACTCGCTTTACATGGACGCCGTGGGGGCGGCCAAGGAGCACGTCCTGGCCGGCGACATCTTCCAGGTCGTGCTGTCCCAGCGATACGACTTGGCCGACCTGGGCGCCGACCCCTTCGACGTGTACCGGGTGCTGCGCCTGGTGAACCCCAGTCCGTACCTCTACTTCCTGCGGTTCCCCGAGGTCACCGTGGTCGGCGCTTCGCCCGAGCCCATGGTTCGGCTGCGGGAGGGCACGGTCATCTCGCGACCCATTGCCGGTTCACGGCCCCGGGGGACCACCCCGGAGGAGGACCTCCGCCTCGAGGGCGAACTTCTAGAGGACCCGAAGGAGGTGGCCGAGCACGTCATGCTCATCGACCTGGCCCGCAACGACGTGGGCCGGGTGGTCAGCTTCGGCACCGAGGTGGTCGACGAAGTGATGGTCGTCGAGCGCTACAGCCACATCATGCACCTGACCTCGCAGGTGTCCGGCAGCCTGGCCCCGGGCAAGGGGCCGGTCGACGTGCTGCGCGCCACCCTGCCGGCCGGCACCCTGTCCGGGGCACCCAAGGTGCGGGCCATGGAGATCATCGACGACCTCGAGCCGACCAAGCGCGGCGTCTACGGCGGGGTGGTCGGCTACCTCGACTTCAGCGGCAACCTGGACACCGCCATCGCCATCCGCACCATGACGGTAACTCCGGACGGCCGGGCATCGGTCCAAGCCGGTGCCGGCATCGTGGCCGACTCCGACCCGACGTCGGAGAACGAGGAGTGCGCCCACAAGGCCGCAGCCATGTTGTCAGCCGTCGCCATGGCCCGAACGATGGGACCCCGGTCGGGCACGCCGCGTTCCCCGGCGGACGGCGGCACGACATGACCACCACCGTCGCCAGCGGCACCGATGCCCTGGCTTCCGGTGTGGCGGCCCGGGTGGTCGCCCGCGACGTGCTGTCGGTCAGTGGCCCCGACGCCCGCACCTACCTGCAGGGCCAGTGCAGCCAGGATCTTGACGGCCTGGCGATCGGCGCCACCACCGAGGCGCTCCTGTTGAGCCCGCAGGGAAAGGTCGACGCCTACCTCCGGGTCACCCGGACCGGGGAGGAGACCTTCGTGCTGGACGCCGACCGCGGCTGTGGCGAAGCGGCCCGGGTCCGGCTCGAGCGGTTTCGGCTCCGCACCAAGGTCGAGATCGTGCCACTCGACTGGGTCTGCCTTTCGCTGCGGGGTCCGTCAGTATCCACCGGGGCCGTGGCGCCGGGCCCCACGTTGGTCCTGGCCGTCGACTGGCCGGGGTGGTCGGGAGTGGACCTCCTCGGGCCGCGGCCGGACGGCGATCCGGAGCTGGTTGGGTGGCTGCCCGACGGGGCCGTCCGCTGCGCAGCCGATCCATGGGAGGCCGCCCGGATCGAAGCCGGGGTTCCGGTGGGTGGGCGCGAGGTCACCGAGTCCACCATCGCCGCCGAAGTTGGCCTGGTGGAGCGCACCGTGTCGTTCACCAAGGGGTGCTTCACCGGACAGGAGCTGGTGGCACGGTTGGACGCCCGGGGATCGAAGGTGGCCCGCCGCCTCCGGGGACTGGTTGTGGCTGACGGGGACCGACCCCCGGTCGGGGCTGCGGTGTGGACGACCGATGGGGAACACGAGGTCGGGACGGTCACGTCGGCGGCGTGGTCGGACCGCAGAGGGGCGACCGTGGCGTTGGCCACCCTGCATCGCCGGGTGGAGCCACACGACCAGGTCACGCTGCGCGGGGACGGCGGCGAGGCGGTGGCCGAGGTCTGGGACCTCCCGCTCACCGGTCCCTGAGATCCGTCCGACGTCCGCACCGGCATTCGGACGGGGTGTCCGGGACGCGCTACGTTGCCCCGCAGGCTGGATGCACCCGGTGAGGCGCCGGGGGAGGCCGACCGAACTGGGGGAGTGGACATGACGACCGACACACCGACGGGTGGCCGACCCGATGGCGGCGTGGAGATGGAATCCGACCACATCACCACGTCGACGCGCGACCCGGGTGAGATGCGTGAGCAGTTCGAGCGATGGCTGCGGACCACCCTCCCGGCCGGCAGCAACGCCCGGGTGCTCGAGTTGACCAGCCCCGAGAGCAACGGGATGTCCTCGGAGACACTGCTCGTCGACGTCGCCTGGACCGAGGACGGCGCCGAGGTGACCAGGCGCCTGGTGGCCCGGGTGGAGCCGCCGGCCACCGACTACCCGGTATTCACCACGTACGACCTCGACATGCAGTTCCGGGTCATGCGGCTGGTGGCCGCCCATACCGCCGTCCCGATCCCGGAGACCCACTGGTACGAGCCGGACCCTGCGGTCCTGGGCGGTGCCTTCTTCGTCATGGACCGGGTCGATGGCATCGTCCCGCCCGACGTCCTGCCGTACACGTTCGGCGACAACTGGGTCTTCGACGGCACCGCGGAGGCCCGCCGCACGATCCAGGACTCGGCCATCCGGGCCATGGCCGGCATCCACTCGATCACGCCGGCAGACCACGACCTCGGGTTCCTCGACCACGACCAGCCGGGTGCCACGGCGCTCGAGCGGAGCCTCAACCATTGGAAGGACTACCTCGAGTGGGTGGTGGGGGACACGCGGTCCCCACTGCTGGATGACTGCTTCGCCTGGCTGACCGAGAATCTGCCGACCGACACCGGTCCCGACGCCCTGTCGTGGGGAGACGGGCGCATCGGCAACATGATGTTCCGGGACAACGAGGTGGTCGCCGTCCTCGACTGGGAGATGGCGGCGGTGGCGCCACCCGAGGTCGACCTCGGGTGGATGTGCTACCTCCATCTGTTCTTCCAGGACCTCGCCGTCCAGCTCGGTGCTTCCGGCCTGCCGGACATGTTCCGCCCGAGTGACGTCCGGGCCACCTACGCCCAGGCGGCGGGCCGCCAGCCCGGCGACCTGCGGTGGCACATCGCCTATGCGGCCATGCGGCACGGGGTGATCATGCGGCGGGTGACCGAGCGGTCGATCTTCTTCGGGGAGGCCGAGGCCCCGGCCGACATCGACGACCTCATCATCCATCGGGCCACGCTGGCCGGCATGCTCGACGGCACCTACTGGGAGGACGTCGGCCTCTGAGCCAACGACGGCCCGGCGGGCGAGCCGCTACAAACCCTGAACCTCTAGTTGAGCCTCAAGCTCCAGGTGAGGTTTAGGTAGAGGGCGTTGCGAGGGCTACGAACCGGTTGCATCGGTGGACGGGCTTCGCAGAGCCTCGTCAGACGGCGGTCGGAGGTGGACGACCATCCGGGTCCCGGGTGCGTGGTCCGGGCCGATGGGCGATTCGGCGTGGACGTGGGCACCCATGGCCAGGGCCAGCTCGGCCACGATGGCGAGCCCCAGACCCGAACCGCCTTGGCGTCCCCCGTCCCGGTCCGTTGTGACGTGGCGGTCGAATACCCGGCTCAGCAGGTCGGCCGGGATGCCCGGCCCGTCGTCGTCGACCCACACGACGGCTCCGTCGGACCCTCCGCCCACGCCGACCACCACCAGCCGGCTGGCGAACGACGAGGCATTCTCGACCAGGTTGGCGAGCACCTGGCCGAGCCGGTCGCTGTCGGCCGACACCGGACAGGACACGGCTGAACCTGGTGCCAGGTGCAGGTCGATCCCAAGATCGGCGGCCCGGGGCTGGAAGCCGCCGATCACCTGCTGGACGATCAGGGCGGCGTCGACGGTGCGCAGCTCGAAGGAGAACCGGTCGGCGTCGAGCCGGGCCAGTTCGAGCAGGTCCTGGACCAGTCGCTCGAGCCGCCGAGCCTCGGTACTGATGACGGCAGCCGCCGCCCGGGGGTCGTCGGTCGCCCCGTCGAGGACAGCATCGGCGTAGCCCAGGATGGAGGTGAGCGGGGTGCGTAGCTCGTGGGAGACGGACATCAGGAACTGGCGCTCCTGGTCACGGGCCCGGGCCAGGGTCCCGCCCATGGAGTTGATCGACTCGGCCAGCTGGGTGAATTCGGGGACCTCGCGCCGGGCGACGGCCACCTTGGCGTCGAGGTCGCCCGCGGCGATCCGCTGGGTGGCGTCGACGGCCGCCACCACCGGGCGGGAGAACCGCCGGGCGAGTGTGGCGGCCACCAGGGCGGCGGCCGCCACGGCGACCAGGCCGATGAGGCCGAAGTACCGGACACCGTTGAGCGGGCTGTGGACCTGGCGCGTGACCACCAGCACCGGAGTGCCCGCCGTCCGGGCCGCCAACGGGGTGGGGACGGCCGAGAAGGCGAGCAGGGACGCGGTGTGCCCGGTGACCTGGCGCCCGGCCAGGAGGGCCGCGGGCTGGATCCGCGCCGTCGGGAGACCGGCCTCGAGCGCCGGGGCGACGGTGCCGTCGGGGGCCAGGAGCACGAACTGCACGGAGGAGAAGTTCCCGGCGCTGGTCACGACGGCCAGCTCCTTGCGGAACGAGGCCACGGTCAACCCCGACCGGTCCGAGAACGTGGACGAGATGGCCTTGGCCTCGCCGGCCAGCTCCCGCTGGGAGTTCAAGATGATGGCGCGCCGGATGAGCACGTAGCTGCTGACGCTGGTGGCGACCACGGTGGCCACCACCAGGGCGATGATGGCGATCGTCAGGCGTCGTCTCACGGATACGCCGGCCGGGGACCGTTGGTGGGACCCCGGACCGGACGGCCGGGTGCGGACAGCGGGTGGGAGGTCATCCGAGCCGGTAGCCGACGCCCCACACGGTGGCGAGCGGGAGGTCGGTGCCGAGCTTCTTGCGCAGTTGGCGGACGTGGACGTCGACCGTCCGCTCGTCGCCGAACCAGTCGGGCCCCCAGACGCCGTCCAGGAGTTGCTGTCGGGACAGCGCCAGCCCCTGATTGGCGACCAGGAATGCCAGCAGGTCGAACTCCCGGGTGGCCAGCGGGACCACCTCGTCCGCCACCCGTGCCTCGCGGCGGCCCGGGTCGACCGCCACGTCGCCGAACTCGACCACCGGCTGTCCCGCTCCCGTCGAGCTCGGGGACGTGCGTCGGAGGATGGCGTGCACCCGGGCCACCAGCTCCCGCGCGCTGAACGGTTTGGTGACGTAGTCGTCGGCTCCGAGCTCGAGGCCGAGGACGCGGTCGACCTCGTCGTCGCGGGCGCTCAAGATGAGCACGGGCACCGGCGGGGATGCCGCGGCGAGCTGTCGGCACACGTCTAGACCGTCGAGCGCACCGGGCAGGCCGAGGTCGACGATGACCAGACAAGGAGCCTCGCGCCCGATGGCGGCCAGGCCGCGTTCGGCGTCGTCGGCCTGCACCACCCGGAAGCCGTCCCGACGGAGATACATGGCCACCAGGTCACTGATGTGATGATCGTCCTCGATCACCACCACGCTCATGTCGGCGCTGCCCATCGGACCAGCCTGCCACCGCATGCATCCCGGGGGGCGCCATCGTTAGGAAAGTGTGAGGAGGCGAACCGGTCCGGTCCGGCGGCGGGGCTGGGCGGCGGGGCCGATTGGCGCGGAGCGTGGCACGGTCGGTCGGGTCCCACCCACCACCGACCCGGGGCAGGGCGCCGGTAGGCTGGCCGGGCATGCCGGCCTACCTCGACACGATCCTCGTCGCTCATCGCGCCGCCACGGCGGCCGACGGTCGCACCATCGCGGCCGCGGTCGAAGCCGCCGAGCGGCAGCTGGACGCCCGCCGGAGCCTGGACGGCCCGGACGGTCCGCGGGATTTCGTGGCTGCCCTCGAGGCGGGCCGGGCCGCCCGGGGCATGGCCGTGATCTCGGAGATCAAGCGCCGGTCGCCGTCCAAGGGCGACCTCGATCCGACACTGGACCCTGCCGTGGTCGCCGCCGACTACCAGGCGGGCGGGGCCTCGTGCTTGTCGGTCCTCACCGACGAGGCGTTCTTCGGCGGGAGCCGGACCGATCTCGAGGTAGCCCGGGCGGCATGCACATTGCCGGTACTGCGCAAGGACTTCACGGTGGGCCCGCTCGATGTGTGCGACGCCCGGTTGATGGGTGCTGACGCCGTGCTGCTGATCGTGGCCGCCCTGGAAGACACCGAGCTGGCCGACCTCCTCGGTCTGGCCCGGACGCTCGACCTGGCGCCGCTGGTCGAGGTCCACGACGAGCCCGAACTGGATCGGGCCCTGGCCGCCGGGGCCGACCTCATCGGTGTCAACCAACGGGACCTGCGGACCTTCGAGGTCGATCGGGAGCGGGCCCTGCGCATGGGGGAGCGGATGCCCGAGGGCGTGGTCGCCGTGGCCGAGTCCGGGATCCGCGGTGCCGCCGACGTCGAGCGCCTGGCGTCAGTGGGGTACACGGCGGTACTGGTGGGGGAGACCCTGGTGCGCTCGACCGACCGGTCGTCGGCCGTCGACGGACTGCTCGGCGCCCGGGCATGAGCGTGGCGCCGGCCGATGGGTCGGAGTTGTTCGTCAAGATCTGCGGGGTGACCTCGGAAGCCGATGCGCTGCTGGCCGTGGGCATGGGTGCCTCGGCCGTGGGGTTCATCTTCGCCCCGTCGCCCCGCCAGATGGCCCCCTCGGCTGTCGCCGACATCGTGAAGCGCCTGCCCCACGAGACAGTGACCGTCGGGGTCTTCCGGGACGAGTCCCCCCGCCGTGTGGTGGAGATCGCCGGACAGATCGGGTTGCGGGCCGTGCAACTCCACGGCTTCGAGTCGGCCGAGGACTCCCGGTGGGTCGCCGAGCGGGTCAACTGGACGATCAAGGCATTCCCCGCCGGACACCGGAACATCGAGCGCTTTGGAGAGTACGGGGCCCAGACGCTGCTGGTGGACGGACCCAATCCCGGTTCGGGCGAGCTCTTCGACTGGCGCCTGGCCGAGGGCGTGGTCGATCCGACCCGGCTGCTGGTCTCCGGGGGCCTCCGGCCCGACAACGTGGCCGGGGCCGTGGCCCACCTCCACCCCTGGGGCGTGGACGTGTCGAGTGGCGTGGAGTCCTCGCCGGGGGTGAAGGATCCCGGCAAAGTGCGTGACTTCATCGTGGCCGCCCGCGAGGCGGGCCGGCTGGCCGCGGTCGAGCGGGGCGATGCCGCGGATGCCACTGATGTCGGCACGGGTTCACGCAGCGCGACCGACCTCTTCGATTGGCAGGACGACGCGTGACCGACCCTCCGGCCTCCTCGGCCAAGATCCCCACGGCCCCCCGTTCCTGACGGGGCCGTCGACCGATACCGAACAGCGAGCAGCAGACGATGACCCCTGAGCCCACCACCGCAGCGCCCATCATGGGCGACCCCGGACCCACTGGCCGCTTCGGCGACTTCGGGGGGCGCTACGTCCCTGAGTCCCTCGTCCCGGCCTGCATCGAGCTCGAGACGGCCTTCCGCGCCGCGTGGGCCGATCCCGCCTTCCGGGCCGAGTTGCACACCATCTTGGCGAACTACGGCGGTCGGCCCACCCCGGTCACCACTTGTGGGCGCCTGTCGGAGGAGCTCGGGATCCAGGTCCTGTTGAAACGCGAAGACCTGACCCACACCGGGTCCCACAAGCTCAACAACGTGGTCGGCCAGGGTCTGCTGGCCCGGCGGATGGGCAAGCGGAAGCTCATCGCCGAGACAGGGGCGGGCCAGCACGGAGTGGCCACCGCCACCGCGGCCGCCCTCTTCGGGATGGAGTGCATCGTCTACATGGGCGAGATCGACACCCAGCGCCAGGAGCTCAACGTCTTCCGCATGGAGCTGCTCGGCGCCACGGTGGTGCCGGTGACGAGCGGCAGCCGCACCCTGAAGGACGCGGTCAACGAGGCGCTGCGGGCGTGGGTGGCCACCGTCGACGACACGCACTACTGCCTGGGATCGGTGATGGGTCCCCATCCGTACCCGTGGATGGTGCGGGAGTTCCAGCGGGTCATCGGTGACGAGGCCCGGGCCCAGTGCCGCGAGCTCCTGGACGGCGATGACCCCGACCTGGTGGTGGCCTGCGCCGGCGGCGGGTCCAATGCGGCGGGCATCTTCGCCGGGTTCGCCGATGCCACCTCGGCCGAGTTGGTGGCCGTGGAAGCCGCCGGCGGTGCCGCCGTCACCACGGGGATCCCGGGGGTGCTCCACGGCATGCGCAGCGCCCTCATCCAGGACGAGGCCGGCCAGATCCTCGAGGCGGAGTCGATCTCGGCCGGACTCGACTATCCGGGCATCGGGCCCGAGCACGCCCATCTCGCCGACCTCGGACGGGCCCGGTACGAGGCAGCTGGGGACGAGTCGGTCCTCGAGGCGTTCCAGCTCCTGGCCCGGACCGAGGGCATCCTGCCGGCCCTCGAGTCGGCCCACGCCCTGGCCTGGGTGGTGGACGCCGCCGGGCGGGGCGAGATCGCTCCGGGCTCGACGGTGCTGATCAACCTGTCCGGTCGGGGCGATAAGGACGTCGCCCAGGTCCGCGACATCCTGCGGGGCCGGGCATGACGGCACCCACGGCCACCCCGGGCCTGCTCGAGTCCGCCCTGCGGGCCCGACGCGACGCCGGCCACAAACTGCTGGTCCCCTACATCACGGGCGGGCTCGACGACGAGTGGCTGCTCGTCCTTGAGGCGTTGTCCGGTGCCGGGGCCGACGCCATCGAGGTCGGGATCCCCTTCTCCGACCCGATGATCGACGGGCCCGTCATCCAGGAGTCGTCCCTGCGGGCCCTCGCCCGGGGGACGACACCCGAGGGCGTGCTGGCCGACCTCAGCCGGGTGGACGTCGGGGTGCCGCTCGTGATCATGACCTACTACAACCTGATCTACCGGGCCGGACACGCCCGCATCGCCGGGGACATGCATCAGTCGGGCGTGTCGGGGGCGATCATCCCCGACCTGCCCCTGGAGGAGGTGGGGGACTGGGCCACGGCGGCCGACGCCGAGGACGTGGCCACCGTCCTCCTGGTGGCGCCGTCCACTCCGGAAGAACGGATCGCCGCCATCTGCGAGCGGTCCCGTGGCTTCGTCTACGCCGTGGGTCGCATGGGCGTGACTGGCGAGCAGTCGGTGCTGGCCGACTCGGCCCGTGGGGTGGCGGCCCGCATCCGGCCCCATACCGATCTGCCCGTATGCGTCGGGATCGGCGTGTCGAACCCGGACCAGGCCAAAGCGGTGTGCGAGGTGGCCGACGGTGTGGTGGTCGGCTCCGCGCTGGTGCGGCGTCTGCTCGAGGGAGCGGGTCCCGACGGGGCGGCTGAGTTCGTCGGCTCCCTACGGGCGGCCATCGACGCCGGCTGACGGATCGCACATCGGGTCCACGCCTTGAGGTGGGGACCGGGAGTACCGTGGTCGCCGTCACCGGAGGTCCGGGGGACACTAGGAGGCGGAGCCTGTTGACAGCTGCAGAGACCACTGGATCGTCGACCGGGGAACCGACTGGGCAAGCGGGAGCGACGTCGACGCCGTCGACCGCCTCGACGGCCCCACCCGGTGGCGACGAGGTCTACCCACCCGAACCGCAGGCCGGCATGTCGGTCGTGTGGATCACCCTCGTCGTCATCCTGGTCGGGACGCTGCTGATCGTCCTGGTCGTCGGCGGAGTCCGGCACTGGGTGGCGCTCCACACCGGCATCCTCAACGGGGGACCGGACAAGTACTACAACTTCTGGTCCGGGTTCGGCTCCGACCTCGGCGAGGCCACCCTCATCAGCGCCGTCGGCGTCGGCGTGTACACGGGGGCGCGGCGGGTGAACTGCCACACCAAGGGCTGTTGGAGGATCGGCAAGCATCGGCTGGACGGCACCCCCTACGTCCTGTGCCGCCACCACCATCCGGGCGTCCCGTCCAAGGGCGCGTCCCATCAGCACATCCTCGAGCAGCACCGGCGCTACCAGGAATCCCAGCGGTCGACGGCGCCCTGAGCCGGGCCGACGGATGGGCCACCGCCCGCGTTACGGGCTCTGCACGTTGAACTGGGGACTGTGATGCAGAGTGGTTTCCTGACTCCCGAACCCCAGCGGGACCTGGCGACCAAGCTCTGACTCGTGCTCGCAATAGTTGCCTGCCCATGAACGGCACTTTGATGGCAGTGCCCCTGCCTCACATCGGAGTGCCTTAGGTTGGTTGCGTGTCCGGCATCGTCTTGGTCGCCGTCGCTCTTGGGCTGTCGAACTTCGCAGCCGCAATCGGCATCGGCCTGTCGGGGGTTGATGGGCGACTCCGCATCCGCATCGCAATCATCTTCGGCTTCTTCGAAGCCGCAATGCCATTGCTGGGGCTTCTCGTCGGCCACCGGGTAGCTGGGTCCATCGGTTCATCCGCCTCCTCCTTGGGCGGCGGACTCCTTATCGCCACAGGTCTCTATACGTTCGTCCAGGCCAGGATGGTTGTCTCTGAGGTGGCTGGGCCGAACACTACGGGGAAGCTCATCCTCACCGGCGCTGCTCTGAGCATTGACAATCTGGTGGTCGGCTTTGCTCTCGGCGCTTACCAGGTGCCACTCGTGGAGGCCGCAGTTGTCATCGCCGTGGTGAGTGTCGGAATGTCCCTTATCGGTCTGGAGGTAGGTCGCCGACTGGGCCGATCGGTCGAAAAGTGGAGCGCAGAACTCGGAGGTGCCGTCCTCGTCCTCGTGGGCACTCTCATCGCCACGGGAGTCCTCTAAGGGGTGTCCCTGACCAGTGACCCACAGCGGCAAGAGTGGGATTGGCGAGGCGGACAACACCGAAGCGCTCCCTCGGTAAGAATCTGTGGGTGACCATCTCACCAGGTCCCCGGAATCCTCAAGCTGCCACTTGGAGCGACCCCGACCGAGTGGATCACTTCCTGACCAGGATCGGTGGATTGGCTCCACGGGCTGCAGGTGAAGAGGTACTGGTATCAGTTCTGCCTGAGTCACCTCGTTCCGTGCTTGACCTGGGTTGTGGTGACGGAAGGCTGGCTGCTCTTGTCCTCGAACATCGACCTAGTGTCGAGAGCGTCGTAGCAGTGGACTCGTCGGTTGCCATGCTCGGCTATGCCAGAGATCGATTCAACGGCGACCATCGGGTACACGTTCGAGAGTGGAGCCTGGATGATCCGCTGACGCCGCTTGGATCATTCGATGTTGTTGTCGCTGGCTTTTCTGTCCACCACGTCGAGGACCTGCGAAAGCAGGTCCTTTTCAGTGAGATCGCTGCACAACTCTCCGACGACGGAGTGTTTGCCAATCTGGAAGTTGTCGCCTCAGCCACCCCCGAGCTTCACCGCCAATTCCTGAATCTCATTGGCCGTTCTGATGATGACCCGGAGGATCGACTTGCTCCTGTCGAAGCCCAACTTCTCTGGATGCGAGAAGCCGGGCTGTCGCAAGTGGACTGCCTACGGCGGTGGCGAGGGTTTGCACTTCTCGTAGGCCACGCGCGCTGAGTTCCGAGGCCAGGCGGGGTGCACTTGACCATCGGCTCGGGGCTCGATGGGGCTAGGTTCGTCGGAGCTAGCGTGACGACCAAGGGTTGATGAGTTCAATGCTGACGCCGGCGAAGTCCTTCTCATTTCTCGTCGCTAGCCGTGCGTCATGGGCCCGGCAGATCGCAGCAATCTGAGCGTCGTATCCACTGATCGGCATTCCCTGACGATCGCGATGGTCGACGATCTCCGGATAAAACGTGGCGGCGGCGGCATCGAACGGGAGTACATCTTGGGTGAACCGGTCGAACACCTCCATCGCGGCTTCCCGCAGTGTGGCCTTCCGTTTGCCACTGGGAAGCCGCTCGATGCCGTAGAGAATCTCGGCCAACGTGATTGCCGTGATTCGCAGCTCGTGATGACCTTGTGCGAGCACCCATGTTCGAACTGCGGCTGAGGGTTCGACCCTCATCAGCTCAGAGACGACATTGGTGTCAGCGACGATCACGTTGTGAAGTCGACAGCTCGGGGCGGTGCGGAACGAGACGGAAGGTCGAGGTCGATGCCTCCAAGTTCACCAAATCGGGCCACGAGTACATCGAGGAGGCTTTCATCGTCGCCTGGCTCTCGGACCGCCTCGACGAGAATCGCGCGCATTTCGGCTTCCATCGACCGACCATGGGCGGCCGCCCGGACCCGCAGTCGCTCTCTCACCGTGTCGTCCAAGTTTCGAATGCTCACTGCTGCCAACACGACCACCTCCGCTAGCAATGCTATCACCGAAGGCGACCGACCAATGATGTCGATTCTGAAAGTGTTGTGAACGGGATGGCGACCGTCTCCTATCACCAATGATGTGGGCGCATAGTCCAGCGCTGAGTGCTTGCCCTCCGCGAACTGCCACCGACCGGCCCTTCGAGGCATGTGGATAACCAGCTAGCGATGGCAGATTTCGATGATGCCGACGACCCCGCCCGGACGCGGGTGGCTGAACGGCCCGATCAGACCGAGAGTCCGACCACGTCGTCCACGGTTACGCCGTCACCCGGGATGCTGCCCAGGTAGGGGGCACTTAAGGCGAAGATCCCGCCGTCGGTGGCGATAAGCCAGTAGCCGGTGCCCGATGGCACGGATGCCATTCCCACGATGGGCCGGTTCAAGGTGAGCGCACCGGTCGAACCGTGGAAGCTGGCGTCGCCATAGGAGAAGATGCCACCGTCGGAGGCGACAAACCAATAGCCGCGGCCGTCGGTGGTCGCCGTCATGCCCACCACTGGCTTGTTGAGGACGAGGTCGCCCGTGGAGCCGAAGAACTGTGCACCGCCGAACGCGAAGATGCCGCCGTCGGAGGCGACTAGCCAGTACCCGCCGGTCGGGTTCGCGGCCATGCCGACGATCGGCTTGTTGAGCAGGGTCCCGCCCATGGACCCGTGGAACCCTGCGTCGCCGAAGGCGAAGATGCCACCGTCGGATGCGACGAGCCAGTAGCCCCCACCGTCTGGCGTCGCCGCCATGCCCACGATCGGCCTATTCAGCGGGGTCCCGCCCATCGATCCGTAGTAAGCCGCATCTCCGTAGGCGAAGATGCCGCCATCGGCGGCCACCATCCAATAGCCCCCACCGTCAGTCGTCTGGGCCATGCCAACGATCGGCTGGTTGAGTGGCGTGGCCGACAGGTCGCCGAGATAGCTGAGGAAAGCATCGTTCCCGTAGGGACTGATGAAGCCGGTGGACTCATAGGCGTAGTAGCCCTGGTGTGGCGTCGACGGGACCACACCACTGGCCAGTGCTCCACGGATCTCGACGCCCAAGACGGTTCCGGAACAAACGAAGCGCAGGGCGAACGACGAGATCCGACCGGCCGTGTACTGGACCTGGTCGAACAGGAACGCCGAAGTCACCGTCGGGTCCGAGGTTGGGTCGCAGGAGACCGGTCCGCTCACCGACATGGTCAGACTGGCCGACGACTGATAGACGACGCCAGGTTGGAACTGCTGGCCAGTGGAGTTGGTGATGAAAATGTTGTATGCGAGATTGCCTTGCAGGTTTGCTTGGAGAGTCGATGGAACAGGATTCTGCCGGAGTACGACCAGGCCCGGCGTATAGAGAGCGTCGCCCAACGAGTCGGTCGCCTCGATCCATCCACTCGACAATGGAGCGATGCGTGGGTCGACGGGTGCACCCGACCGCACTTCCGTGGAGGGCGAATGGACGAAGTCGGCATGGGGTGCCGCTCCTGCGCTGCTGGAGAGCAGTACCAAACCGAGCGGGATGGCAAAGAGACTCGTGATCCGTCGAAACACAGTGGATGACATCGGGGCAGGATACTCAGGCGCTCACTGGTCCAGCAATACGACGGGGACCGTGCTCCCACGCCACTGGTTCGATGGCAGAAAGGGTGCTCTCTTCGGGGCAGGCAGCGTGCCCCTGAACAGTGACACTGTCCCAGGTAGTGGTCGCCCTCCAGCTCCTTCGTGGCACTACCTATTCATCGCAGTTCGCACTACTTCGAGGTGGTGCTCTGCGTGGAGTTGCATGTCCGTGCCACGTTCGAGACCCTGCCAGCACCACGTGGAGGTCGCTGCGCTCACCATGACCTGGCATGTTGCAAGTACCTCGCGGTCGATCTCGGCGGGATAGAGATCTGCCGATTCTGGCTCCAGGTGGGCGAGATCCCACTCGACTGGTCCGAGTTCGACCGTCTCGAAGTCGATGAAGGCAGGGCCCCCGTTGGCAGAGAGAATGTTCATCCCGTGTGGTGACCCATGCAGCACCTTCGTTTCTGTATGACTCGACGCCAGCCGGTCCATCCCTTCGACCAACGCAGTGCGGAGGAGCAGGCGGTCACCCGATGAGAGGTCAGCCGTGCCTCCTCGATTGTCGAGGGTCTCGACCGCTTCCCATAGACGATTGTCGAACTTGGGAAGAACGAACTTGCCGCCGATTGCGGCCAGCTTCGAGTGCAGGGTGAACAGGGCGTGTGCGATGT
>Ga0075522_10000396_pt1 | contig 31326 bp, 22 predicted proteins | sample NGEPerA_FD_74796 | JGI IMG/M metagenome (GOLD analysis project Ga0075522, IMG submission 74796) | Arctic peat soil microbial communities from the Barrow Environmental Observatory site, Barrow, Alaska, USA - NGEE PermafrostL2-A | ecosystem: Environmental > Terrestrial > Soil > Wetlands > Peat ... | reverse complement strand
AAGCAACCACCCAGAGCGCCACCGCCTGGCTCCTCCTCGCCAATCTACGGCTCCTCTCCCGCCGTCTCGCAAAAGATTGAGCGCAAATGAACCATTTCGAGTCAGACTCTCAGGATGACGGGGGTTTTACATGACATTAAGAAAAATCGTCATCCTGACGAGGCGCGAAAGCGCCGTCTCGAAGGACGCGATACCTACCTGTCGACCCAGGCGATGCGCAAAATATTGGTGGCGCCGGGGGTGCCGAAGGGGACGCCGGCGGTGATGACGACGCGCTGGCCGGGCTGGGCGATCTCCTCGCGGTGGGCGGCGCGCACCGCCTTCTGCACCATGTCGGAAAAGCTCTTGATGTCGGTGCTGTGGACGCAATGCGCGCCCCACAGCAGCGCGAGGCGGCGCGCGGTGCCGAGATGCGGCGTCATCGCCAGGATCGGCACGGCCGGGCGCTCGCGGGCGGCGCGCAAAGCGGTCGCGCCCGAACTGGTGAACGACACGATCGCCGCGGCGCCGACCGTCGCCGCGACCTGGCAGGCGGCGGCGCTGATCGCGTCGGAATTGGTGTGCTCGTGCTCCAGGAGCTTGGTCTGGAGGCTGGCGAAATAGAGCGGGTCGTCCTGCACCCGGCGGGCGATGCGGTCCATCATCGCCACCGCCTCGATCGGGTATTCGCCGACCGCGGTCTCGGCCGACAGCATGACCGCGTCGGCGCCCTCATACACCGCGGTCGCGACATCGGACGCCTCGGCGCGGGTCGGGGTCGGCGCGGTGATCATCGATTCCAGCATCTGGGTCGCGACGATGACCGGCTTTCCGGCGAGGCGGCAGGCATGGATGATCTGCTTCTGCACGCTCGGCACGTCTTCGGGCGGCATCTCGACGCCGAGATCGCCGCGCGCCACCATCAGCCCGTCGGCGAGGTCGATGATCTCCTGAAGCCGGCTGATCGCCGACGGCTTTTCGAGCTTGACCATCAGCCCGGCGGCGCTGCCGACCAGCTTGCGGCCCTCGGCGACATCCTCCGGGCGCTGGACAAAGGAGAGCGCGACCCAATCGGCGCCGTTTTCGAGCGCGAAGGAGAGGTCGGCGCGGTCCTTGTCGGTCACCGCCGAGATCGGCAGCACGCAATGCGGCAGGTTGACGCCCTTGTGGTTCGACAGCGTGCCGCCGACGAGGCATCTGGTCTCGGCGAAATCGGGGCCGCATTCGAGCACTCTGAGCCGCACCTTGCCGTCGTCGATCAAGAGTTCGTTGCCGGGCTGCAGCGCCTTGAACACTTCGGGATGCGGCAGCGGCGCGCGCGTCGTGTCGCCGGGCTTATCGTCGAGATCGAGGCGAAACCCGGCGCCGGCGGCGATATTGACTCGGCCATTGGCGAAATCGCCGAGGCGCAATTTCGGCCCTTGCAGGTCGGCGAGGATGCCGATCGGCCGCCCGGTGTCGCTCTCGATGCGGCGGATCGCGGTGAACAGCTGGTGATGGTCGTCATGCGTGCCATGGCTGAAATTGCAGCGGAAGACGTCGACCCCGGCGTCGAACAGGGCGCGCAGCCGCTCCGGCGTAGAGCTGGCCGGGCCCAGCGTCGCGACGATCTTGGCGCTGCGCTGCCGCCGCATCGGAGCCTTTCTCGGCCGCGTGCCGCGCTCAGCCGCGAGGCTGGGAGCTAACGAGGATGGCGCGAAAGTCGTTGACATTGGTCAGGGTCGGTCCGGTGAGGATGAGGTCGCCCGCCGCGGCGAAGAAGCCGTAAGCGTCATTGGCGGCGAGCGCCGCCTTGATGTCGATTCCGGCCGCCGCGGCGCGGGCGATGCTGTCAGGCAATAAGATCGCTCCGGCATTGTCTTCGGTTCCGTCGATCCCATCCGTATCGCAGGCGAGCGCCGCGACGCCCGCCGCGCCGTCCAACGCGGCGGCGAGCGACAGCAGGAATTCGCTGTTGCGCCCGCCGCGTCCCTGGCCGCGCACCGTCACCGTCGTCTCGCCGCCCGACAGCAGCACCGCCGGCAGCGACACCGCACCGGCGCCGACGCGCAGCCTGCCATCCTTAAGCTGCAGGGCAATTGCGGCATGCATGAGGCCGATATCGCGCGCCTCGCCCTCGATCCGGTCGCTCAGCACGATCGGCGTGACGCCCTGGGCCTCCGCCGCGTCCGCGGCCGCCGCGAGCGCCTGCTGCGGGCTGGCGATGAGGGTGAAGCGGGCATTCGCGAAAATGGCGTCGCCCGGTTTCGGCGTCTCGTGCTCGGCGGCGGCGAGATGTTTCATGACCGTTTTGTGTTCGACGATCCGGTATTTGGCGAGTACCGCGCGCGCGTCGGCGAAGGTGGACGGGTCGGGTACGCTCGGCCCCGAGGCGATGACCGCGGGGTCGTCGCCCGGCACGTCGGAGATCGCCAAGGTAACCACGCGCGCCGGCGCTGCCGCAGCGGTCAAGCGCCCGCCCTTGATCGCCGACAGGTGCTTCCGCACGGTGTTGATCTCGCCGATCGTCGCGCCCGAGCGCAGCAGGGCGCGCGTCACCGCCTGCTTGTCTTCGAGCGCGACCCCCGGCGCCGGCAGCGCGAGCAGCGCCGAACCGCCCCCCGAGACGAGAAAGACGAGCTGGTCGCCAGGGCCGAGACCGCGCGCGAGGTCGAGGATGCGGCGCGCCGCCTGCTGGCCGGCGGCGTCGGGCACGGGATGGCTCGCCTCGACGATCTCGATCCGCCCGCAAGGGACGGCATGGCCGTGGCGGGTGACGACGAGCCCCTCGAGCGGACCCGGCCACAGCGTCTCGAAGGCGCGCGCCATCGCCGCCGACGCCTTGCCGGCGCCGACCACCACCGTGCGGCCGGAAACCGCCGCCGGCAGCGCCGACGCCACCGCCCGGTAGGGGTCGGCGGCGGCGAGCGCGGCGTCGAACAGGCTGCGCAGGAATTCGCGGCCAAATTCCTTGGGCGCGACGCGATCGCGCGGCTTCACGTGTCAATTCCGTCTTGCCAATCTCCGCGCCATTTCATATCGAGCGCGACGGAAAGACCAGCGCTAGATCGGGAGCTATCCTCCCCGCGACAGCGCGACCCGCGCGACGTGGTGCCGCGGCAGGCCATGCCTGCCAGCAAGGAGATGATTGGTGGGAGCATTCCGCCGACGCGGAACGACGATCGTCGCAGCGGCGGCGCTGACGCTGGCGCTGGCCCCGGCGCTCGCTCAGGCGCCCGGACCCGCGGCGATCCCGGCGCCCGCGCCGGCTCCGCCGCCGCCTGCGGCTCCGGCGCCCACTCCGACACAAGCGCCGGCGATCCCGGCGCCGGCCGCCGCGGCGCCGCCGGCCGAGACACCCTTCGCCGAGGTCTTCTCGCAACTGGCCGGGCATCTGCTCGGCGTGGTCGTCAACATTTCAACAACCCAGGCGCCGCCCCCGCCGGCCCCCAAAACCCCGCAGGAACCGGGGCCGGCCGCGCCCGGCTCGCCGGGCGCTTCGCTCGACGATCTATTCCGCGATTTTTTCGGTGACCGCGGGGCGCCCAACGGGGCGCCCGGCCCGCGCGTGTCGTCGCTCGGCTCGGGTTTTATCGTCGATCCGTCGGGGCTCATCGTCACCAACGCGCACGTCATCGCCAACGCCGACCAGATCACCGTGACGCTCAGCGACGACACCGCACTGCAGGCGCAGGTGATCGGCCGCGACATGGTGACCGACCTCGCATTGCTCAAGGTCGAGGCGAAGCAGCCGCTGCCGGCCGCGAGCTGGGGCGATTCGGGCAAGGCCAAGGTCGGCGACTGGGTGCTGGCGATCGGCAACCCGTTCGGACTCGGCGGCACGGTGACCGCCGGCATCATCTCGGCGACCGCGCGCGACATCCATTCCGGACCCTACGACGACTACCTGCAGACCGACGCCTCAATCAACCGGGGCAATTCGGGCGGGCCGATGTTCAACCTGCAGGGTGAGGTGATCGGCATCAACACCGCGATCTATTCGCCGTCGGGCGGCTCGATCGGCATCGGCTTCGCGATCCCGACCGCGCTCGCCCAGCCGATCATCGACCAGCTCAAGACCACCGGAAAGGTCGAGCGCGGCTGGATCGGCGCGCGCATCCAGCCGGTCACCGACGAGATCGCCGAGAGCCTCGGCCTCGACAAGGCGCACGGCGCGCTGATCGCGGCGATCGATCCGGCGAGCCCGGCGACCCAGGCGGGGCTGAAGCCGGGCGATGTGATCCTCGCCTATGACGGCAAGCCGGTCGACCGCAGCCGGCAATTGCCGCGCCTGGTCGCCGACTCGCCGCCCGACAAGCCGGTCAAGGTCTCGATCTGGCGCGACGGCAAGGAGGTCGAGGTGACGCTGAGCGTCGTCGCCTACAACCCGAACCGGCCGGTGCCGCAACCGCCCGCGCCCGAGCCGCCCAAGCCGCCGCCGACGGTCGCCGCGCTCGGGGTGAAGCTCGCCCGCCTCACGCCCGAACTGCGCAAGCAATTCCAGTTGCCTGACGCGGCGCACGGCATCGTCATCGTCGATGTGCCGCAAAACAGCGCCGGCGCCAATCAGGGCCTGCGGGCCGGAGACCTTCTTATCACCGCCGGCACCGCGCCCGTCGCCACCCCCGACGAGGTGCTGCAGCACATCGCCGCGGCGAAGAAGGCGGGTCGCAAGAACATCTTGATCCGCGTCGAGCGCGAAGGAAACTTCCGTTTCATCACGATGCCGATCGAGACAAGCTAGAGCGAGTTCGCTGGCTTTGAATCGCGGTCATTGCGAGCGCAGCGACGCAATCTCGATCGGCCGAGGCTCCTTGCGCACGAAATTGCCGCGCCACCCTTCGGGCGGCTCGCAATGACAACGCAAAGCCAGCGAGTCCGCGCTAAACCGGCTGACATCCACGGGAGCGCCGCGCCAGTCGCCCCTCCCCCGCGTTCACGCAGGGACGACGGAGCGATGGCTCAATACAGCGTCGCGCGCGGGAAGACCCAGCTTGTGCCCTTGGGGCCGCTTTCGCCGTAGAGTCCCGGCGAGCCGCCATTGGCGGGCGGGCGGCCGGTGGTCGCGGCGACCCGCGTGCCGTTGACGTAGAAAATCGCCTTGTCGCCCTCGGTGACGATTTCGAGTTCGTTGGCCGCGCCCGGCGCGGTCTTGACCGCGGGAGTGGCGGCGGGCGCCGCCACGATCTGCCAGCCGCCGCGGTTCAGCCGGTCGATCGCCGCCTTGCCGTCGAGCGAGATCGTCGCGGTATAGAAATTCTGCTGATCCTTGCCCCAGAACCAGACACCAGCCGACCCGACCGTATCCTCGTTGGCCGGGTCGGGCAGGTTCGCCGGGTTGACCACCGTGATGCACCAATCGGCGCGCGCCATTGTGAAATGCGCGTTCGATCGCCAGGCGCTGCCGCTGACCGGAGGCTTCAGCACCAGCCCGTCCGCGGTGAACGCGGCGATGTTGTCGGGCTGGCCCCAGCCGGGGTCGGCATTCTTGAAGTTCTCATCCAATTGCGGGTTGGATGTCTTCTGGCACGCCGACGCCGCACCCGCTGCGGCGCAGAGAGCCATCAAGCCGACGAGAAGGACCCGCGCTGACACCACGCAATCTCCGGTCATGTGCTGGAGCCGGCCGACCCCATACGGCGCTTTGCCGGCGCCGTCAAACCCCGTCGCAAGGGCGAGCGGCATGCCGGCTGTGCGCGGCGGAATCCCTACTCGGCGGCGATGGCCGGCGCTCCGTCGAGCGCACGGAAGCGGGCGACGAGGCTCGCTTCCTTGTTCGCGGCGAGAAGCCGATTCGCCTCCTTGACATGACCGAAGCCGCGGATTTCGAGCGGCAAGGCGGCGAGCTCGACCGCGGCGGCATGGTTCGAGGCCGAAAGACCGGTGATGATCTCGCCAAGGCGCGCCTCGTAATCGACGATCACCCGGCGCTCGGCGCGGCGCTCCTCGGTGCGGCCGAAAATATCGAGCGGCGTGCCGCGCAGCCCCTTGAGCCGCGCCAGCACGCGGAACGCGGTCAGTATCCACGGCCCGTATTGGCGCTTCCGCAAATGCCCGCTGGCCGGGTCGCGCTCGGCGACGAGCGGCGGCGCGAGGTGGAATTTGAGGGTGTACGGCCCCTCGAACTGCTCGCCTACGCGCTTCAGGAAATCTCCGTCGGTATAGAGCCGCGCGACCTCGTATTCGTCCTTGTAGGCCATCAGCCCGAAGAGCGCGTGGGCGGCGGCGTCGGCGAGCGCGGTGTTGCCGGGGACCGCCGCGGTCTCGGCGGCGCGGACCCGCTCGATCCAACTCGCATAGCGCGCCGCGTAGGCGGCGTTCTGATAGCCGGTCAGGAAATCGGCGCGGCGGGCGATCGCCTCATCGAGCGTCGCGGACAGGCGGTGCGTCTCCGGCGCCGCGCCGGCCGGGACGGCGCGCGCGGCGACGAGGCCGCGGTCGATCGCCGCGCGGCGGCCCCAACGGAACGCGCGGTGGTTGAACTGGACCGCGGCGCCGTTCAATTCGATCGCCCGCTCGATCGCCGCCGCCGACACCGGCACCAGCCCGCGCTGATAGGCGAGGCCGAGCATGAAGAGGTTGGTCGCCAGCGAATCGCCGAGGAGGCCGGTGGCGAGCCCGGTGGCGTCGAGGAATTCCGCGCCGCCCTGGCCGACGGCGCCCGCGACCGCGCGGGACAGCGCCTCGCCGGGAAACGCCAGGTCGGGGTTGCGGGTGAAATCGCCGGTCATCGTCTGGTGACTGTTGACGATGGCGCGGCTATGGCCGGGGCGCAGCTTCGACACCGCTTCGCCGCTCGCCGACACCACGAGGTCGCAGCCGACGAGCAGCCGCGCGTCGCCATTGGCGATGCGCACCGCATGGATCGCCTCCGGCGTTTCGGCGATGCGGACATGGCTCAGCACCGCGCCGCCCTTTTGCGCGAGCCCGGTCATGTCGAGCACGGTGACGCCCTTGCCCTCGAGATGCGCCGCCATGCCGATGAGCGCGCCGATCGTCACGACGCCGGTGCCGCCAACCCCGGTGACGAGGATGCCGTAGGGCTCGTCGAGCGCGGGTAGTTGCGGCTCGGGAAGGGCAGGCAGGTCCACTTCGCCACTGTCGCCGGCGCGGTGTTTTTTGAGGCTGCCGCCTTCGACCGTCACAAAGCTCGGGCAGAAGCCTTTGAGGCAGGAGAAATCCTTATTGCAGCTCGACTGGTCGATCGCCCGCTTACGCCCGAACTCGGTCTCCACCGGGACGACCGACACGCAGTTCGATTGCGTCGAGCAATCGCCGCAGCCTTCGCAGACCAGGTCGTTGATGACGACGCGCTTCGCTGGATCGGGGAAGCGGCCGCGCTTGCGCCGGCGGCGTTTCTCAGCAGCGCAGGTCTGGTCGTAGATGATGGCCGATACGCCCTTGAATTCGCGGATTTCACGCTGCACCGCGTCGAGGTCGTCGCGGTGGCGCACCGTCGCGTTGGGCGGGAAATCGGTGCCGGGCGGGTATTTCTCGGGTTCGTCGCTGACCACGACGATCGGCCCCACCCCCTCGGCGGCGAGCTGGCGCGCGACCCGGGGCACGGTGAGGCCGCCGTCGAGCGGCTGGCCGCCGGTCATCGCCACCGCGTCGTTGAACAGCACCTTGTAGGTCATGTCGACCTTGGCGGCGACCGCGGCGCGGATCGCCAGGATGCCGGAATGGGTATAGGTGCCGTCGCCGATATTGGCGAAGACATGCGGCGTCTCTACAAACGGCGACTGGCCGATCCATGCCGCGCCCTCGCCGCCCATCTGGCTGAAGGTCGCGGTCGAGCGGTCCATGAATTGCGACAAATAATGGCAGCCGATCCCGGCCAGCGCGCGGCTGCCCTCGGGCACCTTGGTCGAGATGTTGTGCGGGCAGCCCGAGCAGAAATACGGCGTGCGCAGGAACGGCACGACATTGCCGGAAAGCTGCGCCTCGCTCGCCTCCAGCCGCATCAGGCGCTCCGCGAGGCGCGGCGACGAATGAAAGCGCGCGATCCGCTGGGCGATGACGCGGGCGATCTGCGCCGGCGAGAGTTCGCCGGGCGACGGCAGGATCCACTCGCCGGCCTCGTCATATTTGCCGACGATGCGGGGGCGGGCGTTGGCCGGCCAATTGTAAAGCTGCTCCTTTAGCTGAGGCTCGATAACTCCGCGCTTTTCCTCGACAACGAGGATTTCTTCGAGGCCCTCGGCGAAGGCGCGCACGCCTTGGGGTTCGAGCGGCCAGGGCAGCGCGACCTTGTAAACGCGCAGACCGATCGCCTCGGTTTCGCTCTCGTCGATGCCGAGGTCGTCGAGCGCCTGGCGCAGGTCGAGATAGGATTTGCCGGTCGTGACGATGCCGAAGCGCGGTCTCTCGCTATCGATAACAACGCGGTCGAGCCTGTTGGCGCGGGCGAAGGCGCGCACCGCTTCGAGCTTGTAGCGGTGCAGCCGCATTTCCTGGTCGAGCGGGGTGTCGGGCCAGCGGATCGCGAGGCCGCCCGGCGGCATCTCGAAATCCTCCGGCGGCACGATTCGTACCCGGTCGGGATGCAGATCGACCGAGGCCGAGCTGTCCATCGTCTCGGCGACGGTCTTGAACCCGACCCAGCACCCTGAATAGCGCGACATCGCCCAGCCGTAGAGCCCGAGATCGAGGATGTCCTCGACCCCAGCCGGGTTAAGGACCGGGATCGACGCGTCGATGAACGCCAGTTCCGACTGATGCGCCAGGGTCGAGGATTTGCACGTGTGGTCGTCGCCGGCGATCGCCAGCACCCCGCCATGGGGCGCGGTGCCGGCCGAATTGCCATGCTTCAGCGGGTCGCCGCTGCGGTCGACGCCGGGGCCCTTGCCGTACCAGATCGCGAAGACGCCGTCATAGTTCGCGCCGGGGAAGAGGCCGATCTGCTGGCTGCCCCAGACCGAGGTCGCGCCGATCTCCTCGTTGATCGCCGGCTGGAACTTGATGTGGTTGCGGTCGAGAAACCGCCGCGCGCCCCACAGCGCCTGGTCGAACCCGCCCAAGGGCGAGCCGCGGTAGCCGGCGATGAAGCAGCCGGTGTTGAGCCCCGAAGCGACGTCGCGCTGGCGCTGCATCATCGGCAGCCGCACCAGCGCCTGGGTGCCGGTCAAATAGACCCGGCCGCTGTCGAGAAGATATTTGTCGTCGAGCGTGACCGCCGCAAGCGGCATCGCGGCCTCCAATGAAAAGCTGCACCGAAGCCTAATCGCTGCGGGCTCCCGGCTCAATCGATGCGGCTGTCCTACAGCTTTAATTGATCGCGCACCGGTATTAGCGTCCTTCGAGACGCGCCCTTTGGGGGCGCTCCTCAGGATGACGAAGTGCAAATGGCATTAAGAAAAGTCGTCATCCTGAGCGGCCGTTTCGAAGGACGCACTGTCACCTTCCAGCGATCGTAACCCACCCCGCCGCATAACAGTCATCTTCAATGGCGTATGCCGTTGCGGTGCGTGTGGAGCGAGAGTAAGCCTCCACTATCGGCATTTCGCATTAAAGGGCTGACATGACCGCGCCCGTTCTCGTCCGCGAGCCGCTCAACCCGGCATTGCTCGACGCGCTGCGCCAGCGTCTCGGCGACCGGCTGTCGATTTCGGCGGCGGTGTGCGACCAGCACGGCAAGGACGAATCCTACCATCAGCCGCACTCGCCCGACGCGGTCGCTTTCGCGCGCAGCACCGAGGAGGTCGTCGAGATCGTCCGCCTCTGCGCCCAGCATAAGGCGCCGATCATCCCGTTCGGCACCGGCACGTCGTTGGAGGGTCATGTCGCGGCGCTGAAGGGCGGCGTTTGCATCGACATGTCGCAGATGAACCGCATCCTGCGCGTCGGCGCCGAGGACCTCGACGCGACGGTGGAAGCGGGGGTTACCCGCAAGCAGCTCAACGAATATCTGCGCGATACCGGCCTGTTCTTCCCGATCGACCCGGGCGCCGACGCCTCGCTCGGCGGCATGTCGGCGACCCGCGCCTCGGGCACCAACGCGGTGCGCTACGGCACGATGCGCGAGAATGTGCTGGCGCTGACGGTAGTGCTGCCCGACGGGCGGGCGATCCACACCTCGCGCCGCGCCCGCAAATCGGCCGCCGGCTACGATCTCACCCGGCTCTTTGTCGGCTCGGAGGGGACGCTCGGCGTCATCACCGAGGTGACCGTGCGGCTCTATGGGATCCCCGAGGCGATCTCCGCCGCGGTCTGCGCCTTCCGGTCGATCGACGATGCGGTCAACACGGTGATCCTGATAATCCAAAGCGGCGTGCCCGTCGCGCGCATCGAATTGCTCGACGAGGCGCAAATGGACGCGATCAACAAGTATTCGAAGCTCGACCACAAGGTCGCGCCGACCCTGTTTTTCGAGTTTCACGGCACCACCGCCGGGGTCGCCGAGCAGGTCGAGATGGTGAAGCAGATCGCTGGCGAGTACGGCGGCGACGATTTCCGCTGGGCGTCGAGCCAGGAGGAGCGCTCGAAACTGTGGCAGGCGCGGCATGACGCCTATTACGCGGCGCTGGCGCTGCGCCCCGGCTCGAAGGGCTGGGCAACCGATGTTTGTGTACCGATCTCCAGACTCGCGCAATGCATTGCGGAGACAAAAGCCGATCTCGCCCAGTCGTCGATCCCCTCCGCGCTCGCCGGCCATGTCGGCGACGGCAATTTCCACCTGATTTTCATGATCGACCCCAATCGGCCCGAAGAAATCGCCGAGGCAAGCCGGCTCAACGACAGGATGGTTACAAGGGCGCTCGAAATGGACGGCACCTGCACCGGCGAACACGGAATTGGCTACGGTAAAATGGACTTCCTTGTTGCCGAGCATGGCGAAGCGGTCGAGGTAATGGCGTCGATCAAGCGCGCGATCGACCCCGATAACCTGATGAATCCTGGCAAAATCATGCGCATTTGACAGCATCTGTTGCTGCCTCTGGGTCGAGGCCGCGAAATGTAGGGTTGAAGTTTTTGACCTTCGAGTGAATAAAACCCTTCACGGATTTCTTTGTTGGCGGTATTGTAGGGCTTCAGAAATTAAATTCGGTTGGCCTTGCTCGGGTAAGGCGGGAGTCCGTAATCCGACAATCCGGCCGACCAAAGCCGCTAAATCCGGTATTGTGTTTGCGCCTAGCTTTTCGCGCTGTCTCCGCGTGTTCGTGTCTCTTCATTTGATCGCGAGAAGAAACTCCGGGAACCCTCTAAGAAGACGGATGGGTAAGGTTTGGGATGGAAAAATCAAGTAAACGCGGCAAAATTCCTCAAACGGATTGGCCGCTTATCATGACACGTTACGAGGCTGGGGAGACGCTTGCCAGCATCGCCCGCACGTACGATTGCTCGCCGCCGGCGATCTCTTACATCGTAAGCCGCAATCGCGAGCATCCGGCCAACGAAGGCATCGCGCAACCGGCCGCCGAGCCGCATCTGATCAAGGCGCCCGCCACCGGCGCGGCGGGCGATGGGGGCCGCGAAAATCAACCGGAGGTTGCCGCGCCGGAACCCGCTCCGCTCGCCGAATCCCGCCGCGAGCCGATAGCCGAAGCGCGCCCCGCCGCCGCGATGAACGGCGACCCGCGCCGCAAGCTGCACCTCTCGCTGGGTAATGGCGGCAACGGCAGCCATGCTCCCGCCAACGGCGGCAATGGGCATGCCGATGCGTTCGCGGCCAGCGCCCGTTCGCCGCAACCGGGCTTCGCATTGCCGCGCCCGGCGGCTTCGCAAGGCGCTGGCGAGCGCGCCCCGCAACAGCCGTTTCAGGGTCCGCCGCGCACCGACCGCGACTTTGCCGCGGCCGACGGGAAGCCGGCCCAGCCGCGCGATGCCGATGCGCCGCGCAGGGATAACGGCTCGTTTATCGATCGCGAGTTGCGCAGCCGCGTCGATGGCGACATCGCCGCTTTTCTGGCGGCGTTCGACGCGGCGCTGGCGGAAGACAACCAGGCGAACCGGTTCGGGCTGCGCGAGGCGACCGACCGGCTCCTGCGCGCGGGGGCACGCACCCGCATCGAGCTGGAGCGGATGGAGGCGAAGCTGCCGCTGCCGCCGCGCGATGGCGGCGCCCGGCCTGAGCAAGCCGCCTGGCGATACCGTTAGAACGTCGCGGAGCTATAAAAAAGGGCGCCCGCGGGGGCGCCCCTTGATCATCAGCCGGTCGCGATCGGGCCGGCCCCTAACCCCGCCCTTCCGTATCCGGCGGGAAGCGGCAAGGGACCCGCGCGATCGTGTTCGTCAGCCCTGGTTCTTGCTGAGCTCGACGCCGAGATACTGGGTCACCCCGTGCCGGTTCAACAGCAGCAGCGCGCTCTTGTTTGGCGAGTTGGCGATGTCGTGCAGCTTGTCGGCGGCTTCTCTTGGCGAGTTCGTCGCCTGCTGGTTGATCGACATGATGACGTCACCGCGGCTGAGGCCAAGATTGTCAGCGATACTGCCGTTGTCGACACTGGTGATGACCACGCCGCGAACATCGCGTCCGACACGAAGTTCGCTGCGCAAGCTGTTGTTTAGCGGAGCAAGATGCAGCCCCATGGCATCGGCGTGGCTCTCGCCGTTCGGCTGGCTTTCATCGCCGGCCGCAGCAACCCGCGGGTTGGCCGGCATCTCTCCCAGCTTGATGTCGACCTGGTTCTCCTTGCCGCCGCGCCACACGCTCAGCGTCGCCTTGGAGCCGGGCGCGGTGGCGGCGACGTCATGCGGCAGGTCGCGCAGCTTGGTGATGTCGCTGCCGTTGAAGCCGAGAATCACGTCACCCTGCCTCAACCCGGCCGCGGCGCTGGGGCTGTCGGGCGTCACCATCGCGACGAGTGCGCCATGGTCGGTCTTGAGGCCAAGGCTGGAGGCGATCGCGGGAGTCACTTCCTGGATCTGCACGCCGAGCCAGCCGCGTTCGACCTTGCCGTTCTTTTCGAGGTCGGCCACCACGGTCTTCGCGACGTTCGAGGGCACCGCGAAGCCGATCCCGACGCTGCCGCCGTTGGGCGAATAGATCGCGGTGTTGATGCCGACCACCTGGCCGTTCAGATTGAACGTCGGGCCGCCCGAGTTGCCGCGGTTGATCGGCGCGTCGATCTGCAGGAAATCGTCGAACTGGCCGGTGTGGATGTCGCGGCCGCGGGCCGAGATGATGCCGGTCGTCACCGAGCCGCCGAGGCCGAACGGGTTGCCGACCGCAACGACCCAATCGCCGATCTGCGCGGCGTCGCTGTCGCCGAAGTTGACATAGGGCAGGGACTTGCCGGCGTCGATCTTCAATACCGCCAGATCGGTGCGCGGGTCGCGGCCGACGATCTTTGCGGTGTACTTGTCGCCGTCCTGCAGCGTCACCTCGACCTTGGTGGCGTCGCCGACGACATGATTGTTGGTCACGATGTGACCGTCGGGGTCGATGATGAAGCCGGAACCGAGCGCGATGCGCTTCACCGAGCCTTCACCTTGCGGGTTTTCCTCGTCAAACGGGTTGTTCTGCCCCTGCTGATCGAAGAAGCGGCGGAGCATCTCATCGAACGGCGAATGCCGGAATTCCTGCCCCTCGGATTCGTGATCCGCCATCGGGCTGGCCTTGGCGCCCTCGGTGACCGAGATGTTGACCACCGCCGGCAGCACCCGCTTGACCAGCGGCGCGAAGCTTTCCTGCTGCATCATGGCGCCCGGCGCCGGTATCGCCGGTGTCCCGGTGTTTGCTGTGGGCGTTTGCGCCCAGACCTGCGGGCATAGCGCCAGAACGGAGCCGAGCGCGATGCTCGCCGTCAGCGCGCGGCGCCGATTCGAATTTTTGACCATCATGTCGGTGTCTCCCGACCCGAGCCGGTCTCGCACTGGCGCGTCCCGCCGCTTCGGGCATGTGACGAGAAGATGGCTGGCGAGCCTAACAGCCGGCTTTCGGCGGGATTAATTCGCTGTAACCTGGGCCAGCCACCGCATACAAGGAGAGAGCAATGGCCCGTTATCGCGAGCTTGCCACCGCCGAGATGAACTCGGCGCAGAAAGCCGTCGTCGACGAAATCGTCGCCGGCAAGCGCGGCCGGTTCGGCGGCCCGTTCCAGATTTTGGTCCGCGCGCCCGAAATCTGCAAGCATCTGGCGCGGCTCGGCGAATATCTGCGCTGGGGCAGCTCGCTGCCGCCGGCCTTGTCGGAGTTGGCGATCTGCCTGACCGCGCGCCACATCCGCGCCAATTACGAATGGCACGCGCATGCGCCGCTCGCGGTCGAGGGCGGTGTGCCGGCGGCGGCGCTCGAAGCAATCCGCACCGGCGCGGCGCCGAATTTCGCCGCCAAGGACCAGGCGCTGGTCTACAGACTAGTCACCGAGCTCATCGACACCAAGCGCCTGTCCGACGCCAGTTTCGCCGAAGCGATCGCCGCGTTCGGCGAGCAGGGCGTCGTCGAGCTGGGCGCGATCATCGGCTACTACACCGCGATCGGCAACGCGCTCAACGTGTTCGAGGTCGGGTTGCCGGCGGGTATCGCGCCGTATTTTTCGTAAGCTGGAGCGCCTGACCCTCACCCGACTCCCCCCGGAGCGCCCGCAGGGCGACCGTCCGGGGGCGCCACCCTGTCCCGCATGCGGGACAGGGAAGGGGGCCACGCCGCCAGGCGGGGGAAGGGTGAGGTCAGGTCGCCGGCAGGCCCCGCTCCAGCAGCATCGCCAACCGGCGGGCGAAGGCGGGTGGGTCAGGGAGTTGCTCACCCTCGACGATCCGCGCCTGGTCGAGCAGCAGCCAGGCGAATTCCCCGAGCTGATCCGATGCGCCGGCCTCGCCGACCGAGGCGGCGAGCCGTTCGATGAGGCGATGGTGGGGATTGATCTCCAAAATGCGCTTGGCGGCGGTGTCGAGCTGCCGGTGAGCCTTCAACAGGCGCTCCAAATGCATGTCCACGTCGCCCTCGTCGGCGACAAGGCACACCGCGCTGTCGGTCAACCGCACCGAACCGCGCACATCCTTGACCGCGTCGCCCAGCGCCAGCTTGAATATCGCTATCAAGCTGCCGAGCTTGGCCGGCGGCTCGGGCTTGGCCTCTGCCGGCCGGTCCTCGGGCGCGGCGATTTTGTCGAGGTCAATACCGCCGCGTGTCGCAGATTTGAACGGTTTTTCCTTATGGGTGCCGATCGCGGTGACCCAGAATTCGTCGATCGGGTCGGTCATCAGCAGCACCTCGACCCCCCGCGCGCGGAAGCCCTCGAGCTGCGGGCTCTGGCGCACGAGGTCGAAATTGTCGCCGGTGATCGTGTAGATCGCCTCCTGACCGGGCTTTATCGCCGCAAGGTAATCGTCGAGCGACACCCAGCCGTCGCGGGTCGTCGAGCGGAAGCGGGCGAGGCCGAGGAGCGTCTCGCGCTGGTCGCGGTCCTCGTAGAGGCCCTCCTTCAGCACCGCGCCGAAATTGTCCCAGAACTTGGCGTATTCCTCGGGCGCGTCGGTGGCTTTCTTCTGCAGTTCGCCGAGCACCCGGCCGGTCAATTGCCGGCGCATGCGCGCGACGATCGGGTTCGCCTGCAGCATCTCGCGGCTGATGTTGAGCGGCAGGTCCTCGCTGTCGACGACGCCGCGCAGGAAGCGCAGATAAGGCGGCAGCATCTCGCTCTCGTCGGTGATGAAGACGCGGCGAACATAGAGCTTGACCCGCGTCTTGCGCTCGGGTTCGAACAGGTCGAACGGCTTCGATTCAGGCACGAACAGGAGGTAGGCGTATTCGACCGTGCCTTCGGCGCGGGCGTGCAAGGTCAGCCACGGCGCGTCGAAGCTATGGCCGACATGGTGATAGAACTCCTTGTACTGCTCTTCGGTGATCTCCGAGCGCGGGCGGGTCCACAGCGCCGAGGCGGTGTTGACCGTGTCTTCCTTGCTGCCGTCGGCGAGCACGATCGGCAGCGCGATGTGGTCGGAATAGGTTTTGACGATCTGCCGCAGCCGATGCGGTTCGAGATAGTCGTCGTCGCCCTCGCGGATGTGGAGCGAGATCCGCGTGCCGCGCTTCAAGTTGGGCTCGGGCGCGATGGTGAACTCGCCCTTGCCGTCGCTCTCCCAGCGCCAGCCTTCGCGCTCGCCGGCCTTGCGGCTCAGCACCTCGACCTTGTCGGCGACCATGAAGGCGGAATAGAAGCCGACGCCGAACTGGCCGATGAGGCTCACATCCTTCTTCGCGTCGCCGGTGAGGTCCCTCATAAAGGCGGCGGTGCCGGAACGGGCGATGGTGCCGAGGTTCTCGACCAGCTCGTCATGGTTCATGCCGATGCCGTTATCGGCGATCGTCAGGGTCTTCGACGATTTGACCGGGGTCAGCACCACCCGGTAATCCGGGTCGCCCTCGATCAGGTTCGGCTCGGTTAGCGCCGCGTAGCGCAGCCGGTCGCAGGCGTCCGAGGCGTTCGAGATCAATTCGCGCAGGAAGATCTCCTTCTCGCTGTAGAGCGAGTGCGCGACAATGTCGAGAAGGCGGCTGACTTCCGCCTGGAAGGTCCGGGTTTCCTGGGTCATTCGGCAAATCAGGCTTGGTTGGACAAAGGCTTGCCCGAATATGTGGCGCACGGGCGGGCGCCGCAAGACCGCGGCGGCATCGCGCAGGGGATTTCGGTTGATCCCGTCAGCCTCTGCCGGCGAAGACCCGGCACCCTTCCATGCCGGCAGTCAGACTTCGCCGGAACGTCAAGACAAGCCGGAAATTGGGTAGGGTCACTTTGGGTTTGTAACAGATAGAGCCAAGACGATTTTCGACCCCAATCTTGATTCGGTTAGTGATAAGCCCACCTTAACTTACATCGTCGGCAATCGCTTCGAGCACCGGCGGCTGAGAGACGCGATCGCGCTCCCGCTCAAATAGGCGAGGAATTGCGGTGGCCGAAGAAAAAACTCGTCCCCCCGAACATTGCTTAGAGCGCGCCGCAAAATGCGAGCATTTAGCCGATAACACCATAATCGCTGAAAGCAAGGCTATTTTTCTCGATTTGGCTAAGCGTTGGCGCGCCCTTGCTCGTGAGAGCGGGGACGTGGCTTTCAAACCCATAGGCCAACCAGCCACGCGTCCCTCGCCGAAATAGCGAGGACCCTATGAGAACCGCCGTAACTCGAGTGGGGCGCCCCGCCGCAAAGCTTAGCGATCGACCCAGCCGGCGTGCGATCGCGACGATCAGCCACCAAGCCTAGCGTCGCCCGGGCGCCAGGTGGTCGTCAGAGCAGCCACGCCTGGCCAGGAGCAAGCGCCAGCCGCTGGATCGTTTCCTCGGACGGACGATCGTGAATCAATTCGACGTTGCTGCCCGGGTTCACCATTTTCCGGACGGCTGCTTCCGCCTCCGCCGGATCGTCAGTCGCGACTATCCAAATCTCGAAGGTGCGGCCCCCGGATGCCGATCGCGCCGCTTCTACACGAACGAAGAATGCTCCTGCCATACGGGTTAATATGGCACGGCGCCGGCGGATCACAAACCGTCGGTCAAACTTTGTCGCGGCCTGTTGCCATCAAAGCGAGGGTGCGGAAATTCGCGCCGCGCGGCTAGGCCGCGTGCCGCACGCCCCGGCGCCAGCGCTCGACGGTCTGCTCGACCTCGCTGCGGTCGTCGACGTCGCGCGACCAGGCGGCGCTGAACGAGGCCGTCGCGCTGCGCGGGCGGTAATTGTCGGGCAGCGGCGAGAAGCAGATGCGCATCGGCATCGACACGCCTTCGCCGACGACGATCGCCTCGCCATTGCGCAGCGCCGGCAGGAACTTCATCAGCCCGTGCGAGGCCTCCGGCAGCGAGCCGCGCACGATATCCTGGTCGTCCTGATTGGTCATCCGCAGCGCGAACATCGTGTTGCATTCCGACAGGAGGCTGGGGTCGAGATCGGACGGGCGCTGGCTGACGACACAGAGCGAAACGCCGTATTTGCGGCCTTCCTTGGCGATCCGCGACAGCGCCCGCTTGACCGGCTCGAACCCGTCATCCTTGCCGCCCGGCGCGTAGCGGTGCGCTTCCTCGCAGACGATCGTAATCGGCACCGGCGTCTCGCTCCACACCGAGAAGTCGAAGGTCAGCCGGCAGATCACCGACACCACGACGTTCAGCACCTCGGAGGGCACACCCGACAGGTCGATGATCGTAATCGGCTTGCCGTTGACCGGGATGCGGAACAGCTGCGACAGGATTTCCGACATCTCGTCGCGCACGGTCAGGCTCGCCCCGAACATGAACCCGTAGCGGATATCGTTCTGCAGCGCGGTTATGCGGGCTTTGACCAGCTGATAGGCTACGACGCTCTCCGGCCGGTTGAGGGACCCCATCGAGTGGTCGAAATAACGGATCAGATCGGACAGGCGATACGGCGTCGGGGTATCGATGCTGACGTAACGGTCGGCCGATTTGCCGAAATAAGCCAGCTTGGCGCTCAAAACCGCCTCGCCAAGGATCTTCCACTGCTCGGCGCGGTGGTCGCCCTTGAGCACGATCTCGGCGAGTTCCTCGAAATTGAACAGCCAATAGGGCAAATGCAGCCCGTCGCCCGGGCTCAGGACGATCGCTTCCTCGGGGAAAGCGTGGCCGTATTCGCAATGCGGGTCGAGCAGCATGACATGGGCATGCGGGTTGCTCGCGATCACCGAGTGCAGAATCGTCGCGACCGCGCAGGATTTGCCCGATCCGGTCGTGCCGACGATGCTGAAATGCTTGCCCAGCAGATCGTCGGTCAGAAGAAAGGCCGGGATATTGCTGTCCTGGTGGATCGATCCCACGGGGACCGCCGCCTCGCGCGGCGGCGCGTAGACCTGCGCCAGATCCTCCGCCGTCGCCAGGTAGACCGCGTCTTCGAGCGCCGGAAAACTGGAGACGCCGCGCCGGAACCCCTGCGTTTCGCCATTGGGGCCGTAAGTGGTTTCGCCGAGCAGCTCGATCTCGACGATCTTGAGGTTTTCTTCGCTGCCGGTAACGCTGGGAAAGGGCACGCGCAGCCCGCTGATCATGCCGAATACGGTGGACGCGCGCGTTCTGACCTTGACCAGCGCGGCCATTTCGAGCGGCTGGGGGCGTGGCGGCTGGTCGGGGCTCGGCGGCAGCAGCAGCACAATGAGCTGCGCTGCCGAGACGGCGATCACCAGGCCGATCGGCGTGGCGTCATCTTTGGTCATGGCTGGCGTCATGTGATCATCCGGCGGAGGAGGTGAGGCGGAGGCGTTCGGCGGGAAGCGTGATGTCGACGACGGTGCCGACGCCGACCTGGCTGGTCAGCGTCAGCTCGCCGCCGTGCAGACTGACCATCGCGCGGGCGAGCGGCAAACCGAGGCCGACACCTTCGTTCTGGCGGGTCAAATGGTCTTCGACCTGGCCGAACGGCTCGAGTACCCGGTCGAGGTAATCGGCGGGGATGCCGCAGCCCGTGTCGCGGATCGAGACGACGAGGTCGCCGCTCGCCTGCCGCTTGGTCGACACCCGGACGACGCCGTCCTCGGCGTTGAATTTGACGGCGTTGGACAGCAGGTGGACGAAGGCCTGCTTCATTTTGCTCGGATCGAAAAAGACGAGATGGTCGCGGCTCGGCTCGTGCCTGATGGCGATCGCTTTGCTTTCGGCCTCAACCGCCAGCGTCCGGATCGAGAGGCTCAGCACCTCGTCGAGTGAGGTGACCTGCTCGTCGAGCTCGAGCTTGCCGGCCTCGACCCGCGCCAGCGTCAGCACGTCGTTGACGATGCCGAGCAGCCGGGTCCCGGCCTCGTGGATGTATTTGCCGTAGGCGGCGTGGTCGCCGCCTATGACGCCGGCCCCGATGATCTCGGAGAAGCCGATGATCGCGTTCAGCGGGGTGCGCAGCTCGTGGGTCACGTTGGCGAGGAAATTGGTCTTGGCCCGATCGGCCGCCCGGGCCTGTGCCAGCGCGTCCTCGGCGAGCCGCGCCGCGCGCTCGGCATTCTGCCGCGCCCCATGCAGCGCCCTTTCGGTATGCCGACGATCGAGCAGCGAGCCGAGCTGCATACAGTAATCGTCAAGCAGGGAATATTCGCCGCGCGGCATCAATCTTGTCATTCGCCCTAGGTGTGCCCTGGCTTTATCTACCGCAGCTTCCCTAATGAAGGCTTACACCGGGTTCATGATCCGATTCGGCGGGGGAGACGGGGTTCCCCGCGTAACTCTGCCGCAGCCGACGCGGCGCGGCACCGCTTGATGACATTTGCGCTTGCCCTGCCGCCGCCGCGACCGCACCTTTTGTTCCATGGCAACGCTGCGCGCCGCTTCGCGCCTGGTCGCGATCCTGGGGCCGACGAACACCGGCAAGACCCATCTCGCGATCGAGCGCATGCTCGATCACCGCAGCGGGATGATCGGCTTTCCGCTGCGCCTGCTGGCGCGCGAGAATTACGACCGCGTCGTCAAAATGAAAGGCGCGCGGGCGGTGGCGCTGATCACCGGCGAAGAAAAGATCCTGCCGCCGAACCCGTCCTATTTCGTCTGCACCGTCGAATCCATGCCGCTCGATCGGCCGGTCGAATTCCTCGCGGTCGACGAGATCCAGCTCTGCGCCGACCGCGAGCGCGGCCATGTTTTCACCGCGCGATTGCTGCACGCCCGCGGCCTCCACGAGACCATGTTCTTGGGCGCCGACACGATCCGGCCGCTGCTGCGCCGTCTGGTCCCGGACGCCGAATATGTCAGCCGGCCGCGCTTCTCGACCCTCAGCTACACCGGTCACAAAAAGGTGACGCGGCTGCCGCCGCGCAGCGTCGTCGTCGCCTTTGCCGTCTCGGACGTGTTCTCGCTGGCGGAGGTGGTGCGCCGCCAGCGCGGCGGCACCGCGATCGTTTTGGGGGCGCTCAGCCCGCGCGCCCGCAACGCCCAGGTCGGCATGTTCCAGGCCGGCGAGGTCGATTACCTGGTCGCCACCGACGCTATCGGCATGGGTCTCAACATGGATTTGAACCATGTCGCCTTCGCCCGACTCGCCAAGTTCGACGGGCGCGGGCTGCGCCGGCTGTCGGCCGCCGAGATCGGCCAGATCGCCGGGCGCGCCGGCCGCCATATGAACGATGGGACCTTTGGCACCACCGCCGACGAAGGGGCGCTCGACCCCGAGATCGTCGGCGCGGTCGAGGCGCACAAATTCGAGCCGCTGACCCGCATCGCCTGGCGCAACACGGCGCTCAAGTTCAACACGGTCGGTTTGCTGCTCAACAGCCTCGACGAGCCGCCGCCGGCTCGCGGGCTCGTCCAAACCCGCGACGCCGACGATCATCAGGTGCTGCGCGTGCTGTCGCGCCATGCCGAGGTGGCGGCGCTGGCGACCAACCTGGGCGCGGTGCGCCTTCTCTGGGAAGTCTGCCAGATTCCCGATTTCCGCAAGATGATGAGCGACAGCCACGCGCGCTTCCTAGCGCAGTGCTTCCTGCACCTCGCCGGGCCGAGCGAGCGCCTGCCGACGCCGTGGATCGCCGCGCAGATCGCCCAGCTCGACCGGATCGACGGCGATATCGACACCTTGATGGCGCGGATCGCCCATATCCGCACCTGGACCTACATCACCCATCGCGGCGATTGGGTCGACAACGCCGGGGAATGGCAGGAGCGCGCCCGCGGCATCGAGGACCGCCTCAGCGATGCGCTGCACGAGACCATTACCCAGCGCTTTGTCGATCGCCGCTCGGCGTTTCTGGTGCGCCGCCTCGCCGGCGATGACGAGCTGCTGGCCTCGGTGGACAGAGACGGCGAGGTGAGGGTCGAGGGCAGCTATGTCGGCCGGCTCGACGGGTTCCGCTTTATCCCCGACGCCAGCGACGGCGCCGAGAGCCGCATGCTGGCGACCGCGGCAAACCGGATCTTGCGCAGCGAGATCGCGGCGCGGGCGGGGCGGCTCGGGAGCGACGGCGATACGGCCTTCGCGATCGACCTGGTCGGCAATCTGATGTGGCGCGGCGGGCTGGTCGGCCGGCTCACCGCCGGCGACGGGCCGCTCGCGCCGCGCGTCGAAATCTCGGCCGGCGATTTCCTCGAGGGCCAGGCGCGCGAGCGCGTGCGGCAACGCCTGCAGCTCTTCGTCAAGAGCGAGGTCGAACGCCGGCTGCAGCCGCTCTTCGCGCTGCGCGACCTGCCGCTGGCCGGGGTCGCGCGCGGGCTCGCCTTTCAGCTCGTCGATGCGCTGGGCTGTCTGCCGAGCAAGGCGGCCGCCACCCAGCTGCGCGCCCTCGACCGCGCCAGTCGCCGGGCGCTCGGCCGCGCGGGCGTGCGGTTCGGCGCCGAGAGCGTCTATCTCGAGCCGATGCTCGGCGCCGATTCGGCGCGGTTCCGCGCGCTGTTATGGGCGGTGCGGCACGGCAGAAGCGTCCCGCCGCTGCCCGGCGCACGCGCTCTCGGCAAGGCGTTCGCGGTCGATCCGGCGCTGCCGGCCTCGTTCTACGCGGCGCTCGGCCGCCGGGTGGTCGGCGGCCTGGCGCTGCGGCCCGACCGGCTCGAACGGCTCGCGGCGGCGGCGCGCGAGCGGGCGCGTAGGGGGCCTCTCACGGCCGATGCCGAGCTGGCGGCGCTTGCCGGCGTGGCTCCGGGCGATCTGCGCCGCGTGCTGCCCGGGCTCGGCTATCGCGCGCTGGTCCGGGACGGCGCCGAGTTGTTCATGCCGGGGCCGCGCCGCCTCGACCGCCCGTCGCGACGCGAGGGTCTTCGACTGGCGCCCGAGGGGCACCCGTTCGCCAAGCTCAAGGAGCTGAAATTCGCGTGAGCGGGAGGGCTTCACCGTGGGACGAACCCGCCGCGGACCGGGCGAGCCGCCGGCTCGACCAGTGGCTCTGGTTCGCGCGCTTCGCCAAGAGCCGGTCGCTCGCCGCGCGGCTTTGCATGGCCGGCGAGGTCGCGGTCAACGGTGTCACCGTCAAGGCCAACCACGCGGTCCGCGCCGGCGACGCCGTCACCGTGCCCCAAGGCCCGTGGCAGCGCACGGTCGAGGTGCTGGCCCTCGGCAGCCGCCGCGGCCCCGCCAGCGAAGCGCGCACGCTGTTTTTCGGGACCTCCACGGCCCGCCGCGCCGATCTGTCGCCGGCCTGGGAGCCGCTGCTCGCCGACGACGGATCGGACGATTGACAGCACGGCTGCGGAATAGACCGGGCCGGGGGTCGTTCTACGACTATCGGGATAAGCGTCGGCCCGGCGTTGCGAAACCAGGAACCCCCCCTGAGAAAGCCTTATTTGATCAAGAGGGTAGGCTTGGCCGCCGATGCGGTGGCGCAATCATCTCCAGAGGTGGGGAGTGGCAGATTCGGCGGCAGATTTGCGGTTTCCAGCGTTCCGCGGCGCGCGCGTCCTGATCACCGGCGGCGTCGGGCTGATCGGCTCGGCGCTGGCGCGGCGACTGGTCGAACTTGGCGCCGAGGTGCTGCTGGTCGACAGCATGCTGCCCGAGGGCGGCGCCAATATCGCCAACATCGCCGCCATCCGCGACCGGGTGCGGGTCAACATCGCCGATATCCGCGACGGCCATGCGATGCGGCACCTGCTCGCCGGCCAGGATTTCCTCTTCGACCTCGCGGCGCAGACCAGCCACCTCGATTCGATGAAGGCGCCGTTCGACGACCACGCGATCAATGCGACGGCGCAGCTCCAACTGCTCGAAACCTGCCGCGCGGTGGCCCCGGAAATCACCATCGTGCACGCGGGAACCAGGCAGATTTACGGCCGTCCGCGCTATCTGCCGGTCGACGAGGCGCACCTGCTCGCACCGACTGACGTCAACGGCGTCAACAAGATGGCCGGCGAGGCGTACCATCTGATGTTCCACAGCGCCTACGGCATCAAGACCCGCTCGCTGCGGCTGACCAACGTCTACGGCCCCGGCATGCGGATCAAGGACGCGCGGCAGAATTTTCTCGGTATCTGGCTCCGCCGCGCGCTCGAAGGCGAGCCGTTCGAGGTGTGGGGCGGCGAGCAGCGGCGCGACATGGTGTTTGTCGATGACGCCGTCGAGGCGTTTCTCGCCGCCGCGGTGACGCCGGCGACCGAGGGGCTGGCGCTCAATATCGGCGGCGACGCGCCCTACAGCCTCGCAGAGGTGGCCGCCGCCCTGATCGCCGCGAACAACGGCGGACGCTGCGAGTCGAAAGAATTCCCGGCCGAGCGCAAGCGCATCGATATCGGCGATTTCGTCACCGACGACGGCAAGTTCCGCGCCCTCGCCGATTGGGCGCCGCGCACCGCGCTGGCGGAAGGATTAAGGCTTTCGCTCGATTATTACCGCCGCAATCTCGCTTCCTATCTCTAGAGAGGACGATGACCCCGATCCCGCAGACTGATCCGCGCGCCGGCTATCTCGACAAGAAGGCGGCAATCGATGCCGTCATCGCCCGGGTGCTCGACAGCGGCATGTACATCCTGGGGCGCGAGGCCGAGTGCTTCGAGAGCCGGTTCGCGAAGCTCATCGGCGCCGCCCACGCCATCGGCTGCGGCAACGGCACGGACGCGCTCGAATTGGCGCTGCGCGCCTGCGGGATCGGGGCCGGAAAACCGACTCGCGATCTGGTCTTCACCGTGTCGCACACCGCGGTCGCGACAGTGGCCGCGGTCGAACGCGCCGGCGCCATGCCGGTCCTTATCGATATCGAGGATGGCGGGTTCACGATGGACCCGGCGGCCCTGGAGCGCGCCTTGAAGTCGCCGCCGCCGGGGCGGCCGGCGGCGGTCCTGCCGGTGCATCTCTACGGCGAACCGGCGGCGCTCGGCGAGATCGCGGCGCTCGCCCGTGCCCACGGGCTGCGCCTCATCGAGGATGCGGCGCAAAGCCACGGCGCCGAATATCGCGGCCAGGTGACCGGTTCGATCGGCGATTTCGGCTGCTTCAGCTTTTATCCGACCAAGAACCTCGGCGCGCTCGGCGATGCGGGCGGGCTCGTCACCAGCGATCCCGGCCTCGCCGCGGCGGCGCGCGAGATTCGCGAATATGGCTGGCGCGACCGCTACGTCAGCGCCGTGCCGGGCATCAACACGCGACTCGACCCGATCCAGGCCGCGATCCTCAACGTCAAGCTCGAAACCCTGGCCGCGGACAATGCGCGGCGTCAGGCGATCGCGGCGCGCTACGACAAAGGCCTCGCCGGCCTCCCGCTCAAGCTGCCGGCGCGGCGCGCCGGCGCGGCCCACGTCTTTCATCAATACGTCGTGCGGCTGCCCCAGCGCGACAGTCTGCGCGAGCATCTGCGCCAGGCGGCGATCGGCACCGGCGTCCACTACCCGCTGCCGGTTCATCTGCACCCGGCCTATCAGGGCCGCGTGCCGATGGGCCCGACCGGGCTTTGCCGGAGCGAGGCGGCGGCGCGCGAAATCCTCAGCCTGCCGATCTACCCGCAACTCGGCGACGAAGCGGTGGACCGGGTGATCGCAGAAACAAGGCGATTTTTCCTCTGATTTCTCGTCTTCCCCGCTTTTGCGGGGGAGACGACCGAATCAGGCCTGGTGAATCAGAAAAATCCCGCCGGCGATGAGCGCGATGCCGCCCGCCTGCGGCCAGCCGAACGGCTCGTTCCATAGGATGTGAGCCAGCACCGCAACGATCGCGTAGCTCGCGCCCACCGAGGGGAACGCCACCGACAGCGGGATGCGGTTGAGCGCGACGATATAGGCGAGCGCCGCCAGCCCGTAGATCACCAGGCCCAGCAGCGTCAGCGGGTTGAGCAGCTGCGCGGCGAGGCTGGCCGCGCCGACCGCACCCGATTTGAGGACGATCTGCCCGGCAATCCCGAGGAGGATGGCGACACCGAGGCTCAAATAGGCAAGCGTCGCCGACATGGCCGGCCTACCCCCGGCGGCGCAGCCGCACCGGCGCGGGGGCCGCCACGGCCGCTTCGGCGCGCGTCACCGTGCGCACCACGGCTTGCGGCTTGCGGTTGGCGGTGAGGTACAGCCGGCCGAGATATTCGCCGACGATGCCGAGGATCATCAGCTGCACCCCCGACAGCAGCAGCACCGCGACGAACAGCGACGCCCAGCCGGCGGGCGGCGCGAAGAACAGCGCTTCGACGATCGCCGCCAGCCCGCCGAGCCCGCCGATGACGCTCAGCGCGAACCCGGTCAGCGTGCTGATGCGCAGCGGCATGACCGAGAAATTGACAAACATGCTCATCCACAGCCGCAGCAGCCGGCGCAGCGTGTAGTTGCTGCGTCCGACCGCGCGCGGCAAATGGTGCACCAGGAGCCGGTCGATCTTCTGCGTCACCTGCAGGATGAGCCCGTCGACATAAGGAAAGGGGCCGTCGTAACGGGTAATCTCGCGCACGAGAAAGGCGCTCATGCAGCGAAAACTCGACAGATAGAGCCCTTTCGGCTTGTCGAGCACGAAGCTGGCGACCCAGTTGGTGAACTCGCTGCCGAGGTTGCGCCATCTCGCGTGCTGCTTCTCGTCGTAATAGGTGTAGACGACGTCGGCGCCGGTCTCCTGCGCGTGGGCGAGCAGCCGCGCGATCTCTTCCGGCGGGTTCTGCAGGTCGTCGTCCATGTTGATGACGTGCGCGCCGCGGGTGTGGCGCAGCCCGGTCATCACCGCGTTGTGCTCGCCGTAATTGCGCGCATGGTCGATGAGGGTGATCGGGATCTTCGCCTTCGCAACCAGCTCGCGACACACGGCGAGGCTGTTGTCGGGGCTGCCGTCATTGACCAGCACGATCTCGTGCCCGCCCGGAATCGCGAGCGCTTCCAGCGCTTCGACCAATTCGCCGATGCTGTCGGCGCCGTTATAGACCGGGACGACGATCGACAGCGCCAGTATGGGGACAAGCTCCGGGGCGGCGTCAGCGCCAAGGGAATCAGCCCGAAGGGTATCAACCACAAGGGTATCAACCATGGGCGTACTCTGGTTTGGCGGCGATGGCGAGCACCGATCCGCCGAACGGCAGGCGGATGCCGGCGCGCAGCAGGCCGCGCTCGAACGTGGTGGAGGCCCGGCACACCGCCTCGACGATCGCCGGCTGCGGCGCGACGTCGCTGCCCGAGCCGGACGGCAGCAGCTTGCGTGTCGCCACCATCAGCGGAAACAGCAACATGTTCCAATAGCTGGCGTACATAGGACGGAACCCCGCGGCGCGCAGCAGCCCGACGATCTGCCGCTTGGTATAGCGCCGCGCATTGTAGACCGCCGCGTCGTGGCGCGACATCAGCCAGCGATAGGCCGGCAGGTTGAGGATCAGGATTCCGCCCGCGCCGAGGCAGCGGTGGAACTGCGCCAGCGCCCGCGCCTCGTCGACATCGCGGTGGCACAGCACATCGACGCAGACGATGGTCGCGAAGGCCGCGTCGGCGAAGGGCAGGGCGTTGACCGACCCGGCGCAAACGGGCTTGCCGCTTTTTTCGGCGGCCCACCGGCAGGCGGTCTGGTTGGCGTCGAGCCCGATCGCTCGGGCCTCGGGGATTTCCCGCGCGAGCCGGGCAAGAAACCCGCCGGTGCCGCAGCCGGCGTCGAGCAGCTCGCCGCCGCCGGAGAGGCGCCGGTAGAGCATCAGCAAATTGGCGTGGATCGCGGCGAACCACCACATTCGATCTTCGGCATGGCGCAGTCTGTCGTATTCGACCTGTTCCAGGCTGGTTCTCCGGGCGTGCTGACGGTGGGGTCGCGGCTCTCTAGAACGCCGCCAAGCGGTCGGCTATTCCGCGCTCAGCGATAGGCCGAGGTCGCGGGCCGGCGCGTCGCGGCGCCGGCAAGCGGGCGCCGGGCGATCCGCTCTTCGGCGAGCGCGTCGCGATGGTCGACCACCACCGACAGCAGCGCACCCATCCGCCTCACCTTGTAGACCGGCTGGTCGCTGACCGCGCGGTCAGCGTCCTGCATCGTGAAGCCGATGACGAAATCGGCGTTTCTCGGGAAGGTCACCGAGCGGAAGTTCGGCGGGAAATAATACCGCGCCGAGACGACCGGCCCGTCGACCGCCACGGTAAACTCGCGCTCCTCGAAATCGGCGCCGTATTGCCTGCGCAGATGGTTTTCGAGGCCGCGCACCGCCTCGGCGAAGGAATTGGCCCAATAGTCGAGCTTGAACCGGTTCTCGGCCCCCGCCACCCCGCCGACGAAGCCGTTGTAATAGACGTACTGATCAGGGTGCAGCATCACCATGATCGACAGATGCGCCAGCGCGTAGAGGCCGAGCGCGGCATAGACCGGCCTGCGAAACTCGAATTTCGCGAGCCGCTCGAGCGCGCGGTCGGCGACCAGGGCCGCCGCGACCGCGATCGGCGGCAGGACGAAGATGAAATGCCGCATGCCGTTGAACAGCACCGCGTTGGCGGCGATCGCGTAGACCACCGGGAAGACGATGGTGAAGCCGAGCATGAACAGCGGCAGCACGCGCTCGACCCGCCAGGCGCCGCGCCGCGCCAGATGGAGCAGCGCGACGGCCGGCGCGGCGAGCAGCAGCGCCAGCACCAGCTCCGGCAAGGCGAGGGCGATAAAGACCGGCAAATAGTCCCACGGCAGGTTGCTGGCGGAGAGCAGCTGGCCGTCGAACAGCACCTTGGCCCAGAAGATTTCCTTCGAGAACACCGCGAGCGCCTGCAGCGGGTGGCGGATCGGGTCGCTTTGCGCCCACGGCCAGAACACCAGCATCAGCGCATAGGCGATGATCGCGACCGGCAGGAACAGCCGCCAAAAGCTCGTCCAGCCGATGTCGACGAGCAGCGACAGGCGCCGCGCGGCAACCGCTCGCCAGGCGCCGTAGAGGCAGAGCATCAGGCCGAGATAGCAGAGCAGCAGCAGCCCGCCGACCCGCACCGCCATCGCCAAGCCGATCGCGATGCCGAGCTTCAGCACGAGGCGGAGCGGCGGACGCGGCAGGAACGGCACGATGCGCACCAGGTAATAGGTCGCCCAGATGCATCCCACGGCGAACGGAATGTCCTTGGGATTGTTGAACATCTGGCCGTAGTAATTGGGGATCAGCACGAGCAGCAGCGCGGCGGCGAACCCGGCGCGCGGCCCGCCGAGCCGGCGCCCCAGCTTCGCCGCGCCGACCAGCCCGACGATGCCGACCATGCCGTTCAGCAGGTGCCGGGTCTCGAAGATGCCGAGCGGCGAGAACCGGTTGACGATCGCCGCGATCAGGTCGAACAGCGCGCCGTAATTGTACATGTCGGCGTAGTGGTAGAGCAGTTCCCAATGCGGGGCATGCGCCGCTCCGACCAGCCAGAGGTAATGGGTGAGGACGAGTTCGCCGTACCAGTTCTGGCAATCCTCGTCCCAGGTGACCCCGTAGGCGCGGAACGTCAGCACCACCAGGAGCGCGGCCAGCGCGAACAGCGCCAGCGCGAGCCGGTCCCACAGGCATTTGCGCTGCAACCGGCCAATGACCGCAATCAACGAGGCCCTCGCCGCGCTGGGCGTGGCGCGGAGCAATGTTCCTAGCGCTTCCATCAATCGACTCGAAAACGGCCGCCCCGACAAGCCTTGGGGCCGGCGCATTGACACGCGCCGGCGTTGCAGGATCGTTTCGCCGACGACATGGGCGCTGTCAAGCCGCATTGGCGGCGGTTGTGGCGGCCGCGTTGCGACTCATAGCCCCACCTCGGCCAGGAGCGCGCCGACGACCTGCTCGCCGCCGAAATGCTCGCGCGCCAGCTCGCGTGCCGCGCGGCTGTGGCGGCGGTAGTCGGCGGCGACAGCGTCGATCGCGGCGAGCGCCTCGTCATGGGTGGAAAATTCGAACAGCCCCTCGCCGCATGGGTAGAGCCGGTCGAACCCGGTGCGCATCGTCACCACCGGCCGCCCGCTCGCGAGATAACAGACCGCGCGGTCGCTGAACCAGCCGCTATTGGTGCGGACGTAGATGTCCTTGGCGACGGTGAATTCGGCGCGCGAGCCGGCGATGAAACCGCGATAGCCGTCGATCTCCGCCGAGACCGGCCGCGGATCGATGAGGCGCCAGCCATGCCCCTCGACCTCGCGCCGCACGCTGTCGGCGGGCGGCAGGATCGCCATCCGAAAGCAGGAATCCGGCCGTTGTTCCGGGATGTCGAGAAACTTCACGAAATTGACGTGCTTCGACCACAGATAGGTCGCGCCGCCATAGTCGATGTCCTTGCCGCGATTGTCCCAGCTCGCGATCGAGGTGAAGCAGTCGGGCTCACCCCCAAGCCCTTCGGGCGGTTCCGGCCACAGATCGACATCGACCGGCGGGCGGGTCGGGCGCCAATCGATCCCCGACAGCGGGATCGGGCATTCGGCGCGGCCGATGTTGGCGCCGTAGGTGAAGAAATGCGTGTGCGCGTCGATATAGGCGCGCTCGTCCGGATCCCCCTTGGCATAGTTGATCTGCTGATAGCCCGGGTCGGTGTCGATCAGGATGCGCACCGGGCAATGCAAGTGGCGCTCGTAAAGATGGTGCGCGCCGCACAAATTGATCAGCGCGTCGGCCTCGCCGTAGAGCCGCTTGACCTCCTTGCGCGTCAGCCCGTAATAGGAATTGTCGACCCCGCAGCGATAGACAAACCGCTCGCCGAAGCCGAACCGCTCCATCACCCGGCGCAGATAGGCGAAATTGTAGTCGCAGCTCATCACCACGCTCTCGACCCGCGGGTCGTAGGGGTTGGTGCCGCTGTCCTCGACGTACCACGCCTCGTAGCCGAGCTTTTCCAGCGCGACCAGGTAATGCGCCGCCTGCCAGGCGATGCCGGCGAGCGGCATCTGGCCGGCGAAATGGAGGAGGACGATCTTGCCGCGCTGGCGCACTGACGGTTCAGTTCAGAAGTGACGGGTCGGCGGATAACGGAGCCGAAGCGATAAAATTTCGGCAATAAAATTTCGACCCTCACCCTGCCGCCGCTCTCCGGCCGCCATCGCGTCGTCCTGCGCACCGAGATGGCCGGGCCGGAGGGCGACAGCTTTCACGCTTGGGCGCATTGGCTCGCACCCCATTTTATGTAAGATCGCGCTATAAGCTCACCGCCGGAACCGAACGGAAGAAGCCGACACCATGACCTACGTCGTCACCGAAGCCTGCATTCGCTGCAAATACATGGATTGCGTCGAGGTTTGCCCCGTCGACTGCTTCTACGAAGGCGACAACATGCTGGTCATCCACCCCGACGAGTGCATCGATTGCGGGGTGTGCGAACCCGAATGCCCGGCCGAGGCGATCATCCCGGATAGCGAACCGGTTGCCGAGCAATGGCTTGAGCTCAACCGCCAATATGCGGCGAGTTGGCCCAACATCACCCGCAAGAAACCCGCCCCCGACGACGCCGACGTGTGGAAAGGGGTTGAAGGCAAGTACGATAAGTTCTTCAACCCAAAGGGCGGCGGCGATTAGGCTGCTTCACGCCGCGAGACGATCGGCGCGCGCGCCGCGCTGCGGAAGACGGTGACGCATGGCTGATGTGCTGGCTTCGGGCAGCGCAGTTGTGCTATACATTTTATTGGCGCTCTAGACGTCTTCCCCCCGTTCCGCGCTCT
>Ga0075522_10000395_pt1 | contig 31342 bp, 33 predicted proteins | sample NGEPerA_FD_74796 | JGI IMG/M metagenome (GOLD analysis project Ga0075522, IMG submission 74796) | Arctic peat soil microbial communities from the Barrow Environmental Observatory site, Barrow, Alaska, USA - NGEE PermafrostL2-A | ecosystem: Environmental > Terrestrial > Soil > Wetlands > Peat ... | reverse complement strand
GAATGGGTGGGCGGCATCATTCCGGAATAGGTGGGCGGCTTGCTCCGGAATCAGCACATAAGCGTGCCGGCGTCATGACCGGCATCGGTCTCGATACCGAAGTCAACGCGATAGTCGGCGGCGAGCACGGTGTTGACCGACAAAAGAGTCGCGAGGAGCGTAAAGATCGCGACGATTGCAATTCGAGCAATGTTCTTCACGTGTCACTTGTCTCCGCCGCCAACAGCCTGCTTGGGAAAAATCATGAACTTTTGCAACGGACAAGCTTTATTCCGAAATGTGACCGACCGATGCAAAAGCCCGCGACCGGTTTCCCGGCGCGGGCTGCAAATTTCGATGATGAATATATGCGGGTGATTTGCCCGACGTGTCAAATCCTTCGAAGAGGGGTCGACGCGCCACTAGCTTCGCCTGGATTTGCGGACATTGTGCAGCGACACCGCCGGCGAAGAAAAGGAAGCCCCAAGGTTAGGCTAATAGTGATAGCGGCATTGGACGATATCGAGTTGCTTCGCCTCGTCCTTACCCGAAACACGATAGACCAGTCGGTGCTCGCCTGATATGCGTCGGGACCACCAGCCCTGTAAGGCATGTTTAAGGGGCTCTGGTTTCCCGAGCCCCTTAAATGGATCGCGCTTAATATCCTTGATTAACTCATTAATGGCTTCGAGGATCTTTTGATCCTCCTTTTGCCATTGAAGGTATTCCTCCCAGGCATCGACGGTCCAGGCAGTCTTCATGTTTTCGCTGGATGGGCCTTTGCGGTTTCAGCTAATTCGTGTTCCGTCAATGTGCCCCGATCGGCATCTCCGATGGATCGCAACAAACGCGTAGCGTTGGCCGGACTCTTGAGAAGATGAACGGTCTCCATGAGACCCTCGTAATCATCTTCTGCCATTAGAACCACGCTGCGAGCGTTCTGGCGGGTTACAAGGAGAGGTGCACGATCATCACATACCGCGTCCATATAGGACGCTAGGTTGTTACGAAGCTGACTATAAGAAACATGCGCCACAGAACTCTCCTCTATTCTGTACGAGCTTGTACAGGAAGATGTACATTGTACAAATACCTGTCAACGGCAGATCGAGTTTTCCAGGTGCTATGATACCTAAATCGTGTCCGCCCTCGGGCCCGACAGGCTCGAAGCGCACCACCTCATCGCGTCGCGAAGTTCGGAAACCATCATTCTGAGAAAAGCCGGCGACAAGACTGTCTTCATGCAAAAAAGCAAGAACGGCAACTTCAGCGATCCCGGTCAGAAATTGTCCTATTGCAGCCAAGAGGCCCAACGGAAGTTCGCTGAGCAGAAGGCCAGGAATTGATCGAATGCCGGCGCAATGCCGCCGCGCTCCTCACACCCACCCCTGCTCCCGATACTGGATCGGCCGGTTGAAGCTCGCTGCCCTTCCCGGCTCCTGATAGCAGATCGCCATCAGCCCCAGCGCGTCGGCGGCGTGGCTCGACCAGTCGTGTTCGGGGCCGAGACCGATGTTGCGGGTCTCGTCCTTGCGCTCGTGATAGAAGCCGAGAGCGTCGCGGCCGGGCTCGGTGGTGGCTTCATTCCACCAGAGTTGCGGACCCAATCGACGTAGCGCCTCGATCCGCATCATCGCCGCACCCTTGCCCTGGTTCTTCACCGGCGGCTCGACGGCAAAGCCGGCTTCGCGCAGATGATCCTCGTAGCGCTTGCCGGTGATGTTGTTCTGGTTGACGCCGTCATGCGGCAGATAGAGAATCGCCCGCGCATAGCCATGCGAGCGCAGCCAGTTGACGTGAAACGCCAGCACCTGGCCGATGGACTCGTAATAATCCAGCACGCGAATCTCGGTGCCGACCCATTGCACGATCCAGATCGTGAAGGCGTCGGCGGAAGCGCCGGATCCGCCAATGTCGATGAAGGCGCGCAGCGGCAGCAACGGATCGGCGGCGACCTTGCCGATGCGGCCTTGCGCCCGCGCCTCCGACATCATCTGCGCAAAATAGGCGCCTTCGAATGCCCTCACGTAGTCGCCCTCCCATATGTGGTCGTAGCGATCGGGATAGAGCGATGAGTCTGTCTTGCGCTCGTCTTCCAGCACCGACGGAAACCAGGGATTGTCGCGCCAGTTGGCGTTGACGACGATCGCGCCCGCGGGGCGCCTGGCCCGGAAGAAGTCATCGATCGAATCGGATCGACGTCTGGGATTCCAGCTAGCCCATAGTTCGGAGGCCTTCGCTCGGATGGTTGGGCGCAGCAGCGAGAGACTGCGCGCGCTGAGATTCTGCGCTTCATCGATCCAGGCAATCCGAAAGCCTTCCAGCGATTTGATCGACTCCGAGGTATGATCCTGCATGCCGCGAAAAATCAAGAGGCCGTCGCCCGGCGTTTCGATCTTGTCGCTGAAGACCTTGAATTGATGACCGAGACCCAACGCGGCGATCTTGCTTTCGATCAACCGCTTGCTTGACTGCGCCAGCGTTCGCTGCGCCTCGCGGATGCATACTGCCAGCGTGCCGCGCTCGGCTTGGCAGGTTTCGACCAGAAGCTCGCCAAAAAAATGCGATTTTCCGGAGCCGCGGCCGCCATACGCCGCCTTGTAGCGCGCTGGCTCGAGCAGCGGTTCAAAGACCTTGGCGGTCGGAATTTTCAGGATGGACAATGACGCGCTCGATTCTGTGAATCAACTCGAAGGGGCCGTCACCGCCGTTCTCGATGGCTTGTGGCGCCTTGCCCCAGCCGCGGTCGAGGATGGCGTTGGCCGCGGTTACGCGCGCGGCCGCGGTCGCATCCTTCGAGCTCATCACGCCGACCAGCACATTGAGCGCGGTCCTGGTGTGGCTGCGAGCCAGCGAGCGGATTTCGGTGATGGTCTTCGCCATGGGAAGTTTGACCCTTTACGAGAGGATTTGGCGGCGCTTGACGGAAATCGGGTGGCGCGTTGCCGTTGCATGCCGGAGAACGCATGACGGAGCCGTCGTTGCGGATCGGCGGCCTCGGCGGGGCGGCAAACCGGATGACGGACACAACCTCGATCAACCAGCGCATGAATGGAAGCGAGTGGCTCGCTCTGCTGCTGCTGCTGTCGGTCCTGTGGGGCGGCTCGTTCTTCTTCGCCGGCGTCCTGATCAGGACCTTGCCGCCGTTGACCATCGTGTTGCTGCGCGTCGGATTGGCCGCATTGATCCTGAATGTGCTGCTCAAACTGACGCCCGCCGACGGCCGCGCCTGGCGCGCGTTCTTCGCCATGGGCCTGCTCAACAACGTTGTGCCGTTTTGTCTGGTGGTGTGGGGCCAAAGCCACATCGCTTCAGGGCTGGCCGCGATCCTGAATGCCACGACGCCGATTTCGACCGTCATCGTGGCTCACCTCTTCACATCATATGAAAAAATGACCGGCAACCGCCTGCTGGGCATTCATGATCGGATTTTCCGGCGTAGTGGTTTTGATCGGCGCGGATTCGTTGAACAGTCTGGAGACCAATCTATTGGTGCAACTGGCCGTGCTGGCGGCGGCGGCGTCTTATGCCTTCGCAGGTGTCTACGGCCGCCGCTTCAAGGCCATGGGTGTCGATCCCATTGTCACGGCTAGCGGCCAGGTGACGGCGTCCACACTGCTGATCCTTCCCGTTGCGATGCTGGTCGATCGCCCCTGGACATTGGCGACGCCCGCGCTCCCGGTTTGGGCGGCCGTCGCCGGCATCGCCGTACTCTCGACCGCGTTCGGCCACGTGCTTTATTTCCGCATCCTCGCCACCGCGGGCGCGACCAATCTGTTGCTGGTGACGTTCCTGATCCCCGTGAGCGCGATCATCCTGGGCACGTTCGGATTGGGAGAGCAGTTGGCGCCCAGGCATTTTGCCGGTCTGGCCTTGATCGGCGTGGGGCTTGCCGCCATCGACGGCCGGGTTTTGGCGCGGCTTCGTTCGAACAACGGGCGAACCGAACGACGCTCTCAGGAGAACCCGTCCCACACTGCGATGGCGACGAGACCGAGCAATGAAATCGATATAAAATAAGCGGTCATCCCGGCTTCCATTTTGAGTACGCGATTGGTCATTGCCGAGCTTGAGCCGGCAAAATTGAATGTCGGACGGCAGCGCGCTGTGACGCCTGGCGACTAGCGCTTTCACAAGAGAATGGTGCGCCCGCGGCTGCCGTCCGATTCGAAACTCCGATGAAAAAACCCGCGCCGGTTTCCCGGCGCGGGCTTTTGCAGTTCTTGCGATGATGTAGATATGCAGGTGATTTGCCCGACGTGTCAAATTCCGGTAGTGGGTCAGTTTGATTGTAGCAAGCGGACGGGCTGGAATGTTGACTGTCAACATTGCATATTTCAAGGATGGCAAAGCCACTTATCGTCACCTGTAAAAACTACGGCGCAGCCTATGAGCGCTCGCTGCATAAGTCCCCCGTCCGGGATCAAGATAGCTTTGAGTGTTTGGATTGCGGTGAGCAGATCGAAAAGTGGAGCAGTTCTGTTTGTCCATCGTTTCATAAGATCAAAGACGGGACCTCCCCCTCAATGACTCCCCAAACGCCCTAGGGACCCCAACCAGCTTGCGAAGTCGATCATCGACATTGCGACGGGGGAGAAGCCGGACCGTGATCCTACACCCGAGGAACAGGGCAAGGACCCGGCTGCGGTCGCCATGGGCAAAAAGGGCGCCAACGCGCGGGCGGAAGGCATGACCGCGGAGCAACGGTCAGAAATTGCCAAGAAGCCGCTGAGAGCCGGTGGAATAAGGACTAGGACGCATTTGGTGCGGGGATTACCCCAATCATCTTATTGAACTCTTCAATTGGCACCCGTCTTACAGCGAGACTGCCTAACTTCAGAATGCTACCATTGGAATAATGTGCACGAACGCGCAAACGTCCGGTGCTTGGAATCGAAAATGGAGAAAGCGCGATCGGGAAACGCGAATGATAAATTCGCTCTTTGTCTTCAGGCGTAACGTCCTCAGGAATTGATTCGGGTGCAGCCGTAAGAGTAGCTACTATATCTTTTCTGAGAAGAGGAAATTCAATTAGGCTGACGTTTTCTGGCCCGAACGTTACTTTGAGCATCACATCATCTGTAAGGGCATCTCTTATTTCATAATACATAACTAGTATGCAGAATTTGGGAATCAGCAGCGGGAATGAAGTATTGTCGGGCAAAAACAGATCGGCTTGATAGGAGCCCATCATGCTAATCTTCCCGCCGATCTCAAAACGTAGATCGTCGCAGAAAAGGCTGAAACCCCAAGCTTTATTGCGGTCTTGATCTGTCACGGTACTAGAATCACAGCACTAGGACCGCGCCCTCTCGGGATCGCACTATCCGACAATGCCGCTTGGAATGTTCCCGTAACCTTCACTTCGGGCGCTGCTTGAGTTGCAGGCGCGTAACTCGAAGCAAAGATATTTTGGCCCGCAGGAGTAATTTGTTGCGACAAGTCAAACGATGGCACGCGATCCAAAACCCAAGCCAGCTCTGCCACGCGTCCAAGGGTAATGTCCTTAAATCCCTTGAGTTCACGATTGATAACAGAACGATTGACTCCAATGGCCCGCGCGATGTCGGCTTGAGAGAGTCCACGCTTCTTCTGTTCTTCCGCGAAGGCTTTTTGAATCGTGCGCCTCACCTTGCTGACAAAGCGAGCGGCGGCGCGGCGATTGGGCTCAATCGTAATTTGAAACGACGGCACGGGGATCATCTCCTGGCACAAACTTCGGTTGATCTAAATTGAGGGCGTCTCTGAATCTCACCACTTCACCCACATAACCGCGGTAGAGGTCATGCAATTTTATCCTGTAAGCGTCACTGGCGACGACCCCGATAAAGTGGTCCTTGATATGAAACCATCCAAAAATCCTGATGTCGCCGGTTTTCAATGTCCAAACGCCATCAGCAATTGGTTTGATCGCGTGAAACTGAGGACCGTGGCTGAGAGTTTCGCCCACGCAAAACTCATTCGTTAGGGCGTCCACTTGTTCTAAGCAGGAAACTTCGGTTTGCCATGTGGCGGGGAGAGCGGGGAGATCGTTTTCCACCCACAATTTGAGTTTCAATGACAGATACAAACATCGGAACTCCTGTTCGTGTGGCCCCAAAGCCTCCAGTTTGAAGAGGGGCCCTCCCGGCCCCGATAAACCTAATAGCGTTGCCATTTAAGTCAACGGCTCTTATACAATAATTAACTGGTGAGTCGAAAGGTCGCTCTAACTCTACCTAACCGCGAAAGAAAGGGACAATCCAAATTAAACTGACCTATTTGCCCGACGTGTCAAATCCCTAGAAACGACCCGCCAACGGACAGGACAATCCCCCGAATCCGAACGCCTCGGTCAAAAAAAGCCCGCCGCCGGTTTCCGGGCACGGGCTTCTGCAGTTCTTGCGACAATGAAGATATGCCGGTGATTTGCCCGACGCGTCAAATCTTTTTCAGACGCCTCCGGCGCGTTCCGAGGTGGTTCGGCAAAGGCCGGATGAGCGTGGTCTTCATCGCGCTGTTCCGGTCTTTCGTCGGCGGATAGAGCCGGTCATCGAGCCATCGCGCTTAGATGGTAATTTGCCGCCCGATCTCGACGACTTGATCGCTCGGAAGATTGAAGAAGTCGCTGACATGGACGGCGTTGCGCTCCATGACGGAGAAGACGCGCTCCTGCCAGCCCGGAAGGCCCTTGCCGTCCCCGCGCGGAAGCAAGGTCTCACGACCCACGTAATAGGTCACGTCGTCGAAGTCGACCGTACAACCCAGCGCCTTGCTGCTAGCCAGCAGCTCCGGAATGTGCGGACGCTCCATGAATCCGAACCGGGCCTCGGCGCGCCAGAAGTTCGGCGCGACCTCCTCGACGGACATCCGGTTGCGCGAGGAGACCCATGGCACCGACAGGATTTCCACGCGCAGCACGAACAGATGCTCGTGCAGCGCCCGGTTATGCCTGACGTGCCAGATCATGACCGGCGGCGTATCGCGCTCGGTCCGGGTCGGGAACACGGCCGTGCCGGGAACGCGCGGAATGTTCTTCTCGGTGATCCCAGCCATGAACTCCGGAACCGGGATCAGCTCTTCATGCATTCGCGCTGCGACGGCTTCGGAGCCCCGGTGCCAGATCCACATCACGCCGTAGACGGAAATCGCCAGGATCAACGGTACATATCCGCCCTCCGCGATCTTGCTGAGATTTGCCAGAAAGAAGGCACTATCGACGACGAGAAAGAACACGGCGACCGAACCGGCCGCCCAAAGGCTCCAACGCCAGATTTCGCGCATCGCAATGAAAAGCAGCGCCGATGTCATCAGCATCGTCAACGAAACCGCGATGCCGTATGCGGACGCCAGGTTGTCGGATTTGCCAAATCCGATCGTGAGCCCGACGGTGACCAGCATCAATAGCCAGTTGACGGCGCCGACATAGATCTGCCCGTAGCCTTCCGACGAGGTCTGCTTGATCGAGAGCCTCGGCAGCCAGCCGAACTGAATCGCCTGCCGCGTCATCGAGAATGCGCCGGTGATGATGGACTGGCTGGCGATGATGGTCGCGATCGTCGCCAGCACGATCACCGGGATCAGCAGCGGCGCCGGGCAAAGCCTAAAGAAAATATTGCCATCGGTCGGCGCTCCCTCGAGCACGAATGCAGCCTGGCCCGCATAATTCAGGATGAGGCTTGGAAACACCACCGCGAACCAGGCGAATTTGATGGGCCCCTTGCCGAAATGTCCCATATCGGCATAGAGCGCCTCGGCGCCGGTGACGCAGAGAAACACCGCGCCCAGCACCAGAAATCCCGTGACCCCGCTGGAGAGCAAATACGACAGGCCATAGACGGGGCTGAGGGCTGCGAACACGGAAGGATGCTTTACGACCCCCCAAATTCCCATTACCCCCATGGCAACGAACCACACCAGCATCACCGGACCGAACAGATGGCCAATCGCCGCTGTGCCCCGCGACTGGATGGCAAACAGCCCAAGCAGGATCGCAACGGCTGCGGGCACCACATAGGGTTGCAGCGCAGATGTCGCCATGTTCAGGCCTTCGAGCGCCGACAGCACGGAAATCGCGGGCGTGATCGCACCGTCGCCATAGATCAATGCGGCCCCGAACAGTCCGATCGCCACGATGGTCGGCCGCCGCTCTTTCTTCACGCCCAACAGCGCCATCAGCGCCAGGATGCCGCCCTCGCCGTCATTATCGATGCTCATGGCGAAGCACACATACTTCACCGTGGTGATGATGAAGAGTGTCCAGAGCACGAGCGACAGCACGCCCAGAACCACGCCGGGGTTCGGAGATACTTCCGTGGCCCCGAGTATGCTTTTGAAGGTATAGAGCGGGCTGGTGCCGATATCGCCAAAAACAATGCCGAGCGCCGACAGGCCGAGGATCGGCAGCTTGCCTTGCGGCGGTTGCCGCGTGCTCTCGACCGCTATCGACGCTTCGCTCAAATTGCCTCCCGATGCGCGGCGCCGTCGGCAGCGCCCGTCTTTCGTACAGACTATCGCCTTGCATTGCGACAGCGAAACGACCGCCGTGCCGTATGTCTTACTCGACGACGGGATTTGCGGGTTCCGTCGCGGCGATCGCAAAATCGGCCGCTTGCCCATCGGCGGTGTCGACCAAATGCCTGGGGATCAGCAGCAGCGCCGGCAGAATCATGGCATAGACGGTCGTGATCGCCACGACACAGACGGTGAAACCGCCATAACGATCGTAAAGGTTGGTTCCGAGAACATCGCCAAATCGGACGACGACGTAATAAAGACTGTTCGACATCATCAGCGTCGTGCCCTGTAGCCCGCGCGGACAGGACCGAATGATCAGGTCCAGATAGGCTCCGGTGGCAAGACCGCCCATCAGGCCGATCGGCACCGCGGCAATCAGCGCCTGCGTCGTGGTGTGAATGAACAACAGCGGCACCATCTGTGGAACGGCGAGAACCGTCCCCCATAACAACAATGTCTTCAGCGGGTATTTGCGGCAGAGCAGGCCGTAGACAATGAAGGTCGGAATGAAGGACGCGGCGAAGATAGCGTTCCACTGTCCCCATTGGGCGTCCGTTGCGTGCAGGGTATTCTGAAGGTGATACTGCAGCGGCGTGGTCGAGCCCGGCGCGAAATTCCACAGCGCCCAGATCAGCAGCGCCGGATAGATCGGCCGGTGCCGTACCAGCCGCTTGAGATCTGCGAGCGGACGTCTATCGACGGCAGTTTCGGCGCGGATATTGTCAAACACGGCTCGCGGCTTCCAAAGCGCATAGAACGCAATCATCGCCATGATGGTCGCGCCCGCGAGGAACAGGATACGGATTGCCCGATCCGGGCTTTCTTCTTCGAGCATGCTGCTGAGCGTTCCACCAATCAGCAGGGCTGCGAACGTAGGAATGGAAAGAAAGACGTTCCACACCGCGCTGACTTGACCGGTCATCGCATGTTGCTGACCGATCAGCGAAGTCAGCCCGTTCTGAGCACTGAAGACAAAAAGAAATGACGCCGTCAGTAAAATGACCGCGACGAGCAGCATCGGATAGCTCATCGGTGCAAATGCAAACAAGAGGTAAAGCAACGCACCGATGCCGCCGAACAGCAGCATATATCCGCGATCCCGCATCGCGAGCGGATTCCACATGTCGCGGATGAAGCCGAAAACAAATGACAGATAAAGCGGGATCGCGGCTGCCAGCCGGAAATTGGCAACTTCATGCGCGGTCAGATGCAGCCTATTCTTGAGAAAGAAGCTGACCGGGATATCGATCAGGCCTCCCGCCGGACTGGCGAAGGCGAGCAGGACGATCAGGGTTCCCAGATAGAGAAAGATGGTTTGCCGTGCCGTGGGCGGCAAGCCAGCCGGGGCCACTGTGACGGCGGCCACGGCGGCTGCGGAACGTTCAATCGTCATCGGGCGATCTGCCCCTCGATGCGGCGATGAGACAACCGTACTGGCCCAACAGGGAATTTAATAGACTTACGCGTCTATTATTTGCGTCCCCGCAATGAGTCGCTGAGCGGTGTGGTCTATCCGACGATCAGCATCGCAATGAAGGCACTGGCGATCAAGGCCGTATGGCGGATGGTCAGCGGCGTGAGCCCGATATCGTCATAGGCCACATACCCAAGCAAGATGGCGACAACGGCCGCCGAACCGGCCAGGACGACCAGCCCTGTCATCAAGCCGATGCGCCTTCCCATGACCCGAGATCCCCTGCCGCAGCGTCCGACCGAACCGACCGTTACTCGGCGAGCCCCGAATACGGCGTTGCCGGCACTTCAGCCTCGATCGCCTTTTCCTCGGCGACGATCTTCGGCTTGCGCAGCCAGACATAAATCTGGGCGACAATCAGCACCACGCAGATGAAAAGAAAGACGGCGCTGATCGGACGGTCGATAAAGGTCATCAGGTCGCCGCGCGAGATCAACAGACTGCGCCTGAAGTTTTCCTCGAACCGCGGCCCAAGCACGAAGCCGAGCAGGATCGGCGCCGGATGGAAATCGAGGCGCAGCAGGATGTAACCGATCACGCCGATGAACAAGGTCTCGCCCACCTGGAACATGTCGTTGTTGGCGGCGTAGACGCCGATGCAGACGAAGAACATCGCGCTCGGATAGAGGTAGCGATAGGGGATGCTCAACAGCTTCACCCAGAGCCCGATCATCGGCACGTTCAGGATCACGAGCAGGATGTTGCCGATCCAGAAGCTCGCGATCAGGCCCCAGAAAATGTCCGCATGCTGACTGATCAGCTGCGGGCCGGGCACGATACCGTGAATGATGAGCGCGCCCAGGAGCAGCGCCATCACGGTATCCCCGGGAATGCCGAGACTCATGGTCGGAATGAAATCGCCCTGCACCGACGAATGGGTCGATGCCTCCGGGCATGCAACGCCCTCGATCGCGCCGTGACCGAACCGCTCCGGCGTCTTCGATATCTTCTTCTCGGTGGCATAGGACACAAAGGAGGCGATCGTCGGTCCGGTACCCGGAATCAGGGCACAAAGGCTGCCGAGAAGCGTGCCGCGGATCATCGCGGGGAAGGCCGTCTTCAGATCCGCCTTCGAAGGGAACATGTCGGAGATCCCGACCTTGGCGTATCGCAGGTCGACGTCTTCGGTGTTGTTGATGCTGTTCATGAACTCGGCGACGCCGAACATGCCGAGCGCCAGCGCGACGATCTCGACCCCGTCGAACAATTCGGTGATGCCGAAGGTAAAGCGCGGCTGCCCGGTCTCGATGTCGGAGCCGACGATCCCGACCAGGAGGCCGAGGACCGTCATCGCGATGCCCTTGAGGGGCGATCCTTTCGCCAGCGTCGAGCCCGCCAGCAAACCGACCAGCATAAGCGAACATACCTCGGCCGGCCCGAATTCAAGCGCGACCTTGACCAGGAACGGCGCCAGGAAAATCATCTCTGTGATCCCGAAGGAAGCACCGACGAAGGCGGCGATGATGGTGATGCCGAGCGCCGTGCCGCCCTTGCCCTGCTTGGTCAGCGGGAAGCCATCGAGACAGGTCACCGCGTGTGGCGGATGACATGGCAGGTTGAGCAGAATAGAGCAGATCGCGCCGCCATATTGAGCACCGTAATAGACGCCGGACAGCATCAGGATCGCCGGCACAGGCGGCATCCCGAAAGTCAGCGGCAGCAGGATCGAGATCGTCGCGACCGGGCCCATCCCGGGCAGCACGCCGACGAGGTTTCCGACCAGCACACCCAGGAAGCAGTACATCAGATTGTGCGGCTCAAGCGCTACGCCGAAGCCGTACCAGAGATCGGTAATCGCCGTTGAGATCACAGGTTGAACCCTCGCAGCAACGGGAACGGAATGCTCAACAGATAATGGAACAGCAGCACACCGAACACAGTGACACCGGCCGCCAGGATAAGTGAGGATTTATACGTCGCGGTCTTGTCGCCGAGCGCGCAGACAAAGACGCAGGCGAACACGGCCGGGATCATGCCGCCGAACTCTCCCAGGATGATGAACAGGATGGGGCCGCCGATGATGCAGAGCCAGCCGAACCATTGCGGGTCGTCCGGCAGGAATTTCCCGTCGTCGGGCTCGGACGATCCCAGCGCGGTTGCGGCGATCAGGAGGCCGATAAACGCCAGGACGACACCGAGCACGACCGGCATGAATCCCGGTCCCATTCTGGCGAGGCTGCCGAACTTGTAGCCGGTACCGACCACGGCGGCGCCAACCCCCAGCAGCAGCATCAGCGCGCCCGCATAATAGTCGCGCTTTATCGTGAATTTCCCCTGCAAACGACAGCCTCCCCGGATGATCTTTGGGCGGGACCCTACAAGCAGAGGCGTGGCCTGTCGATATCGTCCCGGGGCCCCCCTTCGACAGATGCCCCGCAACGGGACGGCGGTCATTTATCGGCTGTTGCCCAATAAACAATGGGCTTACGGCAATGCCAGGCAGAGATAGGCGCCGCTGGGGGCCAAAACAGGGCGCCTTGCGACCGGACCATGAGCGGGATCAAAATGACAACTGCTCTCTGATCTGGAGCAGATCAAAGGCGCAAAGTGAGGTGGCCCGGGCGCGAGGCAAAGGACCGGGGCCGCACGGGTGTGCGACACTTTGGCCCATACGTTCCGAGGTGGCGAGGCTATTCGCTCGCCATCTGCACGGTCGCCGGGTGGAAGGCTACCCCACCTGAAACCTGCGATGCGATCAAGAACGCCACAATCACGGCCGGCACGCTTATCAGTCTCAGGAATTGATCTACCGAAAGCATCGTTTTCTTCCCCCCAGATCGACGTCAAATGGCCAGGTTCAATTCGTCCTCTGCGCGGTCTGCTGATCGCCCGTCAGGACTTGGTCCGTATAGGCCGCCCCGGAAATCGTGAGCAGCGCCAGAATTGCGATAACCGCCAGTGTCCTCATGCCGGAGATCGTCGTTTTGGATTGTGGCCAAAAAGGTCTGGGCTTGGCGCCTTTTCTGGACGAACCAAAGAAACTATCGTGGCCTCCCGAGCAGCGCAGGCTTGCTCGATCTGGGCCGGCTCGAACCGGCGCCAAAAAAAAGACGCCGCTGAGTGGCCTGGAATTGAGTTCGTCAGCTGTCGTTGCCGGCCTGCGAGTTATGCCGTATTGCTACCGAATAAAAACAGGGAGGACTTGTCGATGGACGTGGTGCCATTGGGTCCGGGATTCGGTGCCGAGCTGCGCGGCGTGACGCTTGCGGATGTCGCGTCCGATGATGCCACCTACGCGGCGGCCCGCGCAGCATTCGAGGAACACTCCGTGCTGGTCTTTCGCGGCCAGGAGGTGACCGACGAACTCCAGCTTGCCTTTTCGCGCCGCTTCGGGCCGCCGGAAGTAACCAAGGTCGGCTCGCAGGGCGAGGGATCCCATTTTGTGATTCTCTCGACGATCGGCCCCGACGGAAAAGTCGTGCCCGCCGATCATCGGCTGTCCCTGCGCAACAAGGCCAACCAGCTCTGGCACACCGACGCCTCCTTCAAGCGCGTGCCGGCACTGACCTCGATCCTTTCAGCGCGGATCATTCCGGCTGACGGTGGCGAGACCGAATATGTCTCGACCAGGCTCGCCTTCGAGCGGCTCGATGCGGACATGCGAAGCAAGCTCGAAAACTCCTTTGCGTGGCACGATTATGCGCATTCGCGCAGCCAGATCGCGCCGGACCTTGCAAGCCCCGAGGAACGCGCGGCGCTGCCGCCGCGATGCTGGCGCATGGTCTGGAGGAATCCGGCGAACGGCCGCAGCGCCGTCTACCTCGCCTCGCACGCCTACGCGGTCGAAGGCATGGAGCCGGCTGCCGGGACAAGGCTGATCGGCGAGTTGATGGCGCTGGCGACGGCGTCCGGCACGAGCTACCTGCACCAATGGCGCAAAGGCGACGTCGTGATGTGGGACAATCGCGCCACCATGCATCGGGGCCGGCCATGGCCGGCGCACGAGGCACGTCTGATGGTGCGCACGACGATCTCCGCGACAGCAGCGGATGGTGTCGACGCCATGCGGCCGCCCTCATCGCAGGCCGCCGAATAGCGGCGTCCCCGCGTCCGCATCGTCGGGGCCGGCCGAAAGCCGCCCTCACCCGCCAAAGAAGCCAAGGAAAACCCATGACGAAGGATTCGAAGGTAACAAGCGTCGAACTACTCGCCTGCGACGCCGGCTGGCGCAATTACCACTTCGTCAAGATCACCACGCAAGGTGGCGTTATCGGCTGGAGCGAATTCGATGAGGGCTTTGGCTCTCCCGGCGTCGGAACTGCGATCCAGCGCCTTTCGGCGCGAGTGGTTGGGCAGAATGCATTTCAACACGAGCGCATCTATGCCGAACTCTTTTCCGCAACCCGGCCGGCCGCGGGAGGTGTCGTCGCGCAGGCGCTCGGCGCGATAGAAAACGCGCTGCTCGACGCCAAGGCGAAACTGCTGGGAGTGCCCTGCTACGAACTGCTCGGCGGAAAAATCCGCGACCGTATCCGTGTCTATTGGTCACATTGCGCGACCTGGCGCATCAACCATCCGGGCTGGTACAAGCCGGCAATCACCGATCTCGACGGCGTCAAGGCGATCGGCCGCGAAGTGCGCGAGAAAAAGTTCACCGCGCTGAAGACCAACATCTTCACCTATGACGACGGCAAGCCGACGGGCTGGCGGCCGGGCTTCGGCGTTCCGTTTCAGCCCGAGATCAATGTCGACCGCAAGGTATTGCGGGATTTGCGCATGCATCTGGAGGCCATCCGCGACGGGGCCGGCCCCGATGTCGATATCCTGCTCGATCTCAATTTCAACGCCAAGACCGAAGGTTATCTGAAAATCCTGCGCGCCATCGCCGACCTCGACATGTTCTGGATCGAGATCGATAGTTTTAGTCCGGAAGCGCTGGGCTATATCAGACGGCAGAGCCCGCACCCGATCTCATCCTGCGAGACATTGCTGGGCCTGCGCGAGTTCCTGCCCTATTTCCGCGAGCAGGCGATGGATGTCGCGATCATCGACACGCCCTGGAATGGCGTGTGGCAGTCGATGAAGATAGCCGCAAGCGCCGAACACCACGAGGTCAACGTCGCGCCGCACAACTTCTACGGCCACCTCTGCACCATGATGAACGCTCATTTCAGCGCGGCCGTGCCGAATTTGCGGATCATGGAGACCGACATCGATCGGCTGACCTGGGACCACGAACTGTTCACGCATGTGCCGGAATTCGTGGACGGCCACCTCGTCATGCCGGATCGGCCTGGCTGGGGCACCGAGCCTGACGAAGAAGGCCTGCGGGCCCATCCGCCGAAAGACGTCGGCGGCTTGCTGAATTACGGCCGGAAAGCCTAGTTGGACGCGCACAAGAAACGAACCCGGCTTGCCGCAAAACGAACATTGGAATCTCGCAGAACCGGTCCGGCAAGGGAAGGTTAGCCTCCAATGGCGGAACGCGAGACGATATGTCGGAAACTCTCAATAAGGTCCCCGGAAGTCACGCTCGCTTTCTGGGTCATCAAGATCGCCGCAACAACATTGGGCGAGACCGGCGGCGATACCGTCACCATGACACTGAACTGGGGCTATCTGGCAGGCACCGCGCTGTTCCTTGCGGCACTCGTGCTGCTTGTCAGCCTGCAAATCGCCGCACGGAGATTTCACCCGTTTCTCTACTGGGCAACGATCACCGCCTCCACGACATTCGGCACCACCATGGCGGATTTCGCGGATCGCTCGCTGGGGATCGGCTACACCGGCGGCTCCTCGGTGCTGCTGGTCTGCCTGCTGGCGACGCTCGGGCTTTGGTATTGGTCATTGGGCTCGATATCGGTCGCTACCGTCTTCACGCCGAAGGCCGAGATGTTCTATTGGGCCGCGATCACCTTCTCGCAAACCCTTGGGACCGCACTCGGCGACTGGATGGCGGATTCCACCGGACTTGGATATGGAGGCGGCGCACTGGTGTTCGGCACGGCTTTGGCGATCGTCGCAACGGCCTTTTTCCGGACCAATATTTCCCGGGTGACATTGTTCTGGGCGGCGTTCAATCTGACCCGGCCGCTGGGCGCAACCGTCGGCGATTTTCTCGACAAGCCCGTGCAGGACGGCGGGCTCGCATTGAGCCGTCCGCTGGCTTCGGCAGTGATTGCCATTTTTATCCTGGGATGTCTGCTGGTTCTGCCGCAACGCGCCGGCTCGCATCCGGTTCAATCCGGCTGAATTTGCAAGTAGCGACATTTTTAATGATAATCTCCGAAAATCGAGCGCCTGGCCTCAAGCCGGAATCAGGGGGGCAGGACTTAAGGTATCGCGTCCCGGGTTTGCGATTGCGCAGCAGAGACGACGCCCGCGCCGGGCGTCGTCAATACTTCGGAGGGAATTCCATGTATTTCGTGGCCGCGGTGCTCGTTGTGCTGTCAGGTCTGTTCTACGCCGCCGGTCATCACGAGCTCGGCAGCTACAGCGCCGAGGTGTGCCAATACGGCAGCACTTTCTGCGATAATCCGATCTATGTTCTGGTCGGCGCTGGTCTCGCAGCGGTATGGGCGACATTCGTCAGCATCCGTTGAGGCGATCAACACTATTACATTTGACCGGGCCTATTGCGGCGTCGGGTTCGCCGGCTGCGCCGGCTTCGGCCCGGGTGCGACGGGTTCGAGTTCCGGCTTCGGCGCGCTCGGCGTGACCGACGCGCCCACGGCTCGCGCAGCCTCGCCGGTCGTCTTGTAGTTGGCAACTTCCGCGGTCTGAACTTGAGGCCGGTTCCAGGGTCCGTGGTCAACGACAAGTATGGCAAGAGCGCCGACGAACGCCACTGCAACAGCGACGAACATCGGCGCACGGCTGGAGGTGCGCGTAGGGGGCTTTCCGCCTTTCGTGGTTTCGATGATCATCAAATGCCCGTTCTTGATGTTTCCTGTAGGAAATAAAGCACCGGCGAAGACGAAGGTTCCGTGCAAGTATTCACGCCCGGCGGGAACAAATCCCTTTGCAGGAACCATTTCTGCCGCCATCTGTTGCTCGTTTTCAAATAAAAATAAGGAGACGCAATTCATGGCCATCGAAGCAAGAGAAACCGGTTCCCTCATCGGAAGCGACAAGGTTGAAGGCACAGCCGTGTTTGGCCCTGACGAGAGCAAGATCGGATCGATCGAACGCCTCATGATCGACAAGACGAGCGGCAGGGTTTCCTATGCTGTCCTGAGCTTCGGCGGCTTTCTCGGCATCGGCGACGACCACTATCCGCTGCCGTGGCAATCGCTGAAATACGACACCAAACTCGGCGGCTACCGCACCGGCGTTACCGTGAATCAATTCAAGACCGCGCCGAAATACGGCAACGACAATAGCTGGAACTGGAACGACCCCGCACGAGCTCGTGCCGTCAACGACTACTATGGCGTCGCGATACCGTAAATGCCGGCTGCAGCGGCGCAGAAACCGAAAGGCCCGCCTGTTAGCGGGCCTTTCTGTTTCTTTATTTCTTCCCGGCGCGCAGACCAGGCTTATTCTCAGCAGCCCGTCGTGCAGGAGCATCGTCGGTCATCGGCCGGGATATCACATTACGCCGAGGCTGGTTTACGCCTCCGTCGCACCACGACCGGCCACACTGATCACACCTTGAAAAGCTTGACGTAACGCGCCTTGATCTCCTCGCTCTGCGCCAGCACGGCGGCCGGATCGGACCTGAGCAATTTCAAGCTCGCCAGCGGCGGATGACCGGGTCTTTCCTTGATCTGCGCATGAAACGAGCGAAGGCCATAATTGTCGACCAGCAATTGCTGTCCTTCCGCGCCAAGGAAGTAACTCTGGAACAGTCGCGCTGCGTTGGGATTGGGCGCGCTGCGAAATATTCCCGAGGGAACGATGATCAGCGGAGCACCTTCCGATGCATAGACGACCTCGACCGGCTTGCCTTGATCCTTGAGCAGCAGCAGATTGTAGTCATTGCCGTCGGCCATCACCGCCCGCTCCCCGAGTAACAGCTTTTTCGGCGGGTCGGCGGCCGACTGCACCTGCATCACCTTCTGCTGGGCAAGCTTCTCGAAATAGGACCAGCCGAGCTCGCGTGCGAGCACGAAGGTCGCGGTCATGATCGCGCCGCTGTAGCCGGGATGTGCCTTGACGATCTTGCCGAGCCATTTCGGATCGAGCAGGTCGGCATAGCTCTTCGGTGCGTCCTCGGGCTTCACCAGATCGGTATTGTAACCGATAACCTCCATCCAGGCGCAGGACGTCCCCCACAGGCCGTCAGGATCGAATTGATCGGCCGGGAAATTCTTCGCGACATCGTCGGGGAGATAGGGGGCGAGCCAGTCTTTGGCCTTCCAATCTAGATAATGCGCGGGGTCGGTCGAGTTGGCGACATCGACCGCATTGATACCGCTGGCCTGCTCCTGGGCAATGCGCTGGAATATCCGCTCGGCGCCCGAGCGTTCGACGCGGACCGTCATGCCCGGATATTTGGCTTCGAAAGCCCGGGCGAGCCGTTCCGCGACGTTCAGTTCGAGCGCAGAGTAGTAGGAGATCTTGCCTTCCTTGAGGGCCGCCTCGATCAAGGCCGGCGTCACGCTCGTCGGCGGCGGCGGCGCCGCTCGCACCGGTCCGGCGAACAGCGCACCGGCGGCGAGCGCATTCGAGGTTTTGAGGATATCCCGCCTCGACCATTTCTTTCCTTGCATGGTATTCCCCGTGAATGCCGTCGCCTTGACGGACCGGCCGTGATGAACGGGGGCTGCGTTTGGCAGCCCCCGAGTCATCTTCACTCCGCCTGCATGTGTCGGCTTCGCATGCTTTTCAGCAGGGTGACTGCCAATAGCGCGGTTACGGCATCCAGTATCGCGACGATAATGAATACTGAGGTCCAACTCCCCGTCGTCTGCTTGAGGAACGCCGCAGCCGGTCCACCGAGGATCGAACCCACACCTTGCGCGACATAGAGAAAGCCATAATTCGTCGCGGCATATTTCGGCCCGAACGTATCGGTGAGCGTCGAGGGGAAGAGCGAGAAGATCTCGCCCCAGCCGAAGAACACCAAACCGGTCAGCACCACGAACAGAGCGGGCTGGTCGATAAAGGCGAACAGAACAAGGATCGCGGCGCATTCCAGCGAAAACGCCAATGCCATGGTCATCTCGCGGCCGATGTGGTCGGAGACCCAGCCGAAGAAGGGCCGTGTCAGTCCGTTGGTGAATCGCGAGAGTGTCAGCGATAGCGGCAGCGCCGCCATCCCCAACACCAGTACCTGCGCTACCTTGTATTCGTTGGCGAAGGGACCGACATTTGACACGACCATAAGACCGCTGGTCGACATCATGCTCATCATGATGAACAGCAGCCAGAAGGTCGGCGTCTTCAGCATCTCCGCCGGTGTATAACTGCGCTTCGCCTGCATGGTGGTGGCAGACGCCGGCGAGTAGCCCTCCGGCTGCCAGCCTTCCGGCGGAACGCGCAACCACTGCGCGGCGATGATACCGATGATGCCCTGAATGATGCCCCACACCACGAGCGTGTGCGCATAGCCATCGCTCTTGATCATGCTGTCGATGGGGAAACTGGTGAAGATCGCACCGAAGCCGTAGCCCGCAGCGGCAAGACCGGTCGCCAGTCCGCGGCGATCGGGAAACCAGCGCACCATCAGGCCGATGATCCCGACATAGATGATGCCGGTCCCGAATCCGCAGATCACGCCGTAGGTGAAGTACAGCGCCCAGATGTCGCTGACGTAGCTGGATAAAACCCAGCCGCCGCCCGACATCAACGCGCCGAGCGAAATCAGGAGTCGCGGGCCGAAGCGATCGACCAGATAGGCCTGCAGCGGCGAGCACCAGGTCTGCAGAATGATCAGCAGCGAGAACGTCCACTGCAATTCCGCAAGCGTCGTTCCGAGCTTCTGGTTCAGCGGCCCAGTGAACAAGGTCCAGACATATTGCGGCGACGAGATCGCCATCATGGCGATCAAGCCCAAAACCAGTTGGCACCAGCGGTTCCAGTACCACGCGTTCGGTATCGTTGGATTCACGACTGTCACGACAACCCCCCAATTTTCCGGTTGGGTTCATCCCCAACGGATGACGATCATTATTGGTCTGCTTGAGGGGGACCGCAATGCCGTAAAGGCATCCGGCGGAAATATCCCCTCGTGCTCCAGACCGCGGCTTCGAGAAAGTCGCCCGAGCGCCGCTCTGGCATTCTGACCGCGAAGCTCCATCTTGACGCCTATGATGACGAACATCCCCCGGACCGAGGTCCTGATCGTCGGCGCCGGTCCGACCGGACTGGTATTGGCGCTTTGGCTGACCAAACTCGGCGTTAAGGTCCGGATCGTCGACAAGACCGCCGAGGCCGGCACCACCTCTCGTGCGCTCGCCGTACAGGCACGCACGCTGGAGCTCTATCGGCAACTCGACCTCACCGAAGCCGTCCTCGCCCGCGGTCACCGGGTGCCCGCCGTCAATCTTTGGGTGAAGGGCGATGCCGCTGCGCGGCTTGCGTTTGAAACCGTCGGATCCGGGCTGACGCCCTACCCTTTCCTGCACATCTTTCCGCAGGACCAGCATGAGCGGCTCCTGGTCGAACGGCTGCAGGCGCTCGGCATCGCCGTCGAGCGGCAGGTCGAATTGATCGCCTTCACGGAAGAGACGGATCGTATCACGGCACGTCTGCGCGGACCCGATGGTCAAGTGACCGACTGCACCGCGCGCTACATCGCCGGCTGTGACGGTGCCCGCTCGATTGTGCGCGAGACCATCGGCACCGGTTTCCCCGGTGGCACCTATCGGCAAATCTTCTACGTCGCCGACGTCGAGGCCGCCGGCCCCGCCATGAACGGCGAACTGCACATCGATCTGGACGAGGCCGACTTCCTCGGCGTCTTCCCGCTGGCCGGACAAGGCAAAGCGCGCCTGATAGGAACCGTCCGCGACGAGCGCGCCGCGCGCCCCGAGACGTTGGCCTTCAACGACGTCAGCGACCGGGCGATCACCCATCTCAAGGTCGACGTGAAGAAGGTAAACTGGTTTTCGACCTACCACGTGCATCACCGGGTGACCGATCACTTCCGCAAGGGACGGGCGTTCCTGCTCGGCGACGCCGCCCATATCCACAGCCCGGTGGGTGGCCAGGGCATGAATACCGGCATTGGCGATGCCATCAATCTCGCCTGGAAACTTGCAACCGTGCTGACCGGCCGCGCGCCGGACCAACTGCTCGATTCCTATGAGGCGGAGCGGATCGGCTTCGCGCGGCGACTGGTCGCAACGACCGATCGCGTCTTCAGCTTCGCCACCGCCGGAGGCAGGATCGCCGATATCTTGCGCACGCGGGTCGCCCCGGTCCTGATCCCCTTTGCAACCGCGTTCGAGCCAGTGCGCGAGTTCATGTTCCGGACCGTCTCGCAGATCATGTTGAATTATCGCAACGGTCCGTTGAGCCGCGGCACGGCCGGCGATGTGCATGGCGGCGAGCGGCTGCCGTGGGTGCAGGTCGATGGCGCGGATAATTTTGCGCCGCTTGCGACGATGGACTGGCAGGTCCATGTCTATGGCTCAGCCAGCGCGGAACTTGCGGCATGGTGCGCAGCTCATGGCCTCGCGCTGCACCTGTTCGGCTGGCGGGCGGAATATGAGACGGCGGGCCTCGCCCGCGATGCGCTTTATCTGCTGCGGCCTGACAGTTACGTGGCGCTCGCCGATACCGCAGGCGCCCCAAATGCTCTCGATCGCTATTTCGCCGATCACGGCATCCGGCCCACAAAAGACCGCTAGTCGGTTCGGCCGAACTTTTTGGCGGGGACAAAGCCGCCGCGCGGAACAAATTTCCAGGCGACGCATTCCCTTCCTGAAGCCGCCACCCGCCGTTTACTACGGCGCCTGTCGCGGATAGCCAAAGGTCTCACGACCCGCTGTTCAAAACACGCGCGCGCGGATAGCCAAAGGTGGCGGCCCATCGCTTCGCATTCTCATTTTAGAGGGCCTGGAATCGTGAATTTTGATGCACCCGAGCCCACCCTTCAGCCCGGCATGGCGGAGCGCGCCATCGATGCCGCGACCGCTACGTCCCACACGGTTGCAGAAATCTCGGGAGGCCTGCGTGCCGCGGTTGAACAGCTCAGCGACGCTATTGCCGCCGCGCGGCGGCCGGGCATGCCGCTTTCGACCGTAAGTGCGATTACCCGGGAAGCCCCGCTTGCGAGCCTGTTCGTCGCATTCCTGTTCGGGATTGCCGTTGCGCGCAGGCGCTAGGTCGCCAGGAAAGCACGGAACCAACGGCCGTATTCAGGATTGTCACCGCGACTGGTTCTTTCGGAGAAACGCCATGAAGACGCTGATCCTTGGTACTGCCATCTTCGGTATCTTGTTCGCACCTTTCGCCGCCGAGGCGAAGGGATGTATCAAGGGCGCTATCGTCGGGGGCGTCGCGGGTCACGTGGCCGGACACGGCAAGGTCGGGGCGGTCGCCGGATGCATCATCGGCCATCACGAAGCCAACAAGCATGATGCCGAGAAGAATGATCCGAAGGCTTCACCGTCTCCATCCCGAGATAACCGCCTATAGGCCGCGAGTTTCGTTGCGGACTGGATTTCCGACCGTAAACGGCGCGGAACTCCTTCACTTGAAAATGCGGATGATAGAGGGGGCACTCATGGCAGGCATGCGAGGTGATGACCGTGCCCGCGCCCGCTCCAGGTATTTGCTGGCAACCATCTATCCGGTTCCCGATGACGAAGAACTCCACCGTCTGCGCAAGTTGGCCGTTGACTATCTTCAGGAGGCCGAGCGACTTGAAACCGAAGAAAAAGGGCGCGTCGCGGAACCCGAAGAAATGATATCGGCGGCGCTGGATGGGTTGGCGCGGCATTATTTTGCACGCGCGCTCGCCCAGGCCAAATCGTCAAGAGCCAAATCGTCAAGAAAAGGTTAGTGCTACGCCCGGACCTCCTGGCGCTGGAACACAATGTAGCCGGCGACGAACAGCACGATCGTGCCGGCGATCAAGGCCACCGTTTGCGGCCACGCGATGATCAAGCTTTCGCCAAGCGGCAACGGCGCGCCCATCACCGCGCCGCGCAACTGATCGATAAACACCGGACCCAGCGACCGCGTTGTCGGCGACAGCACGGCCAGCATCGCCTCACCGAACACATGGTTCGGCGACAGACGCGAGAGTGCCTGTCCCCAGATCGCGGTGTCCGGCGTCTGCAGTCCGAGAGCGGCATAACGCGGGTCAGGCGGTGCGATTATCTGGGCGAGCGCCGGCGCCAACATCGGCCACAAGATGGTCAGGAACAGCCAGACGCCGAGTGCAACAAGCGCCGCGGTCGCGGGCGAGCGAAACACGATCGAAAGCATCATCGCCAGCGCCAGCCAGATCCCGGCATAGAAGATCGCAACCACCAGGAAGGCCAGTGATCGCGCGATCTCCTCGCTGCCCGGTGGAACGCCGAGGAAGAGCAGGCCGAGACCGATCACCATCAGCCACAACGCGGTGAGATTGATCGCAAGCGTCGCGAGGCCGGCGAGGAACTTTCCCATCAGCAGCGCGTCGCGATAGATCGGCTGCGCCAGGATGCGCGAAAGCGTCCGCCGGTTGTGCTCGCTATTAATGGAATCGAAACCGAGACCGATCGCCATCAACGGGATCAGGAATCCCAGGATGGCGACGAAGGACGGCAGTGGCTCGCGGCCGACCGTGAATAACCGCAGCAACAGGAAAGGATCCTCCGCGGTGTTCTGCCGCAAACTGTCGATTGCGCCGTAAAGCGCGGCCAGCGCCGTCAGCACGATCAGGAGCTCGAGCACCAACATCCGCGCACTCGACAGATTGTCCGACAATTCCTTGATCGCCACGGTGCCGAGACCCTGGAACGGAGAACCTTCACGCCGCATCACGGGCTCCTCCGGGTTGCTCGCTTTGACCCTGGAAATAGCGGGTATAGATGGCTTCGAGAGATGGCTCGTCGACCGAAAGCCGGCGCAGCGATCCGTTGGCCGCGACCACCGCGCGCGCCGCGTCCGCCCGGACGTCGCGATCGGCCGTCATGCGGAAGCGGTCCTCGGCCGGTGTTTCGACGTTGCTGACGCCCGGAATGGTTGCCAAGCGTCGGGCAAGGCCCACGCCATCGGCCTCGACTTCGACGACAAAACCTGCTCCCAGCACCTGACGGGCGAGGTCGGCGACCGGGCCCATCAGCACGATTCGCCCGCCCTGGAATAGTGCGACGCGATCGCAAACCCGCTGCACCTGATCGAGCAGGTGGGACGACAACAGCACGGTGACGCCTTCAGCCTTGAGCTCTCCGATCAGATCGAGGAACTCGTGGGTGGCCTGCGGATCGAGCCCGGAAGTCGGTTCGTCAAGGATCGCTATCTCGGCCTGCTTGACGATGATCTCCGCCAAGCCGAGCCGCTGCCGCATACCGCGCGAGAATGTCGCCACGCGTTTGTCGGCGACCTCGGTTAACCGCACCCGCGCCAGTGCCGCCGCGATGCGCTGCGTCCGCTCCGCAAACCGTAACCCCATCAGCTTTGCCGTGTAGGACAGATTCTCAACCGCGGTAAGCTGGTCATAAAAGCCGACGGAGTCCGGCAAATAGCCGACGCGGCGCTTGACCTTGAGCGGCGCGCGGGCCGGATCGAACCCAAGCACGCTCACTTGACCCGCGGAAATGTCGGTCAGGCCGAGCATCATCAAGATCGTCGTGGTCTTGCCGGCGCCGTTGGGCCCGAGCAGGCCGAACACTTCGCCCTTGACGATGTCGAAATTGACGGCATCGACGACGCTGACCGCGCCATATCGTTTGGTCAGGCCGCGCGCCGCGATGACGATTTCGTTCATCGTCGCGGCGGTCTTGTTTTCGATGTTGCTCATCGGCGTCCGAACCTCGCGACGGCGCCCAGCATCAGGAGCAATGCAATTCCGATGACGCCGGCGCCGACCATTCCCCAGACCGTCGAAGTATTCACGGTGATGCGGAACTGGCTCGAGGCGTTTTCGCTGCGAGAAGTCGCGCTGACGGACGTCATGTAGTCTCCAGCCAGCGACTTGTCGCCCGGCGTCACCAGCGCCTGGACGTCGGCGTCCTTGCCAGGCACCAGCCGGTCGATCGTCGCCGGCTCGAACGTCACCTTCCAGCCGGTCGGCGCACTCGCCGAAAGCTTGACGTTGTCGGCCGGCGCGGTGCCGGTATTAGTGACGACGATCGGGATCGACGTCTGCTGCGCAGCGACCGCACGCGCACTCAGCAGCCCATCGCGCCCGGAGACCTGGAGCTGCGGCTGCCCCACGACATCAAGCGCAAGCTCCGTATTTGCCGTTGCGTCCTCGGCATTGACCGTCACTTTGACGGGAAAATGCCCGGCATCGATCGTGCTCGGCGGCCGAACCTTCAGCTTGACGTCCTTGGACTGGCCGGCCTCGATTGGAATCGAGGAGAGCTCCTGGCTGCCATAGGCTTCCGTGAAGGAAGTCTCGAAATTGGCCGGCGCCTGCGCAGCAAAGCTCGCGACCAGATTGCGGCCGCTGTCGTTCTTGATACTCAACGTATACTCGAAGTTGGATTTCGGGCTGCCGCGAAGCGACGGAAGCTTCGAGGTCACCGTCAGCTTGGCGGGCAACTCCTTGGCAAGCGCCACATTGATCGGCAGCTCCGCCTGGCTGCCCTGCCCCTCCGCCTTGACCGTCAGGGTCTGCGCATTGAGGCCGGCATTGGCCGGCACATCGAGACGGAGTTGAAGTGAGACGTTGGCGTCCGGCGCCGGCATTGCGGCGGCGACGGGTTGTCCGCCGCCCAGCAGCGTCGCAGTCCAGCCGCTTGGCACGCCCGAGATGGAGAGTTCATAGCGTTGCGGCTGCAGGCCGTAATTCTGCAGACGTAGTGGAATGTTCGACGTGGTGCCGGGGCGTACCGTGACCGCCGGGTAGTCGGTCATCAGATAGAGCCCTTTGATGTCGTGTGCCGGCTCCGCGGCATGCGCAGCCGGGACGACCAGAGCAACGACGAAAGCAAAGGGGGCGAGATCGATAACTCGCATCGCAACACTCCTGCTATGGAAAAGAGGGTTTGTCGCGAATTCGGTCGACGCGGCCAAACTTGCAACGGTGAACTGCGGCAACTAAGCGAGTCGATCGTGACAAATTGCGGCCAGCTCAATTACGAGTCGGTAATGTGAGATAGGAAATTAGTCTAGGTGCCGGCCGCCTTGCTGCAGGGCAGCAAGATTTCCTAAATTTAATCTGGGCACGACGGGCCGAACCCCTCCGCAGCCGCGTTTCTACACCATCTATTGAATCAAAAGTGATCGGGAGGAAATGATGAAGCGGGGGATCGCGGTGTTGACATGCGTTTGCGCCCTCACGGCTGCCTTCTATTTCGGGATCAGCAAATGGGGCATCCGGCACGAGACGCTCAATCTGTTCGATACCGCACGGCAGCGGCCGGTCGCGGTCGATCTTGCGGTACGTCGTGACTACGAAATGAAAGCGGATGATGGCTATTGGAAACTTCCGGTCGCCGTCATCAGTAACGGCAACACCGTCAAGAACACGGAGTATTCGTTTCTCGCCAACGTCTTCGCCGCAAGGGGTTACCTGGTCGCCAGCATCCAGCAGGATATTCCGACTGATCCTCCCTTGATGACCAAGGTCGGCTTGCTCTATGTCGGCCGGCTCAAGGTATATCAAAAAGGCGAAGCCAATATTCTGTTTGTGCTGCAGCAACTGAAGAAGTCGCAGCCGAACGCCGATTACGACCATCTGACGCTGGTCGGGCATTCGAACGGCGGCGACACCGCCATGTATTTTGCCAAGGAGCACCCGAAGCTGGTCTCGAAGATCGTCACGCTCGACAATTTGCGCGTTCCCTTCGTGCTCAGCGACAAGCTCAAGATCCTGTCGTTCCGCTCCTCCGACCCGAACTTCAAGACCGATCCCGACGTTCTGCCGACCCCGGAGCAGGCCAAGGCGGACGGCATCGATATCATACACACGGAATTCCAGCACACCTGGATGAGCGACCGCGGGCCCGATTCCGCAAAAGCCAGGATCGAGGCCACCCTCGATCACTTTTTGGGCAATGGCAGCAGCAGCGAACTCACGCCCGCCGACACCGAGAAGCTGATGGTTTCCAATGCCGGCGCGCCGCTTCCTTGAAGCAGTGGCTCAAAACCGGCGAAGCTTTTCCGGCTCGCCGCGCGTCATTTTGCGGCGGCCGATGGAACTGTTGACGGATGCCCTCATTGTGTTCCGGCGTTTAATCCAACAGGAGACGAAAATGAGAAATCTGCTCATTGCGGCATGCTGCGCGGCCCTCGTGGGAAGCGTGTCGGTTGCTTCCGCCCAGACCACCGCTCCGGCCTCTCAGGATTCCATGAAGACCAACAGCCCGGTGGACGCCAATGCCAAGATGAAGAAGAAGCATACGAAAACGAGCATGATGAAGTCCGACGACAGCATGAAAAAGGACGGCATGAAGAAAAACAGCAAATAACCCATCTCACGATGAGAAGCCGCGCCCAGTCTTGCGATGGTGCGGCTTTTTCCTTTTCAGTTTGCGCCGCGACGATCCCGCGGCCTATTCGTCCGGTCCAGATGCCAGGGCATGCGAATCACCGCGATAAGGGATCAACTGGCTCACGCGACGGCCATCAGGATATTCGATGGTGCGCAACGTCATCAACGCCAGCCCCCGCTTCTCTGAAGAGTGACCCGCTTGCGCCGGGTGGCGGCGCGCCTGCCGTTGACGCGTGTGGCTCGCCGCTTTTGCGGGGGCGGCGTCAGCGGTTGTTTCGGTGTCCCCGGTGGTGCGTCGCGCCTCAACCGGATGTAGCTGTTTGTTTTCCTCAACTTTGGCTTCCTTGATTTCCGGTTTGGCATCGACCGGAGACGCCTCGGCCTTGACGGAACTCGATGGCTGATCCTGCTGCGCCGGAGCCGAAACGCTTGCCTGCGCAGCCCGGGTCCGTGTAAGCGGCCCGCTCGCTGCGGCGTCCTGCTCGGACCGTGTCGGCGCCGGCGGATCCTTCGAGACCGCTCCGGCGCGATCGCCATCGCTGGTGCCCTGTGTGGCCGGCTCAGTTCGAGAATCTCCCGACGCAGGCGACGGAGCGGTTGCCGGTTCGGGATCGGCCTTGTAGTTGGCGGTATAGTGCATCGGCGATGGCGGCTTTGGCCTGGTCTTGACCGCCACTTTGATCGGCGCTGGCTCGGCGAGCCAGCTCATCGCGCCATAGCCTCCCCCAAGGAGGAGACCGACCACCAGGAGATAAGCGAATAGAGCGGGCATGGAAATCTCCACCAAAAATCAAGATGTGTGGAAGAACGCCGGCGCTGAAGGGCCGTTCCCAGGTGACGACGAGTTCCCGGAGTTCCCGTCAGGAACTTCCCGCTTCAAAATCCTGCCAACAGATCATGACGCGCTTTTGTGAAAGCGGGCCACGCCACGTCGGCGGCTAAAGCGGCGCCGGGATCTTGACCTCAGTTTGCTCGCTCGGACTCATACTCGGAATCGGAGAAACCGGGCACGGCTCATGATTGAGCCGCTGCAGCTCCACTTCCTTGGTCACGTCGTTGACCGAGTTGCCGACTTTTTGAATAGTCGCCTTCAACTCAACCACAGGGATGCGAAGCCGCCGCGTCCACGCGCGAAGCTGGGCCGGGTCGGCCAAGTCAATCTTGTTGCGGATGGGCGGGTGTTTGATGCGTTGCATGGCGGTATTCCCTGACGTGGGGCAACGGGATCGTAGCCGCATCGTTCCATTGCTGCCGAAGAACGCAAAAGCACTCTTGAGACAGGTCGGTGCGCTCCGCGCGAGCCGGGCAGCCGTCCTGTGACGATGACTAAATCCTCAGAATTTGCCTTTGGCCGCGTCATTTGCAGCCGACATCACGCCACCGGTGATCTGCCGCATATGCTCGCCAGCGTTGGTAAACTGGCTTTTCAAAAATTCCGACTGAATGCGCATGGCTTCCTGAATATCGGTCGCGTGAACCAGCTTCCGAGCATGCTCGAATGCGGCCTTCATGTTCTGTTCGGTGAGCGACAGCGCCTGCTTGGAGATCTCCGTTCCCGGGCTTGGAATGGACGCGATCGATTTGTTCGCCGCGTCGAAAAACATGCCGAACGCTTTCTCCGCCTGATCGATGGTCTTTTCAGCCAAATCGCGCAACTCCGCCGGAACTTCCAGTTTTGGTTCAATCATGTCGCCTTCCTCCGATATGAGTGAAGGGTTACCACATTCCGGGAACGGCGTCTGTGCAGTTATCGCCGCAGCCGCATCAGGGCTTATCGACCCGTCGCGACGGCATCCATGGTCGGAGGCAGCTTGTTCGAGGCGAATTTCACGTTTAAGTGACCCTCTCGATCGGATCAGATGTTACCCGGTCCGAAATAAACCGCCATCGTCGCTGTTTTCTCATCATCACCACGCGGCAGGAGACCTCTGACGATGCCAACGGCTGCCCTGGTTTCGCTGGCCACATCGGTGCCCCCGCACGTATTCCTGCAAAAGGATGTTTTGGCTGCCGCATGGGACGGGTTCGGGGCGCGTTTCCCGGAATTCGAGCGGTTCGCCAGCATTTTTACCAATACCGGCATTGTCAAACGTCACGCCGTGAAGCCGTTCGAATGGTACCTCGAGCGACGAGGCTGGCCGGAGCGCACGCAGGCTTTCCTCGAGGGCGCCGAGGCACTGTTCGTCGAGGTCGCCGGCAAGGCGTTGGCAAATGCGCAGCTTGCGGGCGCCGACATCGATACGGTCATCACCGTCTGCTCCACCGGGATCGCAACCCCGAGCCTGGAGGCGCGCGTCGCCCGCCGCATGGGTTTCAGATCCGACGTGATGCGGGTTCCGGTGTTCGGTCTCGGCTGCGCCGGCGGCGCCTCCGGTCTGTCGATCGCCGCGCGTCTTGCAGAGGCGCGGCCGGGGTCGAACGTGTTGCTGGTGACGATCGAACTCTGCTCACTGGCGCTTCGCCATGACGAACTCACCAAGGCCAACATTGTCGCCATCAGCCTGTTCGGCGACGGCGCCGCCGCGGTGGTGTTGCGGGCCGGCGATGGCGGCGCGACCCGGATTGAGGATGCCGGCGAACACCTTTGGCCGGATACACTGGATATCATGGGCTGGAGCGTCGATCCGGAGGGGTTTGGCGTAATCTTTCGCCGCACCATTCCCGACTTCGTCACCGCGCATCTCAGTCCGGCCGTCGTCCGGATCCTCGCCGACATGCGGCTGACGATGGCCGACATCGACCGTTTCATTTGCCATCCCGGCGGCGCCAAGGTCATCAATGCGCTGGAGACCGCGCTGGCGCTCGATCAGGGGACGCTCGACTGCGAGCGCAAGGTGATTGCCGACTATGGTAACATGTCCTCGCCCACCATCCTGTTCGTGCTCGAACAGGCCATCGCGAAGGGATTGCCTGCCCGCTCGCTGTTGACGGCCCTCGGCCCGGGCTTCACCGCAAGCTGCGTGGCGTTGCGGCACGCCGCGTGAGCCCTGCCGAATTCATTCTCGGGGCTGTCACGCTGCAGCGCGCCGCGGAACTCATCCTTTCCAGCTACAATACCCGGCAACTGAAAGCCCGCGGCGCCGTCGAGGTGGCGCCACGACATTACCCGTTGATTGTCGCCGTACATGCCGCCTGGTTGATATCCCTGTGGGTATTAGGTCATGATCGGCAGGTCCACGCCGTCGCGCTGACGGGCTATCTGGTGTTGCAGGGCTTTCGTTTCTGGGTAATGTGGACGCTCGGGTCCCGATGGACGACCCGCATTTTCATTCTGCCGGCACTGCCGCTGGTATCCGGCGGCCCCTATCGATTCATTTCGCATCCAAACTATATCGTGGTCGCCGGCGAGATTATGTTGCTTCCGATGGTTCTGGGTCTACCGCTGCTCGCCGCCGTTTTCACGGTCCTCAACGCGGCAGTTCTCGCGATCCGCATCAGGGCCGAGAATCGCGCCCTCGCAACAACGACGCGCGACGCCCGATGAAGGCCAGTATTTCCGGCTCGGAGCAGACCCGCGCGGCCACCTGGCTCGGCTTCGTCTTGATGTGCGTCGGCATGTTCATGGCGATCCTCGACATCCAGGTCGTCGCCACATCGTTGCCTTCGATCCAGCATGCGTTGGCGATATCGCGCGACGCCATGAGCTGGATCCAGACCGCCTATCTGATCGCCGAGGTGATCGCCATTCCGTTGACCGGCTGGCTGACACGCGTGCTGACGCTGCGCTGGCTGTTCGTGATTGCGATCGTTCTTTTTACCATTGCCTCGATCGGCTGCGCGCTCAGCGTCAATTTCCAGTCGCTGGTCGCCTGCCGCATACTTCAGGGTTTTGCCGGCGGCACGCTGATCCCCGCCGTATTCTCCGGCATCTTCCTGCTGTTTCCGGTGCGCTTGTTCCCTGTCGCCACCAC
>Ga0075522_10000393_pt1 | contig 31407 bp, 19 predicted proteins | sample NGEPerA_FD_74796 | JGI IMG/M metagenome (GOLD analysis project Ga0075522, IMG submission 74796) | Arctic peat soil microbial communities from the Barrow Environmental Observatory site, Barrow, Alaska, USA - NGEE PermafrostL2-A | ecosystem: Environmental > Terrestrial > Soil > Wetlands > Peat ... | reverse complement strand
AAGAGCGCCCAGGGCGACGCTCCGCTCGACCAGAACTTCCGCATCCACATGGACAACTGCCTCGGCTGCATGGCCTGCATGACGGCGTGCCCCAGCGGCGTCGAGTACAACAAGCTGATCGAAGACACGCGCGGCCAGGTCGAGCGCAACATCCCGCGCCCCGTCGGCGATTCCCTCTTCCGCAAGATGCTCTTCGCCACGTTCCCCTACCCGCGCCGCCTGCGCTGGCTGGGCGTCCCCATGTCTCTCTACCAGCGTTCGGGCTTGCAGAAACTCGTCCGCGCCAGCGGCGCCCTGAAGCTCCTTCCGCGCCGCTTGCAGGCCATGGAAGACCTGCTCCCACCCGTCCCCCTGAATCCATTCCACGCACTGCCTCTGACGGTCCTGCCGCAAACGGGCACAGCATTGCGTGGACGCGTCGGGATGCTGAGCGGCTGTGTGCAGGACGCATTCTTTGCACACGTCAATGCCGCGACCGCTCGCGTCCTCGCAGCCGAGGGTTTCGAAGTAGTGATCCCTCGGCAGCAGGGATGTTGTGGAGCTCTGATGGTCCACTCGGGCCTCGATGAGCAAGCGGCAGACTTCGCGAAGCGTCTGATTGCGACCTTCGAAGCAGCCAGTGTCGATACCATCGTCATCAACGCGGCGGGCTGTGGCAGCACGATGAAAGAGTACGGGCACCTGTTGCGCGAAGATCCCGAATGGTCCGCGCGCGCCAAGGCTTTCGCGGCGCACTGCAAGGACATCAGCGAGCTCCTTCACGACTTCGGGACCGTCGCGCCGCGTTCTCCTCTGCCGATCCGCGTCGCATACCACGACGCCTGCCACCTTCGTCACGCGCAAGGCATTCACGAGCAGCCCCGCGCGCTGCTCGGCGAGATTCCTGCGCTTACAGTCGAGGAAATTCCGGAAGCTAGTCTCTGCTGCGGCTCCGCGGGCGTCTACAATCTCCTGCATCCTGAGACCGCCAACGAACTCGGCGACCGCAAAGTGCAGAACCTGCTTTCCACCGGCGCCGAAGCGGTGGTCAGCGCAAATCCGGGTTGTTTGTTGCAACTTATGAGCGGACTGCGGCGCCTCGGTCACAAGGAAATGCCGACGTTCCACATGGTCGAACTGCTTGATGCATCGATTCGCGGACTCAGTCGTGAAGAGTTGCTCAGGGGTCGCCGCAGCCTCGACGCGATGCTGGGACGTGACGCCGCAGCCGAGCATCTGACACACTAGAAGGCTCTATGAAATTTGTTGAGGAGACGTAATGACCGGAGATCGTGAAAGAGATTTGTTGAAAGCGGCAAACATGTTGATGGACGCCCGCCGCACAGGAGACAAGCTGGTGGACCTGCCCGAAGAACTTCGGCCGGTGGACGTTGAAGAAATTTATGCGGTCCACGGCTTCCTGGCCCGGGCCTACGGCGACATCGGCGGATGGAAGATCGGCGCCGGGTCTGCGGAGGCCACACCCCTGTTCGCGCCTATGCCCAAAAATTGGATGACCGCCGGCGGCACCATGTTGAGTGGCGAGCGCTTCATGTTTCGCGGCCTTGAGGCGGAAATCGCTTTTCTGGTTGGCGAAGATCTACCTCCGCGTGAGACGCCGTACACGCGCGAAGAGGTGCTTGCCGCAATGGCCTCGTGCCACCCGGCCATCGAGGAACTGGAGTCGGCGTTCGTCGATCCGCTGACGACGACGCGCACTTGCCAACTCGCCGATCTTCAGATGCACGGCGGCTTCATCTACGGCCCGGCGTTTGCTGATTGGCGCGACGTGGATTTCAGCAAGGAGCACGTCACGCTCGCCGTCGACGGCAGCGTCCGCGTCGAGCGCACCGGCTCGAACACTTCCGGCGACCTGCTGCGGCTGCTGCCCTATCTCGCCAACGAAGGCGCCGCCCGCACCGGCGGTCTGCGTCGCGGTCAGTGGATCACGACTGGTTCATGGACCGGGAATACTCTGGGCTTTGCGGGCTCGACCGTCGATGTGGAATTTTCTACCGCTGGAAATGTCAGTCTGCGCTTCGCATAACATGCAGGCACACGAAAAGGAATCACGATGATGAACTTTGGCGAAGGCGTGGAAATCCACGCCACTCTCGCGGACCGTTACAACGACATTCTCACGCCGGATGCACTGGGTTTCGCAGTCGCGCTGCAACGCGAGTTCAATGGCCGTCGCAAAGAATTGCTCGCGACGCGAGAAGCCCGTCAACTGCGGCTCGACGCCGGCGAGCGCCCCGACTTTCTTCCCGACACCGCACACATTCGTGAAGCTGACTGGACCGTTGCTCCCCTGCCCGCCGACCTGCTCGATCGCCGCGTAGAAATCACCGGCCCCGTTGACCGCAAGATGATCATCAACGCCCTCAACAGCGGCGCGAAGGTCTTCATGGCGGACTTCGAGGACTCGACCACGCCGACCTGGGAGAACCTGCTCGACGGTCAACTCAATCTCCGCGACGCCGTGCGCCGCACCATCACCTTCAGCGACCCGGCGACGGGCAAGCAATACGCGCTCAAGGAAAACTCCGCCGTGCTTTTCGTCCGCGCGCGTGGCTGGCATCTTGAGGAGCGCCACGTTTGGGTCGATGGCGAAGCCATGTCCGGCAGCATCTTCGATTTCGCGCTCTATCTCTTCCACAACGCGAAGGAACTTGTCGCTCGCGGAAGCGGTCCATATTTTTATCTGCCCAAGATCGAGTCGCATCTCGAAGCGCGCTTGTGGAACGATATTTTCGTACGTGCCGAGCCCACACTCGGACTCACACCCGGCACCATCAAGGGCACGGTGCTCATCGAAACCATCCTCGCGACATTCGAGATGGATGAAATTCTCTACGAGCTGCGAGACCACTCCGCCGGGTTGAACTGCGGGCGCTGGGACTACATCTTCAGCTTCATCAAGAAGCTCGCAGGAGATGAGTCGCTGCTTCTTCCCGATCGCGGCCAGGTCACCATGGCCTCGCCTTTTATGCTGGCCTACTCCAAGCTCTGCATCAAGACCTGTCACAAGCGAAACGTCAGCGCCATGGGCGGCATGAGCGCACTGATCCCCATCAAGTCCGACCCCGAAGCCAACGAGCGCGCCATCGCCGGCGTGCGTGCCGACAAGGAACGCGAAGCCACCAACGGACACGACGGCACCTGGGTCGCCCACCCCGGCCTCGTCCCCATCGCGCTCGAAGTCTTCGACCGCATCATGCCGCAGTCTAACCAGATCTCGAAGCAGCTTCCCGACTTCAACGTAACCGCCGCCGAACTCCTTGCCGTTCCCACCGGAACGATTACCGAAGCTGGTCTAAAACAGAACGTCGCCGTCGGCCTCGGCTATGTCGAGGCCTGGCTGCGCGGCATCGGCTGTGTTCCGCTCTTCAATCTAATGGAGGACGCCGCCACGGCAGAGATCAGCCGCGCGCAGCTTTGGCAATGGGTGCATCACCACGCCGTGCTTGAAGACGGCCGCCCCGTCACCGCCGCGCTCTGCGACCTATACATCGACGAGGAACTCGCCCGAGCACGCGAGGCGCATCCACCACCGGCACGCTACGAAGCCTACGAGCACGCCGCGTTTCTGATGCGCGAACTCATCAAGACGCTAAAGTTCCAGAACTTCCTCACGGAACCGGCCTACGCCCGCGTGCTCGACCACGAAGTGTTTACTGCATAGCAGTGAGTAGTGAAAAGTGAATAGTGAATAAAGCGCGGTCGCATTTGTTTTGTTCACTATTCACTACCCCCTATTCACTGCCCTTGTTTTATTCACTATCCCCTATTCACTGTCCTTGTTTTATTCACTATTCACTATCCCCTATTCACCGTCTCCCCATGCATCCCTCATCGCCACGACAGAATCTCACCAAAAGTCAGATTTCGTCTTTCGAGGTGGCCCGTGGCTCGTCCCTATTGGAGTGGTCAGATCCAGATTTCGCTGGTGTCCTTCGGCGTGAAGCTCTTCGTCGCGACGGAGGCGAAGAGCGAAATTCACTTCCATCAAATTTCTCGCAAAACGGGCGAGCGTGTTCGCCATCAGAAAGTCCTCGCGTCGGCAGTCGAGAACGCGCCCGACGAGGCCGCCGATCCGGTCGCGAAGGGCGAGATCGTCAAGGGCTACGAGTATCGCAAGGGCGAGTACGTCACTATCGAGCCATCGGAACTCGAACACTTGCGCGTCCCTTCCAAACACACTATGGAAGTGACACAGTTCGTCAATGAAGAAGAACTTGATCCTGAATTTTACGAAAAGCCCTACTTCGTGGTTCCCGAAAATGACGTACAGGCGGAAGCATTCGCGACCGTCCGGAAAGCTCTCATCGATACGAAGAAAGTTGCGCTCTCGAAGATCGCCTTCGGCGGCCGCGAGCACGTCGTGGCGATCAAGGCGGCGGGCAGCGACACTCATCCCGGAATGATGGCTTACACCATGCGCTACGCAGCGGAGTTGCGCGATCCGGAAGAGTATTTCCGAGACGTCAAAAAGGTCACCGTCGACTCCGACTCTCTCGCGCTCGCAAAGGAGTTGATCAAACGCAAGTCCGGAAAATTCGATCCGTCGAAATTCATAGATGGCTACGAAGTTGCGCTGAAAGAGCTCGTCGAGGCCAAGGTCAAACACGCGCCGATTCCGACAGACAGAGAGGTCAAGCCCAAGCGCGCGCAAGTCATCAACCTGATGGACGCGCTTCGCAAGAGCGTCTCCGGCAAGGGCGATGAGGACGAAGCCCCCGCTGCCAAACGGCCAGCCTCCAGGCCCGCGGAGAAAAAGCAGGATTCCAAACGCGGATTATCTCTGGTCAAAAGCGCTCCGAAGACCCACCATGTGGCGAAGACAACACACAAGCGGAAATCTGCATAGAGGCCGAACTGTATGACCGTCAAAAAGACTGCCGCAAAGAAGACAAAAACCTCCCCCAAAACGCCTGCGAAAGCCGCAACGTCAAAAGCAAAAACGTCCACCACGAAATCCCCGCAGCGGGGCAGTGCCTCGGACAGTGTCGACGAACAACTCGCGCGCTACCGCTCTATGCGCGACTTCCACGTTACCGCCGAACCGAGCGGAGACCGCAAATCTTCCAAACCCCGCCCCACCGGCGCACTTCCCTTCGTGATTCAGAAACATGCGGCGAGCCATCTGCACTACGACTTCCGCCTCGGATGGAACGGCGTCCTCAAAAGCTGGGCCGTCACCAAGGGCCCAAGCTACTATCCCGGCGACCGCCGGCTCGCAGTGCAGGTCGAAGATCATCCTATGGAGTACGGCGGCTTCGAGGGCATCATCCCCAGGGGCCAGTATGGCGGCGGCCCCGTGATGGTCTGGGACCAGGGCACATGGACGCCGCAGCCCGGCTACGAAAACGTCGACGCCGGCCTGCGCGACGGCAGCCTGAAATTCGTCATGCACGGCACGAAGATGAAGGGCAAATGGACGCTCGTGCGCATGGGCGGCAAAGCCGCGAACGAGAGCAAACCGAACTGGCTGCTCATCAAAGAGCACGACGACTTCGAGCGCGGAAAGGATGATCCGTGCGTCACCGAAGACTCCCCCAGCTCAGCCGTCACAGGCCGCACGCTGGATGAAATAGCACAGCAGGAAGACCACGTCTGGAACTCGAAGGAAACCGCTAAGCCCGGGCAGTCGTGGTATCGCCAGGCGCCGCGCTCCAAGCCCGAGCCAACCGCCCACGGCGCGCCTGATACCAGCCCGCGACAAAGTCCCAAGTCCCCTGCCACTAGGAATATCAAAGCGCCGAAGGCCCGAGACATAACGCTGAACCCCGTCTTTGAATCTCTTCCCAAAGAATCTCAACCCACCTTCCTCAAACCGCAGCTTGCGCTCGAAGCCACGAACCCTCCCGACGCGGGCGGCTGGCTGCACGAGCTCAAGCTCGACGGTTATCGCATCCAGGCGCGCAAAGACGGTGCGAAGGTGCAGATGCTTACGCGCAGCGGCCTCGACTGGACACATCGCATCCCCGCAGTCGCGCAGGCGGTCGCCGCCTTGCCCATCGGCAAAATTACCCTCGACGGCGAAGTCGTCGTCCTCGGCGAAGATGGCACGACCAACTTCGCCGACCTGCAAGCATCGTTCCAGGAAGGCGCCCACAACCCGCTCACATATTTCTGCTTCGACCTCCTGCACATCGACGGCCGCAACCCTCGCGACCTCGGCCTCCGCCAGCGCAAAGCCCTACTCGCCGATGTTCTTGCAGACCAAACCGACATCGTGCGCTACAGCGAGCACCTCGACACCGGCGGCGAGGCCATGTTTCACAAAGCCTGCGAGCTACACGCGGAGGGCATCGTCTCCAAACGCGCGGCGGCGAAATATTCACCTGGCCGAAGCGGCGACTGGCTCAAGTCGAAGTGCCTTCGCGAACAGGAATTCGTCATCGGCGGCTACACGTTCTCGTCCGAAGGGAACGACCGCATCGGTTCCCTCCTGCTCGGCTACTACCGCGATGGAACACTCATCTACGCCGGCCGCACCGGAACCGGCTTCACACAAAAGATGCGCCGCATGTTGAAGACCCAGCTTCACGAGCTGGAAGTCGACCGCGGAGCATTCGACAAAGCTCCGGCCGAAGCGCGTCGCGGCGCTCTCTGGGTCAAACCGCAGCTCGTCGCGCAGGTCCGCTTCGCGACGTGGACCGCGGACAATCTGGTGCGGCAGGCCGCCTTCCTCGGCCTCCGCGAAGACAAGCCCGCGACAGAAGTGCAGCGTGAAGAACCCACCGTCGCGCCTCGCCCGAAGTCCGGGTCGGCGAAGCTTGTGTCCGCACCGCAACTCGCGGCCAGGGCGATAAAGCCCGCTCGTAAATCGGCTAACACCGACAGCGCGCTGCCCGTCCGCCTCACGCATCCCGACAAAATCCTCGACGCGGAAACCGGCCTCACAAAGCGCGAGCTCGCCGAATATTACTGGGCCGTCGCGTCGCGCATGTTGCCGCACATCGAGGGCCGTCCACTCAGCCTGGTCCGCTGCCCGGAAGGCTCCGGCAAACTGTGCTTCTTTCAGAAGCATGTCAACCACATGCTGCCGCCCGGCATCGGCGGCATCGACGTCCCCAACAAAAAGACCGGGCTCATGGAGCCTTACATCACACTCAACACCACCGAAGCATTGGCGGGACTTGCACAAATGGGCGTTCTCGAAGTCCATCCCTGGGGCTCGCGCAACGACGATCTCGAGCATCCCGACCGCCTGATCGTCGACCTCGATCCCGACGAAACCCTGCCCTGGAAAGTATTGACCGGCGCCGCCGCCGAGGTGCGTGCGCGATTGCGCAAAGCCGGTCTGACAAGCTTTCTAAAAACGACCGGCGGCAAGGGTCTGCACGTCGTCGCGCCCATCGACCCCGAACATACGTGGTCTGAAGTGAAAGAATTTGCGCACAACTTCGTGCTCGCGATGGAACGCGACAACGCCGCACTCTACCTCACCAGGATGACGAAATCCGCGCGCAAAGGGAAAATCTACCTCGACTACCTGCGCAATGAGCGTGGTGCAACCGCCGTCGCTCCCTACTCGCCTCGCGCCCGCCCCGGCGCAACTGTTTCACTTCCACTTCCATGGAAGGATCTCGACCTTCCGAAACGCCCGGTCTTCAGCGTCAAGACTTTCGGCGAGTGGAAGTCACGGCTTTCGTCCGACCCTTGGAAAGCCATGCTCACTCTGCACCAGAAAATCGCGTGAACAGATTTCGCGCTGTCTGATCGGTATCCCCGCTCCGACTGCTGCGCGCCGTGCACTGACTTCTATCTCCTGCTCAAGCTGCTAAAATAGCTCTTTGGTTCAAGTAGGAGAACTCCATGTCAGCAGCATCCGCAACCGCCTCCCCCTCCGCCGCAACATCCGCCCCTCAAGACCTTTCGCATTGGATCGGCGGCGCAAGTGCAACCGGCTCTTCGGGCCGCTTTTCCGACGTCTATCACCCAGCTTCCGGCCGAGTGCAGTCGCGCGTTCCACTCGCCAGTGTTGAAGAAGTCGACCAGGCCGTCAAAGCTGCGGCCACCGCGTTTCCCGCGTGGTCTGCGATGCCGCCGCTACGTCGCGCGCGGGTGCTTTTCCGCTTCCGTGAAATTTACGAGCGTCGCATCGACGAGATCACCGTCACCATCAATCGCGAGCACGGAAAAGTCTACAGCGACGCCAAGGGCGAAGCCCTCCGCGGCCTCGAAGTCATCGAGTTTGCAACCGGCATCCCGCATCTGCTCAAAGGCGAATTCACCGAACAGGTGGGCAACGGAATCGATGCCTGGACGATGCGTCAGCCGCTCGGCGTGGTCGCAGGAATCACTCCGTTCAACTTCCCTTCCATGGTCCCAATGTGGATGATCCCCATCGCACTCGCCTGTGGCAACACATTCATCCTCAAGCCCAGCGAGCGCGACCCGAGCTCCGCAAACCTGATCGCCGACATGCTTCACGAAGCCGGCCTCCCCGCGGGCGTCTTCAATGTCATCCACGGCGACAAGGTTGCGGTCGACGCGATCCTCGCGCACCCCACCATCCAGGCAGTTACGTTCGTAGGCTCGACGCCAATCGCCGAGTACGTTTACCGCGAAGGCACGAAGCACGGCAAGCGTGTGCAGGCTCTCGGCGGCGCCAAGAACCACATGATCGTCATGCCCGACGCCGACCTCGATCAGGCCGCCGACGCTCTCGTTGGAGCAGCCTACGGCTCGGCCGGTGAGCGGTGTATGGCCATCAGCATCGCTGTCGCGGTGGGAAGCCAGACCGCCGATAAACTCGTCGAGAAGCTGCAAAGCCGCATCGCGGACCTGCGCATCGGCGACGGCGCGAAAGACGAGTCGGACCTCGGCCCGCTCATCACCAAACAGCACCTCGAAAAAGTCACAGGCTACGTCGCACTCGGTGAAACCGAGGGCGCGGAGCTTGTCGTCGATGGCCGCAAGGGCGCGCTGCCACAGGGCGACGGCTTCTTCATCGGCGCCTGTCTGTTCGATCACGTCAAGCCGGACATGCGCATCTACAAGGAAGAAATTTTTGGGCCCGTCCTCGGCATCGTCCGCACCAATAATTTCGAGACCGCGCTGCAACTCATCAACGAGCATGAGTTCGGCAACGGCACATCGCTCTTCACGCGCGACGGCGACACGGCCCGCGATTTCGCTCGCCGCGTTCAGGCAGGCATGGTCGGCATCAACATCCCGATCCCCGTCCCAATGGCCTTCCACAGCTTCGGCGGATGGAAGCGTTCGCTGTTCGGCGACCACTCCGTTCACGGCCCAGAGGGCATCCGCTTCTACACTCGCATCAAGGCCATCACCCAACGCTGGCCGACCGGCATCCGCACCGGCGTCGACACCTCCATGCCAACGCTCGGATAGATCGTCTACGCAAGACAAGAATGCCGCCTCAGGTTCGAGGCGGCATTCTCATTTGCGCGTATTTTTAGCTGTCGGATGTTGCGCTGGTCGTATCGCTTGTCGGCGCGTCGGCAACTACCAGCGCATCGGCGATGCTCAGATGTTCATCCAGCGCGGCAATCCCTCGATCCAGCTCCTCGCGCGTCACAATCAGCGGTGGCGCAATAACAAAATGCGACACCCACGCCTGCATGATGACGCCGTCCGCCAGCATCTTCCCGGCAACCTGATCGACCACCAGCGGCTTGCCCGAAAGCTTGTCAGGATACGTGTTGAACGGCTCTTTGGTTGTTCGATTCTTGACGATATCCACCGCCCAGAAAAGCCCCTTGCCGCGCACATCGCCGACGCAAGGATGTTTCTCCTTTAGTGCCTGCAGCTTCTTCTCGACGTACGGCCCCAGTTCCCTCGCCCGCTCGACCAACCCAAGTCTCTTCATCTCGTTGATCGTCGCGACTGCCGGTGCAAGGGTCATGGGATGTGCTTCGTATGTATGACCATGCGCAAAGTAGTGGTCGTCGAAGTACGCGCCGATCTTCTCTGAAGTAGCGCACAGACCAAGCGGCACATATGCCGAAGTAATCCCCTTTGCAGTAGTCAGGATATCGGGCGTCACGCCCCACAGGTTCATCGCGAACCATTCCCCCGCGCGACCCCATCCGCTCATTACCTCATCGGCAATCATCAGCACTCCCGTCTCGTCACAGATGCGACGCAGCTTCGGCATGTACTCCGCAGGTGGCACGATAACTCCATTCGTCCCCACAATCGGCTCGACCAGCACCGCCGCCACATCCGACTCGTTGCGAATCATGTGCTCGAGATAATCGGCGCATGCAATGCCGCATTCCGGATAGGTATGTTTGATCGGGCACTTATAGCAGTGGACTTCCGGTCCAAAAATAATGCCCGGCCCCTTCCCACGCGGCTCCATCGGCCAGCGCCGCGGGTCGCCCGTCGCGGCGATGCTGCCGGCGGTCGAGCCGTGATACGAGCGATACCGCGCGAGGATCTTCGTCTTCCCCGTATACATCCGCGCGATCTTGAATGCCGCTTCGTTCGCGTCGGTGCCGGACGTCGTAAAGAAAAACTTGTTGATCCCCTTCGGCAGCACTTCCAGCAGCAGCTTCGACAACTCCGCGCGCGCCGTCGTCGCATAACCCGGCATCGCATATGCAAGGTCCTGCGCTTGTTTCGCAATCGACGCGATCACCGCGGGGTTCTTGTGGCCGAGGTTCATGCACATCAACTGCGATGAGAAGTCGAGATATTTCTTCCCGTTCGCGTCGGTGATGTAGCAGCCCTCCGCATCCACAATGTGCATGGGGTTCCAACCCTTCTGGAAGCGCCATGTGCCGTAGTTCGTTTCGCGTGTAATCTGCACAACCTCTTGCGAGGTCAGGGCCGCGGGCTGCGTTTGCTCTTGCGTATCGGTAGGACTCATTCGTATTGCCTTTCGTTTATTCGGAGACAGTCTCCGGCCGCACGTGCTGGCCGAGCATCATGATGTAATACAGCCCGCCCGACAAAAAGAAGCCGACGAACCATGCCATTTTAAAAAGTAAATCGAGGCTCGGAACAAATCTTCCGATGAGCGCCGCCACAATTCCGACGACCAGCGCAATCAGCGCGACTCCGTTGAAGCCATTGCGATACTCATAGATTCCGCCGCGCCGATACAGCGCCTCCGCGTCCAGCTTCTTGTGTCGCAGAAGAAAATAGTCCGCAATCATGATGCCCGCCACCGGCCCCAGCAGACCGGAATAGTCGACCAGCCACCCGAGGTAATTGTGCGAGCTCGCCATCAGCTTCCACGGCATGATGCAAAGCCCAAGAACGCCCGTGATCAGTCCGCCGGTGCGGAAGCTGACATACTTCGGCGCAAGGTTCGAGAAGTCGTTCGACGGCCCTACAACGTTGGCGCCGATGTTCACATTCAGCGTCGCGACCAGCAGCGCGATCAACCCCAGAAACGCCAGCCACGGCTGATGAAAGCGTCCGAGCAACTCTACCGGGCTCCAGATCGGCTTCCCAAAAATCACTGCCGACGCCGACGTGCATGCAATCCCGAGAAACGAGTAAAGCGTCATCGCAACCGGCAGCCCAAACGCCTGCCCAAAGATCTGCGCATCCTGGTTCTTCGCATAGCGCGTGAAGTCTGGAATATTCAGCGACAGCGTCGCCCAATATCCAACCATGCCCGTCAATGCCGGAATAAAATATCGCAGGAACGACGGCGTATCCGCGAACTTGCTCGGCGCCGCGAGCATCGGCCCAAACCCGCCCGCCTTATGCAGCATGAACCCCAGCAGCAGCGCCGACATGATGACCATAAACGGCGCCGAATAACTTTGCAGAAACCGGATCGACTCTACCCCGCGCCACACCACAAACATATTCAACAGCCAGAAGCCGAAGAAGCACGCCCATCCAACCCACGGCATAGCTTCCGTACTCGGAGCAAGAATGTTGACCATCTGCGTGATCGCCATACCGCCGATCCACGATTGAATCCCAAACCACCCGCACGCCACGATCGCCCGTAAAATCGCCGGAATATTGGCGCCGCGCGTCCCAAAGCTCGCCCGCACAAACACCGGAAACGGAATGCCGTACTTCGCGCCTGCATGTGCATTCAGCAGCATCGGGACCAGCACAATCAGGTTGCCCAGCAGGATCGTTCCCACCGCCTGCTTCCAGTTCATGCCGCCCGCAATCAGCGACGACGCCAGCATGTACGTCGTCACTTCCATCGACATCGAAAACCACAGCGCGATGTAGTTGTACGTGCTCCACGTCCGCTGCTCTGGCAGCGTTGGCGCGAGGTCGTCGTTGTACAGGCGCGCATCCGCTCCGGCGATTCCGTGTTGTCCCGGATGCATCGCCGGCGCGACCTCAGTCAGCATCAACCAAGCCCTCCGGCATTCGCTTCACGCTTCACAAACTTGCCATAGCCAACCTCGCCGACAAATTTGCCGTCATCCACTACCCGTTGTCCGCGCGAGTAAACATGCTTCGCATTCCCGCGCACCTTCCATCCTTCAAACATCGAGTAGTCAGTCGCCATGCACTGCGTCGCGGCCGAAATCGTGTAGTCCGCATTCGGGTTCCACAACAGAATGTCCGCGTCTTTGCCCGCTGCGATCACGCCCTTCTGCGCCATTCCAAAAATGCGCGCCGGAGCGGTGCTGCTTAGTTCAACAAACCTCTCCGGTGTGATCCGTCCCGCATTCACGCCGAAATGCCACAGTATTTGAAGCCGATTCTCAATGCCCGGCCCTCCGTTCGGAATCTTGCGAAAGTCGCCTTTGCCAAGCGCCTTCTGCTCCATCGTGAACGGACAGTGGTCGGTAGACACAACAGAAATCGAGCCATCAGCCAGGGCGGCCCACAGCGGGTCCTGGTTCTTCTTCTCGCGCAGCGGCGGAGTGAACACAAACTTCGCTTCGTCCCAGCTCTTGCCCGGCATCTGGTCGTCGATCGAGAGCACTAAATACTGCGTGCAGGTTTCTGCCAGCGCACGCGCGCCGCGGCCTTGCATGAACTTCAACTCCGCAAGCGCGGCCTCGTTGGACAGATGAACGATATACACCGCGCAACCCGCCATGTCCGCCAAAGCAATGCTGCGGTGCGTCGCCTCGGCTTCAGCCTTGGGCGAGCGCGAAAGCGCGTGGTAGTGCGGCTCAGTCTTGCCTTCCGCAATCATCTGCGCGACGACAATATCGATAGCGCTGCCATTTTCAGCATGAATGCAGCAGAGCGCATTGAGGGCGGCAGCCTTCTGCATCACCTGGAACATCAGCCCATCGTCGATCATCAGAACATTCGGATACGCCATAAAGAGCTTGAAGCTGGTGATGCCGAAGCGCACCATGTCTTCCATCTCTTGCAGCGTTTCAGCGCCGCCCTCGCCGTGCAGATTGGTCACGGCCATGTGGAGCGAGAAGTCGACGCACGCCTTGCCATCGGACTTCTTGAGCCAGATTTTGAGCGCGTCGTGCAGCGTGCTGCTCTGATTTTGCAGCGCGAAGTCGATGATGGTGGTGGTTCCGCCGACGGCCGCGGCCTGCGTTCCGGTCGTGTAATCATCCGCGGAAGTCGTGCCCCCAAACGGCATATCCAGATGCGTATGCACGTCGATGCCGCCCGGCATCACCAGCAGCCCTGTCGCATCGACAACCGTATGCCCATCCGGCGCAATGTCCACCGCAACTTCGCGAATCGTCTCGCCTTCCACCAGCACGTCCAGCCGCTGCGAGCCTTCCGCGCTTACCACTGTCCCGTTCTTGATCAGAGTTCCCATGTCCCGCACTCCTGTTGCATTAATCATGCGCCGTCAAAGGCACTCGCGCTAGTGGTTCGGATTCGCCGCGAGTTCAGCGCCCGTCGGAGCGATGCCTGCTGCGACACGCTCCGCCCATGTCTGCGGCGCGAGCCCGTTGTCGATGCGCTCCATCGTGATGCAGTCTTCAACAGGACAAACCAGCGAGCACAAATTGCAGCCCACGCACTCATCCACATCCACACGCGGGATGCGGCTCAGCGGCGTGACACTGCTCTCGGTGCCCGCTCCATCCAGATCCAGTTTAGGAATCGGCGTCGTCGAAATGGTCTTCCCCGACTGCGCTTGCCTCATCGCGGGCGTCGGCTTTCCATGCGGGTTCGCGTCGTTGTGAGCGTAACGAGGATCGACGCCGGTCACGATAGCCTGCGTCCCACCTTCGGGACGGTCCATGTGGATGCATTGATGCGCGCCGTCCCAGCACGCTGTGTAGCAAAGCTGGCAGCCGATGCACTTCTCCGCATGGATCTCAGCGACCACGCGATAATTCAAATTCAGGTTCTTCCACTCGCGCATGTTCGGCAGCGAAAGCCCGCGGAAATCGTCGATCGTTTCGTAACCCTTCTGCCTCATCCAATCGAGCAGCCCATCGCCCATGTCTTCGACAATGCGATACCCATAATGCATCGCCGCCGTACACACCTGCACGGTGCCCGAGCCCAGCAGAATAAACTCCGCCGCATCCTGCCACGATCCGATGCCACCGATGCCCGACATCGGCAGCGGTTTGCCGTCCGTAAAGTCGGAGTTCACCTGCTGCACCATGTTCAGCGCAATCGGCTTCACCGCCGGCCCGCAATATCCGCCGTGCGACGACTTGCCATCGACCATCGGCCGCGGCTCCAGCGTATTCAGATCGATCCCGGTGATCGAATTGATCGTGTTGATCGCCGACAACGCATCCGCCCCGGCGCGTTTCGCCGCGCGCGCCGGAATGCGAATATCGGAGATGTTCGGCGTCAGTTTCACGATCACCGGCGTCCGCGCTTTCTCCTTCACCCAGCCCGTAATCTGCTGGCAATACTCCGGCACCTGGCCCACAGCCGACCCCATGCCCCGCTCGCTCATTCCATGCGGACAACCGAAGTTCAACTCCAGCCCATCGGCGCCTGCATCTTCGGCGCGCTGCACCATTTCGTGCCACACATCCCGCTTCGATTCCACCATCAGCGAAGCGATCACCACATGCTTCGGATACCGCCGCTTCACCTCCGCAATCTCGCGCAGATTCACTTCGGTAGGGCGGTCCGAGATCAACTCAATATTGTTGAACCCCATCATCCGTTGTCCGTTCCAGTCCACAGACGAGTAACGCGACGACACATTCGTGATCGGCTCGCCGATCGTCTTCCACACCGCTCCGCCCCATCCCGCATCGAACGCGCGCATAATCTGCTCACCGCAATTTGTCGGCGGAGCAGACGCAAGCCAGAATGGGTTCATACATTTAATTCCAGCAAAAGTCGTTTCAAGCGTTGGCATCTTTGCCCTCCAGCCATGCGGCAATTCCAATGCCGGCCCGTTTTCCGTCTGCTACCGCATCCACAACTTCGCGGCCGCCATTGGTGCAATCGCCACCCGCAAAATATTTCGGATTCGACGTTTGCCCCGACGCGCGGTCAATCAAAATCCGTCCACGCTCCAGCCTTACCTTTTCATCAGCGATCAGAAAATCCGTATGCGTCGATTGCCCAATCGCCAGCACGATCCAGTCGACAGGCAGCACAAAATTCGTCTCCTGCTTCGGAACCAGCGACCCGTCCGCGCTCGATTCGAGCTGCTGCAATTCGAGCCCCTCCACCGCGGCGCTGCCCTCAATGCCGGCCGGCTGCACATGCCACAGAAACTTAACGCCTTCCTGCTTCGCGTGTTCATACTCGAAGTCGAAAGCCGACATTTGCTCCGGCCCACGGCGATAGATCATATGCACTTCACGCGCGCCCAGCCGGACCGCTGCGTTGGCCGCATCGATCGCCGTATTCCCGGCGCCCACAACCGCAACCCGTTCCGGGGCAGAAGTGATCGCACCACTCTTATAGCCGGCAATGAAATCAAGCGCATTCGTCACGCCCTGCATCTGCTCGCCCGCAATGCCAAGCCGATGAATCGCGCCCAGCCCCAGTCCCAGAAAAACGGCATCGTACGCAGTTTCCAACTCCGCCAACTTCGCCGCATCCACCATCACGTTGAAATTAAAATTCACTCCAAGCTGCGCCAGCAAATCAATCTCTCGCAGACTCGCGTCGAGCGTCAGCTTGTACTCCGCAATCCCGTAGGTATTCAACCCACCCGGCAACGGCCGCGCATCGTAAATGTCCGCGCGAATCCCCCGCCGGCGAAGCTCCGCCGCGCACGCAAGCGACGCAGGGCCGCCACCGATCAGCGCAACAGATTTGCCGGTATCCTCCCCTGGAGAAAACGGAAGCGGCGCTCCACTCTCATGCAGCGCGTCCATCGCAAAGCGTTGCAGCCGTCCAATTTCAATCGGCTTCTTGTTGTAGCGATGCATCACGCAAGCGCCTTCGCACAGCACCTGCACCGGGCACGCACGCGAGCAGCTCTCGCCAAGAATATTCGCATCCAGAATCGTCTTCGCCGAGCCCGCCAGGTTCCCGCTGGCAATCTTCTTGATGAACTTCGGCACATCGATGTGGGTAGGACAGGCCTGCGTACACGGTGCGTCGAAACAGTACAGACACCGGTTCGCCTCCGGCACCGCCGCCTGCTTATCGAACGCAGGATGCAGGTCCGGAAAACGTTGCGCAATCTCCGGCGACGCCTTCGACTGCTCTTGAAAACTTGTTGCTTCGCTCATCATGACCCTTCAATCGCCTCGCCGCTTAAGAAATGCAATACCCGCATCGGATGGCAAATCCATGCGGGCTTCCTAGCGACTTCAGCGCCGTTTCTGAAGTCACGATTATGCACTATTTACGAGGCTTTGGGGTATCCCCCAAAGTACCTGCTCAGCTTCGGTCTGACAGCATCCACGCCATCGTCTTGTCCGCCAGCGCGCCAAACGCCTTTACCGCCAGCTCCACATGCTCGCGTTTCGTGTCTTCGGCGCGATTGTGGCTCAGCCCGTTCAGCGACTGCACGAACATCATCACCGTCGGCACGCCGAGCTGCGCGATCTCCGCGGCGTCATGCAGCGGCCCCGACGGCAGACGCTCCGATTCACCTGCCGTCTCCACAATCGCCTCATCGCACAGCCGTATCAATTCCGGATGAAACGGTATCGGCGCAATCGACCAGATTTTCGACCACTCCACCGTACAACCCTCTTCCTTCGCAAACCGCTCGCTGGCCTCCTGGGCCTCTCGCAACATCCCTGCAAGGACGTCCGCATCGAGATCGCGCATATCCAGCGTCGTCTCGCAACGCCCGACGACAGCAGTCACAATCCCCGGAAAAGTCTTGACGCTCCCCATCGTGCAAACGGCCTGTGGATGCTTCATCGCAATCGGCCGAATCTCCAGCGCAAGCTTGGCAGCGGCGGCCAGCGCATCGCGGCGCACCTCCATCGGCGTCGACCCTGAATGCGCTTCCTGTCCGCGAAAAGTGATCGCGTGACGCTCCACACCCTTGGTTCCCTGCACCACGGCCAGCGACTTGCCAAGACGTTCGAGGATCGGTCCCTGCTCGATGTGTAATTCAAGATACGCGGCCATATTCGCCTGCTCGACGGACGCCTCGCCGACACTCTGCACGCTCACGCCGCATTGTTTCAGCGCGGCTTCCAGCGTTGTGCCTTCGCGGTCCACACGCACGCGGTCGGCCTCGATGCTGTGCGTCCCCGCAAACGCGGACGACCCGAACAGGCTGCGGCCGAAGCGCGCACCCTCTTCATCGGCCCAGTCCACAAGCCGCACGGTGACCGGCGGCCGCCCGTTCGTATCCCGCACCATGCTGCGCAAAACTTCGAGCCCCGTGAGCACTCCGAGACAGCCGTCCAGCCATCCGCCGTTCGGCACTGAGTCCAGATGGCTCCCCAGCACCAGCGCTTTCTCGGACTCGCCACGTAACGTTACCCAATGATTGCCCGCGGCATCGTAGCGGTGCTCCACCGGCAGCCCCGCAAGTTTTTCCTCGAACCACGCGCGGGCCTTCAACCACGTAGGCGACCATGCCACACGTTGCGCCCCATCTTCATTCGCGGTCAGCGCCCGCAGTTCATCGAGGTCGGCAAGCACAGCCTTCGAGTCGATCATCAGTTCTTCCTCCGACGGGCCGCTCAGCCACTCTACCCTCTACACTCTATTCTCTACGCTCTGCTTTTTGGCGTCCCCGGCATGATTCGAACATGCGTTGCCGCCTTGAGTCGACGGAGTCCTGGGCCACTGAACGACGGGGACACCTGCGTTTCATTTTTTCACAAGCCCCATCATGCGCGATATCCGCACTGCTTAGTGAGCGCGCAACGTAAACGTGAAGACCGATCCCTGCCCCTGTTGACTGGTCACCGAAAGCGTGCCGCCATGCGCCTCAATGATGGCGCGGCAAATCGCCAGCCCCATCCCCGTGCCGGACACAATCTGCCGCTGCGATCTGGCGCGATAAAACTTGTCGAAGATGAGCGACTGGTCCATCGGGTCGATGCCCGCACCGCGGTCCGCCACGCTGATCGCGACGAAGCCGGGCCTCGTCTCCGCGCTTACGAAAATCGGCTTCCCGAGATGCGAATACTTCGCGGCGTTATCCAGCAGATTGCCCAGCACTTTCTGCATCCACGCCGGGTCCGCTTCGACCATCGGGAGCCCATCCGGCACGGTGACTGTAACCTCGTGCCCGTTCAGCACCGCCTGGTTCGACTCAACCGCCGCGCCGATCATGTCCGCAACCGATTGCGGACTGAAACTCATCCGCACTTCCTGCGTATCGAGCTGCGCCATCTCGACCGCCTGCGCCACCAGCCGGTTCAGCCGATCGCTCTCCTCATCGATTACGATCAAAAGATCGCGTGCCCCCTCCGCCGAAACATCCGCCGACAGCAGCGTGCTCACGGAAGCTTTTATCGACGTCAACGGCGTGCGCAGCTCATGTGTGATCGAGTCGATCATCAGCGCGCGGAGCCGCTCGCTCTCCTTGGCAGCCTCGCCGCGTGTGACGAGCTCCAGCGCCTGCGCTCGATCCAGCGAGATGGAAACCAGTCCGCCCAGCGCCTCCAGACTTTGGTTCGAAAGCGCCACACCCTTCAGCAGCAGAACGCCGCGCGGCCTCACGCCGGCACGCAGCGGAACGATACATTCTTCGCCATCGGCCGCCATCGCAGGCCCGGCGCCGAGCGACATTTCCCTCAGCTGGTCGACCGTTACAGGCGCCGTCATGTTTCCAACCGACTTATAAATCCGATCGCCATCGAGCAGATAAAACACCACCGCTGTCGCATCCGTAGCCAGCGCTACTGCCGCCGGAATCGAATTCGTCAGCTCCAGCAGCTTGTCCGTTTCGAGCAGCGCGCGACTCAGCCGATACAGCGTTTCCAACTCGGCCTGCCGCGCAATCGCGTCCGCCGATTCGCGTCGAATCCGCTCCGACATCCGGCTCGCCACGACCGAGGTCACGAGGAATGCGACCAGGGCAATCAAGTTCTGCGGATCCGAAATTGTGAAGCGCCCCAGCGGTGGAAGAAAGAAATAGTTGTACGCCGCGCCCGCCGCAAACGACGTAACAACCGCATAACGCAGCCCCAGCCGCGCCGCCAAAAAAAGTATGAACAACAACAGCGTCAGCGCCACTGTCGTCGGATTTACATGAAGCACAAGCCGATAGAACGCTACAATTCCCGCAAGGCAGATTACGACGCCGACCCATCGAGCCGCGAGAACGAAGCGTTTGGCATCCATGGGTGAGATTCTACGACGATGGCCGATCACCACAACCCGAAAAAGACGCCGGAAGACTGGCTCGCCTCCGTCGCCGCCGCGGACAAGAAGCAGGGCCGCTTCAAAGTTTTCCTCGGCTACGCGCCCGGCGTGGGCAAAACTTTCAGCATGTTGAGCGAAGGCGTCCGACGCAAAAATCGCGGCGAAGATGTCGTCATCGGCATCGTAGAAACCCACGGCCGCTCGGGCACGACCGAGGTCGCCGCCGCCCTCGAATCCGTCCCGCGCCGCGAGATGGACTACAAGGGCACGCTGTTCTCCGAAATGGACATCGACGCCATCCTTGCCCGCAAACCCCAGATCGCGCTGATCGACGAACTCGCCCACACCAACGTCGAAGGCAGCCGTAACGCCAAGCGCTACGAGGACGTCTTCGAGCTTCTCAACGCCAACATCGACGTTCTCACCACCGTCAACATCCAGCACATTGAAAGCCTCACACCGCGTGTGCAGTCGCTCACCGGCGTGACCGTCCGCGAGACCGTGCCCGACTGGGTGCTCGACCGCGCCGACGAAATCGTCATCTCGGACCTCACGCCCGAAGCGCTCGCAACCCGCATGAGACGCGGCGATATCTATCCCGCCGAACGCGTCGAACGTGCACTCTCAAACTTCTTCCGCCGCGGAAACCTCATCGCCCTCCGCGAAATGGCCCTCCAACGCGTCACCAAAGCCGTCGACCGCACGCTCAATGATTACGTGAAGCGCAAGCAACTCGGCGCGCATTGGACCGTAGCCGAAAAGGTCGCCGTCTGCATCAGCGCCAACCCCTCCGCCCGCGACCTCATCGCCCGCGGCGCTCGTCTCGCCGAAGCCATCGACGCGGAGCTTTTCGTACTCCACGTAGAGAGCGACCGCGTCTTATCGCCGGCCGAGGCCCGTGGGCTTGAGGCCAATATTCAGTTCGCTCAAAATCTCGGCGCGCAGATCGTCCACCTCAAGGGATCGAGTGTCGCCGCGGCCACCGCGGCTTTCGTCACGGAGCACCGCATCACCCAGGCGATCTTTGGGTGCTCCGCGTTGAAGGGGATGAAAAAGTACCTATACTTCTTCGCGATCCAGAAATTCATGTCGCAAGCGCCTCACGTCGACCTCCACATCGTCACACAGGAGATCCATTAGCATGCGCATTTTGATCGTCGACGACGAGCGCCAGATCACGCGCGTCCTGCGGACTTCGCTGCAAAGCCACGGCTACGAAGTCCAAGTTGCGCAGGACGGCCTCGAAGCCTTCGCGCTGTTCGAGCAGGCCGCGCCGGACCTCATCATCACCGACCTCGCCATGCCAAACATGGACGGCCTCGAACTCACCCGCGCCGTGCGCCGCAGCGCCGACACGCCCATCATCGTGCTCTCCGTCCGCGAGCAGGAGACAACAAAAATCGCCGCGCTCGACAGCGGCGCAGACGACTACGTCATCAAGCCCTTCAGCATGCCGGAACTCATGGCGCGCGTGCGTTCGCAACTCCGCCGCACCGCAATAGACGAATCCCCAGCCCCCACGATCTCCGAAGGCGACTTCACAATCGATGCCGACGCACACCGCGTTTCAGTGCGCGGCGCCGACATTCACCTCACGCCCAAAGAATTCGATCTCCTTCTCCTCTTCGCACAGAACGCCGGCCGCATCATGACACACAAGGCTCTCCTCCGCGCCATATGGGGCCCTGCCGGCGCGGATCAGCCCGAGTACCTCCGCGTGCTCGTCGGTCAACTGCGCAAAAAAATCGACCAGCCCAACGCCGAAAGCTACATCCAAAGTGAACCTTGGGTCGGCTATCGTTTCCGTCCGCAGATCTAAAACCAGCCCTTTACAACTTCTTAACTTTTCTTCTACAGACTTCCTACGCCTCCGAGGATTGAAATCATTCTCGAGGCAGTTATGAAGTTTACGAAGTCATTGCTGGTTGCGCTTCCCTTCCTGCTGCAGATCGCTCTGTTCACAGCGCTCTACACACGCCGGAACGCAATCGCCGCGTCCTCACCGTGGCCCACGGGGCCCGTCGATATCTCCGACCTGTACCGGCAGCGCGACCGCATTGCTGCACAGCTCGCAGCCCTCGAACACAAGCCAAAACAGTTTCTTCCCCGTGGCGTCGCTGCCGCATCAAGCGACCATCCCCACCGAGTCATGCAACAAACGAACGGAGAATCCCGTGCTTGACATCATCTTCCTGCTTTCCACCGTCGCTTGCTTCGCCGTCGCGCTGCTCTACGTGGCTGCCTGCAACCGCCTGAATTCGAGGTCTTCCCGTGATTGAGAACGCAATCCTGCTCACGCTTTCCATCCTGCTGATGGTCTACCTGGTCTACGCCCTGCTCCGTCCGGAGAAATTCTGATGACAACGAACGGCTGGTTCCAAATCGCATTATTCTTCGTTGTCGTGCTTGCTCTGGCAAAGCCCATGGGCTCCTACATGACGCTCGTCTTCGAACGCCGCCGCACCTGGCTCGACCCCATCGCCGCCCCCATCGAACGCCTGCTCTATCGCCTCACCGGCATCAATCCCGACGAAGAAATGCGTTGGACGACATACCTCGTCGCCATGCTCATCTTCACTGCGGCAACCGTCATCCTCACTTACGTCGTCGAGCGCGCACAGGGCCATCTCCCGTTCAACCCGCAGCACCTCGCGGGCGTCGAGCCGGGCCTCGCCTGGAACACCGCCATCTCTTTCAGCACCAACACCAACTGGCAAGCGTACAGCCCCGAAACCACGATGAGTTACTTCACTCAAATGTTCGGATTGGCGACGCACAACTTCTGGTCGGCAGCCATCGGCCTCGCACTCGCGGTCGCCTTCATTCGCGGCATCGCGCGCCGCGAGATGAAGACTCTCGGCAACTTCTGGGTCGACATGACGCGCGGCATCCTCTGGGTCCTCGCGCCGATCTCCATCGTCCTCGCGCTCGCTCTGGTCTCGCAGGGAGTCATTCAGAATCTGCGACCGTACGACACTGCAAAACTTATCGAATCGCAGACGCAAACCACCACCGGCGCAGACGGCAAACCCACCACAACCGTCATCACCACGCAGACCATCGCGCAAGGCCCGGTCGCCTCGCAGGAAGCCATCAAGATGCTCGGCACCAACGGCGGCGGCTTCTTCAATGCGAACAGTTCGCACCCGTTCGAAAACCCCACGCCGTTCTCGAACTTTCTGGAGATGCTCGTCATCTTCCTCATCCCCGCCGGCCTCACCGTCACCCTCGGTCAAATGACGCAATCGCCGAAACACGGCTGGGCAGTCTTTGCCGCAATGTCGGTCCTCTTCTTCGCGGGAATCGCAACCTGCTACTGGGCCGAGTCGCAGGCAACTCCGGCTCTTGCCACAACCGACACACAGGTCTCGGCAACTCAAAGCGGCGGCAACATGGAGGGCAAGGAAGTCCGCTTCGGCATCGCCAACTCCGCACTCTTCGCTACCATCACAACCGACGCAAGTTGCGGCGCGGTCAACTCCATGCACGACTCCTTCACCCCGCTCGGCGGCATGGTCCCAATGGTCAACATCCTGCTCGGCGAAATCATCTTCGGCGGAGTCGGCGCAGGCATGTACGGCATGTTGATCTTCGTCATCCTCTCCGTCTTCATCGCCGGCCTCATGGTCGGCCGCACACCCGAATATCTCGGCAAGAAGATCGAAGCCTACGACATCCAGATGGCAATGCTGTACCTGCTCATCTTCCCGCTCATCATCCTCGGATTCGCCGCCGTCAGCGTCCTCTCTCCGAGCTTCGGCCTGTCGAGCCTCACCAACCACGGCCCGCACGGCCTTTCCGAGATCCTCTACGCCTACACCTCCGCGACCGGAAACAACGGTTCAGCCTTCGCCGGCCTCAACGCCAATACGCACTGGTACAACTCCACGCTGGGCATAGCAATGTTCGCCGGCCGCTTCCTCATGCTGATCCCGATGCTCGCCATCGCGGGCAATCTCGCCGCGAAAAAGAGCATTCCCGCAACCGTCGGAACGTTCCCGGTAACCACACCGCTGTTCACGACCCTGCTCGTCGGAGTCATTCTCATCGTCGGCGCGCTCACGTTCTTCCCCGCGCTCTCGCTCGGCCCCATCCTCGAGCACCTTTTGATGCGTGCAGGCCACAGCTTCTAGTCAGGAGATTCAGATGTCTCAGTTCGAAAACAAAAATCGGCGCTCGTTGTTCGACCAGCAGATCATGCGCCGCGCCGCGGTCGACGCGCTCGTCAAGCTCAATCCCACGACAATGATGAAGAACCCCGTCATGTTCGTCGTCGAAGTGGGCAGCGTACTCACCACCGTCATGCTCCTCCGCGACACGATACTCCACCGGGGCCACTTCGGTTTCGACCTCCAGATCACCCTCTGGCTCTGGTTCACCGTACTCTTCGCAAACTTCGCGGAAGCTATGGCGGAGGGCCGCGGCAAAGCTCAAGCCGACGCGCTGCGCCGCGCAAAATCCGAAACCACGGCCTTCAAAGTTACAAAGAATGGCATCGAAGAAATCCCCAGCTCCCAACTCCGCTCCGGCGACGAAGTCCGCGTCGCTGCCGGTCAAATGATCCCCGGAGACGGCGACGTCATCGCAGGCGTCGCCTCGGTCGACGAGTCCGCCATCACCGGCGAGTCCGCCCCCGTCATCCGCGAAGCCGGCGGCGACCGCTCCTCCGTCACCGGAGGCACCCGCGTGCTCTCCGACGTCATCACCATCCGCATCACATCCAACCCCGGCGAAACCTTCATCGACCGCATGATCGCCCTCGTGGAAGGCGCCGAGCGCCAGAAGACGCCCAACGAAATCGCGCTCAACATTCTCCTAGCGGGCCTCACCATCATCTTCCTGCTCGCCGTCGTCACGCTTGAGCCGTTCGCAGCCTACTCCGGCGCGCCACAAACAGCCTTCGTTCTCATCTCTCTCCTCGTCTGCCTCATCCCAACCACCATCGGCGGCCTCCTCTCCGCCATCGGCATCGCGGGCATGGACCGCCTCGTCCAGCACAACGTCCTCGCCACATCCGGCCGCGCTGTGGAAGCCGCCGGCGACGTCAACACCCTGCTGCTCGACAAGACTGGCACCATCACCATCGGCAACCGCCAGGCCTCCGAGTTCGTCCCCGCACCCGGAGTCTCCAGCGACCAGCTCGCCGACGCCGCGCAGCTCTCTTCCCTCCCCGACGAAACCCCCGAAGGCCGGTCTATCGTAGTTTTGGCGAAGGAGCGCTACGGCCTCCGCGGCCGCGAACTCGCCCAGCTCAACGCACAGTTCATCCCCTTCAGCGCCACCACCCGCATGTCCGGCATCGACATGGACGGCCGCACCATCCGCAAAGGCGCCGTAGACGCCATCGCGTCCTACCTCGTCGAGTGCGGCACGTCTCTCCCCGCTGAAGTCCGCGATGCTGTAGACACCATCTCCCGCAGCGGCGGCACGCCCCTCGTCGTCGCCGAAAACGGCCGCGCGCTCGGCGTCATTCATTTGAAAGATGTGGTGAAAGGCGGCATGAAGGAGCGCTTCGCCCAGCTTCGTGCGATGGGCATTCGTACCATCATGATTACCGGCGACAATCCCCTCACCGCTGCGGCCATCGCCCGCGAAGCCGGCCTCGACGACTTCCTCGCCGAAGCCAAACCCAAAGACAAAATGGACCTCATCCGCCGCGAACAGGCCGAAGGCAAGCTCGTCGCCATGACCGGCGACGGCACCAACGACGCACCCGCGCTCGCCCAGGCAGACGTGGGCGTTGCCATGAACTCCGGCACCCAGGCTGCCAAAGAAGCCGGCAACATGGTCGACCTCGACTCCGACCCGACCAAACTCATCGAAATCGTCGCCATCGGCAAGCAGCTTCTTATGACCCGCGGCGCGCTCACCACCTTCTCCATCTCCAACGACGTCGCCAAGTATTTTGCCATCATCCCAGCCATGTTCGCGGGTGTCTTCCCCGTCCTGAACGCGCTCAACATCATGCACCTCCACAGCCCGGAGTCGGCCATCCTCTCCGCCGTCATCTTCAACGCGCTCATCATCGTCGCGCTCATCCCGCTGGCCCTCCGCGGCGTCTCCTACAAAGCCATGTCTGCCGCCGCCCTGCTGCAAAAGAACCTGCTCGTCTACGGACTCGGCGGCATCATCGTCCCCTTCATCGGCATCAAGCTGGTCGACATCGTCATCACCGCCGTCCACCTCGCATAGAAAGCCTCCATGAAAAAGCACATCGTCACCTCGCTGCTCTACACCGCCATTACCGCCGTCCTGCTGGGCATCGTCTACCCGCTCGCGGTCACTGTAATCGCTCGCCTCTGTTTCGCCGACAAGGCGAGCGGCCAACTCATCCACAATCAGTCCGGCGACATCATCGGCTCGAAGCTCATCGGCCAGTCCTTCACCGGCCCGCTCTACTTCCACAGTCGCCCCTCGGCTGCGGGCACCGGCTACGACGCAGCCAACTCATCCGGATCGAACCTCGGCCCCACCAGCAAAGCCCTTGCCGATCGCGTCGCTCAAAGCATCTCCGCCGAGCACAGCGGTTCGCCTATCCCCGTCGATCTGGTTACGGCATCCGGCTCGGGCCTGGATCCCGATATTTCTCCAGAGGCGGCCCGTTACCAGGTGGCGCGGATCGCCGCAGCGCGAGGAATCAGCCCGGATGCTGTCCGGCAGCTTGTGGCCCGCCAACTCACGCCGCGGCAGTTCGGTATCCTCGGAGAACCGCGTATCAATGTGCTCGAACTGAACCTCAGTCTGGACGCCCTTAGCGGCACGAAGTAATAGGTCCCAAACATCATTTCTCCGCATCGGGAGCGTTTCCGTCTCACGACGGGAGCGCCTCTTCGCGCGTTGGCCTCCACCCCGCCGACGGAGCCCGCCTGGTCGGACCGGAATAACAATTTCCTGGGTGAGGAACAATTTTCCTATTGACATTTCAATTTAAAAGCCCGTAGGGTTCTATCCGAGACCAGCCGCAATCACGATCCGCTTGGAGGAACCAATGACTTCACACGACGTATGCGCGCCAAAAGAGCGCGTCAGCCAACTTTCAGGGCTTCACATCAAAAGCCTCCTCCTCACGCTCGCCTGTTTCTGCCTCTTCGCGTTCGGTCCAGCAACCGTACTGGCGCAGACCGGCGGCGACGGAGCGATCGAAGGGACCGTGACGGACTCCTCCGGCGCAGCAGTGCCCAACGCCATGGTGACGGCCACCAATGTGGATACCAGCATAGCGACCACGCGGCCGACCTCTTCAGGCGGCCTGTACAACATCGCACCGCTGATTCCCGGCCACTACACCATCACCGTAAAAGCCACTGGCTTCGAGGCTTTCGAGCAGCAGCAAGTGGTAATCGACGCGCTGCACACATTCGGACTGAATGTCACCTTGAAGGTCGGCACTCCGGATCAGACAGTAACGGTCTCGGACGCTCCGCCAACCCTCGAAACGACCAACGCCACGTTGGGAGGCACCATCAACGCCGACGTCTACATGGAGCTTCCACTGCTCGTCTCGGGCAACCAGCAGCGCGATATTACGCAGTTCTCCAACCTGCTTCCCGGCGCACAGCTCAACCCCGGAGGCCGGTCCTCCATCATCGGCGGCACCGAGCAGCGGCTCGGCGAAGAGTACCTGGACGGCATCGCACTCACGACCATCAGCCAGCAGGGCGACAACCGGCCGGTCTTCAATGTCGTTCCCATGGAGGCAATCTCAGGAATCCAGGTAGTCACCAGCGGCTATTCCGCGGAGTATGAAGGCGCGGGGCTGGAGAACTACACGCTCAAGTCGGGCGGAAACAAATACCACGGCACGGTCGCCGACTTTGTCCGCAATACGATCTTCGACGCCTGGGGCTTCACCGCCCCGTGGGCCACCGTCACCAACTCCGCTGGCGTGAAGGGCTTCCAGAACGCAGTCGGATCGAAACCCGTAGACCACCAGAACGAGCTCAGCATCAGCTTCGGCGGACCGGTCATCGTTCCGCACTTCTTCAATGGCCGCGACAAACTGTTCATCCAGGGCACTTACGATAAGCTGCATAGCCGCGCCGCTCCAACGTATGCGTTCGACACACTGCCCACGGCATTGATGCAGCAGGGCAACTTCTGCGAACTCCTTACCCCGGCAAAGGGAGGATGCGGGACCTCGTCCGCTCCCAATTTCCAGCTCTACGACCCAACGACTCTCACTTGCCCGACCTCAACCACCTGCACCCGTACGGCTATCGCGGGCAACATCCTTCCCCCGAGCGAGATTTCCCCCATCTCAAAGTACCTGCAAAAGTTTCTTCCGCCTCTTACGAATGGGAACCTGACCAGCAACTACCTTGGCGGCATTCCCGGCGGATATGACAACTACCTATGGGCAGGCAAGGTCGATTACGACATCTCGCCCCGCCAGAGGCTCTCTTTTGCTGCCACCGACGGTCGCCGCCACGCGGTGCCGTTTACTTCAGGGACGGCCAACCTTCCGCAGCCGTACCTTGCCGCCACACTCTCCACGGTGGTCGGAAGCTTCATCGAAGTGGCGCACACGTTCACCATTTCGCCACACATTGTGAACCAATTCAAAGCCGGTTACGAGTACTTCGGCGGGCCGCCGGTACAGAACAACACCGAAGGCAACCCTCTCTATGAAGCGACAGCGGCTGGAATCACCGGCCTTCCTCCAGGCCAAGCCTCGGATGAATTCCCAGGTGTAATCTTCAACGGGACAGATGGTGGAACGGAATGGTCTCAACCGGACGTCACGAACAAAACCGCCAGCCATACCTTCGATATCGTCGACAACGTCAATTGGGTGCGTGGCAAACATTCGCTCAACCTCGGCATCCAGCTCCAGGATCTGATGGAAAATGCAAGCAGCTTCAACAGTTTCTCCAACTCCGTCACCTATACCTACAGCCCTAACGAAACGGCCCAGACTGGGACCGCGTACACGCCCGCAACCGGCTTCGCATATGCCAGCTATCTGCTGGGCGCGGTAAACGCGACCAGCGTTACGCTTCAGCCATTTTCCGACGTAGGCAGCCGCTACCATACGGTTGCTCCGTATGTTCAGGACGACTACAAGATCACGTCGAAGTTGACCCTGAACATCGGACTTCGCTGGGACTATCTCCCCGGGTTCCGGGAGGTGCTCGATCGCTGGTCGTTCCTGAACGCGACTCAGACCAACCCCTATACGGGCAACCCGGGATCGTTCCAGTTCGCCGGAAATACGGGAGGCGCAGGAGTCAGTTGCGGTTGCCGAACACCGGTACAGACCTATTGGAAAGACTTTGGCCCTCGTGTTGGCTTCGCCTACTCAATGGATGACAAAACGGTCGTCCGAGGCAGCTTCGGCATCTTGTACTCGCACGGTGGAGGCACGGGAGGGGCCGGAGCTACCGGCACCGGACAGACCGGCTTCAACACTCCGGTCAGCTTTCCGCTCAACGCCGCCGGCGTGAATGGCAATCCCGTGTTTTATCTCAATAACAGCAACTACAACGCCCAGCTTAGCAACACCAAGTTCGGCGGCCCTACCTACACTCTCCCGGGTATTACTCCACCCTCGGCAAGCACTCAACTCACGGCGGGCCTGGTTGGGAACTTCGTGAACGGCGCGGGGGCGTTTGTTAAATCGAATTCCGGTGTGAACTATGCGGACCCCTACTACGGAGATCGCACCCCGACCTTCTACTTTTTCAACTTCGGCGGGCAGCGTTCGCTCACCAACAATATCACTTTTACAATGAATTACGCCGGTAGCGTCAGCCATTTCCTCGCCGGCAACGGCAATCTCCGTGGACTACAGTCCGGTCAGGTCAACCCCAAGTATCTCCCACTCGGTGCCCTGCTGACTTCCGCAGCCAACCCGACCAATGTTGCCGCGGCCCAGGCAATCATCCCGGGATGCTGCGGCACCCCCTACGCCAGTTTCACAGCAGCGGCAATGACATCTGCCGGTTCTACGGTCGCGACTATCGCCCAGGGCCTGAAGTGGATGCCGCAATACAGCGGCACTACCGACACCTGGGGCCTGTACTCCGCCAACGCCGCATATAACGCCTTGCAGGCATCGCTTGCTATCCGGGCGACTCATGGGCTTACCTTCAACCTCAACTACACTTGGTCCAAGGAAATGGACGACGCCGGCACAATTCGCAGCGGCTTCCCGATACCGGCTGCGCAAAATGCCACCGGACACGCCTGGAAGGCCGACCGCATCGACCGCTCTCTGAGCACCATCGATTCGCCTCAGAATATCGAAGCATATGGCGTTTACAAATTGCCGTTCGGCAAGGGCCACCTTGGCGGTGACCACTTCATCGTCAGGGCGCTGGCCGGAGGATGGGAATTTTCCAGCATCGTGACCTACTCTTCGGGGTACCCTTTGTTGCTCACCTCCACATCCTGCACGGGCACCACTCTTCCCAACCAGGGAACATGCATGCCTGACATGAACCCGAACTTCCACGGCCCGATCATGAACGACAAGTGGCGTCACAACATTACCGCGCTGACATTGGGCACGAAGCAGTACATCAACGGAGGTTTGAACGGCGCTGTTGGATTCAATAATTCAACCGTTGCGGGGTCCGGTGGACAAATAACTGTAGGGGGCGTCACCACACAGGTCCCCTGCGCCTCCAGCGGAGCACCGTTTTGCAATCCTTCGCCCTTTATGATCGGCGATGCTCCCCGTACAGGCGCGTTCGGTCTAAAAACACCGGGCAACTTTCGCCTCGCAAGTGGCATTCGACGTGTTTTTCCCATCAGGGAAGGCATCTTCTTCACCTTCGGCGTGGACTGCCAGAACGTGACGAACTCGGTCACCTTCGGCGAACAAGTCGGTAACCTCTCCATCCCAACCGGAATCAATACTTCGAATTACGGCACTCTCAACTTCGCGAGCGGAGATCCTCGCGACTTCCAATTCTCAGGGCGTCTCTCCTTCTAGCTCCTGGCCCGCATGCTATCCCTGAGGCCGGCGGCACGCAACATCGTGCCGCCGGCCTTAGCCATTCCCAAGTGCCACAAGCGCCGAGGTGCTCCCTTGAAACTCCCCATATTCCGTTGCTTCCCACTACTGTTTGCGGCTGCGCTGCTTGCACAGACTGCCTCCGCGCAAGGCTACCCAAGGCCTAAGGACACGCGTTCGGCCGAAAACATGCCCACGGCCGCAGAGCTCAAAAACCCGCCCAAATCCTGGATCGACAAGGACACCGGCCACCGCATCGTCCGCCTTACGGATGAGCCCGGCTCCGCCAGTTTTTACTTCAACGTCAACGCCTACACCCCCGCCGGCGATGAGATGATCTACACCACGCACGAGGGCATCTCCGTGCTCAACCTCAAGACATGGAAGACCCGCTCCGTCGTGCAGGGACGTGTCCGCGCCATCGTCGTCGGACACAAGACGCCCAGCGTCTTCTACATCAAGCCGGAAGAGAACGCCCTCTACGTCACCAATGTCGATACCGGCGCCACGCGCATGGTGGGCAAGGTTCCACCGCATGGCAACATTGCAACCGTCAACGCCGACGAGACCCTGGCCGCCGGCACCTACGACGAGGTTGCCGCTCCCGGCAAGCAGTACAACGCAGCCGCCAAAGCGGGCGGCTCGCAGGTCAGCCCGCTCGAACAGCCCGCCAACAAGGGCGAAATGATGGTCCGCCGCCTCGCCGCGCGCATCCCGCTGGTGCTTTACACGCTCAACCTCAACGACGGCAAGATCACGGCGCTCCAACACAGCACCGACTGGGTCAACCACCTGCTTTTCTCTCCCAGCGATCCCAACGTCCTCATGTACTGCCACGAAGGCCCCTGGCAGGCCGT
>Ga0075522_10000392_pt1 | contig 31444 bp, 23 predicted proteins | sample NGEPerA_FD_74796 | JGI IMG/M metagenome (GOLD analysis project Ga0075522, IMG submission 74796) | Arctic peat soil microbial communities from the Barrow Environmental Observatory site, Barrow, Alaska, USA - NGEE PermafrostL2-A | ecosystem: Environmental > Terrestrial > Soil > Wetlands > Peat ... | reverse complement strand
AAACTGTATTGAAGTTAAAAATCCGGAACTCAATGGAACGAAAAAGATCAAGATGAATATTAAGGTCTTCAGAGCGGAAGATGCGAAGCAAGCCCCCCTCGCCATGGCTAGAGAAGGCAAGACTGTTTCCGAAGTGAAAGAGACTTCGGGCCGCCTATTTCGATTCAAATTATTATTGGTCATCGCGTTTGCGTTGCTGGCTGGAACGCGCATGACCAGCGCGGCGGTGGACCGCTCCACCATTGACTTAAACGGCACTTGGCAGTTTCAGCTTGACCCTAAAGATGAAGGTGGGGCTGGTTTGTGGTATGCAAAGGAGGCGCCGCTGACCGATTCCATCCGCGTCCCGGGCTGCTGGCAAGCCCAAGGCTTTGGTGAACCGCTTGGAATCTTGCGGAATTCTTATTGTGGACCTGCGTGGTATCGCCGCACCGTCGGCATTCCAAAGCAGTGGGAGGATAAAACAATTCTGTTGCATATCGGCGCGGCGTTTCGCCAAGTTCAGCTTTTCGTAAATGGTGTGCATGTGGGGGATCATGACGGTTTTTGCACGGGGTTTCAGTTCGATATAACGGATCAGGTTAAACCGGGCGCACCGAATCTGATCGCTTTCAGAATCAACAATCCCGGCCAGGTAATCACCAACGGTCCAGGCGAACAAGTACCGTGTGCCCCTACGGGTTCGATCAATTATCTGGGAAATTGGGGAGGGATATTCGGAAACGTCAGTTTGGAAGCCACAGAAACAATTGCGATCGCAAAAACGCGCATAACACCCGACTTGGAGCATGAGAGAGTGATTTTCAAGATTATGGTGCAAAATCGGCGGCCGGAGCCTACGCGAGTGAGGTTGGCGATCAAAATCAATAATCAAAAGAGCGGCGGCGAGTATCAAACAAGCGGCGAACTCTCCGTTGAGGGTTCAGGGACAAACGTGCTTGAGTTGACCATCGAAATGCCTGACGCAAAGCGCTGGACACCAGACGAGCCTTTTCTCTATACCGCCGGGATCACGCTGGAAAGCCATGGGCGTGAAATTGACAAAGTGGAAGAGCGCTTCGGGATGCGTGAGATCACCACGCGCGCTGATGTTCTGCTTCTGAATGGAAAGCCACTTTATTTGCGGGCTTATGGCGACGATAGTGTGTGGGTGCGCAGCGGCGTCCCGCCAGCCTCACGGGAGGATTTCCTCAAGCAATTGCGGCTGACAAAAAGTTATGGGTTCAATTGTATTCGTTTTCACTCTTCGGTTCCTGTGCGCGAAGTTTTTGAAGCGGCGGACGAAGTGGGTATGCTGATTATGGCGGAACTGCCGGCGGCGTACTCGCGCTATTTCCTGCCTTTTACAAACTTTTATAAAGCCGAACTGACGCGCGTTTTGGATGTTTATCACAATCATCCCTCGTTTCTTTCGCTTGCGTTTGGAGACGAATTGTGGCCGGTGGGAAACGAGCAGGAAAAAAAAGCGTATAGGGAAGCGATTGCGGAATTTTACTATTACGCGAAAAAATTGGATTCCAAGACGTTGATTCTGTCGAATGATGGGAACAGGTTGCCGCCATCGGATATGGAGAGCGCGCGGGAACACGTTTTGATGAATGAAGGCTCGTTGAACATTCCATTCATCCTCCACGAGTTCGGAGGGTATTATTGTTCGCTTCCCGATGTTTCACTCTGGAGTAAGTTTGACGGTGTGCTGATTCCAACCTGGCTTACCGCGAAGGAGCAATGGCTGAGAACGAATGGCCTGACAAAGGCATATGAAACATATCTGGAAAATTCGCAACGGCTCTTGAATGTGGGGCGCAAATATCAGATTGAGGCGGCTCGCCGCAATCCCGGTGTCAGCGGCTATGAGTACTGGCTGATCACAGACTTTCCGGGCGGGGCGGGTGAGGGCGATTCCTGGGAGGAAGGGTGGTTTGATTACTTTTGGCAACCGAAGCGCGTCAATCCTCAAGAGGGACGGATGCTAAACAGTCCTGTTTTGATGATGATCGATCCCGGCGTTACGGAGGCCACCTTGTGGAATGACTCGCCGAAAGACTTCAAAGTTTGGGTGTCCAACTTTGGTCAGGAAGAAATTCGCGATGGCTGCCTCCGCTGGACACTGAAATCCGGTTCCAAAACAATTGCAGAATCTCAGTGTAATTCCATCCACATCGGTTTAGGCAAAGTTGCGCAGGCAACTCATTTTGAAATTCCGGCAGTCAACGGAAAGACCGCTCAGAAGCTCGACCTCATTTTGGAGTTGAAGGCGGACAGGAACACGTTTGTGAATCGCTGGAACCTCTGGTCATTTCCGCGGCTGTCCCAGGACGAACTTCCTACAAAGCAGGTTGCCACCGATATGCAGGATGATTGGATTTCCAGAGGCTATTCGAATGTTCAAAAGGGTCCACGAAAAAGCGGGAAGCTATGGTTGACCTCCCAAATCGACACCAGCACGATTCAATTTGCGCAAAATGGCGGAAGTGTCTTCTTTCTCGCCCGAACGAACGGCACAGACGGGAAAGCGAATGCGCAGTTTTTCCCCAGCTCAGGTGGTGCCTTGGGAACTCTTATCTCAAGCCACCCTGCTTTGCGGGACTTTCCACACGATGGATTTTGCGACCTCCAATTCTATCATTTGATCACTGGCAGCCGCTTTTACACTCTGGACGAGGCGCCGGAGGAATTAACGCCCATCGTCGAGGGGATCAGAACCTCGGCGTCGTGGTTGAGCAAGAAAAAAGATTTGTCAAGGTTCGCCTATGTCTTCGAAGTCCGCATCGGCAAAGGAAAGATGCTTGTGTGCAGTTTGCGGCTGGCGGATGGCATCGCCGAGGGTCGGCCGGAAGCCATTTTCCTCTTCGACAGGTTGCTTCGTTACGCTGCAGGGAACGAATTTAAACCAAAGGTTCAAGCCAGCCAATCGCTCCTGGCGCGTCTGCTGCCCCCTCACGGCGCAAGGTAATTTTGGGAGGTTCCCTGGGGTCGTTCCCTCCTCGAAGGGCGCGTTATGAGATTGCTTCCTGCTCGCCACGACTGAAATGCTCTTTTAGGTGTCGAATGCCGGCTTCTTTGTCTCTTTCTTTCAGTGCTTCAAGAACCATCCGGTGCTCTTTTTCGGTTTGGACGAAGTCTTCGAGGTGCGTTCGCATTTGAGAAGCCCTGCGTTGAAAGAGAGGAATATGAGAGCGCTGGTAGAGCTGCGCCAGACGCGCATTGCCCGAGGCCGCAATCAAAAGATGATGAAAGCGAAGGTCTGCCTCATGGGCTCCGGTAAAATAGCCCTTTTTGACAAAATTTGCAAAATCATCGCATGTCTCCTCGATATCCTTGATCTGCTTTCCGGCGGCTCGGTCACACGCAAGGGAATACGCGGCGGTTTCGAGAATTTCCCTGACTTCCCTCAGTTCGTGGATTTCCCGCTGGGTCATTTCGCTGACAAAATAGCCGCCTCGTTCTCCTTGATGAACCAATCCCTCGCCCAACAACCGCGTGAGGCTTTCCCGAATGGCGGCACGGTTAACCGCAAGCTTCTTTGACCAAAATTGCTCGATGATTCGATCATTTGGCGGAATCTCCAACACCAGAATTCGATGGCTCAGCTCCTTGTAGGCCAATTCAGCCTGTGTTCGTTCTTCCATAGATCGCAAAGTGTATAAATTTTCCGCACGGTTCGTCAACAAAACCTGATGGGAAATGTCGTCAATCAACCCAATGGCGGCGCTTCGGGCAAGCCAAGCAAACGAGTGAAAGGTCACTCCAAATTTAATCCGCGAAGATAGTCGCCGAGGTCCGTGTGGATTTCCGGTCTGTCCCACATGAATTTTTGCGGGAATTGTCCGGTCAAAATATACGGCGCAGGTTCGGCGGGGACCCTCCTCTTCATTTCTTCCCGCGACGCTCCCGAATTGCCAATTCTGTATCCATACATGTCGAGGTGACGCACCCCCATCTTCAATGCTTGTTCACAGACCTTCTGGATTTGACTTGCCGATGGATAGACAGCAGGACCTGGCTTATGTTCCTCCGAAATGTTTGCCGACCAGAATGTGTAAACAATTTGTTTCCGCGAGCCAACGATCCGGCGAACGTTTTCAATCGCATTCGAGGTCAGGTCCAGCACCTTTTCCTCGGAATCCAGATTGGAAGTCCACGCCGGTGTGGTGTAGCCTCCAACCGCGTCGAAATGCCGCGCGACCCTGGCGAAATCCAGGCCGATGTCTGCCTGCTCTTTTTGATTGGTGATTCGGCCAATGGTATCTTCAAGATATATTTCATGTTGCGGATTGGCATCGATCGAACGGATATAATCGACCGTATCTTTAGCCCAATCCTCCCACCAACCCTGGCGCGCTTTTGTCCACTCATTCCATCTTGGGTCCTTTGGTGTTCGGGGCAGGGGGCCGCCAAACACCTTTTCCTCATAGGCGCCATACGAGACAGTGCCCGAAGCAAAGGAATCGTCGAACACGTAACCAGACATGGCGGGATCATCGCCATAATTTTTCGCCACGTCCTGCAGATAACTTTTCCATTGGGTTTCCCGCCAGTGCGGATTGAAGACGTCGAAGGTTGCGAGTTGCCTGCCCGTCGCGTCCACCTGCATAAACTCTGGATGACGGGTCAGTGAATTGGCGAACGGCTGCCAAACGATGAGATAAACTCCAATGCCCGCTTGATGAGCCCACTGCATCGCTTGTTTTGTTTCTGTCGGGCGGGTGACGATCCCGGAAAGATCCAAGCCCCAACAGAGAAGGACATCGGTAAACCCAAGGTTTTTCATGGTGGTGAAGTCGCCCCGCCAATCCGCCTTCGGCGCCGAATTCAGCCAATACCAGGCGCTCACCCGGACTTGCGATTTTGATTCGCCGGCCCGGGCCATGGCAGCGGCACAAAAGATCGCCGCCGCACAATTAACCAGCCAGCGCTTCACCTTGTTCGTCTTCATAACCTCCAATATCACTTGAGCCGGCCCCTGGCTTGATACCAGTGGGAATCAATTTTTCGGCCTGGCATCAGCATGAGAGGTCCCACCGCGATCGTTTTGGAATCGGATGAAAGCGGCCCCTTCGTGTAAAGAAGAAAGTCTGCCGTGGCTGATTTGCCTGCGGTAACGTTGAAAGCGACCAACTTGCCACCGTCGTTGGCGAGATAAACTTGACCGTCTGAACTTGCTTGATCCAAATCCGCCGGGAGTGAAGCTATGCCAGATTTGTCCGGCGTGATTTGCCCGTTTTGCACACCCTCAATCACTTGCGCCCGCAAGGCCGAATAATCTATCAATAACGGTTTCGAGGCATTCTTATTGCCTTTCCCGCATCCTGCCGATAGAACGCCGATCAAAAGGCAAATTGTGGAAAACTTCAAAAACGGTGAGGTCACGATATTGGACAAAGCAAATCTTGCATCTCCGATCATTGGTTATAAATAAATGACCAAGTCGGGCCATCGGTAAAGCTCGGCTTGTTGATTGTTGCCTGCAAGTATTGAATGTGCTGGTCCACAAAAAGCATATTGCCGAATCCGAGCGTATTAAGATTATGCCAGTACATATATTCAAAAGGACGGTTGTTTCCATACCAGCAGTTGCAAGCCATGTCGCTTGCCAAAGCGATCTTCGAGGGGTGGGCAATATCGCTTTCCTTTTTGTCGTATAACCCGAGATCAAGAAACACGCCGTTCCCTGCGGAATTATACAAATAACTCCATCCGGTGTGATCGAAGACCGTCGGCAGTCGATCGATATAGGCGCCAGCGCGCGCTCCTGTATCCGCTGGGCATTTAAAAACCAGTATCCCTCCTGTTTCATTCGTAACTACCTTAACTGAAAGTGCAAGGTAGGCATTAATCAGCCGGTTTGAAGAATCCATAATGGGATCTCCAGTAAGATCCACGCCTCGTTTTCCTCCCCACAAATCTTGACTATAATTCTGCCCGTCCCCGCCATAATCCACACTCGGAAAGTGATTATTGTAATCGCTCATGTAAAGTGTGCAGGCGAGACCCTGCTCTTTGAGGTTACTCATACATTGGGCCTTCCACGCCTGGCCCTTGGCTTTGGCCAATGATGGCAATAATAGTGCTGCCAAAATGGCAATGATGGCAATTACCACCAACAATTCAATCAAAGTAAAGCCCCGAAACACGACGGTTTCTGTGAGCGTCCGGCCAAAAAAAGCAGACGAAGCCGCTCTCTTTCGCCTTTGACGGACCAGGTTTCTGTTACAAGAGATCATATAATCCAATCTTGCTGTCGCACCGCGCAATCCACCGCCGTGCATCTCACCGACCCCCGCTGAGTTCGTTAAAGCTGCTTCGCGCGGTTGGCTCGCGCTGACTTCTCACGGACGACCTTACTTGTGTGCGCTCATTAGGTCGCATTGTTTGCCGTGAGACATCTTTATTACGAACAGACTATTGACTTTTCGCCCGATAAAAATGTCCGCCGCTCCCGCTGATTACTGGATCGCTGAATGTAAACGGCACGGTATTCGTTTGAATTGATGTCCAGTTGATCAAGTCAGAAGAGCGCTGGATAATAAATGTTTGACCGGATGGGCCGGTCAAAGTCGCATGGAAATTGCCTGCGGCTATTCCTATGGCGCTAAACGTCGCGGAAGCTCCAAAGACGAAGGCCGGAGCGCTCAAGAGCGAGGCTGGAGCTGGAACAATGCGGCCGTCGTTGTGGCGCGCTGAGTCCAATGTGTTGCCGTCAAGCTTATACCAGCTCACCAGCCCATTGGTGGCGCCGAACCCTGTTTTATTGGTGTAACTGTCCATGACATCGGTTGCGGTCAATGCGTGGTCAAAATATTTGACCTCATCCTCATCGCCAGAGAAGTGATATTGGCTTGGAGGAGAAAGGACGTCTCCAATCAACACATCTCCGTTAAGAAAGTATTGTTGGTAGTCAACCGTGCCGCCGAAACTGTCCACGGACTTGTTCAGCGCACCATCGACATACAAATTTACGAATTCTCCATCCCACGTTCCGGTTAATTGATGCCATCCCCCGTCCCACACATTCGTGCCTGCGTCAACCGGCACGAAGCCATAAGCTTGGGAACCTGCCGTAGGAGGGGATAGGACTACAAACCAGATCATTCCACCGCTTCCTCCAGTATAAAACCCATAGCTGGAGGAATAAAAGGCCGGATCACGACTTTTTGAGAACATATATTGATACAACCCGGGCGCTTTCGCACGAGCATAAAGTTGAACGGTGAAGTTTTGCGTTTCATAAGCCGGGTTGTTGGGAACCTCGACCAAGGCCCCGGCGCCGACTTGGAGCGCCTGGCCGGAAACCCCGGCAGTATATTTTGCCAATCCACCGGTGATTAGGACGTTATACTGCCCTGCCTGGGCAGGTTGCGCATTGGAAATGACAAGAACGCTATTGGTTGCACCGGCAATATTCGTACCGTTAAAGCTCCACTGATAACCAAGAGGGGCAGGCCCTTGCGCTGAAACGGAGAGGTTGATAGTTCCGCCCTGGACAAGGTTCTGATTCTGCGGCTGATTAATAATGAGCACTTCTTTGAAGGAATTCTGGTCAACCTGCGCGGCGGAGAGGGTGGTATTGTAGATTTTAATTTCATCAATTGAACCGGTAAAATTCGCGGCGCTGAGTGCGTCGGTAAAATCTCCGAACAGTAGCTCCCCTGAGCTTTGGCTCGTTCCATACTGAATTTGGCCGACACCGGTCGTGCCTGTGCCGACTTCAATTCCATCCACATAAAGGTGGACTTTTTGCCCATCGTAAGTTCCGTCCACCAAGTGGTAGTTGCCATCCCAAATTGAGGTGCCGGGATCGGGCGACGCGACTTTCCCGAGACCATTCAAAGTAACGTAGAACTGCAGGCCGCCTCCGGCTCCGGTATAAATGGCATAGGAAGAGGAAGCGCTGTTGTATGATTTACTGATGATGTATTTGTTGGTTCCGGGCGCTGTGCCGTTAACCTGGGGTTCAACCGTAATGTTCGTCGGTCGTAAACTTGCGGAATCGGGGATCTTTACTGCTCCGCCAATCGTGTTAAAGGCGGTGCCATAAAGAGACCTAGAGGGACCGTAGGAAGCGCCGCCCAGCAGGGTCCCGTTGTTGCTTCCGGCTGAATCATTGGCATTGGTGTTTGCATTCCACCAACTCACGAGGTTGGAGCCTGCATAAGAGGTTAATATCTCCGCCGGTGAAAGAGCGCGATTGTAAAGCTGGACCTCATCCATCAGTCCGACGAAGGGTAATCCGCCCGCCGTTTGGTAATCGCCAAAAATCAGCGGGTTGGGACTTGAATAATCGATGCCGTTGGCCCCGGACGCGGAGGTTGTACCCGTGCCAAATTCAACCCCGTCAAGATATATATGGCTGGCCGTACCGTCCCACACACCTGTCGCCAGATGCCAGGCGCCATCCCAAACCAATGAAGCCGGCACAGAGGGAGAGAGGATAGTCCCGCCGCCGCCGGCGAGATTTACAAAAAAGATCAATCCTGACCCGCTGCCGGTGTAGAGGGCGTAGGAGATCCCGCCTGCGCCCCGTGATTTTGCAATCATGTAACGATAGGTATTGGGCGCCACAGACTTAATCCAGACCTGGAGAGTAAGATTTGTGGGCTCTAAAACTGGCGAATCTGGTATGACAGCAATTCCGCCTTGAGGAAAAAACGCCTGTCCAACTTTTCCGGGACCAAAGGAAAAGACTTTAGGCGTGGATACCGTTCCGTTATTGGTCCCTGTAGAGTCCAAGGCATTGCCTTCGGCTTGATACCAGCTTATCAATCCACTCAGACCAGCCGGACTGGAAAGATTAGTGTAAGTAGTCAGGGCATCCGCGGCGCTAAAGGGCGCGTCCAAAGATTTTGACTTCGTCGAGTCCGCCCAAATAGGGCAACCCCCGCGCCACCTGATAGTCCCCAAAGATAAGCGGCTGGGGACTGCTATAGTCGATGGGATTGGTGTTTGTTGTCGCCAAGCCCGATCCCACTTCGGCCCCGTCCACGTACAGGTGCGACGTAACTCCGTCAAACGTGCCGGTCAATTGGTGCCAGTTGTTGTCCCAAATAGTCGTAGGGGCCGAGGGGGATGGAGCAAACGTGTCCCCTGCGGTTCCATTCAAGAGGTTGACAAAGAAAATTGCTCCGCCGGTCGATCCTGTATAGAAGGCGTAAGAGACGCCGCCCGCCCCTCTGGCTTTGCAGATTATGTAGCGGTAAGCGCCTGGCGACGCCGCCTTGACCCAGGCTTGCACAGTGATATTAGTAGGTTCCAAACTGGTCGAATCCGGGATGGTGGCAATGCCACCGGAAATATTAAAAGCCTGTCCGACCTCGCCAGCGGTGTAGGAAACTTGTTGAGCCTGTAAGGTTCCATTTTGACCACTCACAGAATCAACAACGTTACTCTCCCCGTGCCACAAGCTGACCAGACCGGACAAGCTTTGCGCGTTTAGGCGCACGACTGATGCTGCCAGGGTAGTTAAGAGAACTCCTAACAAGGTGATTTTTTTCATAAGCGTATCATTGTGTTTTTACGACCGAATGCTGCTCATATATACGATTGTCGGAAATATAAAGTTGTCTGCCAGAAACCCGCTTTCCCCACCCGGTTGGGGCGAAGAATATAATTTTATCACGTTTTCAGTCAACAGACAGCATCTATTTTTGTTAAAAATAAGAAATTTGATTGATTAGTCAATGAAAATCTCTCCGAAAGTTGCATTTTCTTATTTTCCGGCCACCGCGAAGACGATTAGAAATTGAACGTTTGTCATAAATCCGTAAAGGCTCGCTGTAAATTGTTTACCAAAACAGCCATATTAAGTTGACATAACAGGAGAAAATGTTTCTCCTGAATACTGGAATGAATCGACGAACAGCGCTGAAAACAATCGTCACCACTGGGGCTGCGGGGATTTTATTACCTCGAAGCTCTGCGGAGAATGGCGTCAAACCTCCGCACCTCCCTCTACAACAGCACGAAATTCAGTTCTGGCTGGAAACCTCATTGAAGCGAGTTTACCCCATTTCAGCGCCCGCCAATCCCTCCCTGGAACTGCTGGCCGCGCGCAACGAAAAAATTTCGTTCCAGGCTTGTTTTCGAAATTTAAAAACCAATTCGGTTCGAATGCGCTGCGAATTACTGGGAGCGGCCGGCCTGAAGTTTCAAGTCCGCCGGGTGGGATTTGTGCCTTTGCCCAACTTCAACACTTACGTCCCCAAAGACGAACTGGAAGGGCTTGGTTTTATCCCGGGTCTATGCCCCGATCCTCTCTTTCCGGAAAGCACCGCCAATATCGGACCTGAGGGGAACGGTGTTTTTTGGATTTCCCTGGCCATTCCCGAAGACATCGAGCCGGGACTGCGCCGTTTGACGGTTCGGTTTACCTTGGAAAACGAATTCGCCTATACTGATTTTGTCCGTCCCGTCCCGTGGTCGATGGACCTTCCCGTGCAGGTGGATGTGCGCTCGCTGGTCATCCAGCCTCGCAGGGATTTTTCGGTGACCCATTGGATTTCCGCCGATTCGATTTGGGAATATTACAAAATTGAGCCGTGCGGTGAACGATTTTGGGAACTGGCCGACGCCTACATCGAAGATTTGATCACTCATAACGTGGACGTGGTTTACACGCCCATTTTCAACAACCGCCACGAAATTCTGGTTCGTCCCGCCCAACTGCTTCGAGTTCATCGCACCGGCCCCGACGTTTACGAATTCGACTTCACCGATGTGCGGCGTTGGGTGAGGATCGCCCTCAAGCACGGGGCGGCCCATTTGGAATTCCCTCATTTCTTCACCCCGGCCCCGACCAGCGCCAAATACCCGCAGCATATCTTTGAACGCGACGCCAAGAAAATCGGGCCCATGCTCTGGCCGCCAGAAATCAGCGCCACTTCGGACACGTATCGCCGGTTCCTGGAACAGTTCATCCCCCAGTTCAAGGCGTTTCTCGAGGAAGAAAACATTTTGGACAAGTCGTTTTTCCATTGCGCGGACGAGCCGGACGGTGACGTGCAAATCGCCGATTATCGCAAAAGCCGCGCCATGCTCCGCGAACTGGCTCCGTGGATGAAAGTGATGGACGCGATGAGTGATCCGCGATTCGCCACCGACCATCTGACCGACATGCCGGTGCCGAGCATTGTCACCGCCCCGGAGTTTACCAAGGCCCATTGTCCCGCCTGGGCCTATTTTTGCTGCGGCCCGCGCGGTTTCTATTTGCAACGACTATTGGACACGCCGTTGCCGAAGATTCGCATGGCGGGCTGGCTTTTTTACAAGCTGGGCGCCAAAGGATTTTTGCATTGGGGGCATAATTACTGGTTTGTCTTCTGCTCGGGCACGATGGACGATCCGTTCAACGACGCTTCGGTGGGGGCGTGGCCGGGAGAGCCTTACGGCGATCCGTTCGTGGTTTATCCCGGCGCCAATGGTCCAATTGATTCGATCCGCTGGGAGGTGCTGGCGGAAAGTTTCCAGGATTATGCCCTGCTCCAAAGCGCGGGAATCAAGCCGGATGATCCCCTTCTTGATTCATTGAAGGACTACCAGACATTTCCAAAAACTGAAAATTGGCTGGCCGAAGTACGGAGAAAAATACTGATGCGGTCGTAAAAAAGTTAACCACTCAGACAATGCAACAAATTTTTAGACTGGGACTTGGCCTCCTGGCTCTTTTGTCAATCCTGGCGGGAGCGCGCGGGGCCACCGATTCATTTTTTCCGCTGATGGCATGGGACGACGTGAGGGACGAAGCAACCCTCCAGAAAATGGCGGATTGCGGGGTTAATATGGTGGCTTTCGTGCCGCCTCGGCTGTTGAAGGCCTGCAACAAACACGGCCTTAAGGCGATTGTATTCGATGAGCGCGTTTCGGGACTGTGGAACCAGCCGTTTAATTCAAAACAGGCGAATGAGGTACTAACGGTTTTGATCAAGAAAATTAATTCCAATCCGGCGGTGTTTGGATATCACCTAAAAGATGAGCCCGGCGCGGACCAGTTCGATGAGTTGGCCAAATCGTCCGAATTGGTCAGGAAGCTGGCTCCGGGAAAGTGGCCTTACATTAATATGACTCCCGGGATGGGAGGTTGGTACGCCACAAATTTCCTCGAAGCTTACATAACTAAGTGCAAGCCGCCCATCCTCTCGTATGACAATTATGCCATCGGCGAAAGCGGAAATTTTTCATACGGATTTTGGGCGAATATCTGGGATATCCGGGGCGCAGCCCTCCGGCACGATTTACCGTTTTGGCCGATCATATTGACTGTTGCTCATTGGAACTATCGCTTTCCCTCAGCCGCTGATCTGCGGCTGCAAATGTACGGGTCTCTCGTTTATGGCGCGCGGGGTATTTGCTTCTACAAGTTTTGCAGCGAGCCTTTGTCGATTTTAGGGGCGCCGGACCTTGGAAACTTCCGCATGGGACCGCTCGATGAATTTGGAGAAAAAACGGCCACCTGGGACAATCTCCGGAATGTTAATCGACAGGTTAAGAATCTTGCCTCCGTACTGCTGAAACTTCACAGCGATGATGTTTATCATGTCGGCACAGTGCCGGAAAGAAATCACGGCATCACCAAAAGCGACCTTGTCCAGGGGCTTGAGTCCGGCCAGCAGTTTGTCATCGGAGATTTCACGCATGAGGATGGTTCGCGGTGGGTGATGATCGTTAATAAGGACCTTCAACAGTCAGCCTTTTGCCGTCCTAAATTCGCCATCACGGCCAAGGCGGTGAAATACGTTTCTCCCGTGACTGGCCGGCTTGCGCCATTTCCCGCGCCTTGGTATGCCCTCGCTCCGGGGCAGGGTGTGCTCTTAAAAGTGGAGTAACGCCCGTCGGCCCAGTCTCTCATTGCTCACGCTCACCAAGCCGTCCATCCGCCGTCAACGCAGTGGGTTTCACAATTAACCATGGACGCTTCGTTACTCGCCAAATAAACGGCCGCCGCCGCAATGTGTTCGGCGGAAGCCAGCTTGCCGCAAGGTATTTTCCCAAGGACAAATCGCCGAAATTCCGGATTCTGCAGGCGCTGGCGGGTAAGATTTGTCTCCACGAAAGTTGGAGCAATTGAATTGACTGTAATTCCACGGGCGGCCCATTCCACTCCCAACGCTCGAACCAACTGGATCACTGCTCCTTTCGTTGCACAATAGACCGGCTGCCCAGGAATGCCGACCAAACCGGATTGGCTGGAAATAAAGATGATGCGGCCCCATTTTAGTTCCATCATTTTAGGAGCAACCGCTTGCGCCATGAAAAAGCCGCCGCGCACATTGGTATCAAAATGATCGCCCCAGTTTTCGACCGTCACCGCCAACCCGGCGGCAGGACGATTGATCCCGGCGTTGTTGATGAGAATATCAATTGGCCCCAGGTTTGCTTCGACTGCGGCGGTTCCTTGCTGGATTTGTTCCAGATTGCGGACATCGATGGAAACCCGAAAACATTTCCGGCCGAACCCTTCGATCCCCGTCGCGGTGTTGTCCAGACGCCCGGTGGCGCGGTCGCTAACGGCTACGTCAGCGCCATTCGCAGCGAGGGCCACCGCAATGGCCTGGCCCAAGCCGGTCGCCGCTCCAGTAACCAAGGCGATTTTTCCAGTGAGGTCGAACATCCCCTTCCCCGTTCAATGCGCGGCGGGCGCGCTATACCTTTCCACCCGCACCCTTGCAGTGAGCGCATGGGCCGGCATTCGTTCGACAGCGCATTGGCGCTCCGTGACTTCTCCCACTTCTTTGCTGGCTTGCGGGGTCATGCGCTGGTAGGTGCAGGTTTTAAGAAATTTTCCAACCCATACGCCGCCAGTGTAGCGCGCCGCCCGGCTCGTCGGCAGAATATGGTTGGTGCCGATCGTTTTGTCCCCGTAGGCCACCGTCGTTTCTTCGCCAATGAAAAGCGAGCCGTAGTTTTTGAGGCTGTCAATAAAATAGTCTTTGTCCTGGACGTGGAGTTCAAGATGTTCGGGAGCGTAGTCATCACTGAGTTTAAGCGCCTCCGCGGGTGATTCGGCGGCATAGACAATTCCATTGTCCCGCCATGAAAGTGAAGCAATCTCGCGAGTCGGCAGAATCTTTAATTGCTTTTCAACCTCGGCAATTACCGCCCGTCCGAAGGCTTCGCTCATGCAAATCAAACAAATCCCGCTGTTGGGATCGTGCTCCGCTTGTCCAAGTAAGTCACAGGCCACCAGGGACGGGTCAGCGCCATCGTCAGCAAGGACGAGAATCTCAGTCGGTCCCGCCAGAAGATCGATGCCACAACGTCCAAACAGTTGCCGTTTTGCTTCCGCGACATATTTGTTGCCCGCGCCGCACAAAATATCGACCGGTTGAACGTCGCCCAATCCAAAGGCCATCATGGCCAGGGCCGGAACGCCGCCCAAAATAAAAATACGGTCCGCTCCCGCCTTCTTCATGGCGTTAATCGTCGCCGAAAAATAGCCTTCCCCACGAACAGGCGGCGTGCAGGCCACAACCGAACGGACGCCTGCGACCTTCGCCGGGATGATGCTCATCTGGGCCGATCCAAACATTGGATAGCGGCCGCCCGGGATGTAACTGCCCACCCGGCCTATCGGAATATGTTTATGCCCGAGAATGACACCCGGTCGGATTTCCACTTCCAACGCCTGCATGGTGGCCAGTTGGGCTTCCGCAAAACGCCGCACGTTCCCCTGGCAATAGTCAGTGTCGGTAATGACCTGTTGTGGCAAAGACTCAATGGACCTGTCAATCTCGGCTGCGGACAGTTCAAAACTGGCGGGGTTCCATTGATCAAATTTCTGGCTGTATTTGCGAAGGCCGTCGAAGCCTGAACGCTCAATGTCATTTAGAATTTCCGAAACAATTTGAGTGGTTTCCAAATCCTTCTCAAAAAGCCTGTGCGCCCCATTTTTAATGATTTTCATGCCTTTTTTTGTCAAAAGCTCGAATTTTCTGTCATCAAAAATACAATTATTTCGTTGACATTTGTCAACCGGCATCTTAGCATTACGCATTATAAGATTGTTCAAGATCGCTTGGCGTCGAATGATTTTGAAGCAGAGAAATACTTTATGCTGATTGGATACGTAAGTAACGAAAACTACTCCGCGATTGCTGATGTAATCGTCGAATTCGATCAAGACGGTCAACGTAAGGCACAGGTTCGGTCTTCGCCGCGCGGTGCGATTGACGCTGATATCCCTCCGGGCACTTATAGAATCACCCTGGCCAAAGAAGGCTTTGGTTCAAAATCAACGATTGAACAGGTCGATCCGGCGCGGCCGCTGCAGGTTAGATTGGTTTCCGACTCGCTTTACGGATATGTCTGGCCCAAATGGATAGAAGGCGGACAGAAAGGCGAATTTCGTGTCCATTCCCCGAAACCGTATCATTTGAGCCTTTGGCGTTACGGATTGAAGAAGGAGCTGGCGCAACCCATTGGTTGGTTCGATGAACATGGGCCGCGCCCGAATTTGCAGACGCTTCCCAATGGAGACTTCACCCAGACCGGTGTCGGATGGAACCGTTACGGCTACAGCAAGAAGTACAAAGCAGATGGAACATGCGCCGAACATGGAACGGATACCATCCACTGCACGCATCGCTGCTTTTATCAGAATCAATTAATCGCCGCTCCTCAACGCTCGGGCCTTTACTATTTTCATGCGGAGACCGAGTCGGGCGACTTTGTGAGTTTTCCGTGGGTCGTTGCCCCGGCCAAACCCCAGGCAGCCATCGCCGTGATCGCCTCGACCAACACTTGGAATGCCTACAATAATTTCGGCGGGCGCAGCAATTACATCAATTCCACGCAATTGCCCCCACAGCCGACCGTCGATGCGCGAAGGGACTTGAGCAGGTTCACTTCGGACGCGAGCGTCTGGGAGGCACCTGACGCCGAATACAGGCCCCTGTCTTTCGAACGTCCCGAGCCTTTCAACCATATTCCGAAACAAACCGAAGTCACTGACCCAATCCAAGGCCGCCAGCCCTGTCATTTGGCGCCGGCGGAATGGCGTTTGCTCGGATGGCTCGAGCGCGAGGGATTCGATTACGATTTCTACTCGGATTACCAATTGGATTGCGGGCGATTGAATCTCGATGCTTACCAGATTTTAATCATCAGCACCCATCCTGAGTACTGGTCGCGCGAGGCTTATGACAAGGTCAAGGACTGGGTTTTCAACCGGGGAGGCAAACTAATGTATCTGGGGGGCAACGGCATCGATTGTGAGGTCGAATTCGTCAACGAATCCACGATGCGATGCAAAACATGGCATCCGCGCTCCTCAGCCTCTCCCATTTTGACCGATCCGCAAACTGGCAAAACGTTCGATTGCCGATTTCATTTTAAAGGTGAGTCGCCCGCAGCCCTTCTGGGCGTCGTTTTTACGGAGGCGGGGGCCGCAACGTCAGCGCCCTATCGCGTCGTGGATTCATCTCACTGGGTTTTCTCGAGCACCGGTCTGAAAAATGGAGATATTTTCGGGGCCCATTCCTTGCACGAACGTTGTCCCGGCGGCGCTTCCGGGCATGAAACCGACAAGCGAACTTCGTCCTCGCCGGCCAACACAATGTTGCTGGCACGAGGGCTAAATGTTGATGGCGGAGGCGCGGAAATGATTTTCTTTGAGACGTCCGGCCAAGGCGCGGTTTTCTCCGTGGGTTCGATCACCTGGCCTGCTTCGGTGCTGGTTGATGCGGCGGTGTCGAAAATCACGCGCAACGTCCTCGAGCGATTCCTCGGATCAGGCCAAAAGAATGTCGCCCCATCTCCTTTCCCTCAAAAATCCGCATGAACAAAGCACTCGTTTTCGTGGCAAAAGCAGCCGCCATTCTCACACTGGCTTGTGCGGCGCGCGCTGAAGATAATTCGCCCGGCCAATTCGACGAGCGCTTCCAGACTCTCGATTCGTCTTGGACGCAGAAAATATCAAGCGGGGCTTCCATTGAGGTCACCAATGGCTCGCTCCAGTTCCAATCACCCATGCATGGACACGCGCACTCGCAACGAGCGTGCGACGGCGACTTAATCACCGTCAGCGCAAAAATCAGCCAATGGGCCTCCCTTTATCTTGTTTGGGGAGACGCAAACTGGGTCGGCGCTGGCCAGATTTCTCCAACGCCCTTTGGAAGGCTTTACAGCACTTTTGCAGTCAACAATCAGAATCAGGAAGTGGACCACCGGGGGATTGACTTTGGCCAGGCTCGTTGGGTTCGCATCCGGCTGGGGAAAAATTACATTCGCTTCGATTACAGCAGCAACGGCGCGCAGTGGCATGAATTACGCACCATTGAGCGTCCAAGGGAGCTTGCCGGAGCGCCCAAGTTTATTGCCGTCGGAAAATATTACGAAGCAGACGACAAGCCCTTCGTATCTCCTTTCAATCCAGGCAAATCCGAGAAAGGGGAGACCGTGGGGGGACGTATTTTTGAAGTGCGCGAAGAAGCTACTCCGCCCGCCGGCCAGCAACTGACTGAATCAGAACTGCAAACTTTGCGCTCGCCGCGCGTTGACGTGGGCGTGGCATTATTGAATGCCAGCAAGGAGGACCCAACTTATGACCAACTCGTAAATGATTATCCCCCAATGAAATATCCGCGCGAAGCGGTTGGGGTTCCCCTTCATCCACTTGATATCGGGGTGGATTGGCTTGGCCGCCTGGATGTCAGCCCCTGGACCGAACCGACCGCGTGGCTGGAGGTGGGCGATCCCCCAAAACCGTTGGGCCGACAAGGGGTGCCGTTCCAGCGCCGACTCCTCCATGGCTACCTTCCGGTGGACACGTTGACGACTACATTGAACGGGGTCGAATACCAACTGACAATCCTTGGCTGGTCCGAAAATCTCAGTGTCACCAATCCTCTGTTCGCTTACGTGCGGTTGACGGCGCGCTCCACGAACAACTCGCCATTGCCTTCGCAAATCGCGCTGGCCTGGCCGGGCAATAAACGGAATGCGTGGCCAGTCGCCGCAAACGGACAAGATAAATTACAGTTCTGCCTGCGATTTGAATTTCCAAAGGCCGCCACGGCACAACAAATAGAGCCGAAGGAATTCACCGCCAAAGAAACCCAAATAACCGCGCTTTGGGAGCAACGTCTCGCGCCCAGCAAGCGCTTCGATTTGCCCAACCCCAGAGTCATGGAAGCGTACCAGGCATGGTTCACCTACGCCATGCTCAATGCCGACACGATCAACGGATATATCGAACCGCACGACGGCGCCGGTTTTTACGAGGAAATGTTTGGCAACAGCGTGTCCGTCCATACGATGGCCCTTGATTGCTATGGATTGCACAAATACGCCGCGCAGATTCTGGATACACAAAGGCACTTTCAGCAAACCAACGGGCTTTACACTCAGGTTTGCGGGCTGACCGATCCCGGCGGTTTCCTCTGTGGATTGGCCCGCCATTATCGCATGACCGATGACCGCGAATGGCTTCGCCGCGTGACTCCAAATATTCTGGCGCAATGTCAATGGCTGATCCGGCAGAGGAAAAAAACGCCGGCGACGGGTGTCCTGCGCGGGTTAATCAAGTTCCGGCCATACAACGATTATCCGGATGAGGCTTACAACTACTTGGGTAATTGCTGGTGCGCGCAGGGGATGGACGAGGTCGCACTGGCATTGAAAGAAATCGGCGTGGCTGAAGCGGTTCCTATCGCGGCCGAGGCCAAGCAGTATCGCACGGACATATTGGATTCAATGAAGGCCGCCGCATTTGAATATCAAGGCCAAAGATTGTTGCCGTTGGAGCCGGACACGCATCGATTGTTAAAACTGGAGAGATATCGCGGCGGTGGTTACTATGGACTGAGCGTCAGTCCCCTTCTCGGTATTGGTTTGCTTTCGCCGCAAGATGAACGGACCACCTGGCTGGTCGATGCTCTCGAAAAGCGCGGGGGACTTATCGCGGGCGTTTGTGAATTTGAGGGCGGCATTGACCACGCCTACACCTATGGCTATTTGCTCAATGAATTGAAACGCGGCGAGCCACGCAAAGCGTTGCTGGGATTCTGGTCCATGCTCGCTTTTGGAATGACGCGCGATACCTATTCGCCAGTCGAAGTCTCCATGATCGAAACCGGGGAGAATCACTACACCCTGCCCCATCTTTATTCCTGCACCGAACAACTTCGCCTTTTGCGCGCTCTCTTGCTGCGAGAAGATGGAAACGTACTACAATTGGGCGAAGGAATTCCACGGGCATGGTTGGAAACGGGCGAACACGTCGCGGTCAACTCCGCTCCCACTGAGTTTGGCGAAGTGACATACCGGATTGAGGCCCAGGGCAAAAATAAGATGCGCGTCACTTTAACTCCGCCCTCCCGGCGCGTTCCCGACAAGATCGAGCTTCATCTCCGAGCGCCCCATGAGCGAAGGATTGTTTCCATAAAATCCCATCCCAAAACCAGCCTCCGCTTTTCCGGAGAAACGATTGTTCTGCGCAAAACGACCCATCCAGTGGAACTGGAAGTCAATTTCGCCGGCGATTAAATCAAGAAGTTAGAGCACTCCGAACTTGTCAAATACTTCGCGCAAAGTGCGGCCTTTCAGCAATTCGCGTCGCGAGGCGTTTTCCTTTCCGACCTTTTCGGCGGCCAATTCGATCGCCTTGTTTTCGATCTGCCGGGGTATGACCACGACGCCGTCAAAATCCGCGAAAATCAATTCTCCTGGGTTGACGAGCACGTCGCCGCAACGAACCGGAACATCGTAAGTCATCACGCGTCCCCGCCCTTTGCTATCCACCGGTTTGACGCCCGCGTGAAAGATTGGAAATCCCAACTTGGCAATTTTCTGGCAGTCGCGGATCAAGCCATCACAAATACACCCAACGGCGCCATTATGACTGGCCACCGTGCTCATCAACTCGCCCCAGGGGGCATTCGTCAGGCTGGCATCCGTCGAATGCACCGCCACGTCTCCTTTTCTAAGAGAGTCCATCGCCTCAATCTCCAAGCCGTATGGGTCTTCTTCCACCACATAATCCGTCTCCATCCAGCGAAAAGTGCGGGCCCGGCCGACGATGATGCAATTGGCGGGGTCCAAAGGCCGGACCCGTTGGTGCATGGCTTGCTGACGAAATCCCAGGCTGTCCAGAATATCGCAAACTGCGGGCACATACAGGTTGTCGCGAATCCATCGAAAATGGGCTTCTTGATCCTTTGATAAAACGTCCGGCACGTCGTGATTTTGACCGTTGGCCAAAACCCGTCGCCCTGACTTTTTCGTAGAAATTGACATATTTAACTCCGTTTAGTTGACCATTTTGACTGAATCCTGCGCCAAATCTTTTTGACGCGATGCTCCGGCATAAGCTACCACATCCACTTCATATTTTACCAGTGTTCCCAAACAACCAATCAGCGTCGTGCGCGCTGGATAGGGATCGGTGAAAAATTCCCGATAAATCCGATTGTGCTCGTCCCAATCCTTTTGCTCGGCCAGATAGCACCGCGCCTGGACGACATGCGAGAAATCCAGGCCTGCCGCCGCCAGCACGCGCGAAATGTTATGATAGGTGCGGCGGGCTTCGTTCTCGAAGGTATCAGGAACAATGCGCCCATGTTCATCCGCGGATGCCATGCCCGAGACAAAAACAAAATCGCCCGCGCGAATCGCCGGTGAAAAGGGAAGCGGGCCCTTTAACACGCCGGGGCCGTGAATGGCTTGAATGGGTAAATTCATTTATTGACTGGCATTATTTGCCTGCGGCGGCGGCCCCTTCAATATTTTTTCGAGGGCATGATTGAGCCACTCCTCGCTCTTTGGAAAATCCGCGTAACTCTTCAGGCTCGATAGCATCGCGTCATCAGGTTTGATGCCGGCCGTCTGCAGGATGGCGTAGTCTTGCAGCGATTCGGAAAAAACCTCCCAACGCATCGAATCAATCGGACCGTTCGGCCCAGGATAAATCATAAACGGGTCGCCGTAAGGAATTCCCGGCCAAGAGCCATTGGACGCGTCATGGAAAGGGTCACCCGCCATTTCGCTTTCCATTTTGTCCCAGTAGTTGAAGCCCCAATGCAGAAATCCTTTGGCGCCGAGGTGGTAAAAGAGCCAGCCCGACATGCGCACTTTGGGAAGAGGAGTGTCCATAAATCGATTCAACCATGGGCCTTGCGGCGAACAACAATAGTACACCCAATGTGGAATTTTGGCGTCGATGTAAGCCTGGGCTGCGCTGTCCATCGGAATAGGCATGTCGGTTATTCCTTCCTTCCCGTACCGGATATCGCTCAACGCGTCCATTACCTTCATCCAAGGCGCAAGGTCGCGCAGGATTTGGCGCGCATGGCGGTAGCGGTCCACCGCTTCGCCTCCCGGTTCATCCGAAAGGTGAAAATAGGAATTGTCCAGCAAACCCTCCTGCGCCATGAACTGGTGAAAAGCGGGCAAAAACTGCTTTAGAAAATTAACGTACGTGTCGGAAAAACCACTGATATCCGGCGGCCAAAGCATCACATATTTATCGCCTTCCTTCTTATAAACCCGCATCGGATTGTTCACGCCCCAGTAAATCCAGAGGTGCGACCATTCGAATTGTTTGAAACCGATCTCCTTGCACATGTCGGTGAACTTCTTGACCTCGGACCAATCAAACTGATAAACCCCCGGCGTGGGTTCGTTGACAATCAATAATTGACAAGGATGCCGAAAGGTTTCCCGGCGATCGAAGAAAACCGGAACATAGACTACATCAGAACCGTGCGCGAGCATGTCCTGCAATTGGGCTTTGGTTAACTGGTACCAGCGTTCGTCAAACATCCCGGTCTTGTAATAATCCCAAGTCGCCTCGCCCCGCCACCAGTGGATGACATGAAAATCGCGCCGCGGCTGAATCACCAGGGAACTTATCTCGACGGGAACCGACAGTTCCGCGCTTGATTTCCCCTTGTTCCACGAAAATCGAACCTTGAGAGAATGCATTCCAGGGGTGGCATCCGATGGGACTGTCAATGTTACCCAAAAGGACCTGCTTTCCATGGGCCCCAGTGTTATTGCCGTTTGCGGATAGAGTGGATCAGGGGTCAAGCCAGGGAGAAGCCCAACGCCGTCCAATTCCGCTACTGGAGTGTAAGGAGTGAAATGAGGCAGTGGCACCAACCCCACCACGCGCACCTCTGGCTTAATATCTTCCGGGCCCGAAACGGAACAACTGACCTCAGTTGCCGGCGTTTCCCCTGTTCGTACGCACGCTTGAAAGGACAGCTTTCCATTTCTCGCCCCCAGCAGGCTAAGATTGGTCGAGCCAGCGGGAGACATCGGGTAAACCCGATTGAGCGATGTTTCCAGCCAAAGAGCCATGTGCGGTCCCGGATGGTTCTCAGAACCGATAAGCAATGCGTTTTCGGCGGCGGCGCGAACCCGCGACGGAGCAGCGCACAGGACCAATGCCAAGGCCGCCATTGCCAGGCAATCGCGAGTGTTCAACAAAACGAGCCATCGCGCACACAACGGACGAGTTCTATTCATACTTTGCTATTGTTAACAGCACAACCGTTTTTCTGTTGACATTAACCATAGCGTCCATGGATATTCGCGCAAGCAAATTCGTTCAGCAAATTGAGTTTTAATAATAAATCTGGGGAAAAAAGAGCCGGACTGTCCTTTCGCAGCATGTTTCTTCATGCATGGGATTTGGCCGATGACGGGATCGAAGTTATCACGAATTGGGCTTTGCAAACGGGCTTGAACACTCTTTGCCTGGGCGCCAATTACCACCATGGATGGCTGATTCTTCCGCATCATTCGCGTCATCGCGTTTCTATGACAGAAGGCGACGTTTGCTATTTTCGGCCCCGCGAATCCTTTTACAAAGACACGGTCCTAAAACCACGGGTTTCCCGCATGGCCGCGAAAACAGATTGGTTCGAGGAAGCCGCCAAACGCACGGAAGGTCAACTCCGCCTTGTTTCGTGGACAATTGGGACGCACAACACGACCCTTGGATTGGCGCATCCGGACTGTACGGTGCAGAATGTCTATGGCGACCGATTGCCCCACGCTCTCTGCCCATGCCAGCCGGACGTGCGGGAATATTTGAAGGCTCTCTGCCGTGATCTAGCCACCCAATACCCACTTTGGGGAATTCAATTGGAGGTCTTTTGCTGGATGGGCCTGGCCCATGGCCACCATCACGAGCGCGATTTAACGGGACTTTCGCCGCTGGAACAGGAGTTAATGGGCCTGTGCTTCTGCACAGCGTGCCGCAAAGAGGCTGCAGGCGCGGACGTGGATGTTGAACAAGTGAAAGCCCTGGTAAAAAACATTTTAGACGCTGCATTTCGCGAAGCGCCGCAACGACCAAAAGACCATCCTCAGACGATGGCCCAACTCGAAGACCGTTCCCTTGAATTGAGAAAATTCCGGCGCTGGCGGCAAGTCTGTCTGGCATCCTTGATCGCCGGCATCAAGAACAGCTCGTTGCGGGGAAGTGCGTGCCGCCTATTATTGCAAACCGAATTTGATCCCGCCTTGGCTGATAGCGCGGATGGGTTTGGCTGCGCGGCCTACCAGCAATCACCGTCCGAAACCTTGCGTATTTGCGATCGCGCCAGCCTCGATCTGCCGGAACAGTGGAATGGCCTCCTGCAATGCTTTGTCCAGCTCGGAATGGGAGTTCCGCAAAGTGAACAGCAGCTTTATGATATAATTGCCGCCGTCCGCGACGGCGGATGCAATGGCATCAATTTTTATAATCGCTCGGAAGCGCCTCCAAAAATGCTGGCTTGGCTGGCAAAAACCTTACCTTTGTTTGCGACATGAAAATCACCCGCGTCAACTGTTATCCTGTCACGCTCGCTGTTCGGCCTGAGTATTACATTGTTTCCGCTGCCGGAGCCCATGCCGTGTCGCGATATGTATTCGTCAACATAGAGACTGACGGCGGTCTGACGGGTTGGGGTGAAGCGACCGTCGTTCCCCTGTGGAGCGGCGAGAGCCAGGGAGGCGCGATGGCTCTCATCAATGATTATTTTGCGCCGATGCTTGACGACGAGGACCCTGCGGATTATGTCTCACTCATCGCGCGAATGGACGGCATTATTGACAACCCATTCACCAAGGCAGCAATCGAAATGGCGCTGCTCGATCTCGCCGGCAAGCAACAGGAACGGCCGCTCTATGAATTGCTGGGCGGCGCGCAAAACCCCCTGCAAATTCCCATAAAATTCAGCATTGGCTTGCGTGAGCCCGACGATACGGCCGCCATCGCCGCGGAAAAAGTGAAGCAAGGGGTCACCGCAATTAAATTAAAAGTCGGCCCGGATCCCGAGAAGGACTTGCGCCGCGTCCAGGCAGTGCGGGAAGCGGTCGGTCCAGATATTCGGTTGAATGTGGACGTCAATGGCGGGTGGTCTGTCGAACAGGCGATTCGGGAAATTCCGCGTTATGAAAAATTCCATCTTGAATATGTCGAGCAACCTACTCCGCGCTGGGACATCGAGGGGATGGCCCGGGTGCGGGCCGCGTCCAGCTTGCCGATAATGGCGGACGAGTCAGTGTTCACTGTTTGGCAGGCCGAGCAAGTGATCGCCAAAAAGGCCGCGGACTTGATTAGCATTTATCCTGGAAAAAACGGCGGGATTCTGAAGGCGCAAAAAATTTGCCGGCTGGCTGAAGACGCCGGCGTTGGCTGCCATCTCGGTTCGAATTTGGAATGGGACATTGGGACCAGCGCCATGTGTCATTTGGCCGCGGCGTGCTCCAACGTGCAAATGCAAAAATTTCCCGTGGATATACTCGGCCCGCTTTATTACGCCGTGCATCCCAGGAATAAACCGATTATTTTTCAAAACGGCCATGTTCTGGTTCCAACCGGGCCGGGCTTGGGCATTGAAATTGCGGTGGGGGAAATCGAACAACTGCAAAATCACCCTGTAAAATTATGATTGTTGACTGTCATTCCCACATTTTCGAGTATCCAGGGCATATCTCCGAGGAATTTGCCGCGGAGGCCAATTCCCGGTCCCGTGGCAAACCGATTGGGCTGCATGTGCCTCCCAGCCGTCACTGGGAAGGCATGAAAAATGTCGATAAAGCCATTGTGTTTGGAATGCGCGCGTTTCATTGCGGCATAGTCAGTCCCAACGAATACATCGCGGATTATGTTCAGACCCATCCTGAAAAACTGATTGGATTCGCGGCGGTGGACCCTATGCACGACAACGTCCACGAGACGCTGGAGCATGCCATCGGTGATTTGAAACTTCGCGGCGTCAAGCTCGGCCCAATCTACCAAAACATCCATCCGCTCGACGCGCGAATGATGCCGGTTTACCAGTTTTGCGAATCACGCAACCTTCCCATCATGATCCATCAGGGAACGACCTTCCCGCAAAAAGCGCCGCTCAAATATTCCCTGCCCATTCTCCTCGAAGACGTGGCCTTGCGGTATCCGAAATTGAAAATGATCATCGCCCACATGGGCCATCCGTGGATTGATGAAACCATCGTGTTGATCCGCAAGCAGCCGAATTTCTTTTCCGATATCTCCGCGCTGCATTATCGGCCGTGGCAATTTTACAACGCCCTCATTCTCGCCAAGGAATATGGCGTCTTGAACAAACTATTGTTTGGCTCGGACTTTCCGTTCACCAATCCGGACGCGACCATCGAGGCGCTGAGAAATTTTAACCAAATGGCGGCGGGAACCAACCTGCCGAAGCTCTCGCCGGAGGAAATCGAGGCGTTAATCCACAGCCCCACGCTCGAACTTCTTGAATTGGCATGAGCCGTTTCGCCTATGAATAGATTGCAAGACAAAGCTGCCATTATCACCGGGGCGGCCAATGGCATCGGACGAGCCATGAGCGAAGTTTTCGCCGAGGAAGGCGCTTGGGTGCTGGTGACGGACATTGACGGCCCTGGCGCGGAACAAACGGCTTCGGCAATTCGCGCCCAGGGCGGACAGGCGCAGTCCGCCCGGGTGGACATCGAATCGCGCGAGGACATTGCGGCCGCCGTCAAAACGGCCGGCGAAAAATTCGGCCACATTGACGTGTTATGCAACAACGCCGCCTATATCGGCCAATGGCATGACGTTCTCAATGCCACCGACGAGGAGTGGCACGGCTGCCTCCAGGCCACACTCATGGGCACGCAAAACTTTACGCGCGCTGTGCTGCCGTGGATGATCCGTCAAAATTGCGGATCAATTATCATCACCTCATCAATACAAGGAATTGTCGCCTGCCCCGGCGCCGTCAGCTATACGACCGTCAAGGCGGGATTGATTGGATTTGCACGAAGCGCCGCCTGCGACTATGGCAAACATAATATCCGGGTCAACGCCATTGCGCCTGGCCCCATCAAAGTGGGCTACTCGCCGCCTTCCGGGCACCCTGCGCATACTTATCAAGTCAATAATACGTTTTTGAGGCGCGTCGGACTGCCAAGGGAAGTGGCCTATGCCGCGCTGTTTTTAGCCTCGGAAGAATCGTCATTCGTGACCGGCGCGGTGCTGCCCGTCGATGGCGGTTGGACCGCAATGTAAATCAAATGACACTAGGCTATCTTCTCTTGTTGACCGGGTTGGTTGCGTTCGGAATGCTCGGCATATTTCATAAAGTAGCCGATCATCCGCGGTGCCGCCCGAAAATGATCGCGGTCATTCTGTTATTTTGGGGCGGCATTCTGACCACCGCCTATACCGCGCTGGCCAACCCAAAAGGGCTGGTTTTTCCCACGCCCGTCCTGCTGATAGGCTGTTGCGGAGGCGCCATTGCCGCCCTCGCCCTCTTTGTTTTTCAAACCGGCCTCAAATACGGCAAAATATCGACCAGTTGGCTCATCATCAATCTCGCCACCAGCATTCCCATTCTGTTATCCATTTTTCTTTTCGGCGAAAAACTTAGCTTGGGAAAAATCATTGGAATCGGGTTGGTTCTGGCCGCCGTCATCATGCTGTGGTGGGACAAAAGAATCGATTTGCAACTCGCCCGCGTCGATCTCGATGGCAGCCGCCCTCTGAAACCATCACGGTGGTTGCCACTAATGATGCTGTCGTTCATCGGCCAGGGATTGGCTGCGTCAAGTCAAAAGATTCTGGTGGAGGCGAAACAAGGAGATTACGTGTGGCAGTTTTACATTGTGCTTTATTGGTCGGGATTCGTTGTCATGCTGCTATTGAGCATTTTGCGCGAACCGTGGCCCAACCGCCGGGAATTTGGCACGGCATTCGTCATGGCCGTGTGCAGCGTCGTCGGCAATGTATCGATCACGACGGCGCTCAAAACTGTTAAAGGAGCAGTGGCCTATCCGGTAAGCAATGGCGGAAGCCTCAGCCTGGTCGTGCTGGCGGGCGTCTTGTTTTTTCGCGAAAAGATTCATCCCATCGGGATTGCGGGCATCGTTTGCGGCATCGGCGCCATCTTGATCCTGGTGTTAACATGAACGTCTCAAAAAGGAATTTATGAAACTTGCGGAATTAACCTGGCCTGAAGTGGAGACGCTCGACCGCGATGCTGTGGTGATCTGTCCGCTCGGGGCTCTCGAACAACATGGCCCGCATTTGCCGTTCTTTACCGATTCAATTCTTTGTGAGGCGGTGGCCACGCGGCTCGAGGCAGCCCTCCCCCGCGATGTCCTCCTTTTGCCTCTGCAATGGCTGGGCGCCTCGGCCCATCATTTGGGGATGGCCGGCACTCTGACCGCCGGCACGGAAACCTACCTGCATCTTATTTGCGAACCTCTGCGCTGCCTGCTTCGCAGCGGGTTCAGGCGCGTATTCATCCTTAACGGTCACGGTGGAAACGTCGATGGCTTCCATCTCGCTTTGCGCCAGCTTGCGCTCGAGTTTTCCAATGCGTTGCTTTCCGGCGCGAGTTATTGGGATTTGGCCATCAAAGAAACTGCTGAATTGCTGGAAGGAAAGCGCAAGGCCGTTGGCCACGCCTGCGAATTTGAAACTTCCTTGATGCTCCATTTGCGCCCGGACCTTGTCCGCTCCCGCGAAATGAGGGATGGCGACCTCATCCATCAGGACACCGCTTTAAGCGCCGTTTACATTCCATTGGACATGAAACGCCAAACTCGCCACGGCGTTACCGGCCAGCCCACTCTGGCCACCGCCGAAAAGGGACAAGCCCTCTTCGAAATCATTGCCACCCAAGCGGTGGCCGTCGTTAAAACGATCAGAAACCGGGCGCTCTCTTAACCCTATGTGCCACGCCAACATAATTCATGTCTTCCATCCTCACTAACCTTTACGCCAAAAACAGATTCTTTGCAGCTATGCGTCCAAAATTCCTTTTCCTGGTGACTGTTGCAACGATTGCCCTGGCCGGCCTGAAAATGCGGGCAGACGAACAAAATTGCTTCCCCGAGCCAAACATTGAAACCGCGCTAGCTTGGTGGCCGCTGCCACGAAATGTCTGGACGCCCCTCGGTTGGAAATCGCATCTCTTTCGTTTTCAAGTCGTTTACAACGGCACGCTGCTCTGCACTCCTGCCGGTTGGCTCCCCAAGCCGCATGTCCAAAAATATCAGGGACAGAATTTTCAGTTAAATTTCTTTCCAAGTCTCGATGGCGTCCTTCCGCCGATGCCGCACGAGAATACCAAAGTTTATAAGATGGACGGCGGTATAGGCGATCAGCACTGGCGCAACGACATGGTGGCACCCGTGCTCTGCACTGACTGGCCGATGCAGGATGGCTTGATTATGCGCAGTGAGGTGTTTACGCACTTGAAAGGCGGCAAGGACGTGGTTACAGGCACTGAGCCGCTTTATGCATGGGTTCGCTTATCGGTGGCTTACGTTGACCCGGTACGCGCTCCACAAAAATATTGCTTCGCGATTCAACTCAGCAAAGATTATTATGACGTCAGTGGCACATTGGAAGATTCTGTTTTTCTGCTCGCCGATCCCATCAAGGCCAAGCTAAAAGAACCGCTTATCTGGAAACCTTTGACTTCCTCGCTGGCCAAACAGCCTGGCGCAGAGGTCGAACAAAATGGCAAAGTGCGTCTGCGCGTGCAGACGGGGGGATCCGGCGCGTTGTCCTTTACCGAGACAGGGACGAACAGCGGCATTTACAATTTAAAAATCACACTCCCTGCGCGCGCGGGGGCTTACACCGACCTTTTAGTTCCTATCCTGCCTTTGCCAAAAGAAGAGACCGACGCGGAAGCGGCCCTCGATTTTGACGGCGCGCTTCTCCAGTCCGAAGACTACTGGAAGCAAAAACCTTCCACTGCCGCTTACATTCATACTCCCGAGAAATATATCAACGAAGCTCTCTCCCGGAACATCCAGTTCGCTCAAATCATCGCCGAACGCAATCCCGATAAAGGCGAGTATTCCTTCCTTTCCGGTTCCTATGGCTATGATACATTATGGAGTACACCCTCTTCCATGATCAGTCACATGTGCCTCGATTTGCTGGGCTATCACGCGGTGGTGGCGAGGAATGTCGAGCTGTACAAGGCCAATCAGGGAACTGTTCATCCTCCTGGGCTAAGTTATACCCTGCATCCCGGCTATTTCAGCACGCCCAAGAGTCTCACCGCCATTGATTGGCTGACTGATCACGGCGCCATTTTGGAAACCCTCAGCCGCCACGCCTTGCTAACAGGCGATCAAAAATTCATCGACGAATGGCTCGAACCAATCATCAAGGGTTGCGACTTTATCAAGGACTCCTGCGCCGCCACCAACCATGCGGGCGTCAAGGGCGTCATGCCACCGGCCGTCGCCACCGACAGCGGCGTGCCTTCGCAAGCCATCTGGAACGAGGCCTGGACCTACAAGGGACTGACGACCTCGATTCAGTTGCTGAAAAAATTAAAACATCCGCAGGCGGCTGAATTCGGATCCTTCGCCGACGATTTTAAAAGGAAATTTCAAGCTGCCTTTCTGGCGCAGACTGCCAAACAACCGACCTGGGTCGCCTCTGATGGCAAATCCTATCCGATTCTTCCTGCCAACCTCATCCCGCCTCCGGAGCATCACGTTTATGATGACGCGTTTTTGCTCGATACCGGACCGCTCTGCCTGCCGTGGTCGGGCTTGATGGACGCCAGCGACCCGTTGATGCGTTCATTCGCGGATTTCTTTCGCTACGGCCCCAATAACAAATTGCGCGGGCCGCAGACTGGCGCCATCAGCCGCGCCGTCCTCCGGCACGAGATATCATCCTGCGAACCTTGCTACAGTTGGAATATTGTCAATTCGTGGAAAATCGGCGACCGCCAAACGTTTCTTGAAGGCCTGTACTCTCTGTTTGCCGGTGCGATCTCACCCCAAACTTTCATCAATTGCGAACATCGCAACGCCATGTACGGAAATGTATTTGTGGCTCCACTGATGACTTGGTCGCTGCGGCAAGCCGTCATTGATGATCAACTGGCGGAAGGCGAATTGCACCTCCTGCGCCTGGTTCCTCAATCGTGGATTTCAGCCCGCGAAGAAACCGTTTTTGCCAACATGCCCACCGAATATGGGCCGGTAACGTTGCGCTTTAAAAAGTCCAAGGACGGAAGAACTTTGGAAGTTTTTTTTGCCGGCGCCTGGAGAGACAAACCGAAAAAGATAATTCTGCACATGCCCCCGGTTGTCGGGCTGACAAAGATTAAAATCAACGGCAAAAGCCACCCAGCCAAAAGTGAAATCGTTCTCAAGGACCTGTGAACTATCTTGTTCGCCACTGCTCAATCGCTCCCTCAATGAAAGCGGACTGGACTGATGCGTCCTGGCGCGACGCGGATACCTTGGAGGTGGCTAATTTCCATCCTGCAAGCAGTGCCCATCGGCCGCGCACCCACTTCCGAATGCTTTACGGCCCAAACAATTTGTACGGAGTATTCAAAGTGGAAGACTGTTATGTCCGGTGCGTTCGACAAAATTACTTCGACGACGTTTGGAAAGATAGTTGCGTCGAATGTTTTCTCCAGCCTCGGGCAGACTGCGGCTATTTTAATTTCGAATTCAACTGCGGCGGAGCATTTCTATGCTGTTACATTACCGACTGGAGATTGAAGAACGGCTGGTTCACCGAGGCCGTCAGACTTCCTTTCACCATCGGTGGCAAAGTCCAGATTAAAACCTCGCTGCCACGCGTTGTGGAACCCGAGATAACCGGGCCAATTACCTGGACCCTGCAGTTTTCCATTCCAATCGAGCTTTTCGAGGAATATTTGGGACCTTTGGGGCCATTGCGTGATCAAACCTGGCGAGGTAACGTTTTCAAATGCGCCGAGGAAATCTCACACCCTCACTGGGTTTCATGGTCTCCGATAAAGCAACTCAATTTTCACCAACCGCATTGCTTCGGGGTCTTGCATTTTGGGTAGTTTGGCGCAGAAAAGGAAAATCGACGCGAACAGAAGCCGTCGCCGGTGTGTCGCCGGTGTTGAATTTGGTCAGATTTCCTGTTATGACCTCAGCCCAGCACCAGCCGGCGAGCCGATGTTTATCGCCACTCTGCAACGGCCTTGGTGAATTCCTCGTCGAAGTC
>Ga0075522_10000388_pt1 | contig 31606 bp, 32 predicted proteins | sample NGEPerA_FD_74796 | JGI IMG/M metagenome (GOLD analysis project Ga0075522, IMG submission 74796) | Arctic peat soil microbial communities from the Barrow Environmental Observatory site, Barrow, Alaska, USA - NGEE PermafrostL2-A | ecosystem: Environmental > Terrestrial > Soil > Wetlands > Peat ... | reverse complement strand
GCCTGGCCGACATAACCTACCATCCAGCCCAGGCAAATTTTAAAGACCCATTTTGGGTGGGTTATCATTTGTACGTGCTGATCGCCACCGTCGGTTTTCTCTGCGTCTGGTGGCGGCGATTCAAGTGGGGGATTTTTTTTGCCATGCTGCCGGACTTCGACTGGGTCTTTATTCACGGCCAGGAAATCTTTCACATCAAAATTCCTTTTTACCGCAGGCCGCACATGCACGATTTCCTCCATCTTATTTTTAACCAGACACCGCCCTTTTCCCATCTTCGGGTGCCAAACAATCGCCATAACCCCTGGGCTTGCCTTTTCGAGTTCGGTTTGGTTCTGGCCATGCTGGCCGTCATTTGGTTCCTCACCCAAAGAAAACGGCAGGACACGAAGAGTCCCCACACGGCATCTCCATAAATCCTTTGACGCGCTTTGGAGCTTTTCTCCATGATGAGGGAGGACACGGGTCCAAAAATTTATGAACCTCGATTCTCTCTACGCAAAACTGACGATCGAAACCGACGCCAAACTGGCCTTGGTTGTTCTGGATGGCTTGGGCGACATTGCCACCAGGGAACAAAATTATCTCACCCCGCTCGAAGCCGCCAAAACCCCCAACCTCGACACCTTGGCCAAAGACGGCGCACAGGGCCGCATGATGCCGGTCGGCCCGGGAATCACGCCGGGCAGCGGACCGGGGCATCTCGGGTTGTTCGGCTATGATCCGCTCGAATTTCAAGTCGGGCGCGGCGTGATTGAAGCTCTCGGCCTCGGAGTGGAACTCAAGGCCGGCGATGTGGCGGCGCGCGCCAATTTCTGCACGGTGAACTCCCAAGGCATCGTCACCGATCGCCGCGCCGGACGCATCGATACCAAGGTCACCGAGGAGCTGTGCGCGTTGCTCTCCAAGAAAATAAAAAAAGCGGACGATGTGGAAATTATCATCAAGCCGGGAAAGGGCCATCGGTTCGTCGTTGTTTTTCGCGGCCCTGGTTTGGAAGGCCCCTTGACGGATGCCGACCCGAATCGCGAAGGTTTAGCGGTGCCTCCCGTCAATCCCACCGACTTGAATTCCGTCAAGCAAAAGAAAGCCGCCGGCATTATTGCCCAATTTTATCAAAAAGCGCTTCCCATTCTGGCTGGGCAAAAGCCCGCCAACGGCTTTCTGCTTCGCGGCATTGCGCATCAGCCAGCCATCCCGACCATCGAAGAACGCTACGGGTTGAAGGCCCTCTGCCTGGCCGTTTACCCCATGTACAAAGGGCTGGCCCGACTGGTGGGAATGACCAAGATGGAAGGCCCCCAAACCATCGCCGAACAATTCCAGCGTTACGCCGCGGAATATGACAATTATAATTATTTTTTCATCCACTACAAATACAGCGACATGTACGGTGAAGACGGCAATTTCGAGGCAAAGAAAAAGGCGATTGAGGAGTTCGACGCCGCGCTGCCGATTCTCTTGCAGAAGCGGCCCGATGTCCTGGCCATCACCGGCGACCATTCCACGCCCTGCGCTTTGAAAGGCCATTCCTGGCATCCCCAGCCGGTGCTGCTGGTTTCAGCCTGCAGCGGATCGGACAAATTGGAACGCTTCACCGAAACGGGGGCAAACCTCGGCTCGCTCGGAATCTTCGAGGCGAAATATTTAATGCGCTTGATGCAGGCCAACGCGCGAATGTTTGACAAGTTTGGGGCTTAGGATTGCAGAAAGCGCATGAGGGTGTCGCCGTGTTTGAGAACTTTGCCGTCCTCCCACGGCGGCGCAAGGCTCAAGGTGTCGCGCTTGGTGTGACCGAGAATGAAGAGGCCGCCCGGTTGAAGCAACTTAGGCAACGTGGCGTCGTCGAGCAATTGCTGCGCGAAAGACGTCGAGCGGCGTCCGACGTTTTTTTCGCCGTAGGGCGGATCGGCTAGAATCAAAGCAAAGGTTTGTCCCACTCCCGCGAGTTGCGCAAGGGCCGGGAAAGCGTCTTGCGTCCGAATTTCCAGCGAGGAACCGGGCAGGCCGGCGAGTTCGAGATTCTGGCGAATGAACTGGGCGTGGCGGCTGGACTTTTCCACGCACACAGCATGAGCGGCGCCGCGGCTCAAACACTCCAGGCTCAACGCGCCCGTCCCCGCAAATAATTCCAGCACTGTCGCGCCGACGACCCGCACGCCGAGACTGTTAAAGATGGCCTGCCGCACCAAATCGGGCGTGGGACGGACGTCGAAGCCTTTCGGCGCCTTCAAGATCGTGCCAGCCGCGCTTCCGCCAATGATCCTCATCGCGAGGCGGAGGACTACAGTCCTTTGGAAAGCATGAACTTAAGCAAGTCGGCCACGCGGCAGCTATAACCCCATTCGTTATCGTACCAACTGACCAGCTTGAAAAAGCGTTTGTTAAGTTCGATGCCAGAGCCGGCGTCGAAGATCGAAGAAAACGACGAATGGATGAAATCGGAGCTAACCACTTCGTCGAGGGTGTAATCGAGAATGCCCTTCAAATAGGTTTGACTGGCCTTCTTCATCGCCGCCGAGATTTCCGCATAGCTGGTGTCTTTGCCGGTGCGCACCGTGAGGTCCACGCAGGAGGAGGTCGGCGTCGGCACCCGAAAAGCCATCCCGGTCAATTTGCCTTTGACTTCCGGGCAAACCAAACCGACCGCGCGCGCCGCCCCGGTGGCCGAAGGAATAATATTGATCGCGGCGCTGCGTCCGCCTTTCCAATCTTTTCTGCTGGGGCCATCGACTGTTTTTTGAGTGGCGGTGTAGGCGTGAATCGTGGTCATCAACCCTTCCTCGATGCCAAAACCTTCCTTGAGCAACACATGGACAAGCGGCGCAAGACAATTGGTTGTGCAAGAGGCGTTGGAAATAATATTGTGCTTGGCCGGGTCGTACTTTTCATTGTTGACGCCCATGACGACCGTGATGTCTTCGTTCTTGGCCGGGGCCGAAATGATGACCTTCTTGGCGCCCGCCGCCAAATGGCCTTTGGCCTTTTCGCCATCGGTGAAAAGTCCGGTCGATTCAATCACCAGCTCGACGCCCAACTCCTTCCACGGCAACCCGGAAGGCTCTTTGGCGCTCACGACATGAATATCGCGTCCATTGACCACCAAAATATCATCGTCCGCCTTAACGGGAGCTGATTTGCGCGAGGAAACCTCGCCCTTAAAACGGCCCTGGGTCGAATCGTATTTAAGAAGATAAGCCAGGTTATCGGCGGGAACAATATCGCCCACGGCGACGACTTCCACGTCTTTGCCAATGAGTCCCTGTTCCGCGATGGCGCGAAAAACAAGCCGTCCGATGCGTCCGAATCCGTTTATTGCAACTTTAACTGCCATATTTTAATTCTTTCTTTCAGGGTAGGGACACCGTGATGCGGCATCCAGGCCAGCATCGCGCCGGCCCCACCAAAATTGAGATGCGCCCAATCACGACAATTGTTCATCGCCCCCTTTTCTTCGTCAAGCGATTTGAGAGTTGGGTAATGACACATATGGGAGCGCCCGCCTGTTGTCCGGGTGAAAAGTCTTTTAACAAGGCGAAAGCGCGCTGCAGACTCGGCGAAAACCGACACGCGGTTTCAACGTTCCACCCCTCGTTGATGAAAGAAGCTAATCGTTCCGTGTATCCTGGGCCAGTTGGCCAGATTGAGCCTTCATCAGGCACGATATCTTCTCTCGTCCGCCTATATCTGCATCTTCTCGCTAATTGAGTAATGGTGCGCTTTGGGTCAACAATTTGCTCTGGATGAGAAGGCACTAAATCAATCGAAATTCCCAAGAATCGCGCGAATCCTGCGCGATCCGCAAGAAGCCAGGACTCTATTTCCCGGACGGCCACACAAAACAAAAGATTAGGGTGTTTGCGCGACGGATAGTCGGCCAACTTGCATCCAAACCAATTCTCGATCAAATCTGGCGGACACTCACCATTGTCTAGATCGGTCACGAGCAGGTAGGGCTTGATACGGGCCGCTTGGTTAAAGGCCAAAATCTTCTGCCTTAGATAGGTGAACCCTCCCTTGCAATAGACCGCGTCAACGCTGTAGGGAAGCGCCGTTGTTTTTAACACGACGCGCAACACATGTTCTGTCAATGCGTCTTCCACCGCCAGATTAATAGGAATTGTCGCAGTCATTCGAAACCAAGCAACATTTGGTTGGCTTCTTTCGCGACTGTTCTGGGAATTACCGCTTCCGCGATGTTCATTCCGCCCGCCAACAATTCCCGAATTTCCTGGTCACTTGAGGCAGACACTATAGTTGTAGTGCCGTCTTTTCCTGGTACTAGCATCAACACCTCTCGCGGATCAATCTGATGGTTTGAGAGGAGCGCCTCACTGTGGGTACTCACGATGACCTGTCGTTTGCCGCTCTTGGTTCGCTGCAAACGGCGGATCAATGGCGCCAACTGCTTCACGATTCCGGTGTGAAGGGAAAGTTCAGGTTCTTCCAGCAACAGCAAAGAATCACTCTCCATTAGCGACCAAAGCAAGCCGATCAATCGTAATGTACCGTCTGAGAACTGGTTCTCGCGCTGTTTCCCCGCGCTAGGCCGCCAGTGCTTGAATCGTGCTTCCAAATGGGGTACTCCGAAGGTATCGTCTGGACGATAGTTCAATTCGCATAACTGCGGAACGACTAAGTTGAGCGCACGGTCAATCTTGCGAAGGCGTGCGTCGCGCGTGCGAGCAGTCGTGGCCGCCACCCGCTCCAGAAAGCTGTGTCCGTAAGGATCGCCGGCTAACTTCTTTCCCCGAAACTCCTCGGGGTATTTTACAACCTGCGGAATCAAATGGAGATAGTTGATTTCTTGAAAAAATAAGGCCATTTCGCGAAATTCGGCGTTCGCGCTGATTTGTTCCAGATAAGTTTGGGTAAGGCGTTTAGGATCCTTGTTGTCGATCGTATCGGGGCGGCGTTTAAAGGGCTCAGTTTCGCCGTTCCGCCAGACCGTCTCGTGGGTGAGGTAAGGCTCTCGCTCTCCTCGGACCTGCAACTTAATGCCGATGGAGTATCGCCAGGCAAAAGTCCTCGAGCCCGGCTCTCCAAGTTCCACAGTTATACCTATATCAGATTCCTTTCGAGCAGACAAACATCGCATTTGGGGCACTCCGCCCCGATTTGAAATAGCGCGCTGAAGGCCTCCGGGTTGGGCAAGGTCGTGCAGAAACTTGAAAACATCGAGCAAGTTGGATTTGCCTGAAGCGTTTGGTCCCACAAGAAACATTCGTTCGTCGAGTTCAACTTCCGCATGCTCGAAGTTGCGCCAGTTTTTCAATTCCACTTTGGAGATAATCATATGTTTACTCTCAGGCCTCGAGGAAACGTCACAATCTTCAAACTGTTCAGAATCTAAGACGCGTTCGTGACTAGCGTATTAGGCCGCAAGAATTCAATCAGCGAGCTGATGAATTAGCAATGCGGAAGCAAAATTATGCGAACGTCCTGTTTTTGCGTGTAGCCGAGTTGAGGTCGAGTCGAGTATGGAGAAAATTACCTTCGATGAGGCTCAACGGGGCAGTCGGTCGACGGTGTCCGCTGCTTCGTAAGCCATCACCGCCATCGCCGCCGCGCACGCGCTGAGTTCGTGGGGGTCGAGCTTGTCCATGGTGTCGGCGTCGGTGTGGTGGAACCAAAAATATTTGCTGGGGTCGTCGAGCAGCGACATGGTTGGCACACCGTCGGGCCGCAATTCACCAACATCCGCCTCTTCTTCGCCGGTGGTGAGTTTGGCCGCGCCGAGGGACTGCAAGGGCGCGATGAACTTGTGGAGCACCGGCAAAGCGCGCGGGTTGCCATTAAAACTAAACCCCAGCGGACGAAATGTGCCGATGTCGGATTCAATGGCCAGGATGTGTTGGGCCAATTCGCTTTTGTGGCGGCGTTCGTAAGCGCGAGCGCCCGCCAAGCCATTTTCTTCGTTGGTCCACAGCACGACGCGCACGGTGCGGCGCGGGCGCAATCCCAATTCGTGCATTAGCCGCACGGCTTCCCAAGCCGCCATGGCGCCGCCGCCGTCGTCCATCGCGCCCTGGCCGACGTCCCATGAATCAATATGGCCGCTGACAATAATAATTTCTTCGGGCTTTTCGCGTCCTGTGATTTCGGCCACGACATTGCGGGACGGAGCGTCCGGCAAAGTTTGCGCGCCCATCTTAAGGCGGACGACAATTTTTTGCCCGCGCTCCTGCATGCGCTGCATCATCTCCGCGTCTTCGACCGTGACGGCGGCGTGGGGAATTTTTGTGACGGCTCCCTTGTAAGACATGCCGCCTGTGTGCGGCGATTGAATGGAACGCGGCGTGATCGACCGAACCAAACTCGCCACAGCGCCAACTTCCGCCGCCGCAGCCGCGCCATGCACGCGAATTTGCACCGTCTCGGGATAGGTCGTGAACGGAACATTGAAGACGACAATTTTTCCCTTGGCTTCGCGGGCGCGCTCTTTCAAATCCGCCATGCTTTTGACCACCAGCACTTCGGCGGTAATGCCTTCGGGAGGCGTGGCAATGCTTCCCCCCAAGCCCAGCATCGGCAGCGCGCGAGGTCGTGGCTCCAGCATCTCGGCCGATTCCGCGCCGCGCACCCAATGCGGCACGGCCGCGTCTTCGCCATGAACGTTGTCGAGGCCGTCGCGGCGCATTTCGTCGAGAATCCAATCGATGGCCGCTTCAAGATTGGTTGTGCCGCTGAAACGCGGGCCGAACGTATCGCACATTCGCGCCAGTCGTTGATAAGCGAAATCCGTGTGGGTCGCGGCCTGAATTAATTGCTGCGCCGGGAGGGGGTCCTGAACGCTGGCGCAGGCTGTGAACAGCCCGATGGCAGTCGCCATGAAAATAATTCGCTTCATATCATCCGCTTGCGATTTGCCCTCGAGTGATACAGCATTCGACCCTTCGCTCAAATGAAAAAACGGCTCGTCCTCGGAATCATGTCCGGCACCAGCATCGACGGCGTTGATTACGCGCTCTGCGAAATCGGCCCGAAGAATATTCGCTTGCGCCGATTGTGGACGGCGCGTTTTCCCGCAAAACTGCAAGCGACGTTGCATGCCGCCGCCCGGGGTGACTTGAAAAGCCATCCTCTGGCCCAGGCGCACCACGACCTTGGACGCTTTTACGCGCTACACGCGCAAAAGGGCATGGCCCATTTCCGCCCACACTTTGTCGGACTGCACGGGCAAACCATCTACCACAATCCTTCGCCGGCCACTCCCGCCACATTGCAATTGGGCGAACCGGCTTACCTGGCGGAGGCGTTGCGCGTGCCCGTGGTGAGCAATTTTCGCGCGGCCGACATGGCGGCGGGCGGACAAGGCGCGCCGCTGGCCACGCGGTTTCACCAATTTGTCTTCGCGCAGCCGGGCCGGCATGTCTGCGTCAACAATTTGGGTGGGATCAGCAATGTCACGTCCTTGGATGGCCCCAAAACCCTCGCCTTCGATACCGGTCCCGCCAATGTTTTGATTGACCTTGCCATGCGATATTTGAGCAATGGCCGGCTCACCTTCGACAAAGGCGGACGCCACGCCGCGCGCGGCAAACCATCGGAAAAACTGCTCGAAGGCTGGTTGAAGCACGACTACTTCGCCGCCAAACCGCCCAAGAGCACCGGTCGCGAACTCTTCGGCGAGCCATTTTTTAAAATGGCCCTTCGCCAAATGCGGTCGCTTTCCCCATACGACAAAGTGGCGACCCTCACCGCCTTCACCGCGCGTTCGCTGGCCTTGAATTATCGCTTGCACCTGGGTTCAACGCCCGACCGGATCATCTTGACAGGAGGAGGCGCATCAAATCCTTCACTGGTGCGCGCCATCACGGCGCAATTCCCGCCCAGCGTGGAAGTGCTGACCAGCGAAGCATTGGGATGGCCGGTGGAATCCATCGAGCCGGCGGCCTTCGCGCTGCTGGCCTGGCTGCGGATGGAGGGCCAGCCGGGAAACCTGCCCCGCACCACCGGCGCAAGACGGCCGGCGCTCCTGGGGCAAGTGAGCGAATATTAAGTTATTGAAAAGCGGGCGGGAGTGCATCAGTGTAGGAGAAGTTGTCCGCAACTGGCCGGGGCGTAGCGTAGCTTGGTAGCGCGTCTGAATGGGGTTCAGAAGGTCGTGAGTTCAAATCTCACCGCCCCGACCATCTCCTTTGCAACTTATTATACCACAATCCAGTTGGCAGGCACTTTTTGAAATCGGATCGCTTCGAGACAAAATTTGGAATCTCTGCTTCAGCCTAAATGAGGTTTTCACCTGTCAACCCGAAATAAGCGGCTGCGGTCAGTAGCCGTGAGTCATTAGAATACATCTTGGTGAATCCCCTTTCGGCTGCGCACGCCAGGTGTATGGCATCGGCCGCCCGCAGGGCAACGACAGTGGGAAGTTTTGCAAAGGTCGACGCGACCCGGGCCACGACAGCCGGAGATAACGGGAGCCAGCGATAAGCCACTGCGTCGGAATCCTTTTCGAATTCGGCCAGCAGCGTTTCCAATCCCTTCTGCGAAAGCCCGCCTTCCCTGAATTTGCGGTGAAATGCTGCTACGCTTTCTGCGTGGCCATGGATGCAACAGGCAATGCTGTCGGTTTTGGCAAGGGCCCGCACCTTTTCCCAGCCGACATCCTTCGTGTAAAGCCGCACCAGATAACTGGTGTCGAAATAGACCACTAGACCCGGTCCTCTCGATCCTGGGAAATTAACTGAGTGGCGTCGGTTCCGCGACCAGTGTCGCCGCTTGCATCCAATTTGACGAAGGCCGCCGAAGGTTTGCGTTGTGCAAAATAGGGAACGCCGGGTTCATTTGTTTCCGGCACTATCTTCGCGATCAATCGTCCATTGTCGGTCACCAAAATGTGCCCATGGCGCGATGCATCGCGCACTAGCTCACCGGTTTTGGCATGGAGCTCTCGGATCGTTACCGTTTTCATGTGTCTCAGTGTGACACATTACTTCAACAATGTCAACACTGCGGCGAGGTTGCGCTTAGTTTGAATTGGTTCACAAGGTCGTGAGTTCAAATTTCACTATCCCGATCATCTTTCCACAACGAAAACCGAGCCGTGTTGAACGGGGAGTTGGCGTCGGACGGGGACTTTTGATACGTTGAGCAAATGAGATTAAAGGATTGGATTTGGCCATGGATGGTTGCCCTTGCGTGTTTCCTTTCGGGCGGAGCGGTCATGGCGGGAGACGCGTTTGTTCATCCGGGTTTGCTCCAGACCGAAGCGCAATTGGATTTCATGCGGGCGAAAGTCCAGGCGAAGGAGGAACCTTGGAAGATCGCTTATGACACGCTCTGCGCCCAGTCTTATTCCTCGATGGATTTTCAACCCAAAGCGATTGCGCATATTATTCGCGGGCCGTATGGACGTCCGGGCATCGGCGACCAGGATCTGATGGCGAGCGCAAAGGCTGCTTATAGCCAGGCGCTGCAATGGTTTATCACGCGCGATCCCGCGCACGCGCGCAAGGCGGGGCAAATCATCGACGCATGGTCCGGCACGTTGCAGGATTTTTCCGGCAACGACGCCAAACTGCTGGACGGATGGACCGGGCATGTGTTTTGCAACGCGGCGGAGATTTTGCGGCACTCGGGGGCGGCCTGGGACGACGGCCATTTCCGAAAGATGTTATTGACTGTCTATTATCCGCTGATCGAAGACTTTTTTCCGCAGGCCAACGGTAATTGGGATGCAGCCATCATGGACACGATGTTGTCCATGGGTGTCTATCTGGATGACCGGGCGATGTTTCAGCGGGCGGTTGATCATTTTTTGCGCGGCCAGGGCAACGGAGGCATCGGCAAGTATGTTTATCCAAGCGGCCAATGCGAGGAAAGTTCGCGCGACCAGGGACATACGCAACTCGGGTTGGGCGAAATGGCGCTGGCCTGCCAGGCAGCCTGGAGCCAAGGAGTGGATTTGTACGGGGCGCTGGATAACCGGCTGGCGCTGGGAATGGAATACACGGCGCGTTACCTGGCGGGCGAGGAAGTGCCGGCCACTTGCGAATTGTCCACGGTGGGACGCGGGAAATTCAGCGATATCTACGAGACTGTCTGGCAGCATTATCGTTTTGACTGCGGCATGGATATGCCGTGGGTAGGCCGGGCGGTTGAAAAGACGCGTCACGGCCATAGTTGGAGCAGGCTGACGTTTTACCGGGGACCATCGACTAATACCGTTCAGGCGCCGGCGCCGAAAGCAAGCGAGATTGCGGACAATGCTGGAGCGCAACGCAAGCCGACGGCAGCCACCCCAACCGGAGCGATCAAGCTTGCCCCCCGGGAATCCATTCAAGCGGCTTTGGATGCGGCAACTCCGGGCGGTTGGGTGGTGCTTGACAAGGGTGATTTCATTTTAACAGAGCCATTGCGTGTGCCGTCGGGAGTCACCTTGGCGGGCCAGGGAAAAGAGACTGTTATTTTCTTTGAACCGGTGAAAACCCATCATTCGCAGAGTGCCGCCATCGTCAATGAAAGCGGCGCCGCAAACCACATTGTGCTGCGGGATTTTGTTTTGGACGGGGGATCACCGGTTCCGCGGCCAACTTCCGAACATCCCGATCCAAACGCCTCCCGTCGCGCGCGGTCCAGACCAAGCGCGCCGAGCCGCGATGGAATCGTTTTTGACGCGGCTGGCAGCCAGGAGATGCGCGAGTTGTGGCTGGAACATTTGACGGTGCGGCATTGGACGCGCGACGGTTTGGCCATATCCAACGCCGCTTCGGTGCACGTCAAGGCGTGCGATTTTATTGACAATGGCGCCTCGGTTGCGCGCGGTCCCGGCTTGCATCACGACGTGGAATTTGATCATGTCGCTTCGGGTTTTGTCCTTTATTCCCGATTGGACGATTCGCTCTCCGGCGACGGGTTGCGTGTCAAGTCGAGTTCAGACGTTCACGTTTATGGCTGCGAACTGGCTCGCAACGGTGGCTTTGGCCTGCAAGCAACGGGCACTTCGACCATGGTGGTGAGCAGCAACCTGGCGGAAGCCAACGACCACGACGGTATTTTTGTAAGCGCGGCAGCCGGGAATGGTTTGGGCATCGACAAAAACCTTTGCCGCAATAATGGAGGGGCGGGACTACGCGTTGAGTGCGCCGGCTCCGGTTCCGTGCGCGACAATGCCTTTTCAGCGAACGGGTCCGGCCAACCATTGCAAAGCGCCGGGTCGCCGCGCCTTGATCGTTAATTGTCATTCACCGTCGCCTCCGGCCAGCCGTCCGCATTCCACTGCAAGGGCATGATTGCCAGAGTGGCTTTTCCGTTCATTCGAAGGTCGCCCTCGAAATCCGACGTGAACCAAGTCTTGCCTTCCGCCGTCAACGTTCCCGCATGGCCCGGCCCGATTAATGGTCCGTTGGTAGTCGTCAGAAACACGCTGCCGCCGCCGTGCAACATGTTCATCCCAGCCTTGTCCAGATACGGTCCGGTGACCGTCGTACTGCGCCCGATGCGGATGTTGTAAGTGCTTTTGGGGCCCTGGCAGCAAGAACCCCAATTCACAAAAAGGTAATAGTAGGCATCATGCTTGCACAGATAGGACGCCTCGATGGATTCATTGTAGGCTAATGGATAAATCTCGGAATCCGGCGCGATGCGTTTGCCGGTCTTGGGATCGAGCTGAATCAACTTGATGCCGCTCCAATAGGAACCAAACGTCAACCACAAGCTGCCGTCCGTGTCTTGAAATACGGTTGGATCGATCGCGTTGTAGTTGTCACCGTCCTTTGTCCGCACCACGACACCTGCATCAGTCCAATGATAGGCTGGGTCGCCGGGGTCCAAGGTGGCATTCGCAGCGAGGCCAATGGCGGAGGTCATGCTTCCTATCGAGGAAACAGCATAATAAAGCAGATACCGGCCGCCAATTTTCATGATGTCGGGAGCCCAGTAGGACATGTGGCGGTTTTCCGGAACCGTGCCGGCGATCCATTCCGGCGCTGTTTTGAATACCGCCGGCCCGCGTTCCCATTTCACCAGATCCCTGGAATGATAAGACGGCACGCCTCGCCCCGTGTAAAAGACCCAATATTCGTCATTGCACTTGACTATGTCGGAGGGATCGCGCGTAACAATGCCCCGGCTCGCCGATTTTTCCAACGGCAGCACGATCATGGATTTTTCCAACCCCTGTTTGGACGCATCGGTTTGAGCGTTTGCCGAAAGCGCCAACGTTGCGATGAACAATGCCGCAAGCAGCATGTGCCGATTTAGACGGACATTTGGGCTAAATTTCATTCACGTCAGTTTGAACAAATCCGAAATTGAATTCAAGTCATCTGCGCCTGGCGCGCGCCCGAATTGGCGTTCATTTATTGGAATACTCGTCATGACGTTCCCACCACTCAAACGGCGGGGTTTGCGGCCATCCGGCGGGCGAGTCCTCCCAGGTTTCCTGCCGGCCCCACGGTGTCAAGTCGAGCAATGACCAGACGTTGCCCAGCGCCTCGACGCCCCGGCCGTCGGTGAAATAAGAACGGTAAATGTGTTTGCCGTCGCGGAAAAATACACTGAGGCCGAATGTTTTCCCCTTCATCCGTGGTGCGTCCGAAGTCTTTGTTGAAATCGGTTCCAAAGGATGAGACCCACGGCACCGTCCAGCCCATGCGCTTCTTATATTTCTGGATATTCGCCAAGGGCGCAACCGAGACCACAACAAACGACGTGTCACGGGCATGGAGGTGGGCCAGGTGGCCGATCTGATCGATCACCATTGAGCAACCGGGACATCCTGCCGACGGCCAGCCTGAACCGACGGGGCGAACATGAAATGGTAAAGGATAAGCTGACGGCGCCCCCCGAACAGGTCGAGCTTGCGTATGAGCCCGAAGCGCACCAAAAAGCTCATGCCGGGGCAATTGGGATGGAATCCACGACGTCCTACAACGCGTCATCGGCCATCAAGAAGCCAGAGTCAACGAGACCGAAGGAACCAAACAAAGCATCGAGCAACTCCACCGCCGTTTCGACGACCTCGACCACCGCATGAGCAGCGGCTCAGGCGGCTACCCGCCCCATTAGTTTTGTCAGCCGCCCCGCCGCCCCTTACCGTAACCCCATGAAGACGATCACCCGTCCAATCTTGGCCGCCAGCGTTGTGGTTCTGCCAGTGATCGTATTAGCGCAGGTCGGCCTCACTTGGTTAAGCGCCTTCTGCGTCCTTGCCGCCCCGGTCATCGCGATCCATCTGCTCAATTCCCCCGCCTCGCCCCGCCGTTCCTAAGCCATTTCCATCCCATTTCAACCTCATTGCGCGGCTCGATCAATCGCCAAAAGTTTCCGAAAGGTCTGTCTGTTTTTCCGAAACCTCGCGGCGCTTACCCGGGAGAAAATTGTCGACCGGTCTGTGCTTGAGATGGCGTATCCTGCCGGTTAGTGTATGAGTCTGTAAAATTTGCTGGTAACCGAGACAGTTTGCGTCGCGGCATATCGATCGTCGGCAATGATCGAAGAACTGGCGCAATCAATCCACCCGCCTGGCGAATTCAAACCGCTCGTCGATTGCAACCTGTAACCGGGAAAATTCGTTGGCCACGATAGCACCAATTGATTGCCTTGCACGTTGAATTCAAGCTGCGGTGTAGGCATGCGCAAACGATAAATGGCGCCGTACTCGTTCGTGCCACCCATTATGATATAGCCGTAAAGGTTGCCGTCAGATCCTGAGATGACTGAGGGACTCGAACCGGTAGCATAGGAGAAATTAAGGATTGAATGGAGTCCCGGCAGTCTAAATACGCCGCCAAATGTGTGATCATAATAAGAATTTCCCGACGTTATGCCAAAAATGTTTCCATCCGCTGTTTGAGCAGTAACCCTGGCCCAGCCGTCGTCAACCGTAAGTGGAACCAGCGATGCGACCGTTCCGTTTGTGCTCGCTTTGAAAACTGTTCCGTATCCGAATTCACCGCCGGTTTGGGTTACACCATACAAAGAACCGTCGGCTGCTTGCATGCATATCATGGGCGCGTATCCAATGTTGGTCGGATCAAAGTCGGACAGGACGGTGAAGTTCTCGGGCTGCCTCAATCGGAATAAAACACCCGATCCAAAAGCTCCGCCATGCTCCGTCGTTCCGTAAATGATATCGCCAGAGCCGACGATTATGCCGCTGGGAGATTGAAAGTTCGATAAAGTCAGAAGGGTCGTGAATTCACCTTGTTCAGTAAATTTGAAAATGGTTCCATAGCTGTAATACACGCCATTGGTATATGGCCCGCCTGAGGTAGTGACCCCGTAGAAGGCTCCGTGCTCACCTTTCACAAGTGGAAGCGGCTCAGAGCCGTTCGTGAAATTAAACGAAAATATATTGGTTGCGCCTCCGCCATCGAAACTCACGCGAAAAATCGAACCATATCCCGATTCGCCATAGGTCGTGGTGCCGTAGAACGCACCATCGTCCCCCTTCACGAGTGGGCCGGTGATGTCGTCGCCGAGAAGAGGCTCGACCAGCGCAACTACGGTCAATTGCCCTTGGGGCGTAAGCCTAAAAATCGTGCCCACATGATCGACTCCCCCACCTTCGGTCGAACCGTAGAAATTGCCATCAGATGCCTGCATTAAACTTGTCGGGCTTGCGCCATCCAAGCCGTCCGTAAACTTATAGACTAGTTCGTATTGTTGAGCTGATGCCGTCAGCGTTGGAAGCAAGATTGCCGCAGCACTCTTCCAAGCTAAAAGTTTCCTTTTCAAATTCATGTTAAAGATATCCTTTGCCGCTAAGGCCGCTTCGGTTCGGAATATTGATCAATCCTCCGGGCATCGTAAATAGGACTAGTGCCGGTAAGCTCCTAGGGTTTGAGAGTAGCCCGGGCACGGATCCGACTGAAATCAGAGGCAATTCTGCAGTGGTTTTATGGGCCACGATCGGACAACTCCCCCGATGTTTGTTAACCGCCCCGACTATGTTGGTAACATTTTGATTATTTGGGACTTGTTAAATCAAAAGCCAGTCTTTATCCTCTATTCCTTATAACGAAGCCCCTGAAACTTGCATACACCTGAACCGCCTCAATCCGGTCGGGAGCTAAAATGCGCCCCAATCCGCCGCAAAAAAAAGTTGCGGAAAGCGATTGACAAACTACTACAAGCGTAGCATTGTCCTACTACACTCGTAGTATATGAAGCCTGTTCGCATTTCAGAATCCGAATGGCAGGTGATGAGCCTGGCATGGGAGCGGACGCCGGTCACGGCGGCAGAAATCGTCGGAACCCTCTCTCAGAGCAATGCCTGGCATCCCCGCACCATCCGCACGCTGGTGGACCGCCTGGTCCGGAAAGGCGCGTTGCGGGCGGTGCGCGACGGCAAGCGCTTCCTTTACACCTCGAAGGTGAGCCAGGAAACGTGCGTGCGGCAGGAGAGCCGGTCGTTCCTTGAACGAGTTTTTGGCGGGGAACAGGCGCTCATGCTATTGCATCTGGTCAAGGAATCCGATTTGTCCAAGGAAGAAATTAGAGAACTGAGACGATTGCTCTCAGAAAAGGAAAAATGAACCCCACTCTTGCCGCATTTTTCGGCTGGCTGCTGCGCGCGTCGTGGCAGACCTCCGTCCTGGTCCTGGTTTTGACAGTGCAGTGGATCTTTCGCCGGCATTTGGGCGCGCAATGGCGCTATGCGCTCTGGCTTTTGGTGCTGCGGCGATTGGTTTTGCCGTCGATGCCGAGCAGTCCGATGAGCTTGTGCAACTATGCCCGGCTGGATACTCCGAGGATGCGTTCGATGCCGACAGCGCCTGCACGGAAAGCCTTACCCGCTTCTGCTTCACCGTTCGCGCTCCATAAAACGCCTTCCACCACATACGAAGAGGCGGTTGTCTTGAGGCAGCCCGCCGCATCGGCGACCGTCCGGACCGAGATGACGATTGGCAAAACTGCGCCTGCGATGGCGATACAAGCCCGCGCGGCTTCCACGCCGGGCTGGCGGGATGAACTGCCGAATTTCTGCGCATTGGCCTGGCTGGGAGGCGCGATCCTGGCCGCCTGCCGGGTGTTGGTGCAGAATGTCTTGTTCCTCGGGCTATGTGGCCGACGTGCAAAACCAAAGGGTTCAAAAATTCAGCAGCGACGGCAAGTTCCTCCTTTCGTGGGGGGAGGAAGGCGCGGGCCAGGGAATGTTCAACCGGCCTTATAACATTGCCGTGGATAAAACCGGCAATGTCTATGTAGTCGATAGCGAAAACAACAGCATTCAAAAATTCACCGGTGAGGGCGCTTTCCTCAAGGAGTTTGGCCCGGTGGGCGGAGACGGACGGCAACTTAAGAGTCCCCAGGGCGTGGCTGTGGACGGGAATGGGAATGTTTATGTTGGGGATGGCAGCAACGGGCGCATCGTCAAATATAGCGCGGACGGCGCCTATCTGATGGATTGGGAGAGTCCGCTCGACCCGGACAACACGGGCGCGAACGGCGCTATGATGAACGGGCATCCCTTTGTCCGCGGCGGCTACATTCATGACGTGGCGGCGGACGCGCAGGGACACGTTTACGCGGTCAGTGCCGGCACGGAGTGCGTGCAGATGTTCTCCAGCCAGGGAACTCTCCTGTCCCAATGGGGCAGCAAGGGCGCTGGGCCGGGACAATTTGACTTTGTGGCGCGGGTGGCTGTCGATGCCGCTGGAAAAAGGGTGTACGTGACCGACGCGCACAACAACCGGGCTCAAGTCTTTGCCTTTCCACCAAGGACTGATGCGAGATGAGGTAATGCAGGTTCAGTTTTAATTTGAGTCAATTTGGCGGAAACCACATAGCTTGGGAAACGAGAAAGGCCTTGAAAGAACCATCAACAAGTTGGAGAGTCCTACCATGATCGTAGTCACAGATAGTAAGAAGCGGGTGACCCTGCGACTGGCGAAACCAGGAGACAGGTTTGATGTGAAAGTAGCAGGCGACGGGACTTTCATTTTGACCAAGCTGGACGCTTCGAGAGTAAACGGGCTCGTGAAGGTTCGGATTGAAAAGCGTGGCAAGTATCATGTCGGGGTCCTGGATCATCCGGTAAACGAGAAAGCGCTCCAAGATGCTCTCGCTGAGTTTCCGTGACTGGCGATTGCCCCAAAGTGCTGGCAACGCCAAAACTTTGCTTCGACAGGGGCGGGATTTTTTTTACACTGACGGCTCTTGAGCCAGGATTCACAACTCACGCCCATGATGGCGCAGTATCGCCGGATTAAAGGCGAGTTGCCCAAGGACGCCCTGCTTTTTTTTCGCCTGGGCGATTTTTATGAAATGTTTTTCGAGGATGCCGTGAGCGGCGCGCAGTTGCTCAATCTCGCGCTGACCAAACGCGGCGACATTCCCATGTGCGGCATTCCGTATCACGCGGCCAATGGCTACATTGCCCGTTTGTTGAAGGCCGGACGCAAGGTGGCCATTTGCGAGCAGTTGGAGGAGGCGCGGCCTGGCCAGTTGGTCAAACGCGAGGTGACCCAAATTCTCAGCCCCGGCACCCATTTCGATGAGCGCCTCCTGGTGCCGGAACGAAATAATTTTTTGGCGGCGCTTTGTCCTTGCGGGAAAACTTTTGGTCTCGCGCTGGTCGATCTGACCACGGGCGATTTTAAAACCACTCAACTGGAAGGCGAAGCCGCATTGCGCACGGAATTGGAACGGTTGCGTCCGGCGGAAATAATTTATCCCGCCGCGTCCGAGGCTCTGGCGCGGAACGCCCTGCATTCGGCCTGCATTTTGAATGCCTACGAGGATTGGGTCTTTGCGCCGGAAACGGCGATGTTCACCGTGCGGGACCATTTTAAAGTTGCCTCGCTGGATGGCTTTGGCTTGAAGGACTGTCCGGCGGCGGTGGGCGCGGTCGGCGCGGTCTTGCATTACTTGACTCAACATCTGCGCCGCGACGCCAGCGCGTTGACGCGCCTGTCGTTTTATCAATGCTCGGAGTTTATGGCGCTGGATGCGGTGTCATTGCGCAATCTGGAAATCCTCGAGCCGCAGCAGCCGGATGCGCCGCGCGGAAGTTCGCTCTATGGCGCGCTCCGCCGCACAGTCACGCCGATGGGAGCGCGGCGCTTGCGCGATTGGTTAAGCCAGCCTTTGGCCGCCGTGGCCCCGATTTTGCAACGGCGCGACGCGGTGCAACTGTGGCTGGAGAACAGCGCGTTGTTGGATGATTTTCGCCGCGAGTTGGCCGAGGTGCGCGATTTGGAACGAACCGTCGGCCGCTTGAGCGTCGGGTCGGGCAATGGCCGCGATCTTCTGGCGCTGCGTCTCGCTCTGGAAAAAATTCCCGCGCTCAAAGAGATCCTGGGCCAACTGCGCGCCGCCGAGCCAGCCTCCGGCACTTTGCGCGAATTAGCCGTCGCGCCGACCGCGCCGCGAGGACCGGGCTTGATGGATCAATTGGGCGTCCAACTGGCCGAGTCGCCCGATCTGGTCGAGTTGATCAGTCGCGCGTTGGTGGACGAACCGCCGCTCGCGCTCAAGGAAGGCGGGCTGATCCGCGACGGCTTCGATGCGAACCTGGATGAATTGCGCACGGCGACCCGCAACGGCAAGGAATGGATTGCCAAGTTGCAACAGGACGAAATGACGCGCACCGGCATCGCTTCGCTCAAAGTGCGGTTTAATTCGGTTTTCGGCTATTACATCGAGGTGACGAAATCCAATTTGGACAAGGTCCCGCCGCACTACCTTCGCAAGCAAACGATTGCCAATGGCGAGCGTTACATCACGCCCGAGTTGAAGGAAATGGAAGGGAAAATTTTGGGCGCGGAAGAACGCAGCCAGAAACTGGAATACGAATTGTTCCAGCGCTTGCGCGAAGAGGTGCTGCAGCAATTGCCTCGCTTGCAGCAGACAGCCGCCGCGCTCGCGCAGTTGGACGTGCTGGCGGCTTTTGCCGAGACGGCCCGCCTTTACAATTATTGCCGTCCGGAAATCGGCGACGAAGGCGTTCTGGAAATCCGCGATGGCCGCCATCCTGTGCTCGAGCAAAATCTGGGCGAGGAACGTTTCGTCCCCAATGACGCGCAGCTCAATCGCACCGGCCATCAAATCATGCTCATCACCGGGCCGAACATGGCGGGCAAAAGCACCTTCATCCGGCAAGTGGCTCTGATCACTTTGCTGGCCCACACCGGCTCCTTTGTGCCGGCGGCGGCGGCGCGGATCGACTTGGTGGACCGCATTTTCACCCGCATCGGCGCCAGCGACGACTTGGCCCGCGGACAATCGACCTTCATGGTCGAGATGAGCGAGACGGCCAATATCCTGAACAACGCCACCCCGCGCAGCCTCATTATACTTGACGAAGTTGGCCGCGGCACCAGCACTTTTGATGGTCTGAGCCTGGCCTGGTCCATCGTCGAGCATCTGCACAACGCCGCCGGGGCCAAGACGCTCTTTGCGACGCATTATCACGAGTTGACCGAATTGGCGGCGCGTTTGCCCCGGGTGAAAAACTACAATGTGGCCGTGCGGGAATGGAACGAGCAGATTGTCTTCCTGCGCAAAATCGTCGAGGGCGCAACGGATAAAAGTTACGGCATCCAGGTGGCGCGCTTGGCCGGGGTGCCGCGTTCTGTGCTCAACCGGGCCCTGGAAATTCTGTCCAATCTCGAGCAATCCGAACTGACCCCGGACGGCAAAGTCCGCTCCCATCGCCGGCCCGAACTGGAAAAATTAAAAAAGCTCGCGCCGCCGCCCCAGATGGATTTGTTCGGCTGAGCGCGTTTGACCTCGCGCGCCGGTTCGCGCTATAACTCCAGCCATGAAACAACTGCCGCTCGCCTGCCTCCTCGCCCTTCTCTCTCTTTCTGTCAAAACGAATGCGGCGGCCTTGGACGATATCATGCCGGTGCGCGGCTTTTGCATCGCCGCCCCGCGACCAGGCGGAGTGGACAATTTCATCGCCTTCATTAACCATGAACTGGCGCCGCGCCATATCAATACCCTCATCCTGCGAGTCGATTATAATTATCAATTCGAGTCCCATCCGGAATTGCGAGACGGCGATGCTTTGTCGCGGGATGATGTAAAAAAAATGGTGGCCGCCTGTCGCAAGGATGGAATCAAAATCATCCCGCAAATCAATTTGCTCGGACACCAGTCCTTCCGCACCAGTTTGGGGAAGTTGCTGCGCCAATACCCGGAATTCGACGAGACGCCATGGGTAAAACTGCCCAAGGAATACAAATGGCCCAACCCCGAAAAACTTTATTGCAAGAGCTATTGCCCCCTGCATCCGAAAGTTCACCAGGTCCTTTTTCCGGTGATCGACGAACTCTGCGACGTCTTCGAGGCGGACGCTTTTCACGCCGGGATGGATGAGGTTTTTTACCTGGGCGAAGATGGGTGCCCTCGCTGCGGAGGCCGTGACCGGGCGGAATTGTTCGCCGACGAAGTCCGCCGCATCCATGACCATCTCCGCGAAAAAAACCGGCGTCTCTGGATTTGGGGCGACCGCTTGATCGATGGCAAAACAAGTGGCCTCGGCGAATGGGAAGCCAGCTACCGAAGCACCGCGCGCGCCATCGACCTCATTCCCAAAGACGTGATGATTTGCGATTGGCATTACGAACGGCCCGACCCGACGCCGGTTTACTTTGCCATGAAGGGTTTCGACGTGGTGACCTGCCCTTGGAAATCCTCGGCCAGCGCCATTCAGCAAACCGACGACATGGTGCATTGGCGGGCGACGACTTCAGCGCAAATGCGCCCGCGCTTTCAAGGGATCGTGCAAACCGTCTGGTCGGGCGCCGAAACCTTTTTACGCCAGGACTACGCCGGCAAAGGCAACCCAACCAATGCGTGGACGTGCTTCCAATCGATCTTTGACGAAGCCAGCAAGCTGGCCGAGCCTGTGGTAGAGAAGAAAGATTAACCGAAAACCTTCGCCCATTAAGACGCTCTCTGCTACAGTGAACCAGTTGAACTATGTAAATCTGTGTGGAAACGACCAGTTTCCAACTTATGAAAAATGACATACCACCGAATCCAGCCGAAACGGGTGTGGCCGACGAAGTGCTTCGCGAAGTTTGGCGCATTAAAGATGAACTCTCAGCCGCTTACGGCCACAGCCTCGACCGCTTGTTTGCCGAGGCCCGCGAGCGCCAGCGCCAGTCGGGCCGCCCGTCCGTCAATTTTGAAAAGCAAAACAAGCGGAATGCCGTCTAATTCCCGGCCTCGCAAGCTCATTACGTTGTGGTGTCTGCGGTTGCATTGAAAATCCGGCGCTAATTGCCGTAACCTTGCCTTCGATTGCACCGTCCATCTGGATAGTCATTTTGATTGCCCAAATGCCCGGAAGAACCTATAGTGTGCGGAAAGAATCAACCTTGAGCGTGAATCCTTAACTTCTTTGTCTATGTTTGATCTATGCGATAATTGCGTGCGGACTCCTTATGTCAGCCGCCGTCAGTTTTTGTCTCGCGTCGGGATGGGGGTGGGCGCCTTGGGCTTGGCCGCTTTGCTGCGGCAGGATTCGCTCCTCGGCGCGGAGTTCGACCCCAACCTTTCGCCTCTGGCTCCCAAAAAGCCGCCTTTCCCGGCCAAAGCGCAGCGGGTCGTCCATATTTTCGCCGCCGGCGCCCCTTCCCAAGTCGATACATGGGACCCGAAACCCGCCTTGGCCAAGTACGATGGCCAGCCGGTGGGAGGTCGGGGCGTGGCCATGCAGTCCCCCTTTAAGTTCCAACGTTACGGACGCTCCGGGATCGAGGTCAGCGAAGTGTTTCCGAAAATCGCCGAGCATGTGGATGATTTGGCCATCATCCGGTCGATGTACACCGATATTCCCGCCCACGAAATTGCCACGGTGATGATGAATACCGGGTCCCGCCAGCTCGCCAAGCCGTGCCTGGGTTCCTGGAGCATTTATGGATTGGGCACTGAGAACCAGAATATGCCGGGCTTTATTTCCCTGCACAATGGCGGAGGTCTGCCGGCGGGCGGCACGCAGAATTGGGGCGCGGCCTTTTTGCCCGGTGTTTATCAAGGCACCAGCATCAATACCTCGGCGGGGCCGGTGGACAAAATGATCGAAAATATCAGCAGCCCCTACGTCTCGGAGTCCGAGCAGCGGCGGCAATTGGATTTGATCCATCAACTGAACGAACTTCACGCCCAAAACTTGCAGAAGGACGCCCAACTCGAGGCCCGCATCGAAGCCTACGAAATCGCTTTCAAAATGCAGGCCGCCGCTTCCGATGCTTTCGACGTGCAGAAGGAGCCGGAAAATATCCGCGATCTTTACGGCAAAACTCCGCAGGGCCGCCAAATGTTGATCGCGCGCCGCTTGCTGGAACGGGGAGTCCGGTTCGTTCAGGTGTGGGCCGGCGGTTGGGATCACCACCAGGACATTGGAGACCGCCTGCCCAAAACGGCGGGCGAAATCGACCAGCCTCTCGGCGCTTTCATGACCGATTTGAAACAGCGCGGTTTGCTCGACACGACTCTCGTTATATGGGGCGGGGAATTCGGACGAACCCCCACCAAAGATCGCAACGGCAATGCCAATCCCGGCCGCGACCATAATGCCAAAGGGTTTAGTTTATGGATGGCGGGCGGCGGGATCAAAGGCGGCACCATTTATGGCGCGACCGATGAATTCGGCGGCGCGGCGGTCGAAAACCCTGTCCACATTCACGATCTGCACGCCACGATTTTGCGCCTGCTTGGCTTCGACCATACGCGCTTGACCTATCGTTATAACGGACGCGATTTCCGCTTGACGGATGTCTCGGGCTCGGTCGTCAAGGGAATCATGGCTTGATTGAGAACCCATGAAGCCCGCCACACATTATTCCGGGGTAGGGACGCCGCGCTGGGGTGTCCAGCTCATTGGCCCTCGCCGAGCCCGTCAAAAACCAAATTTATCGAAGGTGCTTGGCTTGGCCATCGGCTCGGCCGGTTTGCTCGCTGGCGCGGCCCGCGCTGACTTGACCCCTTCGAGCGGCACGGAATTTTTTGAAAGCAAAATTCGGCCCATTCTGGTGGAAAATTGCTACAAGTGCCACAGTTCCCAGGCCGAGAAGTTGAAGGGCGGGTTGTCCCTCGAATTTCACGAGAGCCTTCTCAAAGGCGGCGAAAACGGCCCCGCCATAGTCCCCGGCGATCCTGAAAAAAGCCTGCTCATCAAAGCGGTGCGTTACGGCGATCCCGATCTGCAAATGCCGCCCAAAGGCAAGAAACTTTCCGACGGGCAAGTTGCCGATCTGGTCGCCTGGGTCAAAATGGGCGCGCCCGATCCCCGGAGCGCCGGCAAGGGCCCTGGCGGAGCGACCTGGGCCAAAGACCGCCGCGATCATTGGGCTTTCAAGCCCATCAAAAAAGTGGTCCTTCCGCAAGTGAGCGACACCGCGTGGGTGGCCAATCCCATTGACTCATTTATCCTGGCTCGCCTCGAAAAGGAGGGCATGAAGCCGTCGCCCCCTGCGGCCAAGCGGACGCTCATTCGCCGGGCGACCTTTGATTTGACGGGTTTGCCTCCCACGACCGAGGAGGTGCAAGCCTTCGTCGATGACACTTCGCCCGAAGCTTACGCCAAAGTAGTGGACCGGCTTTTGGCTTCGCCTCAATATGGCGAACACTGGGGCCGTTTCTGGCTCGACACCGCCCGCTACGCCGACACCAAAGGGGACATCAAACAGAACCAGGACGTCCCGCTTTTTCCCTACGCCTGGACGTATCGCGATTATGTTGTCCGTTCCTTCAACGAAGACAAACCATTCAACCGTTTTGTGCTCGAACAAATTGCCGGGGACAAATTGCCGGCCGGCAAAAACAATGAGACACTGGCGGCCCTGGGTTTCCTCGCGCTTGGCCCCCGTTTCAACGACAATAAAAACGACATCTACAACGATCGTATTGACGTCGTCTGCAAAGGGTTGCTCGGCCTGACTGTGACCTGCGCCCGCTGCCACGACCACAAGTTTGATCCCATTCCGCAAAAGGACTACTATTCGTTGCGCGGGATTTTCGACAGCTCGGTGGAACCGGCGCAGGAACCGCCCTTGGAAGCGATCAAGATGACGCCCGAGTACCGCGCCTTCTCCCAAAAATACAACACCATGAATCAAGAACTGGTGTCCGACGAAAGGCTGGCCAAGGGCCGGAGAAAGGGCGGCAAGGACAAGGAACTGCGCAAAGACATCGACCAATTGCGCCGCCAGATTGCCCGGCTGGAATTGAGCGATCCGGGTTCGCCGCCGTGCGCCACCGTTCTGCTGGACAGCAGCAAGCCCCATGATTCCGCCGTCTTCCTGCGCGGCGAAGCGGAGAACAAGGGCGACAGGGCGCCGCGCCGCTTTTTGGAGATTTTGGCGGGGCCGAACCGCCCCCTCTTTCGCAGCGGCAGCGGACGGCTGGAATTGGCCAACGCCATTATCAATCCAGCCAATCCTTTGACCTCCCGCGTGCTGGTGAATCGCGTGTGGCAGCATCATTTTGGAGAGGGCTTTGTCACGACGCCCGATGACTTTGGCAATCAGTCCGAGCCGCCGAGTCATCCCGAGTTGTTGGATTATCTGGCGCTGCATTTCATGCAGGACGGCTGGTCGATCAAAAAGCTGCACCGCCTCATCATGCTTTCGAGCACTTACCAGCAAAGCAGCGAGACCAATCCGCGCTACGCCCAGATCGACCCGCAAAACCGCCTGCTCTGGCGGGCCAATATCCATCGGCTGGAATTCGAGGCGGTGCGCGATTCTATCCTCGCCCTCGGCGGACAACTGGACTTGACCGTAGGCGGCCGGCCCGTGCAATTGGAGGTGGGCGAGGGCGGCTACTCCCATCGCCGCACCATTTACGGTTTTGTGGACCGGCGCAATCTGCCGGAAGTCTATAGTCAATTCGATTTTGCCAATCCCGACATTACGACAGGCAAACGTTACGAGACCACCGTCCCGCAACAGGCGCTCTTCATGATGAATAACCCGCTCGTCGTGGAACTGGCGCGCAAGCTGGTCAACGAAAGCGCTTTTCAAACCCTGGTCGGCGAGGAAGCCAAAATGAAATTCCTTTACGAGCACATTTTCCAACGCGATCCGACTGCGGTGGAAATGAAGCTTGGCCTGGATTTCATCGACGAATCGCCCGCGCCCGAAATGATCAGCGCGGACGCTCGCCAACACGTCAAAGAGTTGCGCAGCGAACGCAGAAATCCCGACAAGAAAAAAGGCGGACGAGCCATGACCATGGTCAGCCTCGGACCTGGCCAAATCCGGCCCATCGGCTCATGGGTCAAGTACGCCCATGCCCTCCTCCAGACCAACGAAGCTATTTTCATTGAATAGCGAAGCCCCTACAGATACCGAGGCCAAGCCGGTCGATTCCTGGATTCAGGAATTTCTGCGCCACCTCGCCACGGACAAGGGCGCGTCCATTTACACGCAACGAAACTATCGCCAGGCGTTACATGAATTTTTCGCATGGTCAAAAAAACGGCGAGGCGTTGCGCCGGACTGGGCTGCCTTGCAACGCGACGATTTTCGCGATTTTGTCCGGCACCTGGGACGCGGCAAACTAAGCCGCGCCGCCATTCAACTTCGCTTTTCCGCCTTGCGCTCATTTTATAAATTTCTCGTCCAAAACGGAGTGGCGGCCGCCTCACCGATCAAAAAGATCTCGCTCCCCAAACCGGAAAAACGCCTGCCCCTATTCTTGACAGTGGAGCAACTGCTCGCTTTGTTAAAGGCGCCCGCCGAGGAATTAAAACGCGCCTCCCAAAGTGAAGAAGTGGACGCCGGCCCTTATTTTCGCGACGCAGCGATTCTGGAAGTCATTTATTCCTGCGGCTTGCGCGTCAGCGAACTTTGCCAGCTTGAGGCGGCTGATCTGGACTGGCCGGAGGCGATCGTGCGCGTGCGCGGCAAAGGGAAAAAAGAACGGCTGGTGCCTATCGGGGCGCCCGCCTTGCGAGCTGTCCACGATTATTGGCAGCACCGCAGCATTGCGCCCGTTGGACATGCCGCCGTCTTTTCCGCCCGCTCCAACAGCGGCGCGGCCCTCAATCCCCGGACGGTGCAAATCCTCCTCAAAAAATATCTCAGCGCCGCCGGCCTGGACCCCCACATCACGCCCCATAAACTGCGGCATAGTTTTGCCACTCACCTTTTGGATGCGGGGGCCGACCTGCGGAGCGTCCAGGAACTGCTGGGTCACGCGCATTTAGTGACCACCCAGGTTTACACCCACATCACCACCGAGCGATTAAAACGCGCCTACGACGCCGCGCATCCGCGCGCCTAATTCCGTCTCTACGAAGCTATTGTCAACAAATAATATGCCGGAACCCTCTTCTCAGGCTGAATTGAAATTTCGAGCTGTTTCGGATCGGACACGGCTGCGTCTTCTGCATCTTCTCATGGCGGGCGAGATGTGCGTCTGCGACTTGGTCGAGATTATCAAGGTGCCACAGCCCGCCGCCTCCCGTCATCTTGCCTATTTGCGCAAAGCCGGTTTGGTCGCGGGGGAAAAAAGGGGACTTTGGATGTATTATTCGCTCGTCCCGCCCAAAACCGCCTTTCACAGAAAATTGCTGGCCTCTCTGGCGCCCTGTTTCGAGGACATGGCTGAACTTCGAAAGGACAAAGCGATGCGGGCCAAGTTGAAGCGGTCAGGGCGATGCGGTTGATTTCTTATTGCCATTGTATATTCGCCTATGCGAATATAGTTCGGTGATGAGAGGCGATATTAAGAAGCTGCTGGCGGAGTTTTTCGGAACGTTCGGGCTGGTCTTCGCCGGGACGGGCGCAATTGTCATCAATGGCGCCAGCAACGGCGCGATCACCCACGTTGGCATTTCCCTTACCTTCGGCCTGATTGTTCTGGCCATGATTTATACCTTCGGCGATGTCAGCGGGGCGCACCTTAATCCCGCGGTCACCATGGGCTTCGCGGTGGCCCGCCGATTTTCCTGGAAAGAAACGCCAGGCTACATCGTGGCGCAACTCGCCGGGGCCTTCGCTGCCAGCGGTTTGCTCCGATTTCTGTTTCCGGCGGATGACAAACTCGGCGCGACTTTACCCGCCGGGGCTGTCGGGCAAAGTTTCGTTCTCGAAACCGTCCTCACTTTCCTTTTGATGCTCGTCATATTAAGTGTTTCCACGGGCTCAAAGGAAAAAGGAATCACGGCGGGGATTGCCATTGGCGCAATCATCGGATTGGAAGCGATGTTTGCCGGACCCATCTGCGGCGCTTCGATGAATCCTGCCCGTTCTCTGGCCCCCGCCGTAGTCAGCGGCCACCTCCGGTTCCTATGGATATACCTTTTGGCGCCTCTTCTCGGCGCCACGCTAGCCGTCCCAGCCTGCTGCGCTTTTCGGGAATCCGGCTGCTGCTCTATCTCACCGAAAAGTTCCTGATCTTTATGACACTCGTTGACCTGAAGACAAATTTAAACAAACTGCCCGAGGCAAACATCCGTTTTCGTTTGCCGAATGGAAAGTTTATTCCTGTCCATGCTCATGTCACGGAAGTGGCGCGCATTGACAAACGATTTGTGGATTGCGGCGGCACATTGCGCAACGACTCTTTATGCCGCTTGCAAACCTGGTTTTCCGATGATGTGGACCATCGCCTGACGGCGGGCAAACTCCTAAAGATACTCGAGAAGGCAAACCCTTTTCTCGCTTCGGACGATCTGGAAGTGGACGTCGAGCATGAAATCGATTTCATCAGCCAATTTCCGGTGGAAAGGGTCGAAATTTCACCGGAGGAAATCGTCCTGCATTTGACCGTGCGCCATACCGCTTGCCTGGCCCCGGAAAAATGCCTGCCCGCTGGATCGGTGCCCCTCACCACTTTCGACCTTTTAAAAACTAATTTCAGCGCGGGACAGCCCTCCTCCAGTTGCTGTGGAGGAACCGAGAAGTTGTAGCGCATCACGAAAGCAGATTATGAAAAAACCAGTGTTGTTTGTATGCATTCATAACAGCGCTCGCAGCCAAATGGCGGAAGCATTCCTGAACCAGGTTTGCGCCGCCGAATTTGAAGCGCACAGCGCTGGACTTGAACCCGGAGAGATCAATCCTTTCGTCGTTGAGGCAATGGGAGAGATCGGCTTGGACATCTCGCGCAACCAGACGAAAGCCGTTTCCGACATGGTCACGCCCGGCAAAATGTTCGCCTATGTCATTACGGTGTGCGACGAAACAAGCGCGGAACGTTGTCCGATTTTCCCCGGCGTCACCACGCGCTTGCATTGGAGCTTTCCTGATCCGGCCAGCTTTTCAGGGACGCATGACGAAAAACTGGCCAGGACCCGGGAAGTGCGCGACGCCATCAAAACCAGGATTGAAGAGTGGTGTAGTGAGGTTTGTCCATTAACAGCGGAATCAATCCCGAGGGCCGTTTAACGGCCATCTCACATAACCGGATATTCTTCCAGAACGTTTCTGGAAGAATCCGCTCGCCATGCTTTCTTTAATTCCCACTGGCTGTCGTGGGATTGCTTCACAATCACATAATAAAAGTGCCGAGGCGGGGATTCATTTGTCCTAAAATGGAGCGTGTTGGATAAAAAATAGGAGCTTGTCAGTGGCGTCGTGGGCGTATCGCCGTCAATGATCATTCCATGGTCATCTTGCGAAACTCCAGGCAATTGGCCGCTCATTTTTAGACTCTTGATAAAGGCAATGCCGCCAGTAAATTGCTCCTCATTTCCACCGATCCGCGTAAATGGTCCGGGTGACGCGCGCTCTAGTTTCGCACGATGTGCCTTGACCAATTTGATTCCGATTACCGTTGTTGAAGTCGCGGCCAGAATAACCGCCGCGCCTGTCAGGATCGCCGTTTTTGCTTTTGTCCATGCCATAACTTTCAATGCTCCTTTGATGAGGATTGGAATTGAGCCTGATGCCGACGCGCCTTTCGCCATGGCTACCGCTGTCACGGATTTTGCCAGCGTTGCCGGCGCAACGAGAACGGAATTGGTGGAAATCGCCCCCGCAATAATGGCCGCCGTCGAGGAAACGCCCCGCTTCGCGAAAAAAACTCGCAGCTTTTCCAAGGCCCGGCTGACACGTTTTTTGGCAGCGTCTTCATTCGCGCCCAAGGCCGCGCCCACCTCTCTTATGCTTTTGCCATCGAAAAATCGCAGCACCACCGCTTGGCGGTCCGTTTCATTCAACCCAGCCATGGCCGCGTCCAACAATGGAGCGATTTGCGTCCAGGCAGCGGCTTCATTTTCATCCAACCTCGATTGCATGTGCGCCTCCTCTTCGCGACGGGTCCGCCGGATTTCGCCGCGAATAAAAGTCACCGCCGTCAGGCGCGCGGCTTGATACAGCCAGCCGGAAAGAATGACCCGTTTGTCCAACTGCCGGGATTTCTTCGCCAAAATAACAAAAACCGCCTGGGTAATTTCCTCAGCCTGATGCGGGTTGCGCGTCTGCCGCAACGCCACCGAATAGACCTTGTTGACGTGCCTGGTGACGAGCGTGGCAAAGGCTTCCTCGGAATCGTGCGCGGCGTATTCCCGCAAGAGGGCGATGTCATCCAGTTCCTGCATCTACTTGTAAATGCCGCCGGTCGGACAAAGGGGACAATCTTTTTTCTGGCGGGCTGTTTCGACGGGAAGCATCCCGATGATGCCGATCCTCGCAAACATTTGGCAACTACGGCGCGAGTCTGTGCAGGCGAATGACGGCGGGGGTTTTGCCTTCGTCAAAGTGACAAAGGACGGCCTCGCGGACGTTGGCGCGAAGCTCCTCCCATGTATCAGCTTCGGTGACGATGGAATGTCCAAGCGCCCGTGCGATGAAACCGCCGTCGGTGTCGTCCTCGGTGATTTGAAACACAATTTCGCTCACGGGTTTAGCTTAACAAAAAGATGGGGCGATGGGAAGAAGGCAATCGACTCTTGGCGCCCGGTGGAGGTGAGACAAGATTCTTCAATAGCTGTGAGACCTGTTTCGGGGCCAAAGCGGCGCTGGCGCTCCGCGCTCCAAGACGCCTCGCGCGCGGCCGCCGCCGAAGAACCGGCAGGTTTTGGACTGCGTGCGCGTTAGCGCCGCTTTCCCGCAGGCGTCCGCCATTTTATCCGGGTACCGAGCCACTAATCTTATCCTTTTCCCAGAGACCGGGGAGACCACCCGTTCTATATTTCCTTCGTTGGACAAAGTTTTTGCGGTGTTTTTTGACGGCGCTTTGGTATTTTATCGTTCTGATGAATTTGATTCTGCGATTTCGCCGGGTTTTCTGTCTGGTTTTGGCGATGGTGAGCACGCCGCCATTAGTTGCGCTCATGCCTCCTCCACAAACGTTCGGCTCCACCTCTTTAACCGTCGGCCGCACGGGCGCTAATCAATTTGAAACGCCGGTCAATCAACGGCTGATTCCAGCGGGCACGCTGGTGGAACTGGCCGATATGCGGCCCCAGGCGCTCGCTCTCAGCCCCGATGGACGGTTGCTGGTCACAGCCGGGATGACTCACAACTTGGTGGTGCTCGATTCGGTGAGCGGCAAAATTTTGCAATATGTCCCCTTTCCCCAAGATGCCGGCAATGACCTTGGCGCGGCTCCTGTTTCCGAGACGATCCTTGAGCCGGATTTGAAGGCGCAACTCAGTTTTACCGGGCTGGCTTTTTCGCCGGACGGCTCGCGCATTTATATGGCCAACGTCAATGGCGACATCAAGGTCTTTGTGGTCGAGAAAGGGATGGCGCGAGCTTTGACCGCTTTTGCGCTGCCCAACGCCAACGCGCCCGCGCGCAAGTCGGAAATCCCGGCGGGGATTGCTGTTTCGCGGGATGGCCGGCGCATTTATGTGGCGGCGAATCTTTCCAATCGACTCATTGAACTGGACGCAACCACGGGCAAGGTCCTGCGGTTATGGGACGTCGGCGTGGAGCCTTTTGGCGTAGCGCTCGCGGGCGGCAAGGTCTGGGTGAGCAATTGGGGCGGACGACGCCCGGACAAGGACAGCCTGACCGGAACCGCCGGGCGCGGAATGCGGGTGCGGGTGGACCCGGTGCATTTCGTGGCCAGCGAAGGGTCGGTTTCGGTGGTGGACCTCGAGGGCGGTACAAAGCCCAGGGAAATTCTGGCCGGCCTGCACACTTGCGCCATGGCCGTCACACCCAATGGCCATTATCTGGCGGTCGCCAATGCCGGCAGCGATACGGTGACCGTGCTCGAGGTGAAGTCGGAAAAAATCATCGAGACCATTTCCGCGCGCGAAAGCCCGGGAGATTTATTTGGCGCGCAACCCAATGCGGTCGCTTTCGACAAGTCGGGCAAGACGCTGTTCGTGGCCAATGGAACACAAAACGCGGTCGCTGTCCTTCGTTTCGAGCCGGGCCATTCCGAATTGCTGGGCTTGATTCCGGTCGGCTGGTTTCCGGGCGCCATCGTTTATGACGCGCGGCACCGGTTGATTGACACAGCCAATATCCGCGGCTTGACCCTCGGCAAGACCAATCGGGCGACGGGCGCTCCGCAATATAATTCCAAGGAATGGCGGGGTTCCATTTCGCTCGTGCCGCTTCCCGGCAAGCTCGAACTGGCCGTCCAGACCCAAACCGCGCTGGCCAACATTCGTTATCCGCTGCTGGCGGCGGCCAAACTCCCGCCGCGCCCCGGCACCCCGTCCCGTCCCGTGCCCGAGCGGGTGGGCGAACCCAGCCTGATCAAGCATGTCATATATATTATCAAGGAGAAC
>Ga0075522_10000387_pt1 | contig 31664 bp, 27 predicted proteins | sample NGEPerA_FD_74796 | JGI IMG/M metagenome (GOLD analysis project Ga0075522, IMG submission 74796) | Arctic peat soil microbial communities from the Barrow Environmental Observatory site, Barrow, Alaska, USA - NGEE PermafrostL2-A | ecosystem: Environmental > Terrestrial > Soil > Wetlands > Peat ... | reverse complement strand
AGGCGATACAGAATACAGATTTCTTTGACATATATTTTATTTTCCTTTTTGTTGACTAATTATTGATTTGAGTTTTCCACGGTCGGACGGTTCTTGGGTTGAAGTTCATTTCATAATAAATTTTGCAGTGTCATTACCTTTTTGCTCTACGTTATTTTCGATATGCAAGAAGCCTCTATCGTTCCGCTACGCCGGGCAAGAGGGGTTCGCCTAGTAAATTGATAAGGCGTTTCCACTACGAAGGTTTATTTTTTTCCTTTATGATTCTTCGCTTGTCCCCGAAATTTTGGGAATGAAAAATCATGCCGCCATCAGGGTTGGGATCGTCCTGCTCATGGCAAACCTTTGCCAGGCAGGCTCGCAATCCCGCAGCGCACAGGTCGATGCGCTCTTCCCGCCATCCTCGCCAGGTCCGGGAGCCGTGGTCGCAGTCGTGGATCATGGGCGGGTCGTGCTGGAAAAAGCTTACGGACTGGCCAATGTCGGGGCCAAACTGCCGCTGACCGTTCATAGTGTGTTTGATTTGGCGTCGGTCTCAAAACAATTTACCGCGATGGGGATTATGATCCTGGCGCAAGAAGGCCGCTTGAATTTGAACGATTCGATCTGCAAGTTTTTTCCGGAATTCTCCCCCTTTGGCTGCGCCATCACGCTTCGGCATTTGTTGAATCACACTTCGGGACTGCCGGACTATGAACACCTTTTCCGCGCCAGCGGATTGGTCGCCACGAATTACCCTCGCGCGGCCAAAGAAGCCCGCGACACTTACGAACCTACCTCGCGGGACGCCCTCCGCTTGATGGCCAGGCAAGGAAAACTGCGCTTCAAGCCAGGTGACAAATGGGAATACAGCGATTCCGGTTATGTCGTGCTGGCGCAAGTCATCGAAAAGGTTTCCGGGGAAAGTTACGGCCGGTTTTTGGCGGAAAATATATTTCGTCCCGCCGGCATGACTGAAACGGTGGTGTACGACGAAACGCGCCCGGAAATCGCCCGACGGGCCGTGAGTTATCAGCCTGTCAAGAATGAATTCAAACCCATCGACTATACTCCCCTCAACTTGATCTATGGAGACGGCAATGTGAACACGACCGTCGGCGACATGATCAAGTGGGATAACGCGCTGACCGGTGACAAACTCGTTCACCGCGCCACGCTGCAAGAGGCCTTCACTCGCGGCGCATTGAACAATGGGACAAAATTTGATTACGGTTTCGGCTGGGCTTTGCGCAAACGCCACAATACGGAAACCACCGAACATAATGGGTCCTGGGTTGGCTTTCGCAGCGGGATCGTTCGCTTCTCCCAGCGGCAATTGACCATTATTATTCTCTCCAATTCCGCCGGATTCCCCATGGGCGAGATGGAAAAGAAAATTGAGGCTATTTATTGGGATGAGCCTTAATCGCGTCCGCTGAAAGTGTTGCGCCGCCAGGATTTTGCGGCAACATTTCCCCGAAGACAAACGAGATCGGCGGAACAAGCCCTGATTTATTATGAAAAAAGACATGAGCCGGAGAAAATTTATTGGCGCCACTGCGGGCGCGGTGACCGCGTTCACCATCGTGCCCCGCCATGTGCTGGGCGGACCGGGATTTGTGCCCCCCAGCGAGAAAGTGAACATTGCCCTGATTGGCTGCGGCGGCCAGGGCCGCACCAACATGGATGCGCTCTTCAAGGAGAAGGACGCGCAAATCATTACCATTGCCGATCCCATCGCCCACCACGATCTCTCTGATTTTTATTTTAAAGGCGTCGCGGGCCGCCTGCCCATCAAGGCGGCCATTGAAAAGCAGTCCAGAATTCCAAACCGTAAAATCAACGCCTACGAGGATTTCCGGGTGATGTTCGAAAAGGAAAAATCCATCGACGCCGTTCTTTGCGCCACGCCCGACCATCTGCACGCGTATGTGAGCGTCAACGCCATGCGCCGAGGCAAACATGTTTATTGCGAAAAACCGCTGACCCACAATGTCTGGGAAGCCCGCCACGTCGCCCAAATCGCGCGGGAGACCGGCGTCGCCACCCAAATGGGCAACCAGGGCCATGCGCACGACACCATTCGCCAGACTTGTGAATGGCTTTGGGACGGTGTTATCGGCGATGTCCGCGAAGTCCATGCCTGGACGAGCGCGAGCCGTTGGAATAAAAATCACTCTGGAGGCCGGCCCGATCCCGAGCCGGTGCCCAAAGATGTTAATTGGGATTTATGGCTCGGACCGCGCGAGACGCGGCCCTACAGCTCGCTCTATTCGCCAGTTCGCTGGCGCGACTTCTGGGATTTTGGCACCGCGCCCATCGGCGATTTTTTCTGCCATAATTTTGATGTCGCGATGTGGGCGCTGGACTTGCGCGAGCCCCTCGACATCGAAGCCTGCGGAGTCGGGAAACCGGATTCATATATGGCGCCCCCGGGAGGGTTGTACACTTATCACTTTGGCCCGCGCGGACCAAAGCCGGCGGTTAAATTTACGTGGTACGAAGGCGGATTGCGGCCGTCCATGCCCGAGGATTCGGAAAAAGATGACCAATTGCCGGGCGACGGCAACGGCACCCTTTTCGTGGGCGATAAAGGCTGCTTGGCCTGCGCGGGTTGGGGTGGCGCTCCGGGATTGTTGCCCGGTTCCAGACAGGATACTTACAAGCAACCGGCCAAAACAATCCCCCGTTCCAAAGGCCACCATCGCGAGTGGCTCGACGCCTGCAAAGGCGGCCCGCCGGCCTGTTCCAATTTCCAATACGGCGCGGCGCTGACCGAAGTGGGGCTTCTGGGGCTTGTGGCGATGCGGATGCGCACAAAAATTTATTGGGATGCCGCCGCCATGGCATTTACCAACGCCCCCGAAGCCGCTCAGTATCTCAAAGAAACCTACCGCCCCGGCTGGGAAGTTGCGTAGGCCCATGAAATATCTCATCCTCCTCTGCCTTCTCCTCATCGCGCCGCGCCTGGAGGCTACCGGATTTCTTCACGCCCGGGGCCAGGATATCGTGGACGAGAGCGGCCAAAAAATCAGGCTGCGCGGCGTGGGTCTGGGCAACTGGATGTTGCCCGAAGGTTACATGTGGCGTTTCGGCAGCGAGGGCGACCGCCCCCGCCGCATCGAAAAAATCGTCAGCGATTTGATCGGCCTCGAGGAAGCCGCCAAGTTCTGGACCGAATACCGCCGGCAATACATCACCGAAGCGGATCTTCAGCGCATTGCCGACCTGGGCTTCAACTCCGTCCGCCCCTCGCTCAATGCGCGGCTCTTCTTGACCGAAGGGCCCCATCCTTCGCCGGTGGAGGAGGGATTTTCCTTGCTGGACAACCTCATCCGCTGGGGGAAAAACCACGGCGTTTATGTCATCATCGACATGCATGCCGCGCCGGGCGGGCAGACCGGGCAGAATATTGATGACAGCGCCAATGACCGGCCCGAGTTGTTCACGGACTCCGGAAACCAGGACCGGCTGGTTGCTCTCTGGACCAAGATGGCCAGCCGCTATAAGGACGAACCCACCGTCGCCGCCTACGACCTGTTGAACGAGCCGTTGCCCGAGCGCACCGGCGCGGCCAAACGATACAAGAGCCAGCTCGAACCGCTCTACAAGAGGATTACCAAGGCCATTCGCGCCGTTGATGCGCGGCATATTATCACGGTGGAAGGAGCGAACTGGGCCAATGATTGGTCGGTTTTTTCGCATCCCTTTGACGCCAACCTTGTTTATCAATTCCATTACTACGCCTGGGACCGGCCGGACAAGCTCAAGGGAATTGGGGAATACCTGGAGTACCGGGACAAATTCAACGCGCCGGTTTGGGTCGGCGAAACCGGCGAAAAAGACGACGCTATTTACTGGGCCACCACCCAATATTTTGAAGCCAGCAACATCGGCTGGTCATTCTGGCCCTGGAAAAAAATTTCGGCCCGCAATGCGCCTTATTCGATCAAGGCGCCCGAACATTGGCGCGAGCTCGCCGCTTATTCCAGCGGCAGCGACAAGCCGTCCCCCGAAATCGCCCGCGCCGCCCTGGCCCAGCTCCTCCAAAACATCCGGCTGGAAAACTGCGAGTTCCACCCGGACGTGGTCAACGCCCTTTTCCATCGCGTGCCGGGGCGGGTCGAAGCGGAAAATTATGGCGACGACGGCGCGAATAAATCCTATTTCGTCCACACCGCTGTCAATTCTACGCATTATCGCACGGCGGAGCCTGTCCCCATTGCCCTGGTTGAAAATGGTGGCGACCGTTATTCCTCCGCGCAAGCCATCCAACTGCAGGAGGGTGAATGGACAGCCTACGACATCAACAGCCTCGAACCAAAAAACCTGTCGGCAACCCTCCAAGCAAAAGTAGAATCGCTTCCCGCCTCCGTTGAAATCTCGTGTGACAATCAGCAGCAGGAAGTCACCGTATCCAACACCAAATGGTCGCAGGTTGATCTCAAGCCCGTTCAGTTTGCCAAGGGCATGAATCATCTCAAGCTGCGAGTCAAACAAGGCGTCATCCAATTCGATTGGGTCGAGTTCAAATGATGATTCAATTCAGACCGGTCCTCTTGCGCATCCGGTAAAGAGTCGTGCGGTTGATCCCCAGGATCGCCGCCGCCTCGCTGACGGATTGGGTTGTTTCCAAAACTTTGCGCAAATGCAGTTCCATCAATTTCTGCATCGAAATCCGCGAACCAATCTGCGGCAAATGCGGAAACTCCCGCCCCGGCCCGCCGTCACGCACCGACCCAATGAGCTTAAGCGCTCCCCATCCCACGCTGCCGGCAAAACTCCACCCGCGACGAAGAACGCGGGCACTTGCATGGACAAGAACAAAGACCTGGTCCAGAACGCGTCTCACGGCATTGTCCGCTGCAACTTGCGAATTGCTTCTGCCAACCTCCCAGCTTTTTCCGTGCCATAAGGTTGTCGTGGAACACCGGGAAAAGAAATGGCGCGCATTGCAACGACCACCCTATGGGAGGGTGCATTTTGCAACGGCCACTGGATTGGCTTGCTTTGAGCCGCGAACCCGCCATGGTAATAAAAAAAGTTCACTTCGCACCCATCGCATTATGCACCCGGCATTTTGGCCATTCCTCCTCGGACTCGTTCCTATTCTTCTGGCGCGTAGCTGGCGTGCGCGTATCGTCGCGATTCTGTTCGGGTGCGGTTCCGTTGGGCTGGGCGTTTACTATGTCTGGAGCATTCAGCATAGCCCGAACCAAATCTCGGGCGTTGCGCGTGTCGGGCCGGCGCTCATCGGCGGGTTAATCGTGGCGGCCATTTCAGCGCTCGCGACTTACTTTGTGGACAAGAAGCATGGCCCCAAATCCTTGCTTTAATTGCCGTTTGTTGCAAGATGCCGGGCATTGATTCTTACAATCGCGGCGGAGGCCGCAGGCACCGTCACCGTGCATTGGCCATCAGTGACTGGACCCAATGTCATCCATTGTCCGCGCCATGCGCCATGGTTAGGAATAGGCGCGCCCCCAAGGGTGACTCCATTGGTCGCCGAGGGACTGGGGGCGGTGAGAAACATGACTTCCGCAGCGCTCCCCGCGGGTACGCCATTGGGCATGATAGTCACAGTCGCAGAGCGCGCGCCCGTGTCATGCTCCTTATTAATAAGAGTTACATAAACATTCGTGCCATCGCCAACGGCGTAGGCAGTCAGATTAAGCAAGTTCGCGTTGGTGAGTGTCACCGGCTCCACATGGCCGTGTCCTCCCAAATCAAACGCCTTGATGCCATATCCCATTGGACGAACCTGAAAGTTGCCCTGCGCGTCACGGTATATGGTTCCGTTATATTTCCACCAATTAGTCGGATGCATTGTCGTGTGAAAGTTTACTCCGCTACAGCCATGCAAGGCCCACCAGTGCATAAAATCCAGCGCAAACAAGGCCGTGGCATAGCAGTTGTTTCCGCCGGCAATTCCTATCGTTCCCCCGCCGGTGTAGTAACTGTTCGCCTCGGTAAACCGATAAGGATAGCCCGTGGATAAAATCGAACCGCCCGTGGCGGCGTAAGTAGCGGGATAATTCTTACTGACCCAATTTGTTGACAGAATACTATCAATGATCGTTGGAATCGTTAAGTTTCTGGAGCCTCCACCCACATAATAATGGAAGTAAATGGATTTAACGATTCCCGATCCTGCCTCATCGGAGGCAAATCTCGTCCCCCAAGAGGACGGGCGCCCAGGGCCTGAATCGGGTCCTCCAAATTTTGCCTTCGGAACAACATTCGTGATAGCGGATGCGAATGTTCTCCATTTGGCAAGATAGGTCGGATAATCAGTTATGTCCGGATCTTTTTTGCGATACATCTCAGGTTCATTGCCGATGGAAAAACAATCAAGATACTGCCGGTAGTTGTCCCAAATGTATTTGGCGGCCGAGGCATCTTGCGCAGCGTCGCCCTTGAATAAACGCACTGAAAATATCACCTTCACGCCCGCCGCCTGAGCAAAGCGAAATAAGGCATCCATATCTCGGTTTGCCGGAGTGAAGTTTCCGTTCCCATCGACCGTTGACCCTCCAATTCTAAGACATTTGGTTCCAAGTTGCTTAAAGAGAGTAACCAGCTCAGAATTCGTTGAGTCAAAAAAATAACCGCTGATCCCGCTCGATCCGCTTTTTAAATTGACCGTCTCATAACTCGCTCCGCTGTAATCATCTGGAATCGCATCGCCGGGAGACAGGATGTCAACCTTCACGATCACGGGCGATTGCGCCATTAACGTTGTGGCCGCCAAAAGACCGGCAAAAATCAGACTGCCGCCGCGCAAAACAAGCGCGAGACGAGGGATGATTTTGGAATATAAATGGAAAGTTCCCATTTGGTTTCGCGCCCACGAACAGGGTAGGCCGTCTTTCGTGAGTTTCTTCTTCCTTCATCGGTTTGCAAGTCCGTTTTTTCCTATTCCAACTTGCGCTTGCGAGCCAGGGTCTCAACACGATGAGCGGGACTCACTTGCCGGTCACGGATGTCTTGCGATAAAGGCAAAAAAATGGGGGCAAAAAGATATGGAGCAGGGATGTTTTTACCTCACATTTTTTTGCCTTTCTTCCCTCGATGAGTGACACCGAACGGGTCCCTCTACGTCCATTCATCCCAACGGGATGAAAATCATTCAGCCCAAGGTTGCGAGGCACGAGTTACCTTGGGGACATGTCAACTCTATTTTTCAACCCAGAATGGGTTGTATCATTTCCGCAGATCTTCGCATTTTATCCAACCCTTTTCAGGGTTGAGGAGGTCGTTTCCCAGCGTAGCCGCTGGCGCGTCAACGCTGGGCTGAATGATCCAATCCCGGCGGGATTGCCCTGCCGTCAAAGCGAAACCGGCCTGAAATTTTGCCATTGACTTGTTTAAATTAAATTGTAACTTAGATACGGATTAAGGCGTCCAAGAGATTGGTGAGTAAGACGACTAAAATGAAAAAGAAACGACAGGCAAATGAAGGTGTAGGCTTTTGCGCTACAACAACGGACGCTGGCCGAGGCGGTCTTTTCAAAACCCATCGCAATTGCCCTTGAGTCAAGGCTAGTCATACCCCAGTCAAACCACTTTAACTTAATTTAGGCGGCAGTGTTCAGTTTTTCCCTTATTGTAAATGTAGTTAATAATGCTACAAACTGGTTTCGGTCTTTGGTGAGGGCTGTTTGACAAGCCGGAATTCGCAGGGCTATTCTGCCCCGCTATGAATGAAGCGTTTCGCAGTGAATCCGATTCCATGGGGCCGATGCAGGTGCCTGCTTCCGCTTATTATGGCGCGCAGACGGCTCGCGGGATTGAAAATTTTCCCATTAGCCGCTTGCGCTTTCCGCGGTCTTTTATCCGAGCGATGGGTTTGATCAAGAAGCACGCCGCCCTCACCCAGCAGGAGCTGGGCGGATTGAAGCCGGACCTCGCCCGGGCGGTCGTTCAAGCCGCCCAGGAAGTGGCGGATGGAAAATGGGACGGCGAATTTGTCCTGGATATTTTTCAGACCGGCTCGGGCACTTCGACCAATATGAACGCCAATGAAGTCGTCGCCAATCGCGCGATTGAATTGCTCGGCGGCAAACGCGGCGAAAAATTGGTTCATCCCAACGATCACGTCAATCGCGGGCAGTCGAGCAATGACGTCATTCCCACCGCGATGCATCTGGCGGCGCTGGAGAGGATTGAACGGTCGCTTATCCCCGCGCTGGCCGAGTTGGAAGCGGCGCTCAGCGCCAAGGCCAGGGAATTTCACGATGTCCTGAAAATTGGCCGCACGCATTTGCAGGACGCCACGCCGATTCGCCTCGGGCAGGAATTCAGCGGTTACGCCAGTCAAGTGCAGCATGGCATCGCGCGCTTGCGGGCGGCGGAGAAGAACCTGGGCGAATTGGCCTTGGGCGGAACCGCAGTGGGCACGGGCATTAACACCGAACCGCAATTCGCCCGCCGCACCATCGAACGGCTGGCGGCGGAAACCTGCTTGGCCCTGCGAGAGGCCGAAAACCATTTCGAAGCGCAGGGGGCGAAGGACGCAGTGGTGGAAACGTCCGGCGTTTTGAAAACCATTGCGGTGAGTCTGATCAAGATCGCCAACGACGTGCGGTTTCTGGGTTCGGGTCCGCGATTGGGGTTAGGGGAACTGCGCCTGCCGGCCACCCAGCCCGGGTCTTCGATCATGCCGGGGAAGGTCAACCCCGTCATGTGCGAAATGCTCCTGCAAGTCTGCGCGCAAGTCCTCGGCAACGATACTTCCATCACGTTCGCGGGCAGCTTCGGCAATTTTGAACTGAACGTGATGATGCCGGTCATGGCGCATAATCTTCTGGAGGCCATCGAACTTTTGGCCAGGGGCAGCGAAGTTTTTGCGCGCCGTTGCATCACCGGTCTGGAAGCCGACCGCGAGAAATGCAAAGGCAACCTCGAGTTAAGCTTGTCTAATTGCACGATTTTGGCGCCGGTCATCGGCTACGACAAAGCGGCCAAGATCGCCAAAGTGGCGTTTGAAAGTAATCGCACCATTCGCCAGGTAGCACTGGAAATCTCCGGGCTGGACCCGGCCAAACTGGACGAACTGCTGGAGCCGTCGAGGCAAACCTAGTGGTAAATACTATGGCAACCAAAACTAATGACAGGTATTAAGTTTACCTAATTCGTGAAAATTGTCACAAAGTCTCTTGCCAGCGCGTCCTGAACTCCTTAAACACTGCATGGACGAAAAGGAAAACTTATCTTTTCGGGAGTTGAAAACAGTTGACTGAAATCGCTTCGGCCAGAATTATCGCCGGGGTTTTCGTTTCGGGTTTTATCTTGATGCACAGAGAAACAGGTTGAGATGTCTGATATTTTTCCAAAGTGGACCAATCGGCTTCCGCGCAATATCATTATTGGCGCGCTGCTCGCCAGCACCGCGCTGACCGCCGGGGTCACTTATTATTTTACGCCCAAATATACCCGCGTGGGTTATCAGCCGATTCAGCCGGTCGCCTTTCCCCATAGCGTTCATGTCACGCAATTGGGGATGGATTGCCGCTACTGTCATAACGGGGTCGAGAAGTCCTGGTATTCCAATATCCCAGCCTCGTCGCTTTGCATGAATTGCCACAACCAGGTTTTGAAGGATGACGATCGCCTGGCCTTGGTGCGCGAAAGCGCCGCCTCGGGCAAACCCATCCCATGGGTGCAAATTCATAAGCTGCCCGATTACGTTTATTTCAACCACTCCGTGCATGTGAATCGCGGGGTCAGTTGCGTGGAATGCCACGGCCAGATCAACCACATGGACGAAGTGTACCACGCCAAACCCCTCAGCATGTCCTTCTGTTTGAATTGCCACCGCGACCCCGCCATGCACCTGCGCCCCATGGACAAAATTACCGATCTGGACTGGAAACCGACGGAGGATGTCCGGGTGCTGGCGGATACACAAAGAGCGATGGGCGAGAAGTTCGTCCACGATTGGAAAGTTCAGTCGCTGCAAAATTGTTCGACTTGTCATCGATGAAAACGATTCCTCCTCCTTGCCTAGAGCCGGAAAGCGGCCCGAAATATTGGCGCAGCATGGATCAGCTCGCCGATACGCCGGAATTCCGCCAATGGGTGGAGCGCGAATTTCCCGCCGGGGCCGGCGAATTGCGGGATCCTGTCACCCGCCGTAATTTCGTCAAGATTATGTCGGCCTCGTTTCTATTGGCCGGCTTGGGCGCGACGGGCTGCCGCCGTCCGGTCGAGAACATTTATCCTTTCGCCAAGATGCCGCAGGATTATGTGCATGGCGTCCCTCAATATTTCGCCACGTCCATGCCATCGCGTCGCACGGCCATTCCGTTGATCGTCAAGTCCAATGAAGGGCGGCCCACGAAGATCGAGGGAAATCCCGATCACCCGGATAGCAATGGCGGCACCGACCATTTGGCGCAGGCGGCGGTTTTGGGTCTTTACGATCCCGACCGCGCCATGCGTTGCACTCAAAACGGTTCGGGCAAAAGCCGGCAGGAAGCCTTGGACAGCCTCACTGCCCTTTCCAAGACTTTGGGTGACGGCAGCGGCCTCGCCGTTCTGTTGGAACAGAGCAGTTCCCCATCCCGTGCGCGCTTGCAGAAAGCGATCGCCGAAAAATTTCCCAAGTCGCAGTGGCATGTTTACGAGGCCGTTGATCTCGATCTTCCTCGTCAAGCGGCGACCATGGCTTATGGAGCGGACGTCGAGCCTTACTACAAGCTCGACGAAGCCAAGGTCATCCTCTCGCTGGATTGTGATTTTATCGGCAGCGAGGAAAACGCCTATGGCAATATCAACCGTTTTGCCAAAGGCCGTCATCTGAATGGCAAAGACGACGCGATGAGCCGCCTCTACGTCGTCGAAAGCCTTTTCACCTTGACAGGCGCGAATTCCGACCATCGTTTACGAGTGGCGCCGAGCATGATCGTTCCGGTGCTCGCCCGCTTGGCGGTCAATATCCTGGAGGCCTCCAAGATTAACCCGCAATTGCAGGAACTGGCCGCGTCCGCCCAGGCCCACGACCCATGGATCGTCCCCTGTGCGCAGGACCTCAAAGCCAATTCGGGCAAAAGCCTGGTGATGGGCGGTTATCGTTTGCCGCTGGCCGCGCACTTGGTGGTCATGGCGATCAACGAAGCCTTGGGCGCCGCCAATCACACCGTCGAGTTTCGCCAAAGCCAGCCGGCCAAAGAGGGCACCCTTGCCGAGCTTGTCACCGCGCTCAACGCCGGCCAGGTGCAGGCGCTGGTGATACTGGGTGGAAATCCCGCCTACAACGCCCCGGTGGATTTGAACTGGCGCGCCGCCCAAGCCAAGGCGAAGACAGTCGTCCGGCTCGGCTATTATGTCGATGAAACATCCTGGAGCGACGGCTCCCATGCCGAGACACAGTGGGATTTGCCCGCCGCTCATTTTCTGGAAGCCTGGGGCGATGCCCGCACCGCTGACGGGACCCTCGTGCCGATTCAGCCCTTGATCGAGCCTTTGTTTGGCGGTCTGACTGAGCTGGAAGTCCTGGCCGTGATCGGCGGACAAACTCCCTCCAACCCCTACGAAATTGTCCGCGAAACATTCCGGGGCCTGGGCGGCAAGGACGAAGATAGCTGGAGGAAGTTTTTGCATGACGGCTTCCTGGCCGACAGCGCCTCGAAACCCGCCGGCGCCCAATACAACGGCAGTTCGGCCGACATTGACAAAGTCCTCGGACAGCTCAAGCCGATTGGCCCCCTTCCCTCCACCAGCAAGCTGGACGTTGTTTTCTATCGCGATGCCAAGATGGATGACGGCCGCCACAACAACAATGGCTGGTTGCAGGAACTGCCTGATCCCATTACCAAACTGACTTGGGACAATGCGGTCATGCTCAGTCCTAAGACCGCCAAAGATTTAGGGCTCTACACCGAGCGCCTCGGCCAGAACCAAAAGTTTTTCGACTACATTGTTGAAGTCTCGCTCGGTGGCCGCACCCTGCGCGGTCCCATTTGGATCCAACCCGGAATGGCCGATAATACCATTGGGCTGGCCCTGGGCTACGGGCGGGAAAAAACCGGGCGCGTCGGCCACGGCACCGGTTTCAATGCCTATCCCCTGCGCAGCAGTGAGGCGCTCTATTACGTTTCCGGCGCGGCCGTGCGCAATACCGGCGACCACTCCTACGAGCTGGCCAATACGCAAAGCCATTGGCACATGGAAGGCCGCCCCGTCGTGCGCGAAGCCAACCTCGAACAATACCGCAAGCAACCGGCCTTCGCCCAATCCATGAGGCCGGAAGCGCCCCCGGTGGTTTCATCGCTTTACCCAAACCCGCTGGACGAAGAAGGCAAAAAACGCGCCATGCACCAATGGGGCATGTCCATCGACCTCAATCGGTGCGTGGGCTGTTCGGCTTGCATGGTGGCCTGTCAAAGCGAAAATAACATTCCGATTGTCGGCAAGGAAATGGTCGGCAAGAGCCGCGAAATGCACTGGATTCGCATTGACCGCTATTACGCGGGCCCGGATGAAGATCCGCAGGCTGTCACTCAGCCGATGCTTTGCCAGCATTGCGAAGCGGCCCCCTGCGAAAGCGTCTGCCCCGTCAATGCCACCTCGCACGACGACGAAGGGTTGAACGTGATGACTTACAATCGCTGCGTCGGCACAAGGTATTGCTCAAACAACTGTCCGTATAAGGTGCGTCGTTTCAATTTCTTCGACTATAATCGCCGCCCGCTCAACCATCTTTACAAAAGCCCGCTGATCATGACCACCGATGGCGAATGGGAATTGTTGCGCTGGCTGAAAAATCCTGACAAAGGCAATTTGCCGGAAGACGAATGGCAGTTGGCCCGGTTGATCAAAAATCCTGATGTCACAGTGCGCATGCGCGGCGTCATGGAAAAATGCAGCTTATGCCTGCAACGCATCGAGCAGGCCAAGATTGCCAAAAAAGTCCACGCGCGGGACAGCGATGATATTCGCCTCACCGAAAAAGATGGAACCGTTCCAAAGACCGCCTGTCAGCAAGCCTGCCCTGCGGAGGCGATTATCTTTGGCGACATTTCCGATCCGAGCAGCAGCGTGAGCAAGGCCAAGGAGCAGGAGCGCACTTACTCCGTTTTGGAATTTCTATTGACCAAGCCGCGTTGCACTTATCTGGCCAAGGTCCGCAATCCCAACCAGGAGATGCCCGACTACAAAGAACATTCGATGCCCTACACGACTGAAGAGTTTTTGAAAGCAGGAAACGGCCCTGTGGGAGGCGAAAGCGACTCGGCCGGGAAAGGAGCGCTGTAATGGCCGAGTCACTTAAAGCCCAACTGTTGGCCGAACACCCTGGCTTGGAAGTGCAAGGGCCGCCACCGGGACTGGAACGCGTCCCGCTGGTGGCCAACAATCGCAGCCCGGGTTGGATTTCCGACCGAATTGCCAGCGTCATCGAAGGCGAGACGCCTCGCTGGTGGAAGATTTGCTTTGGCATCAGCGTCACCTTCATGACTCTCTGCTTTGCCATGATCCTCTATCTGATGTCCACCGGCGTCGGCATCTGGGGCGTGCAGCATCCCGTCATGTGGGGCTGGGCCATTGTCAACTTCGTTTGGTGGATCGGCATTGGCCACGCCGGAACATTGATCTCCGCCATTCTCTTTTTGCTGCGCCAGCGCTGGCGCACTTCGATCAACCGCGCCGCCGAGGCCATGACGATTTTCGCCGTCATGTGCGCCGGCATTTTCCCGCTCATCCATATCGGGCGCATTTGGTATGGCTGGTGGCTGTTTCCGATCCCCAACTCGCTGGGCATCTGGCCGCAGTTTCGCTCGCCGCTGATGTGGGACGTGTTTGCCGTTTCGACTTACTTCACGGTTTCCGTCCTGTTCTGGTATATGGGTTTGATTCCCGACCTGGCGGTGATGCGTGACCGCGCCAAAACAAAAATCCGCAAATTCGGCTACGGCCTTTTTGCCTTGGGCTGGACCGGTTCCAACCGGCACTGGAGCAATTACGAAAAGGCGTATTTGATTCTAGCCGGGCTTTCGACGCCGCTGGTTTTGTCGGTGCATTCCATCGTGTCTCTGGACTTCTCGGTTTCGCAACTGCCCGGCTGGCATACGACCATCTTCCCGCCTTACTTCGTGGCCGGCGCGGTTTATTCCGGCTTCGGGATGGTGTTGACGCTGCTGATTCCATTGCGCCGCCTGCTGAAACTGGAAGAGATCATCACCGTGCGCCACGTCGAGTTGATGTGCAAAGTCACTTTGGCCACCGGCTCGATTGTGGGTTATGCCTATGCGATGGAATTTTTCATCGCCTGGTATAGCGGCAATCCTTACGAGAGATTTTTGTTCTTCCACAATCGCGCGGCGGACCCGTTCATTTTTGGACCGCTGATGCACAGCAAGCCAGCGCCTTACTGGTGGGCCTTTTGGACCATGGTGACCTGCAACGTGGTCGTGCCCCAGTTCTTTTGGTTCAAGAAAGTCCGCACCAGCATGTTGTTCGTTTTCGGATTGTCGATCCTGGTCAACATTGGCATGTGGTTTGAACGGTTTGTCATTGTTGTCACTTCGTTGCAGCGCGAGTTTCTGCCCTCCAACTGGAGTTATTACAGTCCGACGGTGATCGACGTCCTGCAGTTTCTGGGAACGTTCGGTTTGTTTTTTACGTTCTTCCTTTTGTTCCTGCGTTTTGTCCCCTTGATTGCCATCGCGGAAGTCAAAGGAGTGACGCCGTATGCTGACCCGCACCACCCCCTCGGTGGCGCAAAAATCGGGGAGAAACACTGATGCCCGCGAAGACTTATGCAGTCATGGCCGAATTTGAGACGGCGGCTTCGGTGCTCCACGCCGCGGAAAAGGTCAAGCAGGCCGGCTTCCGCGATTGGGATGTCTTTACGCCTTTCCCCGTTCATGGCATGGACCGCGCGATGGGCTTGAAGAATTCCCAAGTCGGCTGGTTTTCGTTTATCGGCGGCTGCACGGGCTACACCACCGGGATGTTGATGATCTGGTTTATGAACGCGGTGGATTATCGAATTCCTATTGGCGGCAAACCGATGTTCAGCCCGTTCGCCGCTTTTCCGCCCTCCTACGAATTGACGATTTTGTTTGGGTCCTTTGGGGCGCTGCTGGGGATGCTGTTTTTGAACCGCCTGCCCCGCTTGCATCATCCGTTGCTGAAAAACCGCCGCTTCGCCCTGGCCACTCATGACCGCTTTTACGTTGTCATCGAGACGAGCGACCCCAAGTATTCCGACTATGAAACTCGCCGGTTGCTGGAAAACCTGGGCAGCCGTCACATCGAATTGGTCGAGGAATAAATGCGCTACTTTCTACTCATTTTCTTTCTGAGCTGCGTGGCGGTGGTGGGCATCGCCGGTTTTCGCGGCAGCCATACCCGGCGGCCCTCCATCGAGATATTTCCGGACATGGTGCGTGAAAACAAAGTGCGCCCGCAGACGCCCAGCGACTTTTTTCCCGACCATCAATCCTCGCGCCTGGTTCCGTCCGGGACCGTGCCGCACACCGTCGCCTACGTCGTCAATGGCCAGTCTTTGCAAGTCAACGGCAAACCGGTTTATCCCTACGAAGATTCGCCCGTCAATACCGGTCGTGTCCCGGGCATGACGAATTTTGTCGAGACGAATCCGCTGCCCATCACCCGCCAATTGATGGAGCGCGGCCAGCAGCGTTACCAGATCAATTGCCTGCCCTGCCATGGGCCGGACGGTGACGGCAAAGGCATCACCAGCAAATACAACATGTTTTCGATGGCCAACTTTCATGATCAGCGGCTGATCAATATGGCGGACGGTGAGATTTTCAACACCATCACTTATGGCAAAAACCTGATGGGCGCTTATGGCCCGAATGTGACGGTGGAAGATCGTTGGGCCATTATTTGCTACGTCCGCGCCTTGGAAAGAAGCCAGTTGGCTTCGGCCGAAGACGTGCCCGAACCGGAACGCGCCCAATTTAAAAAATAATTTATGAGTTCGGAAAACAATCCTCCATCGCCGGCCCGGCTGGACCTATCCCGCTGGCGCAACGCGCCGTGGATATTGATCGTGGTTGGCGCGGTGGTTGCAGTGGGCGTCTCGGCGCTAAGCCGAAACCCTGTCAAACAGTTTGCTTTCTCGTGGCTGCTGGCCTTCATGTTTTATTTGAGCCTCGCTTTGGGCGGCTGGTTCCTGGTCATGATCCATCATCTGACCGATGCGAGTTGGTCCGTTCCCATCCGGCGCATTATCGAGGCCATGGGCTGCCTGCTCGGCCCCACCCTCCTGATTCTTTTCCTGCCGATTGCTTTTCTCGCTCCGAAAATCTATCCGTGGTTGCAACCCGCCGAGCAGTTGCACCCCGATCATGCGGTGCACGCAAAATATCCTCTGTTCACCGTGCCAGGCTACTATATCGCGGCGGCGATTATCTTCGCCCTTTGGTGGTTGTTCTCCAATCGCCTTCGCTTTTGGTCGCTGCGACAAGACCAAACCGGCGCAGCGGCCTGCACGGGTAAAATGCGTTTCTACTCTTCATTGGGCATTGTCTGCTTTGCGCTCACTGTAACTCTGGCTTCCATTATGTGGATGAAAGGGCTGGCCGACGAATGGTATTCGACCATGTACGGCGTTTGTTATTTTGCGGCGTCGGCCTGGGTCACCTTGCCGACGGTGTATGTCATTACCCTTATTTTGCAGCGGATGAAAGTATTGAACGGGTTAGTCGGGGAAAAGACTTATTACATGATTGGCTCGCTCTTCCTGGCCTTCACGGTCTTTTGGGCTTACGTCAATTTTGCCCAATACTTCATCATCTGGAATGCCAACATGCCGGAAGAAACTTTCTGGTACGTGCTGCGCGAAAAAGGAACCTGGGACGCCGTCGGCAAATACGTTATTATCTTCGGCCATTTCTTTATTCCTTTCCTGATGTTATTGCGCATCGATTTCAAATTGAAATTAAACGTCATGCTCCCCCTGACCGCCTGGTGCTTGCTGATGCACTTTGTCGATCTTGAATTTCAAATCATGCCCACGCTGCATACTGAGACCATTCTCACTTCCGGCCTGCTGGTGGATGCGGCGTGCGTTCTGCTTTTTGGCGGCATCATCGCCAAGGTGTTTATTTATTCTTTCAATCGCTATCCGCCATTTCCGCAGAAAGACCCGCGCATGGCCGAGGCGTTGGAATTGTATATTCCGCTCTCCACTGATATTTCAACCGCACCCGCGCGCGCCAAATGAACCCGGAACCTTGTTGCAAAAACATTAGCGTCGGCGCCTATGTCATAGGCCTGCTGGGGACCTTTCTGGTCATGGCCTTTCTCGTCGCGCTCTTGCGCCATTACACGGCCCCCCCGACGCTGGCGGCCGACCGCGCCGCCGAGCGGATGAAGATCAAAAAGGAATTCGACGAAGCCAACGCGCCCTTGCTGGAAAAATATGATTGGCAGGACAAGGACAAGGGAATCGTCCGCATTCCGATCGACCGCGCCAAGGAGCTGGTTTTGGAGGAGTGGCAGAATCCAGCGGCGGCCCGCTCCAATTTAATGGCGCGCGCGGCCAAGCTCTTCGCCCCCGCGCCTAAACCGCCCGAAAAGAAGAATGAATACGAATAGGCTGTGCCGGCTATGAGAGTGAGTGCTTCTCCAGCGCAAACAGCCCCTCGCTCCGCCGCCCCACCCGGACGGGTCGAAATCGAGGCTTCCTGCCGCGCCCCTTTGCTCGTGCTTTTTGGCGGCGGCGTTCTTTGGCTTTTTATCGCTTCGCTTTTCGCGCTGGTGGCCTCGCTCAAATTCCACAACCCGCGCTTTATGGCCGATGAACCTTACTGGACCTATGGCCGGGTCCACGCCGCGCATTTGACCGCGTTGCTGTATGGCTTTGCCGTGCCGGTTGCCTTGGGAGTGGGACTGTGGCTGCTCTGCCGCCTGGGCCGCGCGCCCTTGGCCGCGCCTTATGTGGCCGCCCTGGGCGTCGTCATCTGGAATTGCGCCGTGACCATCGGCGTCATTGGCATCCTCTGCGGCGGGGGCACCGGATTTGAATCTTTTGAAATGCCCGGCTACGTGGCCGGCCTTTTGCTGGCTGGCTATTTGTTAATCGCGCTGTGCGGGGCCGTCACATTCCACTTGCGCGCCGCAGGACGGCTGTATCCCTCGCAATGGTTTGTGCTGGGAGCGCTCTTTTGGTTTCCGTGGATTTTTTCGACCGCAGCCATGATGCTGCTTTTCATGCCGGTGCGCGGGGTGGTGCAAGCCTCCGTCGCCTGGTGGTTCGCCCACAATTTCAATACGGTCTTTCTCGGTTTTGCCGGGCTGGCCTCGATCTTTTATTTCATTCCCAAACTGCTGGGGCGTCCCCTCCATAGCTATCATCTGGCCGGGTTGGCCTTCTGGACCCTGGCGCTTTTTGGCAGTTGGGGCGGAATTCCCGACGGCGCGCCGGTCCCCGCCTGGATCGTCAGCATGGGCGTGGTGGGAACAGTATTGACAGCCGTCCCGCTGCTGGCGGTGGCCTTGAATTTTTGCCACACCGTTCGCCAGGACCTGAACACCCTCGACGCCAATCCGGCCCTTCGCTTCACCTATGTTGGCTTGATTTTCTGGCTGATTGCCGGTGCCCATCAAATTGTCGGCGTGCTGCCGCATGTCAGCGAGCTGACCAATTTCACCTGGTTTGCGGTCGCGCAAAAGGAGCTGTTTCAATATGGCTTTTTCACTCTGACCATGTTCGGCGCCATCTACTACATCACCCCGCTGCTGTTGGATAAAGAGCGCCCCCCTGTCTGGGCGGCCATTCTGGTCAAGTGGCATTTCTGGCTCACTTTCATTGGAGTTCTCATCTCGTATTTGGCCCTGGCGGTTGGGGGTGTCGGCCAAGGCATATATCTGAGCGACGCGAAGTACTTATTTCCTCAAATCATGAAGGCAACCCTGGTGACTTTGCGCGTCAGCACCTTGGGTGATTTGTTAATCGTGGCTGGCACGATTTGTTTCCTTCTGAATTTTGCCCTGCTCCTGGCCCAGAGCGCTTATCGCTGCTGGGCTGACTATGGCGCGGGCGCGCGAAAGGAGCGGAGATGAACAGCGGCCCGCTTCTTTTTCTCGGCCTGTTTGTGACCATGGCCTGTTCGTGGCTCACCTTTGTCATGGGGCCGCAATTGCAAATCGGCGGCTTGACGACGACGACCAATATTATCGTCGGCGCGATCGGCCAGGATTATCCCCATACTGAACCCGGCGCGGCCCATCAAGGCGCGGAAGTTTACCGCGCCAACGGCTGCGCCTCCTGCCATACCCAGCAAGTCCGTCCGGCGGCCCTCGGCTCGGACATCAATCGCGGGTGGGGAATCCGCCGCAGCACGGCCTACGATTACCTTTTCCAAGAGCCTGTCATGCTTGGTTCCCTGCGCGTCGGTCCGGACCTGGCCAACGCCGGTCGGCGGATGGATGCGGCCGCGGTCCTAACGCGTCTCTATGAACCGCGCGCGATCACACCCGGCTCGGTCATGCCCCCGTATCGATTTCTATTTGACACTCGAAAAATCCACGGCGCGCCATCCCCCGACGCCTTGCAGATTCCTCCGCAATTCGGCCCGCCACCCGGTTATGAAATTGTGCCCCGTGCGGAAGCCCTTGCCTTGGCCGCCTACGTCACGAGCCTGCATCAGGACGGCTATCTTTTTGAAGCGCCGCCGCCTCCGGGCAAGACCAATGCCCCGCCCAGCATCGTGCCGGTTGCGCCAACGAATGCCCCCGCGAAATGAGCCCGAACCCGACCACCAAATCAATGCCGCGCGAGACCGCGGAGCCGAGCGTCGGGTTCTCCGCCGTTCCGATCTGGCTGATCATGGTTTTTGCCGGGTTATTTTATTGGTCGCAAATCTATCTGAGTGATCACGCCGGTGGTTTTGATAAAGCGGTTTACGTCCCGTTCCAGTCGTTCCAGGACGTCGCCGACAACAATCCCAAGAGCGAAGCCGGCTTGGAAATGGCCATGGGGGCGGATGTTTTCAACAAAACCTGCTCCGCCTGTCATCAGCCCAACGGCTTGGGGAAGGACGGCGTCGCCCCTCCCTTGGTTGGTTCCGAATGGGTCATGGCCCCCGGCCCGAACCGCATCGAACGCATCGTCCTGAACGGCTTGACCGGACCGATCACGGTCAAAGGCAAGGACTACAACCTGACCATGCCGCCATGGAAAGACAATTTCGACGACAAGCATATCGCGGCGGTCCTCAGCTACGTCCGCAACACTTGGGAAAACAAAGCCTCGCACGTCAAGCCCGAACAAGTGGCCGCCGCGCGCAAAGAAGTCCACCCCGGCCCAGAGACTTCCCCCGAATTGCAACAGATGCCACCGTAGTAGTTCTCCGCAAAGTCAGTCGCGTCGTTCTCTGTGTCTTGACATCTGTAATCTATAGGATACATTGGGACGGTGATGGAACGGGAGATTAAGGAAATCCAGCTCGAAAATGCGCGGAGTCCGTTTAACGAATGGTTCGAGTCGTTGCGCGACAAAAAAATGCAAGCAGCCGTTGACTCTCGGATGGCTCGGGTTCGCGCGGGAAATTTTGGCGTCCGCAAGTCCGTTGGCGAGGGAGTATTCGAACTAAAAATCGATGTCGGTCCAGGGTTGCGCGTGTATTATGGCGAACATGAAAAAAAGTTTGTAATTTTATTGGGGGGTGGCGACAAGAGCAGCCAATCGCGCGACATTAAACATGCAATCCAATTGTGGCATCAATGGAAAGTTGCTAATAAAAATGCGTCTAAAAAACTACAAAGATGATTTGATTGAACGACTGAAGGAACCCGACTACGCGGCGGCCTATCTTGCCCGGGTGCTTGAAGAGGGGGACAGAGCGGCGTTTTTGATTGCGCTCAAGGATGTCGTTGAAGCAGGAGGAGGCGTGGGGTTCTTGGCCGAGCAAGTGGACATCAAGCGCCCGAGTCTCTACAAGATTCTTTCGAAAAAAGGAAATCCTACTCTGACCACATTACAGGATATTTTGAGACCCTTGGGACTTCGCGTGTCCGTTACTCCCTCGGCTAAGATCGCATAGCCAAATCAAAAGTCGAACCGCTAAACCCGCGCCAGTTCCGGCCATAGCAATGCGCTCATCCGCATCCCTTTGGCAAAGCAGTCGAGGCTGAACTTTTCGTTCGGGGAATGCGCGTTGTCATCGGGGAGGGCCAAGCCGACCAGCAACGAATCGGCCCGCAGGATTTTCTTGAACTGGGTCACGATGGGAATGGAACCGCCTTCGCGCATCATAATGGGTTCGTAGCCGAACGCCTCGCGCAACGTCCGCATGGCGGCTTGCGCCAGAGGGCTGGTCGGTGAAACAATGTAAGGCTCGCCGCCGTGTCCTGCTTTGATCTCTAACGTGACGGTCGGAAGGCAAAGATCGCGCAAGCGTTGCAGGACGACTTTGCGGATATGGGCCGGATCTTGATTGGGCACCAGCCGGAATGTCAGCTTCGCGCTGGCCATCGCGGGAATGATGGTCTTGCTCCCCTCCCCTTGGTAGCCGCTGGTCAGGCCGTTGATTTCGATCGTGGGGCGGGCGCTGCGTTGCTCGATAAACGTAAACCCATGCTCCCCAAATAATTCTGGCACGCCCAGAAATTTCTGATACTCCTGGGCCGTCATCGGCAAGCGCGCCGCCTCTTTTCTTTCGTAGGCGGACAGTTTGGCCACTCCGTCATAAAAGCCGGGAATGTTGATTCGCCCTTTCTTGTCCCGCAATTGAGCCAGCATCTGGCAAAGCGCCATGGCCGGGTTTTCGACCGTTCCGCCATAAATGCCGGAATGCAAATCCCGCGACGGCCCATGCACCGTGACTTCGAAAGCAATGATGCCGCGCAAGGCATAGGTCAGCGCCGGGCACTTCAGGCTGGGCATTCCGGTGTCGGAAATGACCACGGCCCGGCAGGCCAATTCCTCGCGATTGGCCTTGAGGAATGTTTCCAAGTTGCGGCTGCCCACCTCCTCCTCGCCCTCGATGACAAAAGTCAAATCGCACGGTAATTCCGTCCCGGTTTTAAGGTAAGCCTCGACCGCTTTGAGATGGGCCAGGTTCTGGCCTTTGTTATCACTCGCCCCGCGCGCAAACAAAGACCGGCCCTCGATGCGCGGCTCGAACGGCGGCGTCTTCCACAAGGCAAACGGCTCCGCCGGCTGTACATCATAATGCCCATAGATTACGTAGGACGGCTTTTTGGAGCCCTTCACTCGGGGCGTCTTGGCGACCACGACCGGATGGCCCGCCGTCGGGCAGAGTTTCGCCTCCAAGCCAATCGCGCGGCACTGGGCCAGCAACCACTCCGCGCACGCCATCATATCGGGCCGATGCGCCGCCTGGGCCGAGACGCTGGGATGGCGCACATACTGGCATAACTCATCGACGAAACGAGCCTGATGGACCTCAAGATACTCCAAGACGGGTTGCAGACTGGCCGGGTAATTCATCTTCACGCCCCTGACGATAATACACCTCTTCCTTGGTTAAAAGAGATTTGACTGGACAAAAAGCGACAGGGTAAATTTGCGAAACCTTCAAAAGTAAACCAATTCACCCCCGCGAAGTAAAAGATTCCGTGGATGGCATTCGTGTTGCTAAGGAGTCACCGGATGAAAAAAATCGACGCGATTATCAAACCTTTCAAATTAGAAGAAGTGAAGGATGCCCTGGCCGAACTGGGCATCGAAGGCATGACCATCAGCGAGGTCAAAGGGTTTGGCCGGCAAAAAGGCCATACCGAGATTTATCGCGGCAGCGAGTACACGGTCGATTTCCTGCCCAAAGTGAGGGTTGAAATCGTCCTGGCCGACGATCGCGTGCAAGGCGCGGTCCACGCCATCGTCACCTCGGCCCGAACGGGCAAGATCGGTGACGGCAAGGTATTTGTTTCCAACGTCGAGGAGGCTATTCGCATTCGTACGGACGAAAAGGGGGAACTGGCCGTTTAACGGCGCAGCCCTCCCTTCGTGTCCCAGGTCTGGAGGAACCGATAAGAAAATGCAGGCGGCGCGGATTTTTTTCCGCGCCGTCTTTTTTTGCTCATCGGCCCTCAACGCAATTTCCTAATCTTACTCGTAATCTTAATCTTAATCTCTTCAGAACGGATTAAGATTAAGATTAAGATTACGAGCAATAAAAGACCCTGAAAAATTTCGTTTGACAATCCGGCTCCACTGTCCTAGTGTCCTATGCCAGTTAGCTGTTATGCTTTTGCAAATTGATTTCAAGTCGGGCAAGCCGGTCTATCTCCAACTGGTGGACCAGATTCGTTACGCCGCCGCCTCGGGCGGGCTGCGCACCGGCGAGCCGTTGCCTTCGATTCGGCCCCTGGCGGAGGAGCTTCGCCTCAATCGCAATACCGTCGCCAAAGCTTACGCCGAGCTGGAAAACCAGGGCGTCATCGAGACGATTCCGGGCAAGGGTTGTTTCCTCAAAGGCAGCAATTCGCCCTTCACCAAGGCCGCCCGCCAGAAAATTTTGAGCAAGGAAATTGACGAAGCGGTCGTGGCCGCCCACCACTTGCAAGTGGACCGGGAGGAGTTTCTCGCCCTCGTCAACGAACGCCTCGACGGCTTCGAGCGCAAAGTAAAAGGACATTCATGAAGATCGACCCGCCCATCATCGAAATCCAAAATCTCTCCCGGCGTTACGGCAAGCTGGACGCCGTGAACAGCTTGAGTTTAACCGTGCTTCCGGGCAAATGTTACGGCTTTTTTGGCCGCAACGGCGCGGGCAAAACAACGACCATCAAATGCCTGCTCAATTTGCTGCGTCCCGACTCCGGCACCGTGCGCGTGTTCGGACTTGATCCGCGCCAGGATGAAGTGGCCGTCAAGTCGCGCCTCGCTTATGTGCCGGATTTTGTCGCGTTTTATCCCTGGATGACGGTGGCTGAGACGTTGCAATACTTCGCTTCGTTCCGCCAGCACTGGAACGCCAGCATCGAAACCGATTTGCTCCTCCGCTTCAACCTCGATCCAAAACAGAAGGCGGGGACGCTTTCCAAAGGCCAAAAGACCCAACTCGCCCTCATTGGCGCGATTTCCCCCGAACCGGAATTGCTCCTGCTTGACGAGCCGACCAGCGGCCTCGACCCGATTGTCCGCCGCGAATTTATCGAAACTGTCATCGGCGCGTATCAGTCCGGCGATCCTGGACGCCGCACGGTATTTGTCTCGACGCATTTGATTTCCGAATTCGAGGGTTTGATCGACGAATTCACCATCATCGAGCAAGGCCGTGTCTCGCTGACGATGGAGGCCGACGCCGCGCGCGACCGCTTCCGCAAAATCCGCGCGCGCTTCGCGCAATCGCCTCCGCCACTGGACCTGGCCGGCGCATTGCACGTCAAACAAAACGGGCGCGAGTTGGAAATCCTGGCCAATGGCAACAGCGAACAATTGATGGAACAGCTCAAAGCGCGCTCGCCGGAGGAGTTGCGCTGCGAATCGCTCTCGCTGGAGGAAATTTTCGTGGCGTCGGACACTTTGAACAAAGCCAAAGTATGAACGCGCTGGTCAAAAAAGAAATCCGCCTGCTGCTGCCGGGGTTTTTGATCGCCAGCGCGCTGACGCTGGCCAATTTTTTTGTGGAACCTCACGAGTATGGGACTCCTCGTTTAATGATGATCATCTCGTTCAACTTTTGTCCGGCGATGGCGGTGTGGATGGCCTTGAATTCATTTGGCGCGGAAATCAATTCCGGAACTTTTTCGATGCTGCTGGCCCAACCGGTTTCCCGCCAGCGGATCTGGAGGACGAAGGCGCTTTCGCTGGCGGGCGCTTTATTTCTAGTGTGCCTTTTGTGGTGCGTCTTTTTGAATCCGGCAGGTAAAAACGAAAAGGACTTCGGGATGGATTTGGGGGAAGTTTATGTGTGGGCCTGGCTGTGGGTGTTGGCGATTTATTCGGGCGCGCTCTGGAGTGTGCTGCTGCTTCGGCAAGTGGCAACGGCGTTCTGGTTCACGCTTCTCCTGCCAGCCATCATCATGATTTCCGTGGGGGAATTGGCGGGAAATAATCACGCTGACTGGGCCATGTTCCTGACGTGGATAGCGCTAGCCATCTACAGTTTGGTGGGCTTCTTCTTCGCTCGATGGTTGTTCCTTCGCGCGGAAGATGCGCAGTGGACGGGTGGAACCCTCACCTTTCCCGAACTGCGGATGGGATCATCTATTCAGAGCCGCGCAGCGGACCGGCGTTTCTGGCGTCCGAGAGCGGCCTTATTTTGGAAGGAACTGCAACTCCATCAATCGCAGTTTGTCGTCGCTGCCGCACTGGCCTTTGCGCATTTGGCCGTGATTGCCACCCGCAAATTTGGAAACTTCCCAAGAAATTCCATGATGGAATTCGTTCTGGAAAGTTTTTGGGGGCTTTGGCTGGTCATGCCGATGCTGGTCGGCGCCACCGCCGTGGCCGAGGAACGCAAGATCGGGACCTTGGCGGCCGAGCTTTGCCAGCCAGTGAAGCGACATACTCAGTTTGCCATCAAGTTTTGCGTGGCCCTTTTACTCTCGATGCTGTTCGGCATTGTCATCCCGCTCTTGCTGGAAAGGTCAGGAGTCGTGCCACATGTGAACTGGCTTGTGCCTTGGTCCCAATTAGCCGCGTTAGCGGCAGCCATCGGCATCATTTCATTTTTTGCCTCCACCCTGGCGCGAAACACGTTGCAAGCGATCGCTTCCGCGATCTTTGGACTCGTTGTCTGCACTGTCGCGCTCGCCATCATGTGGGATACTGGCTCCTTTTTTAATTATTCGTTGTGGACTGGCGCGCTGATTTACCTCATCGGCATTCCGACGTTTGGGCTGGTTCTGCTGGCGCTTTCTTACTGGAATTTCCAGCGGCTTAACATTGGGGGGCAAACCGTCCGGCGAAACCTGCTTGTCTTTGGCGGCGCAGTCGCCTTCGTGGTGATCACCACAACCGCAATCTACCACCGCGATTGGGAAAGATTTACGCCCTTCGAGCTTCCGCACGGCCTGCCGCGCCTCTCGCTGGCCCACCCGCCAACTCTGGGGGAAGACTGGCGAACCTTGTCGGTCCGCATGCCAAACGGAGAAGTCTGGATAGCCGACTATGACTTCAATACTACGACTCCAATTCGGATCGGCCCCCTCTCGGTATTAGGCCGGTTCGGACTCGAGGCCAAGGAGAAAGGCGGTTTCTTCACGGGATCAAATTGGGCGCAAGTCATTCGAGGGCCCAAAGGACAGCGCCTAGGAATCAAAGCCGACGGGACGCTCTGGTTTTCTGGAAAATGGACTTCGGGCGAGCCGCTCGAAAATAATAATGGAAATAGATTTGGCGCCCTGCTGCACTTCGGCAGCGAAACAAACTGGAGCAGCGTCGGCGGCTACGGTTCCTCAGTAATGCTGGTCAAAAAAGATGGAACCTTGTGGAGTTGGGGCGCCAATCGCTTCGACAAGCACTGGCAGGGGTTGCAATCGTTCACGCCACATCGCTTGGGAACGGAAACGAATTGGGCCGAGGTCTTCGACAAAGATAATCAAGTGTGGCTTCGCAAACGCGATGGCAGCGAATGGTCACCGCAGGGGGACAAATCGGAATTTGTCGCGCAACCATCGGGCCTTAATTTCTTCCACAGAAGCCGCGGATGGACGCAAATCCGCCGTTATCAGTTGGGTGTCGGCGAGGATGGCGCCTTTCGCATCGTGGCCGAGCTAAAGCCAGCCAGCCCGCCGTTTAAATATACCTATGCGTGGAAAGAGACTGATTTGCCATTGGGAGACAACACCCATTGGCTCGGCATGGCGGACGAAGACACAAAAGCTGTCACGCTGAAAGACGACGGCAGCCTCTGGCTCTGGAATTTCAATTTCGACCGCTGGCGCTTTCTGAAGGGCGAACTCGAAGGGCGCCGGATGCAGGAGACCAGACCAGTCCGCCTGGGCACGAACTCTGATTGGATCGCCATTACGACCGCTCCGTACGGCATGACGGCATTGGCCGCTGACGGCAGTCTTTGGTATTGGCCCTTGGTGGACGCGCGAAATTTTTACGAAGAAAGCGAAATGGGGCCGTTGCTGGACATTTCCCGCAAACCGCAATTACTGGCCAACATCTTCAGCAAATAGGTCCCCTGCTGAACCGCCGTCAAACTATTTCATGTCGCGCGTGGATTTTGGAAAAGTCGCGATTTGACAGAGAAGGGTTTTGCTGCAAAGTTCTCTGGTTGTTAGCACTGGAAAAAAAGGACCGACAGCCCAAAAGCAGGCATGCTCACCGCAACCCACAAACCGACGCTGCTCCTCATTGAGGACGAGGAAGACGACGCTTTCTTTTTTCGCCGGACCTTTAATAAATCGGGCGCGGCTTTTTCGGTGTGTCATGTTTCGAATGGCGCGGCCGCGATGGATTATCTGCGCGAGGCGGCCAGCGCCAATTCCCTGCCGCGAATCATTTTTCTGGATTTGAAGATGCCAGTGTTGAATGGATTCGACGTGTTGGGTTGGATGCAAACGCAAGCTTTTCCAGCAGCGGTCCCGGTCGTGGTCTTGAGCGGTTCAGAACAGCAAAATGACAAGGACAGAGCCAGGGAACTGGGCGCAACTGCTTATATGGTCAAGCCGGTGGCGGTCGCGGATTTCAATCGCATCCTGCGCGAAGTTATCCCAGAGCCGGACGGCACGACGCCCGCAAGAACAGGAGCGCAAGCTTGAACGAAGAGAAACCAGCGGGGTTGGATGCGGAATTGCTGGACGATTTTTTCGCGGAAGCCGACGAGCATTTGCTGGGGATTCGCCAGGCTCTGCTTCATCTGGAGACTTCGGTGGGCAAGGCCCAGGCTGACCCGAAGATCATCGAAGACCTCTTCCGCAACTTTCATTCCTTCAAGGGAATTTCCGCCATCGTCGGTTTGGGGCCGGCCGAGGCGGTGGCCCATGCCACGGAAGATTTTCTGCGTTTGATGCGGGGCGGCAAGGCCCAGTTGACGGCGAAGGGGTTGGAAGTTCTCGTGGCGGCGACGCAAAAGCTGGTGCAACTGGCCGCCGCTTTTCGCGCGCGAAAACCCCTGCCCGGCTACGAGTCGCTCCTGGCGGATTTACGGCAACAGTGCGACAGTTCGTCTGAATCCGCTCCAGTCTCCAAAACGCTTCCCCGGCCTGAGAATTCGCCCGACACGGCCTTGTTGACAAAAATCGAGGAGGCGCGGTCACGCGGATTGCTCCTGTGGAAATATATCTTTTCCCCCTCGCGCGAATCAAAGGATCGAGGCGTCAATGTGAACACTGTTCGCGAGCAGTTGGCGAAGGCGGGCGAAATATTGAAGGCCACCCCGCTGGTCAAAAGCCAGGGCGTGATCGAGTTTGAATTCCTGGTCGCGGCCCAGGACACCCCAACGGACATCGCAGAGTGGGAAGCGAAGGGGGTGACGGTGCAAATAGCCGAGCAAGAGGAAGCCGCTCCCAAGCCTCTTTCGCCCGCCGAAGCGCCCACGCTGGAAGAAGAAACGCACAACCCTTTCCTCGCTCCTTCTCATGTGGTGAGGGTTGATTTAAAACGCTTGGATGACTTGATGCGCATCACTGGCGAGATGGTGATTCACCGCTCGCGCCTGGACGCTCAACTGGGACAGCTCCATGGAAGCCGCGTTGACCTCCGGGGCGTCCAGGAAGTCAGCAGCAGCGTGGCCCGTTCGTTGCGGGAATTGCGCGAGGCTATCATGCGGGTTCGTTTGGTGCCGGTGGCTGAGATTTTTGCCCGGATGCCATTTGTCGTTCGAGATCTCTCGCGCCAAACCCAGAAGCAAGTCCGTCTTAAACTTTCCGGCCAGGAAACAGCGATCGATAAATATCTCATCGAGAGGCTCAAAGATCCCCTCCTGCACTTGGTCCGAAATGCCTTCAGCCACGGAGTTGAAACCTTGGAAGAGCGCACGGCGGCGTCAAAACCCGCCGAGGCCACCATTGAATTAAGCGCGGCAACGGTGGGCGATTCGGTCATCCTGAAAGTGCGGGACGATGGCAGAGGCATCAACCCCAACGCCATCCTCCGGCAAGCCCGGAAACTCGGTTTGGAAGTTCCTGACGTAATGGACAACGCCGCTATTTTAAAGATTCTCTGCGCCTCCGGCTTTTCCACGCGGGAGGACACGGACCGGGTTGCGGGTCGCGGGGTCGGGATGGCGGTGGTTTACTCGACCGTGCGCGAACTGGGCGGCAACCTCACCTTGGAGAGCGAGGAAGGCCGCGGAACGCAATTTAACCTGCGCCTGCCCCTCACCCTTGCCATCGCCGAGACGCTCATTGTTCGGGCCGCCGGTCAAACGTGCGCCATTCCGCAAAGTTTCGTCCGGGAAATATTGCACGCGACCGAGGCGCAAATTCAAATCGTCAACGGCATCGAAGCCATCTCCTATCGCGCTGGAGTATTGCCCATCGTTCGCCTGGCCGGACTTTTCCAATTGAAAAGCGCGCCAAAACCGAAAATGTGCGTGCTTGTGATCACCTCGGAACGGGGTAGTGTAGGGCTTCTGACCGATGACATCCTGGGACAAAGGGAAGTCGTGGTCCGCGCCCTGCGCGATCCGCTGATTCAAGTGGTGGGAATTACCGGGGCCACAGAACTGGGAGATGGAAAGCCCGTTTTGATCTTAGATGGAGCGGCATTGACAAGCGGGAGTGTCAGGCCCGAAGGACGCTTGGATATGTCCGAGCAAACAAACTGATTGGCCGTCAACGATACCATGAGCGCTACTCTCGAATCCTATGTGCTTTTTGAGCTGGCCGGAAGCGTTTACGGTCTTCCCAGCCGAAGCGTCCAGCATATCGAGATGTTCGAACATGTGACCCTGGTGCCCAATGCGAATTCCGCCATCGACGGCGTTGTTTTTTCCAGGGGCCAAGTCATTCCCGCCTTGAACCTGAGGGCGCGCTTTGGTTTCCCGCGCGAAAACAATACGCTGCGGACTCGCATCGTTTTCGCCACCATTCACGATCGCACGGTGGGACTGATCGTGGACACCGCCCGGGAATTTCGCAACCTTTCCACCGAAAACATCCGCCCCATCGAAGAAACGCTGACCGGAATCAATGGCAAATATCTGAAGGCCGTGACCAAAGTGGCTGACCGGCTGGTTCTCATTCTGGACTTGGAGGCCATCTTGAAAGTGGATGACGTCCAGTTGACTCCGCCCGCCCAGACCGCTCTGCCTCAAACCGCAACTCCTTGAGAAAGCAAAATTATGGCAAAGAAGAATTCCGCCCACTCTGTTGAAACGCCCAACGGCCTCACCCGCACTGCATCGCAGCCAGGTTCCTCGGCGAACATTCTCGACATCGTCACCCGCGTCGTCACGGGTCTGGCCAAGGAAAATTCCGCCCTGGATACCACGGCGGCTGAAACCACGGAACTGGCCAGATCACTCAAAGCAACCGCCACTCAAGCCGCCTCGGTTGCGAACTCGACGGAAGAAACAGAGTCGTCCGTCAACGAAATCGCCGCTTCGATCGAACAAGTCACCGCCAACGTCGCGCAAGTGGCCACCAGCGCCACCGAGACCACCGCGGCGGCTCGCAATTTGTCTTCCTCCATTCAAAGCGTGACCACGACCGCGCAAGAAATGGCGACTTCAGGCCAGGAGATTCGCACCGCCATGGAAGAGATCGCCGCCTCCGCCAGAGCCGTCCGGCGCGACACGGAAGATTTAGCAACGAATATCGCGGAAAACGCCGCCGCCATCGAGGAGATGGGCCAGTCGATCAAGAACGTCTCCCGTAATACGGAAGATCTCGCGGCTGCGGCCGAAGAAACTTCGTCCTCGATGAATGAAATGGCGGCCTCCATCGAAGAGGTCAGTGGGATGAGCGAAAGCCTGGCTACCGCCGTGGAAGAGACAAGCACTTCGATTGAACAAATGGCGCGCTCGATCCAAGGGGTCGCGCAAAATGGCGAAAACATCAAGCAAGCCGCGGCGGAAGCGGCGACCAACGCCACCCAGATGGAGCAGACCAGCCGGTCAGTTAACACGCTCATCAAACGCACCGAAGAAATTGCCCAGCGAGTTTCCCGCCAGGCGGAAGAAGGCGGCCAGACCATCCAAAAATCAATTGAAGGCATCGCCAAGGTGGCGACCGCGATGACTCAATCCACGACTGTGATGCGGGAACTCAACAAGAGAACGCGGGACATCACCGGCATCGTGGACACCATCAACGTCATCGCCGAGCGCACCAATCTGCTTTCGCTGAACGCCTCGATTGAAGCCGCACGGGCGGGTGACGCCGGGCGTGGATTTGCCGTAGTTGCGGAAGAAATTCGCAATTTGGCGGACCGCTGCGCCAAGGCCACCGCGGAAATCGCTGAAATTGTCCGCGGGCTTGAAGACGCCACGCGCGAGGCGACAGAGGCGGCCAATGCCGGCGGTCGCATCGCCGAAGAAAGCAACCGCCTCTCCGAAACCGGAGTCGCCGGATTAAAAACTATCCTGGCCGGCATTACCGAGAGTTCGACCCTGATCTCGCAGATCAGCCGCGCGTCGGACGAGCAAACCTCCGCCGTGAGAAAAGTGGGCGAATCGATTGGCTCGGCCAGCACCCAGGCGCGTCAAATCGCCGTCAGCACCTCGGAGCAGGCCAAAGGCGTGACCCAAATCGTCCAGGCCGCCACCCAAATGCGCAAAGGCGCCAAAGAAGTTTCCCAAGCCAACGGCGAACAGGCCCGCGCGGCGCGCGAAGTC
>Ga0075522_10000385_pt1 | contig 31699 bp, 31 predicted proteins | sample NGEPerA_FD_74796 | JGI IMG/M metagenome (GOLD analysis project Ga0075522, IMG submission 74796) | Arctic peat soil microbial communities from the Barrow Environmental Observatory site, Barrow, Alaska, USA - NGEE PermafrostL2-A | ecosystem: Environmental > Terrestrial > Soil > Wetlands > Peat ... | reverse complement strand
CGGTGGAACCGCCGCTGCCGCCGAGGCTGTTCAACGCGCTGGCGATGTCGTCCACCTTCGCGTAACGGATCGGGATGACTTCGGAGACGTAGACCGCCGGCACGTCAATGTCAATCTGTTCAATCATCTCCAGCATGCGCTTCACGTTTTCCGCGTAGTCGCGGATGATGAGAATGCCGTTGTCGTCAATCGCAATGATGGAATTTGGCAGCTTCTGAAACGGCGTGAGCACCTGCATCATCTGGCCGGGCTTGACATATTTCAATTGCACGATGCGCGTCACATAAGAACCCAGGTCCGGCAACTGCGCCGCGTTGTTGGTGTTGAATTCGCTGCCGGAGGAATTCGCCTGGTCCGACTGCACCGCCTTCACAAATTTGTCGCCGATGTTGACCACGGAAACATTGTTCATCCCCAGAATCGCCTGCAAGGCCTCGATGGCCTCGCTTCGCGTGAGCGTCGTCTGCGTTTTCAAAATAATTTTTGCGTCCGGCAACGGGCCGCGCAGAATCGTCCGGTTCACGAGCTTGGCATAAACGTCCAGCACTTGGGTCACGTCCACGCCCTGAAAATCAATGTAGCCCGGCGGCACGGTTTCTTCCGCGTCAGCGCCGGCGGCGGGCGCGGCCGGGCCGGGCGGCGGCGCGTTCGGCGCCGGTTGCGCCGTAAGTTCGGTGCCGGTCAGGGCCAGCAGCAATGCAAGGAGGATCGTTTTCATTTTGCCTTTGTGGTTGAATTGTTCGCGGCGGTCACTGGACGGGGATTGATCTGGTAGCTGGCCACGAGCCGGATGTTGGCGGCCAGCCGCTGGCGCGGCGTGTCTGGCTGCAGCTCCAGGTCGCGCACGCGCACCATTGAGTTGCCGGAGCCGAGCTTGTAAAGGAAGTCCACCAGTTGCGGCTCGGTCGCCAGCACGCTGATGTTCTGCACCTGTTCGACGAAGAACTGGTTGGTCTGCATCAGCGAATGGGAATTAAAATTCTGGATGCCAAAGCCGCATGCCGCCGCCTGCGCCGTGATGGTGCGCATGAAATCAATCGCCTGATTTTCCGGCGCGACAAATTCGCCCGCGCTTTCATATTTTTTCAACTGCCGCTCCAGTTCCGGCTTTTGCGCCAGCATCGCGCGGTAAGATTTCAGTTTGGCGCCGGCGTCGTCGAGCCGGACGCCCAGGTCGCGCCAGTCCGAAAAATGCGGCCAGACAAACCACCAGTTCAGCACGATCAACACCACCACGCCGACGCCGATCACGAGGCGGCGTTCGTGCGGGCGCAACTGGGAGAAATATTTTTTCATTCCGGCTCCGCCTCCGATCGCAGGAGTTCCAGGCTGAAATTCCAGGACACCATTTCATTGGCAAACGTCTTCGGGCTGACTGGTTCGCCTTGAGCGGGATCAAACACCGGCTGGCCGTTGAGCGTCGCCTTTTGCATCGCGGAGTTGAAATCAAACAGCGTGTTGATCTGGTTCCGCGGCGCGATGCCGCTCAACGACAGTTTCTGCCCGTCCGCAAAACTCATCCGCTGGAGGATGACGCGCTGCGGCAATTGTTCCGCCACGATTTTCCAGCAGTCCAGCGCCGCGTATTTTAATTTCTCCCGCTCCTGCAGCACGCCGAGCCGCGCCTTGAGCTGGATCGTGTTTGTGTAATCGTTGCTGATTTGCGCCACCGCGCCCCCGGCTTGGTGCGCCTGATAACCGCGAAAACCCACCATGCAAAAATAAACCGCCAGGCCGACCGCATATGCCACGCCCGCATACGCCAGGCCGCGCAGCCACAGCCGGTCAACAAACTGCTGATGATAACGCGCCGCGAACTCCGCCGGCAGCAGGCTGGCCTTGTCCGCCGCCGCCGCGCGTTTCGCGGTGCGCGCGGCCAGTTCAACCGCCGGCGGCGGCGCGACAATCTGCACCGGCTCGTTGAGGCCCGCGCGCAAAAGATTTTCCCACTCCGTCGCGTTGACGGGATCGGCGACGAGACGCCATTGCGGCTGCGCGGTCAGCCAGCCTTCCACTTCGCCGGCCATCGCCATCAACGAAAGCTGCGTCTTCAATTCCGCCGCGCGGTCGCCCGCCGCCGGCAGCGTGATGAAACTTAAATTGTGCAGCGCGCCGCCGGACCACCACGCGACCAGCCCGGCGTTTTGGCCGCCGATGGTCAGCGGAAAAATCCACGTTCCGTCTTCGGTCGGCGAAACGGCTTCGAGCTGGTCCAGCATCGGCGCTTCGAGCCGGTCGGCGAAAAAACCGTCGCGCTCCAGCCGGCCGAGAAATTCCTCCACCGCCGTGCGCGGGGCGATGACCACAATGACCGTCTGCAGATTTTCCGTCGTGCCGTCCGCCCGCGCCGCGCTCTGATGCGTGCCGAGGACGTGCATCGTCCAGACGGTTTGCGTGACGGGAATCGGCGAGAGTTTTTCGAGCTGCAACTCGACCATCGAATGCGTCTCGTCCGTATTGGCGGCGGGCAGTTCGACAACGCGCAGAAAAACATTTTCCGGCGGCAGCCACGCGACGTTCAGTTTCGGCTGCCAGAGCGAAGCCCAGTTTTTCACGACGAATTTTGCGGGCAGCGGCTCGGTGTGCGGCACGCGCTGCTCGCGGCCCAGCACAAAGCCGCCGCCCTTCGCGTCGAACTGCCAGAGCCGTCGGGCGTCGGGCGCGAGGTGCAGGATGTTGCAGGAATTCCAGCGGGACATTTAAAAAGCAGGGTGATGGATGAATGGATGAATGGATTGATGGATGAATGGATTCACGCGTCCATCCAATAATCCATTCATCCATTCATCCAACCATCCGATGTGTGCTTGCTGTTTCATGGGTGCGGGGCGAACTGCGTCGGTTCACCTTCAATGAGCGCCTCCATGTGTTCCTCGATTTGCGTGACGCGCAACACTTCCTCGATGGTCGTCTCGCCGGCCTTCACCTTGTTCCAGCCGTCGGTGCGGAGCGTGCGCATGCCGGCCTCAATCGCGCGCTGCGCGATGGTCGAAGCCGGCGCGCGGTTCATGATGAGCGGGCGCAGCGCCTCGGTGACGAGCAGCAGTTCGTAAATTCCCTTGCGGCCTTGATAGCCTTGCTGGCGGCACTCCTCGCAACCCAGGCCGTGCCAGATTTTCGCCGTCGCGATGTCCGCTTCGGGAAAACCGATTTTGTGCAGGTAGCTGCGGTCCACTTTCTGCTCCGTCTTGCAATGCGGACAAATCGTGCGGATGAGGCGCTGCGCCATGACCGCCTCGACGGACGACGCGACGAGAAACGGCTCAATGCCCATGTCAATCAACCGTGTGAACGCGCTCGGTGCGTCGTTCGTATGCAGTGTGGAAAAAACCAGGTGACCGGTGAGCGACGCGCGGATGGCGATCTCCGCCGTCTCGGTGTCGCGAATTTCGCCGACCATCACGACGTTCGGGTCCTGCCGCAAAATGTGGCGCAAGCCCATCGCAAACGTCAGGCCGATGTCCGAACGCACGGCGATCTGGTTGATGCCCTTCAACTCGTATTCCACCGGCTCCTCAATCGTGATGATGCGCTTGTGGATGGAATTGATCGCGCTCAAAAACGCATAGAGCGACGTGGATTTGCCGGAACCCGTCGGGCCGGTGACGAGAAAAATCCCGTGCGGCTTGATGATGATGTCGCGGATGGCGTCTTCTTCCATCTGCGAAAAGCCGAGCTTGTCGAGCGACAGAAAAATTTTTCCGCGCGTCAGCAAACGCAGCGAAACGCTTTCGCCATAAACCGTCGGCACGGTCGAAACGCGGATGTCAATTTCCTCGCCCTTGATGCGGACGTTGATGCGTCCGTCCTGCGGCAGGCGTTTTTCGGAAATGTTCATGCCGCTCATCACTTTGATGCGCGAGATGATCGCCGCCTGAAACCGTTTCAACTGCGCCGGCAGCGGAATCAAATGCAGGATGCCGTCAATGCGGTTGCGGATTCTCAATTCATCTTCCTGCGGCTCAAAATGGATGTCTGTCGCGCGGTTTTTGAACGCCTCCCAAATAATTTGATTTACAAATTTGATGACGCTTGCCTCCTGGTCGCCTTCGGTGATTTCCTTGTCGGCGGGCAGTTCCAGTTCCATCGTCTCGCCTTCGCCCATTTCGTCGAGCGTCTCGGCGCCGACGCCGTAGTATTTTTTCAGCGCCTTTTCGATTTCCGTTTTTGTTGACAGCGCGAATGTCACCGGCATTTTCGCGTCGAACCGCACCGCGCTCGTCATGGCCGCGTCAAAAGGATCGCTCGCCGCGACCTGCAGCACGCCGTGATTGATCGCCGCCGGCAGCACGGAAAATTGAAACGCGATCTTGGTGGAAAGTTTGTTGCGGACCTCGTCCTCGACGGTGAGCTTGGCGAGATCGAGATACGGCCAGCCGAGCGTGGTGGCGAGCCGCTGGAGAAAAACATCCTCGGCCACGCCGCGCTCGCGCGCGACGAACGTGAGCAGCGGTTCGGCGGAACCGGCGTCGGCGGCGGCACGCCACGACTTGCGCCAGTCGTCAAACTGCGCCGGTGACGCTTCCGCGACCGTGGCGACGAGATTTTTTACCGAATTAAGGGACATTCAGGTTCAAGTTGAACAGTTGGAGCCGTGAAAAGTTGCGGGAAATCCTTAAATTTACAACTGAAACCCGCCGCGTGAGTTTTCCGTCCGCAAATTTGGTGATGATGAGAACAAAGGACGCGGACGGCAGATGACATTCAACCAGCGCACACTGGCGGATGCCAGCGGCTGCTAGATTTCGAGTTTTGAGAACGCGTCGTTAAGTCCGTTCGACTGCGGTTCGCCGGCGACGGGAACTTTCTCTTTTTCTAACGCGGGCGGTGCGGGTGGTTTTCCCGGTTTCATTTTCCCCGGCGCACTGCCAAGTTCGTCAGGTCCGCCTTCGGTCGCGTTCGGGTTTTTGCCGCGTTTGTTGCGCGGGAGCGGGCTGATCATGAGGTTGATGGCGCGGCCCACGAGCTTGGGCTGGAAATCGGGATGGCCGTAGGACGCGATCAGTTCGATGAACTTGTTGATGACCTCGAAGCCGACTTCGGTGTGCGCCATTTCGCGGCCGCGAAATTTGAGCGCGACCTTGACCTTCATGTCTTCGCAGAGAAAATCTATGGCGTGCGTGACCTTGATGCCGAGGTCGTGCGGATCAATGCGCGGACTCAACTGCACCTCCTTGACGGTCGAGGCGTGCTGGTGCTTCCGCGTTTCCTTTTCCTTCTTGGCGAGTTCATAGCGGAACTTGCCGAAGTCCACGAGCCGGCAGACCGGCGGGACGGCGTTGGGCGAAATTTCCACCAGGTCCACGCTGTGGTGCCGCGCGAGGTTCAGCGCCTCGGTGAGCTGAATGACGCCAAGCTGCTTGCCGTCGGGTCCGATGACCCGGACTTCACGGGCGCGAATCTTGCCGTTGACCCGGATGAACGACGCGGGAGAGTGATTGCGTTGCGGAGAAAAAGGGCGACTCAAGCGACCCTCTCCGGTTGTGGCTGAACGGTGATGTAGTGCATCAAAACTGTCGTCGGACTAATTCTTACAATGGCTTTAATTAAGCGCCCGGCGCGGCAAACGCAAGCAAATAATCGCAATAAAACATGGCGGATGGCGGAACGCCGGCAGGCGCCCGGTTTTCCGGCGTTGAAAATTCGCGAAACGCGGGAGCGCATGAATTCAATGATGATGCCGGAACAGCCGCTGCCGGTTCTGGAACAGATACCAGACGATCAGCACGTTCACGGCCAGCACGATGGCGATGCCGATTTTCGGATGCGCCAACATCGCGTGCGCCGGCGCCCCGCCGTCGGGCAAACGGCGGCGGATGAGTTCAAAAATTTCAATCGGGATGAAAAAAGCCGATTCGCCGATCGCCAGCCAGATCGCCCACCTCGCGCGGAACGCCAGCCCGGATCCCAAAACGATCAGAAACAATCCGCAGAGAAACGTGCCGGACGCCGCCACGCGCATATTGGCCGGCGTGACGGTGTCCAGCCAGTCGCCGATGTTGCCGAAAAACCGGTTTTCCGGGTCGAAGCCAAGCCCGCGCACAAAGCGCTCGAACAAATCCTGCAAATCTTTTCCCGCCAGCGCAAAAATTCCCAGCGCCACCAGCAGCAGCAGCGCGCCTTTGATCAATTTGATCGCGACGATGAAATACAGCGTCGGCGCGGGCTTCTTCTTTGGCGAAATGATTTTTATGTCGGACATCAGCGTATTTTTGGCAGAAGCCAGTTTAACAATTCTGAAATCGCAATGCGTTCCTGCTTTCCGTCGTCGCGATGGCGGATGGTCACGGTGTCTTTCAAATTCAACTCCGGTTTTTCGCCGAGCGTGTCGAAATCAATCGTAACGCAGAACGGCGTGCCGGCTTCGTCCTGGCGCGCGTAGCGGCGGCCAATCGAACCGGCCTCGTCGTAAAAAACATTCATCCACGGCCGCAGCAACGCGCGAACTTCTTCCGCCTTTTTTACGATCTCCGGTTTGTTTTTCATCAACGGCAAAACGGCCACCTTGATCGGCGCGACGCGCGGATGAAATTTCATCGTCACGCGCGTTTCACTTTTGCCCTTGTCGTCCGTCTCGGTGACTTCGGAATATGCGTTCGCGATGAGCGCGAGGATCAACCGGTCCACGCCCGCGCTCGGCTCGATGACGTGCGGGATGTATTGGCCCTTCGCCAGACCGTTCGCGTCGTCCGTCGCCTGCTTGGAAATTTGCTCCGGCGTTTCGTCCGGCTTGGCGGATTTCGTCAGGTAATTTTTGCGGTTGTCGTAATAACGCTTCCACAGATCATCCTGTTTTTCTTTCGGCAGCTTCGCCCACGCGGCGCGCAGTTCGTCGTCAAACACGCCCATCGGCTTGCCGGAAAAACGCTGGTGCTGGCTCAAATCAAAATCGCTGCGCGCGGCGATGCCTTCAAGTTCGTCGCCAGTTACATTTCCGTTTTCATCTTTTTTGCTGAACGGGAATTTGAACAAAATATCCGTGCAGGCGCGCGCGTAATGCGCGAGTTCCGCCGGCGTCTGATGATGAAATCCCAGCGTCTCTCGCGACAGCCCGATGCCTTCGTAAAAGCGCACGCGTTCCTCGACCCAGTATTGATGCCACGCCTGCCAGCCCCACGAAGAAGTGTCGAGTGTCGAGTGTCGAGTGTCGAGTTCAGCACCGGATGTTACATGGCCTTTAATCGCCTCGATGACTTCATCGGGCTTGATGAAAAATTCCAGTTCCATCTGCTCGAACTCGCGCGAGCGGAAGATGAAATTGCGCGGCGTGATTTCGTTGCGAAAAGCTTTTCCAATCTGGCCGATGCCGAATGGAATTTTCACGCGCGACGAATCAAAAACATTTTTGAACTGCACGAAAATCGCCTGCGCCGTTTCAGGTCGTAGATACGCAAGGTTTTCGTCGGTCGCAATCGGGCCGTAATGCGTTTGCAGCATCAGATTAAACGGGCGCGGTTCCGTCAATTCGCCGCCGCAATGCGGACACGGCGTTATGAAGCCCGTGACGCCAAGCTGTTCCGTGGCGAGATAAAGATAAAATTCGCGCGCGTCCTGCGGACGTTTTCCTTTTTCCAAATCCTGCACGAACCACGAAATGGTCACTTCAGGGTTCTTTACCAATGCAAGATTTGGAGCGAGTTGTTTGCCTTTGCCTTTTGCCCATTTTAGCAAATCACCGGTGTGAAATTGATTGGTTCCCGGCTCGGTCAGCGCCGCCAATGATTGCACCCACTGCTGTTCACACATCAATGTCCACCATTGATCCGAACGGATAAGTCTTTTGCAGCTTTTGCAGGTGCTCATCGGATCCGCAAACGTGTCTTCGTGACCGGAAGCTTTCCAAACCGCGCGATGCGTGATGATTGACGCATCCAGCCCAACCACATCATCACGCTGGCGCATCATGATGTTCCACCAGAGTTCCTTGACGTTGCGCTTGAGTTCCGCGCCGAGCGGGCCGTAATCCCAAAAGCCGTTGATGCCGCCATAAATCTCGGACGACTGAAAAATGAAGCCGCGCCGCTTGCACAGCGACACGATTTTTTCCATGAGCGGATTTTCTTTTGGCTCGGCCATAGGGTTGGTCAGTGTTCGTCAACCGCGATGAAATATCAATCACGAAGGCTGAAAGGTGACGGGTGACAAGTGGCAAGTGACAAGCAAGCACCCGATGCGGTGGATTTTAATCTTGTCACCCGCCACCCGTCACATATCACTGCTTCTTTGCGAACAAGTTTCCCGCCGAGGCGTGAATTTCACGCGCAAGGCGTGAAAATTTCACGCAAATGGCTCTCCCGACCAATGGGCCACGCATGATTTGCTGGCATTTTTGAATTTTTAAGGCTGGCACCGGCAATGCTAAAGAAAGTTCAGAAATCTGTTTGACAGCGCGTGCGATTCCAGCAAGACTTGCTCCCTGTCCCCGGACGAAAACAACAACATAACAAGACTATGAAAACTCAAAAACAAAAAAGCGCGTTCACGCTGATCGAGCTGCTCGTCGTGATCGCCATCATCGCAATTCTCGCGGCCATGCTGCTCCCGGCGCTCGCCGCCGCCAAGCGCAAGGCGCAGCAAATCAGTTGCGTCAACAACCTCAAGCAGGTCGGCATCGCCTTCCGCGTTTGGGAAGGTGACAACAATGACAGGTATCCCATGGCCGTCATCGCCACCAGTGGCGGTTCGCAAGATTATTGTGCGGAATTTAACATCAACAACGGCACAAAACCCAACCCTTACAACCCGGGCGAGACATTCATGGTGATGTCCAACGAACTTTCCTCACCCAAAATCATATTCTGCCCGTCCGACACGATTCACGACACCTATGCCACCAATTGGAGCTACTTTGCGGTGGAGAATATGAATAGCTTGGGAGCTCAAACGCAACCCTCAAGAATCAGTTATTTTCTAGACGCCGACTCCGTGGAAAGCGATCCACAGATGATCTTGTCTGGCGACTGCAACATCGGCAATGTAAACACGCTCAATAATGGCCCGTCCAGCTTCCGCATGGGTTTGCCTTCAACCGCGATGTCCCCACTTGCCAGCACCCCCGTCGGCGTAACCGCTGTGTCGTTTGGAGCTAGCGCCACCGCTTGGGCGTGGACGCAAAGTGATTTGCACCAAAAAAGAGGCAACATCCTGATGTCCGACGCCAGCGTCCAGTCGGTCACGATTGTGGGTTTGCACAGTTTGCTGAACAATTGCACGAATACTATTGCTTCGCCCATGTTCAACTTCATGGAATGATTTTCAGTTCCAACAGTCACCAAGGCGCCCGCGAGGGCGCCTTTTTTTTATTTTACAGATAAATTTCAAGGCAAAGCCGGCGGACCGTCATTGGAAATTCCCCCGCTCTTCTTCGCCGCGCGCTGTCCGGCAAAAAAACGTTGCAGCAGCGCGCGGCATTCCTTCAGCCGCACGCCGGAGGTGATCTCGCATTGATGGTTCAACGTCGGGAATTGCAGCAGGTTCAACGCGCCGCCCGCCGCGCCGCCCTTCGGATCGCCCGCGCCAAAAACCACCCGCGCCAGCCGCGTATGCACGACGGCGCCGGCGCACATGGGACACGGCTCTTTCGTGACGTAAAGCGTGCAATCCGTCAGCCGCCAGTCGCCCACGGCGTTTTCCGCCTGCGTGAGCGCGAGCATCTCCGCGTGCGCGGTGGCGTCCTTCAATGCCTCAACTTGATTGAACGCCCGCGCGATGATGCGGCCTGCGCGCACGATGACCGCGCCGACGGGCACCTCGTCCTTTTCAAAAGCCTGGGCCGCCTGGCGCAGCGCCTCGCCCATGAAATAATCGTCGCTGTGCAGGTCAATGACGGGGTCGCTCATGTTGTAAATTGTAGGAGACGGCGTGAGGAGTCTCTAACTTTTAGTTTGGTTTGAATTTTTGAGACTCGTCACCTCGTCTCCTACAAATGCCTCTTCCAGCTGCCACGCGTTCCGTCCATCCTCGAAACAATGACAATGCGCCGCGAAAAATCCGCCTCGGAATTTCCAGAACCACGGCCAAATTTGCTCGCGGTCAGTCTGGGGAATTTTCAGACCGGAAATCCTTTCGCGCGGGAAAAATTCAAAGCGGCCTTCCGCGTGCGGCGGCGGCAGCGATTTTAACTTTTTCTTCACCTCGAACAAAAACATGAGCCAGTGCGTCCGGCCCTGGTAACCGTGTTCGCTGACGAGGCCGGCCAGATGCAAATCTGAAGGTGCAATTTCCAAACCAATCTCCTCGCGCGCCTCGCGGCAGGCGCAGGCGAAAGGTGATTCGCCGGAGTCCATTTTCAATTTGCCGCCGCACGGACTCCACAGGCCGCGATTCGGCTCCTGCGCGCGTTCGAGCAGAAGAATTTCGCCGGCTTCGTTGAAGCAGTAAAGCAGCGTGGCGATCTTGTAGGGCAGCGGCATTGGCGATTTTGGATTTACGATTTACGAGTGCTTATGTTTAACCCGGCCCATCGTAAATCGTAAATCGTAAATCGTAAATTCTTCATTCTTTCTTCCGCGTTGCTTTTCAAATAAACTGTCCACTCCATTTTAATGAAAACATACAACATTGCGGCGCTCGCGGGCGACGGCATCGGCCCGGAAGTCATGCGCGAGGCCGTCAAGGTTCTCCGCGTCATCGAAAAAAAATTCGGCTTCACGCTGAACATCACCGAAGCGCCCGTCGGCTGGGCGGGAATTGACGCCGCCGGCAAAGCGCTGCCAGACGCGACGCTTGCGCTGTGCAAAAAGTCAGACGCAATTCTTTTTGGTTCGGTCGGCCTGCCGGATCGCGACCCGACGATTCCAAAAGAGGAACGTCCCGAACGCGCCGCGCTGTTGCGGTTGCGGAAGGAATTCGGATTATTCGCAAATCTGCGGCCGGTGAAATTGCCAAAAATTCTTTCGCACGCGTGTCCGCTGACGAAGGAACGGCAGGGCGACGGCATTGACATTCTCGTCGTGCGCGAACTGACGGGTGGAATGTATTTCGGCCAGCCGAAAAAAACCGAGGATTTGGGCGGCGGCAATTTTCGCGCGACTGACACGATGGTTTATACCACGCCGGAGATCGAACGCATCGCGCATGTTGCGTTCAAAGAGGCGCGGATACGTCGAAAGAAAGTTACGAGCATTGACAAGGCGAACGTTTTGGAAAATGGGATTTTGTGGCGCGACGTCGTCACGCGCGTAGGCAAAAAAAATTATCCCGATTTGCAACACGAACATATGTTTGTGGACAACGCCGCAATGCAACTCGTTTTGAGGCCGACGCAGTTCGACGTGATGCTCTGTGAAAATATGTTCGGCGACATTTTGAGCGACGAGGCGGCGGCGCTCGGCGGTTCGCTGGGAATGTTGCCGAGCGCAAGCCTCGGCGATACAATTGGCAATCCGAATTTTGATTTTGAAAAAACTTTCGGCCTTTATGAACCGGCGGGCGGAACCGCGCCGGACATTGCCGGGAAAAATCTGGCGAATCCCATCGCGCAGATTTTGTCTGCGGCGATGATGTTGAGCCACAGCTTCGGGCAGTCTCCGGCGGCGATGGCAATTGAAGATGCGGTTGCCAAAGTGATTGAAGCGGGCAACCGCACCGGCGACATTTTCAGCGCGAGCGAAGCAAATGTCCGCAAAATCGGCACGCGCGAGATGGGCGACGCGATTGCGGCGGCGGTTTGATTTCAACCGTAAAATGCGAAACCACACGCAAGGATAATTTCGGCAAACAAAAAAGGGCGGTCATTGCTGGCCGCCCTTGAATTCTATTTGCGCCGCGCCTTATTGCGTGGTGATGAAGTAGAACTGCTGTGACGCGGAGATCCCATTGGTGAAGGTTCCGGTTCCAGACGGGAACGGCTGTCCAAAGATGACGTTGAACGGACCGGGGACGCTGCCGGCATTCCACAGGGTGGAGGCCTGGCTGGTGTTCGCCGGGAAACGCAACACGGCCTGGCCATTCACATAGGAGATGCCAACGCCGGTCACGCCGACGGGAACCTTGGTGGGTGAACCCCAGGAACCGCCGTCATATTGCAGGCCAGCCGTGGTGAGGTTGGTGCTGATATACGCCTGCGGAACAAAGGCATCATTGATGGTTGGAAACCGTGAAAGCGAACCATTGGTCGAAAGGTCGCTGGCCGAATAGACCACGCGATCAATTATATTGCCGGTGCTGTTGCGGAGAACCATCTCACCACTGCCGGTGGTCGGCAGGAACAGGCCGCGCGAAACGGCCACTGGTGTTGACAGACCGGGTGGTGACGATGGATTACCGTTGCCGCCATACGCCACCAATGAATTGGATGACAACAAACTTGCACCGAAACCATCGAGCGACCGGAAGACCTGCTGGGATGCAATGCCGGTATCAAGGGTGAATGAGCCGGACGAAGAGCCGCTCAAATCCGTGACAGACTGGTTAGCCATTTCAATGTATTGGTCGTTGGTGCTGACGCCATTGACGGTGGACCCGCGCATCAGCGGATTGTAATACGCCGCCGCCGGATTGGTGGTTGGATTGGCTAGGAATTCAGTGATGGCGACTTGTTGTTCCGCTGCCGTCGGCACATAGACCGAAATGGAATTGGTGTAGGCCGTGCCAGCGGTGCTGGTCACAGAGAGGTTGACCAGATAATTGCTGCCTGCGTCTGCTGACGTGGGGCTGAAGCTGAAGTCGCCGGTGGCATTGAGACCGCTGGCGATGCCCGACCAACTGGAGTTTGTGGACAACCCATTAGTAATCGGGACGATGGTGACAATGCCGCCCGCCGCATCACCGACACTGACATGGGTGTTCAAGGTTTCGCCCGGACGCAACACCAGTTCGGCGTAAGTGTTGACGGCCAGGTCGCCTTTGCGCGCATGGGTGAGGACATTGGTCATATGCAAATAGGAAATGATGTCGGCGTAGCGGCTGGGAGTGAATTCAAAAGTGTTCTTAAAATTTCCCATCACGCCATAAATCGTCACCGAGCCGGAAGGTTTGGCTTGTCCCGGAATGTCGGTATGGGCGTTGAAATAAATCACAAAGGTTTCCCCGGCAGCGTTGGTAAAATACACGGCAGGCATGGCTGTGCTCGTGTAGGATGCAGTGTTGGAGGCATTGGCTGTGATGGGTTCACCAGCAGCGATGGAGACAAAAGTTGAGCCGGCAGCCAGCGTCACATTGGAAGCCACAAAGTAGCTGCTTTCCAGTTTTTGCATCGTCGCCAGGCTGTTCACCACGTTGGGGTCAAACGGCAATGGGTGGGCGACAGGTTGGTTGTTTGTGCTGATGACCACCACGGCTTCCACTGGGTTGTCATAAAAAGCCTCCAGTTCCAGCAAATTATTGAAGGCCGACAATGCTCCGGTCACTTGCACCTGCGCTCCGAATGGCGGCAGGTTGCTGAGGGCGGCACCGCTCCAATAAACACATATGCCTCCCGAATCGTCCTGAATAAAAAATTCACATCCGCCAGTGCTCATGTTCGTCCAAGTCGTCACAATTCCCGTGGTGGTGAACAAGGCTGTGGTGTTTGTGGGCGCATAAGTTACGGGATCCACCATTCCGCGCAAAGCGGCGATGCTGACAACGGGCGGCGAAACGACTGTAAGCAGGGCCATGGCGCTGTTGGTGGTCAGATAGCCTGCGTTATTAGTGATGGTGACAAAATAGGAACCAGATTGGTTCACGGACAGATTCGTCAAGGTGAGGGTTACGGTGTTGGTGCCGGAGGCGTTCGAGGCCGCCACCAGATTGGTCACCGTGGTGTTTGTAGCCGGAACAAACTTCCAATGATAGGCCGGCGCCGGCAGGCCGTGCGCCGCCACGGTGAAGGCAACCGTGTCGCCAATGGTTTTCGTGGAAATGACCGGACTGATATTGGTGTCAATGATTGGAGGAATTGGCTGGGCACTTACCGTGAGCTGCGCCAAACGGGTGGAGTTTGTCCCGGCACCATTAGTGACCACGCAGAAAATGTAACCGGCCTGATTGGTCGTCAGGGCGGTAAGGGTCAAAGTTTTTCCGGTCGCGCCCGCAAGGCTGTTAGTGACGCTATTGGTGACTGAATACCATTGGTAGCCCAAGGTATCATCGCCGACGGCCAGCGTGCCAAAAGTTGCGCTGGCGCCGGAGAAGACATTGGTGTCTTGAGGCTGGGTAATAATGGTCGGCGGATTAACGCTGCCCGGAACGACGTCGGCGAACCGGGTCCCAACCAGGAAATTATCAACGTCCAAAATCCCTTCGCCGGTTGATGCCTGACGAAAGGCATAAGCAAGAATGTTACCCGTGCTTGGCGCGTCCAGCGGGCCGGCATTATTGCCGGAGCTTTCGTTCACAGGGTTTAGCCACACAGTATAAGTGCCAGTGCCAAGAACACAACGCGTCACAATAGTATAGAGTGTGTTCGTGGAAAGATCAACGGGAATGGTATTAGTCAGCGCTGCGCCGGAGTTTTGAATGGCAACGCGAAAAGTTCCCGGCGTGGCCACGCCATTGGTGACAAGAAACAATTTTCCCTTGAAGGTTGAACTGTTCACATAAAAATGCCCGAAGTATGTTTCGCTGGGGCCGGGTGGCACCGTTGTTACATAAATGGAATAACTTGAATAGAGCGTGGAAACCGAATTGGTGGGGCTGAAGGCGTATTCATATGTAAAGTTGGTCGTCACGATGACGCCATTGGTCACATAGGCGGTGTTGGTAATGGTCACGTCCGCATAAGTCTTGTTTGTATCCAAGTCAGCGTGGACATCCTGGGCCAGGTTTTGCGAAACCTCCAAGGCATTGGCGCTGGCACCGGTGTGGTCGGCGACAACATTGATGGGAGCCGTGCCGCTGTGCGCCACCCAGATGGCGGTTTGATTGGTCAACGGTCCCTGCGCATACTCGTCAAAATTATCCTGCACCAGCACCGCCGCGCGGGCGCTTAATGTCAACAGCCCGATGGCGAGCAGGCTTCCGATTTTTTTCAAGGTGGATTTCATGGTGATTTGTCCTGTTGGTCTTTGTTGTTTCTTTGAGTTTAACAGTCAGTTCAAATTGGGGTCGCGATTGGGGTTCCAGTAAATGTCAGGATTCCGTTTTTCCTCGCGCGAATCCGACACAGGATTTTTGTTGAACACATAATCGTATTTGTAATACGACGCGTGACCGTCCGTAAATCCAATGATGCCACCATTGCTATGCCGTTTTGCGAAATAGTTCCAGCGCCCAGCCGGAAATGTGCCGCTGTTTTCACCGCCCCAAGGCTCGAGCGTTGGGCTGAACGTGGAATCAAACATAAAGACTTGGGCACTAGGCTTAAGAATGCTTGATATTTTTGGCATCCCTGGCCATTTAAACATATTCCCAGTGACGCCATTCTTAATGTCACTATTGAGTTTCAAATCCAAATCCATGATGTAAGTAAAGAAGCCAAACTGACCGCCTTTGATCCATGCGCTTACATCCGCTGGATTAGACCATTTTGCGGACGGGCAATACCAGAACTTACCACCCGCATTGGCAGTGTCGGGCATGGGATATTTAGACATAGTCGGAAGCCCCAATTGGTAATAATACGAAAGCGGACGATCCGCCATCAATTGCGGCAAATTATTAAACCAAGCATAAGGATCATACGGGCTACCGGCTTGTGCAGATCCTGTTTTGGGTGGTGCGCCATCATTGTTTGAAAATGTAGTATAGGTTGCACCGTCATCGGTTCCATCGCGCGGCATTAAGTCTGCACTGTCGGTTGCATAAATGGAAAGCGTGAGCGTCCATTGCTTGAGATTTGAAAGGCAATTTACCTGCTGCGCTTTTTGCTTCGCCTTGGCCAGCGCGGGCAGCAGCATCGCCGCCAGAATCGCGATGATGGCGATCACCACCAGCAGTTCAATCAGCGTGAACGCGCGGATCAAAGGCCGCGTGGCGGGAGCGGCTGAAGGCTGTCCGGGTTTGCATTCGGATTTCATGTCTATACAACTTTTAGATTTTACCAAAACAGATCCGCCCGGATGTTACATTTTTGAAACACTCTGCCGGCGGATTTCCAATTTGATTTTGGTTTCCGTCAAACCGCCGGACGCAAACTTTTGTCATGCGAAAGACCGTTCATGTCCGGCGCAGGCCGGACGAAACCGCAACCCAACTGGCTGGTTTGCTGGCACGGTCAATCCTTGTTTAACCGTGCATCATCTTCCCACATTTTTCCCCGGCAGGCAAGAATTTCGTCAGAAAGTTGTTCACATCACACAAATTGGCCCGCCGGCGAAAATTTTCGCGTCGTTTGTGCAGTTGAACTTGGCCGCCGCTTCGGCTATGCTTATTGCGTATGACGTTGACAGAAAAAATCCTCGCGCGCGCCGCCGGCAAAGCCTCGGTCCAGGCCGGCGACAATATCTGGGTGAACGCCGACGTGCTCATGACGCACGATGTCTGCGGACCGGGCACCATCGGCGTGTTCAAACGCGAATTCGGCAAGGATGCGAAAGTCTGGGACAAAAATAAAATCATCATCATCCCCGATCATTACATCTTCACCGCCGACTCGAAGTCCAACCGCAACGTGGACATCCTCCGCGATTTCGTGAAGGAACAGGACATCCCGTATTTCTACGACGTGATTGACGACCCGAACGGCCACTGGCATTTCGACGCGTCGAAGGGGATGTTGAACCGCCAATATGGTTCGCGCTACGCGGGCGTGTGCCACACGGCGCTGCCCGCAAAAGGTCACACGCGGCCCGGCGAAATTCTTTTCGGCACGGACTCGCACACCTGCATGGCGGGCGCGTTCAACCAGTTCGCCACCGGCATCGGCAATACCGACGCGGGCTTCGTGATGGGCACAGGCAAGCTGCTCATCAAAGTTCCCGAGACGATGCACTTCCGGCTCGAAGGAAAATTGCAGCCGGGCGTGATGGCGAAGGATATCATTTTGTATTGCATCGGCGAAATCGGTTTCGACGGCGCGACGTATCGTGCGTTGCAGTTCGACGGCGAAGGCGCGCTCAACCTCTCGATTGACGACCGCATGACCATCGCCAACATGGCCATCGAGGCGGGCGGCAAAAATGCGATGTTTGAATTCGATTCGCGCACGGCGGAATACGTTGACTCGCGCGTAAAATTGAACGGCACGAAATCCACCTACGAGCCGGTCGCTCGCGACCGCGACGAGAAGTTTGTCTACGAACACGTCGTAGATTTGAGCCAGCTCGAACCGACCGTCGCGTGCCATCCCGATCCGGGCCAGCGCAAAAAGGCGAAGGACATGGGCGATACGAAATTGGATCGCGCCTACGTCGGCTCCTGCACCGGCGGCAAGACGAGCGACTTCGTGGAATTCGCCCGCGTGTTGCGCGGCAAGCACGTCGTCATTGATACTTTCGGCGTGCCGGCGACGCCGGAGATTGTCCGCGATTTGCAGTCCACTTATTGGGGCAACACGACCATCTGGGACATTCTCGTGAGCGCCGGCGTGCAGATGACCGAAAACGCCGGCTGCGCCGCGTGCCTCGGCGGGCCGGTGGACACGTTCGGCCGCATCAACAAACCGGGAATCAAATGTATCAGTGCAACCAACAGAAATTTTCCGGGACGGATGGGAGATAAAGAAAGCCAGGTTTTCTTGGCGTCACCAATGACCGTTGCGGCCAGTGCGATTGCCGGAAAGATTGTTGACCCGCGCGAGTATTTGGTGAACTGAAATTTTCAACGCGGAGGCGCAAAGGCGCGAGAATGAAAGAAAAATTGCCGTTGCTCTGCCCTTGAAAAATATTTTCATTTTCTTGTTGACAATTTTGAGCCGCTCGTAAAAAGTGGACAGCGCAACAGATGAAAGGACTTCAAACATCTGATGAACTTGCAACCGCGCAATGCAACCGCGCAAATAGCGCAAGGAATTCTTTTCCCCAAACGCAGCCAAATCGCGGGGCTGCCGCTACAAGTCTCCGTCTCAATATGCCGGACTTCCGGCGCGGTTTCCCGAATCTCTGCTGTTCCATGCCGAAGCTCCGGCATTCCGTCCCGGAGTTCCGTCCTATCACGCCGAACCTCCATGATGCCGCCAATAACCTCCGTCGTCTCATGCCGGAGACTAATCCGCTCACGCCGGAACTTCTGTTTTTGCCATCGAACATCCGTCAAAGAACTGAAAATCAACAACTTAAACAAATAAAAATATGGGAAGCGATTACATTCCGCCAGCCGACGCAGATTTTCATACTTGGTTTGGCAATTTCAACGATTACGCCAGTGCCAACGCCGCCGCTCTTGGCCTGACACCCGACCAAACGACCGCTTTGACCAACGCCTACAACACTTGGAAAACCGCTTTCCCCGCCCACACAAGCGCACAAGCCGCCGCCGCTGCCGCCAAGACCAACAAAGACAGCGCCCGCGACGGAGCCGAAACTGTTTTGCGTCCGCTCGTCCAGCAATTGCAGGCCAGCCAGACCGTGACGGACAACCAGCGCAAAAACATGAAGATCACCGTCCGTTCCACTACGCGCACGGCGGCCAGCGCGCCGACGACCATGCCGGTGGCCAACATTGATACCAGCCAACGCTTGCGCCACCTGATCAGTTACAAAGATTCCGCTGGCAACCGCGCCAAACCGCCCGGCGTGGCCTACTGCGAAATCTGGGTTAAAGTGGGCGCGCCCGCGCCGACGGACATCGGGCAGATGACGTATCTGGGCAACGCCAGCAAGACACCTCAACTGGAAGAATACACCGCAGCCCAAGCCGGACAGACGGCGACCTACTGGCTGCGCTGGGTCAGCACGCGCGGCGACAAAGGTCCGTGGAGCGAACCCGTCAGCGCAACCATTCCCGGATGAAAAATTAAAACCATAAAATAAACCTATGGATAATCTAAATGAAAAACTAAAGGCTCTCGGTGAAGAATTAAAAGCCGCCGATGCACAGGAACGGCAGACGCGCAAATCAGCGATGTCAAGACGGGGGTTTTTTAGGACTTTGACGGTAGCTGCTGCGGGGATAGCAACTGTTGGTGTTCAATCGGCGAATGCCGCTACTTGCACTACGAACAGAGGTGATTGTGGAGGTGACGAAAATACATGCAGTGTGAGCAATACATGCTCAACAGCCAATAATTGCACTCCGAACACTTGCAGTCAATCTAACCTATGCACCTCAAATACTTGCGTTGCATCAAACCAGTGTAGTAACAACAACACATGCAATGCTTCCAATAGTGCGGGCGGCCCTGGTCATGCATGTGCCAGCGGGAATACTTGCGGCACGAACGAATGTGTAGGAAGCAACGTATGTGCTCCTGACTCATGCACCACAAATACGTGCGACACTTCAAATACTTGTTATGGCAGCAACCATTGCACTACAGACACCTGCACGCAAACGGATAATTGTTCTTGGGTTGAAGATACCTGTAGCAGCGAAAACAACTGAAGAAGTTATGAAAATAAAAATGCCCTCAATGTTTAATGGAAGTTTGATGACTTCGTTCATCTACTGCCTGTTAATAGCGACGTGTTTGTCTGTTCACGGCCAACAAAGTAATATTTTTATTGATTCCTACCGTGATGGCATTAACAGAATAAATTCATACAATGTGACTTACAAATTGGAATATCTACAACAGGATCTGTCTAGTAAAACCAATAGTAGCAATGGGCTGTTTGTTGCGCTTGCTCAAACCAATCAGGATATGTTCGCATCTGGTTTGGGATGGCGAGTTGAAAATCAAGTTGGAGATAAGGAGTCGCATACCATTGCAATTACCGATTGGAAAACACTGACTGACAGTATTAAATCTCAATCGGTTTTATCACCCGGATTTACATACAACAACTTTCTCAATCCGATAATAAAAGGAATGTATCTCACAGATATATTGCGCAACAAGCAATCCATCATTTCTCCTTTATCATCAGATGATGGATTGGGCGTTTTTAGGGTGAGCAATCCTCTTTTGACTGGCTTCAGCTACATTGACATCGTGTTGGATTCAAATCACGACTATAGGTTAAAAAAATATATTCTTTATGTGACTAATAAAAAAAACGGACAAGTCGTCATGGCTGAAAAAACAGAGATACAAGAGTTTTTTCAAGATAAAAACGAATCGTTTCCAGGCGTAATTAGTCGAACTATCGGACAGGGCGTGACTGGACAGCGTTTTACAGTTGACCGTGAAAATTCGTCATTTAATTTATCGGTGGCTGGCAATTTGTTCCTTGCTGAAAGCTTGCCAGCGGTGAACGTTGAAAAAGATGGTTGGAAGTATTATTATCCACCGGCCTTGCTCCCGTCTGTAAAGGCGACTATTGCTGCCATGCCAACACCACCTTCTAAAGCATTCAAATCATGGGTAATTGTTTTATTTCTCGGCTTTAATGCGCTGTTCTTAATTGCATTTATAGTGACAAGAATTCGCAAAATTAAAATACATAAGACTACTACAATATGATTGCTACATCAGAATTAAAACAGGTCGTTCGCTTGGGAAATGATTACTCTTCTGGATGCGGCAGTGGTGGATGCGGCAGTGGTGGGTGCGGTTCTACTGAATCACATTCACGACAAAATGCTCTGGTTCAACCGCAAGAAATTCAAACCGACGTCTCATTTGGAGAAAGACGGTTAAATCTTGGGGCTACGCCTGATGCGGGAACTTTTGTCACGGTTATTGATTTTGATTTGACTGTGGCATGCAATCTACGATGCACCTACTGTTTCAAGGAGAAATGGAACGAACACATGGAAGATCAAGTCGCTTTCGACGCGCTCGTCTGGCTTCTGTATGCTTCCGGCCCCGCTAAAGAAGTCCATGTTAATTTCATGGGGGGAGAGCCATTGATTCGGTTCAAACTGATCCAGCGAATAGTGCCATTTGGCAAGCGGCGAGCATGGCAAATGGGCAAGAAAATGCACTTCGGCATGACTACCAATGGAACTCTCGTGACTGACAAGGTGGTTGAATTTTGGAAGAAATGGGGAATGGGATTTCACACGTCCATTGACGGGACACCAGACATTCAAGACCGAAACCGTCCGATGGTTTCCGGCCAAGGCTCGGCGCGTCTCGTGGAAAAAGCTGTCCCAAAAATTCTTTCCTATCGCCCAAACACCACAGCAAGAAGCACCGTCGTGCCCGAGTCGGCAGGCTCGCTTGTGGAAAGCTATCGTTATTTCAGGTCTATCGGTTACACCAATATCGCTTTTGTGCCCGGTGGCTCAAATTTCTGGAATAAAGAATCCAACGCTATATTTGAGCAACAGTTTTCAGAAGTTGGAAACATGGTCATCGAAGAATTTCGTAAAGGCAATTTCGTCCGCATGAAAGGAATTGATGAAGCCATTCAAGGAATTGTTCGTAATCAACGACCGCAGCACGCTTGTGGCGCGGGGCGCGGACTATTGCTCGTGGATATACATGGTGATATTTGGCCTTGCCATCGCTGGAACAAGGCATCCGAAAAAGTTTGGCGAATTGGAAATATTTATGAGCATTTTGATCAAATGGCCAGAGCTGAACTGGATGTTCGTTGCCAGACTGATTTATTGGAACAGGATTGCGAGCACTGCGTCGCAAATAAATTCTGCGGTGGCGGCTGTCCGGCTGAAAACCTTGAGGAAACCGGCAAAGTGTATAAACGTCATCCGAATGCCTGTGAGCACACGCGAGTCTGGGCGCGGGTTGGCCAACGTGTGCATGATGTTCTGCATAAAGAAGGAAATCCTTTGTTCTTCAAGCAAGACTACAATCGTGAAGTGAATTCCCAAAATGCCGTGGCCGCATGAATTACGAGAATTTCAAATCGCGGCTACAGCGATTTGAGCCAATTTTCTTATCCAACGGCGAGCAAGGAGTTTTTCGAGTTTTGGAAAAATCCGCGCGCGCGGTCTGTGATGTTGCCCTTAACGGTTCTGCCCATGAAGAACAAATCAGCGAGGTTGAATCGTTTTTATTGAATGCTGGCGATCCAAATTCAAACCGGCAGTCCGCAATCAAACTTTCCATTCATGTTGTCCATGAAGCGGTCGGACTGGAAGGCGCTGCCCGCGCTTTGGCCGCATTGGTCAAATTTCTTGAAACGAATGCAAGCGCGCGAATCACAATTCACTCCAATCAATCTGTTTTCGATTATGCGCCGATTCTGTCGCTGGCAAAGTCTCTGCGCGAAAACTTCAACCTTCAAAAAGAAGTGGGAATACAATTAGTTGCGCCTTTCGGCGAATATCGCGAGGCAGAAATGGAATCGCTATTTAATCTCGGAGTCCGCCTCAAATATGTTTCAGGGTGGATTCAAGGCTGTTCCGTAGATCAAATTCCGGCAATTGATACCGGCGTTCTCCGCAACCTTTCAGAGTTTGGTTTCCGTGTTCCGATTGAATGGTATGTGCATGAAAACAACATCCAGATATTTGAGACGAAAATTCAAAATCTGCTTATCGCGAATTTCTCCGCCGGATTTTCACTGCCTCTCATTTCTCAAAATCCTTATTACCGATTCGAGCCGGACTTTCCAAATCTTCCCGACGCGCTGGCATACTGCCAACTGCTCCTGCAAACTTACAAAGAATACCCTTATTATGATGATGTTTTCCATCCTCTTAATGTGTTGGCGTTGCTGGTCAAAGAAGGCGGTTGGGTTCCCCGGCTAAATATCCCAGCCGCAATAAATTTCATTTTGGACGAGACAGGACACATTGGCGTTTTTCGTCAATCTCCCGCGCTAAATCATCGTTGGAGCAGCATTTCAGAAATGGCGGCAACTCCGTTGGATGAATTGCGAAATCGCTTCTTACAATTCGCAAGTGATGCGTGGAAATGGGAAAATGTTCCTTATTGTCGTGAATGTTGCTGGCGACACATTTGCGGCGGACTTGATCCGAATTCCAATGGTGGTTTAAGCCGCGACAAGTTGGATACAATGTGCGGATACAGAAAATTATTTTTGGAGCATTTCGCAACCCTTCGCGCTCCTGATCGAATTTTTGGAGCCTCCGAAAAGAAATAATTCACGCCTTCGATGGAAAAGAATTGCCGGACGGGAAGTTTTTCCGCAAGTTGAATTGAAAATGTTCACGGAAATTTCAACCACGTTGCCCTACACCGGCGGCAAGACGAGCGATTTCGTGGAGTTCGCGCGCATCTTGCGCGGACGGCGCGTGACGATTGACACGTTCGGCGTGCCCGCGACGCCGGAGATCGTGCGAGATTTGCAGTCTACGTATTGGGGCAACACGACCATCTGGGACATTCTCGTGAGCGCCGGCGTGCAGATGACCGAAAACGCCGGCTGCGCCGCGTGCCTCGGCGGGCCGGTGGACACGTTTGGCCGCATCAACAAATCCGGCATCAAGTGCATCAGCGCGACGAACCGGAATTTCCCCGGCCGCATGGGCGACAAGGAATCGCAGGTGTTCCTCGCCTCGCCGATGACGGTGGCCGCGAGCGCGTTGACCGGCAAGGTGACCGACCCGCGCGAGTATTTGGGAAATTGAGCCAGCCATGAAAGCCCGGAAGCTTCTCGAAAAAATTCTTTCCGGTTCGCGCAACATCCGGTTCGAGGATGCCTGCCGATTGGCGAAGGGCTTGGGATTTGAATTGGACAGAACGCGCGGCAGCCACCATATTTTTGTGCATCGCGAAGTGCCGGGTCTGCGCTTAAACTTGCAGCCGGACAGAAACGGCCAGATGAAAATGTATCAAGTCCGGCAATTGCTCGACGCGATGGAAACGAACGGCTTGAGATTGGACGGCGAAACATGAAAACGCGCTATCACATCAATGTTTTTTACAGCGAGGAAGACAAATGCTACATCGCCGACATTCCCGATTTGAAATACTGCTCGGCTCATGGCGCGACGCCGGAAGAAGCCATGCATGAAGTTCTGATTGCGCAAGAATTGTCACTTGAATCCATGCGCGAAGCGCGGATGCGGATTCCCAAGGCAAAATATCGTCCGGCAGTTTATGAACTGGCTTGAACAAATGCCGATGACGGTGGCCGCGAGCGCCTTGACCGGCAAGGTCACCGACCCGCGCGAGTATCTGGGGAATTGAGATCGCGGAAATCGGCAAATAAGCCGGCAAAAAAAAAGGGGTTGGCAACCAGGCGAAGTTGGTGCAAATTGCTTGGCGATGCCGGACCAGCCAAAATTTTTTCAAGGCCAGTTGCTGCTCGACAGCGGGCAGCTCGGCGGATCGTTTTTTCAGCGCACCGTCGTGCTCGTCTGCCAGCACAACGCCGGGGGCGCGTTCGGTCTCGTCCTCAACCGCGCGCTGGGCAAGACCGTCGGCGAGATGATCGTCGCCAACCTGCCCGACACGCTCAAGGCATCGCCGCTTTATCTCGGCGGACCGGTGCAGCCGGGCGCGTTGAGCTTTCTGCATACCGACAGTTTCATTCCCGACGCCGACGTGATGCCGAACCTCGCGCTCGGCCATTCGCTCGATGATTTGCTGGAAGTGGGCGAATCCTTTTCGCCCGCAAAAAGAGTCCGGCTCTTCGCCGGTTACGCCGGCTGGAGTCCCGGCCAGCTTGAAAACGAAATGAAGCGCAAGGCTTGGCTGACTTTTCCCGCGTCGGTCGAACTTGTTTTTGAAATTCCGCCCGAGCAGCTCTGGCAAAAAATCCTGAAGCACAAAGGCGGCTGGAAAAACAAATTGCTCGCGCAGATGCCGGATGATCCGTCGTTGAATTGAACAGAAGAAAACAAAGCAAACAAAGAATTAGATTGAACTGACCAATCGGACTTCGTTTCCTTTGTTTGCTTCTGTAAAAATCAATCCGCCTCGACGCAGAGATAAGTTGTGTTCGACTTTGTTTCTATCTCTGGTATTTTTAAGCTGGCTGGCAGCAAACAAAATTGTCCGGGAAGCAATTCAACAGAATTTTCATTGTTGGCACTGTGGATTTTAACTGCTCCTTTCACAACTGCGATGATTCTCATGACGTCGCCCTTCATCAAAATGAATTCAGCACTTTTGACAGTCATTTTGTGAACATTGAAGAGTGGGTCTTCAACTAATTTTTGCAACTCATAAATTCCGTCCGCCAGCATTTTCGAATTTGCTTCAACGAGCTTCGGCTCGAAGTCATTAAAATCAATGCTCGCCAGCGATTGCGCGATGTGCAGCTCGCGTGGCTTGCCGTCGAGTCCGACGCGGTTCCAGTCAAAGACGCGATACGTCGTGTCCGAGTTTTGCTGGATTTCAAAAATCACCAGACCGTCGCCGATGGCGTGGACGCGGCCGCTCGGCAGAAACATTGCGTCGCCCGTGCGGACGGGAATTTTGTGAAAACAATCTGCCACGCTGCCGTCGGCGATCTTTTTTTCAAATTCCGCGCGCGTCACGCCGCGTTTGAGGCCGACATACAAACTCGCGTCCGGCGCGGCGTCGGCAATGAACCACATTTCCGTCTTCGGCTCGCCTTTCAATTCAGCAGCTTTGCCCGCAGGCGGATGCACTTGCAGCGACAGTTTTTCCCGCGCGTCGAGAATTTTGCAGAGCAGCGGAAAACGTCCGTCCGCCGCCGGTTTTGCGCTTCCAAGAATTTCCGCCGAGCGATTTTCCATGAGCCAGCGGAGATTTTTTCCGGCGAGCGGGCCGTTGGCGATGACGCTGGCGTCGCCGGGCCGGTCGGAAATTTCCCACGATTCGCCAATGAGTTTGCCGGCGGGAAGTTTTTTGTCGTAAAGCCATTCAAGTTCGCGTCCGCCCCAGACGCGCTCCTTGAAAATGGGCTGAAAAGTCAGCGGATAAAGCATTTTAGGCGGCGACGGTTTCAGCCGGTTTCGCTTCACCATTGTCATCGGTCTTTTCAATGAAGTGCCCGTGTGCGCGGAATTTTTCGTAGCGCTGCTTCAAACGCGCCGCCACCGGCAGCGCAAGAATTTCTTCCAGATGCTTGAGCAGATGCGTTTTCAAATTCGCCGCTGTTCCCGCCGCGTCGGTGTGCGCGCCGCCGAGCGGTTCCGGGACGATTTCGTCCACGAGCTTGAGGTGCAGCAAATCCTTCGCGGTGATTTTGAGCGCGGCGGCGGCCTTGGCGGCGTTGGCGCGCTCTTTCCACAAGATCAGCGCGCAGGCTTCCGGATTGATGACGGAATAATAGGCGTTCTCCAAAATCAAAACCCGGTCGGCCACACCAATGCCCAGCGCGCCGCCGGAACCGCCTTCGCCAACGATGGCGGCAATGATCGGAACTTCGAGCAAAGTCATTTCGCGCAGGTTGACGGCGATGGCCTCGGCGATGTGGCGCTCCTCGGCGGCGACGCCGGGAAACGCGCCCGCCGTGTCAATCAGCGTGATGATGGGCAGGCCGAATTTTTCCGCCAGCCGCATCAGCCGGAGCGCCTTGCGGTAGCCTTCGGGATGCGCGGAGCCGAAATTGCGCAAAATGTTTTCCTTCGTGTCGCGGCCTTTTTGCGTGCCGATGACGACGACGCGGTGTTCGCCCAGTTTCGCAAAGCCGCCGACCATCGCGTGATCCTCGGCAAACAGCCGGTCGCCGTGCAGTTCCTGAAAATCGGAAAAAGTTTTCTGAAAATAATCCAGCGTGTAGGGCCGTTTCGGATGGCGCGCAAGCTGGACGCGCTGCCAGGCGTTCAAATTCAGGAAAACCTGCCGGCGGGTCTCCTCCAGTTTTTTTTCGATGAGCTGGATTTCCTCCTCGAAACTGATGCCCAGCGAATGTTTTTCCGGGTGCTGGCGGAGGTCGTCGAGCTTGTTCTGCAGTTCGGTGATCGGCTTCTCGAAATCAAGCTGATGTTTCATGCGTGGGAAATCTTAAATGTTCGCGCGGCTTCAATCAATGCGCAATTCCCGCCGCGTTTCAAGCCAAAATCATGTCGCAGCCTTGATTTTCAGCCGTAACGACAAGGCGCGCCGCTTCGAAAAAAGCGAAAGGCCGGACTTTCGTCCGGCCTTCGCGGTGATGAGGTTTACACGCCTTCACCAAGGCGCTCAGAAGGGCGACGCGACCAACTTGGGGGCGCTGTCCGAGCCGCGCCGCTAGCAAAACCTCTCTGCCAACCCTAAACGGACAGCGAAATCTTCACCCGATATTTTCAGACGCATCTCACGCTGAAAAAGTTCAAACTTTTTTCAAAAATCTTTTTTCCGCCCCGATTTTCCCCACTCGCTGTCCCGACCGGCGAAGAAATCTTAAACTATTAACCGTTTAGTTACAAGTTAAAAATTTCCAATGTCAGAGAAAATTTTCACCGGACGCGACTGGATGACGCGCGCCAGCGGCGTCCGGCCGTGCGGCGACAAAGATTCGCGCAACGCGGACTCCTTGCCCGCGCCGGAAACCATAATCCATATGTTTTTCGCGGCGAAAATCATTTTGTAGCTCATGGAAATTCTCGTTGGCGGCGGCTTGGGCGAATGGTTCACGACTAGAAATGGGACAGAAACATCGGCGACATTTGCAGCGGCGTCCGGAAAAAGCGAGGCGACATGGCCGTCCTCGCCCATGCCGAGAAAAATCAAATCCAGGGCCGGCAGGGAATTTTTGTAGGGCATGACCTTGCACAATTCTTCCCCGGCGATTTTCACGGCCAATTCCGGCAAATCTTCGCCCCGAATCCGGTGAACTTGATTTTCAGATATTTTCAGCGGCGAAAACAACAGCTCGTTCGCCGCTTTGAAATTGCTTTCCGGGTCGGTCGGCGGGACGCAGCGTTCGTCCGCCCAGAAAAAATGGACGAGGCCGAGCGAGAGTTCGCGCGCCCTGGTCTGCGCGACGACGGACGTGAAAAATTTCAGCGCGATGCGTCCTCCGGAAAGCGCGACGCAATGCGGTCTGGCCGCGTGGTTGGCCGCCGCGATTTCGTCCAGCCACGCGCTGGCGGCACGCGCGGCCAGTTCGTCGGCACTAGCGAAGGAAATCAGTTCAAAGTTTTGCATGGGAAAATTACTCCTTCATTCGCGCCAGCGCTTCGATGGTTGAATAGCGCGCGACTTGTGACAAAGCGTCCCGTTCCTCAACACGATTTGGATGGTTCAATTGCAGCAACTTTGCCGTTGCTTCACCAACTTCACTGGCGAAATCAATTGTATTTTTTACGGGATGAAAATTCTCCAGCCAATGATCCTGGCGCGGATGAAAAAGCCGGGTGAGTTTTGGCGGGCTGCCCGCGAGTGAAGAAATGTCGCTGCCTTTGTTGGCATTGCAAACCGCGCAGGCGAACGCGAGATTTTCCAATTCGCTGGAACCGCCGTGCTTGCGGCTGATGATGTGATCAATGTGGCAGCCCCAAAACGTGTCGTCTTCGTGGATGAGGCAGTGTTCGCAGACATGGTAGGCGCGTTCGGCCACCCGCTGCCGCATGGCATCGTTCACGCGGCCGCTCATAGAGCCAGCAACTGGCGCGCGCGCGATTTGGCGAGACGCATCAAATGTTCCAGCTCAAGATAATGCTGCAACTCGGTGGCGTCTTCGGGCGAAAGCATTTGCTCCTTCTGACGTTCAATCAAATCCCAGGCGCGCTGGCGGGCTTCGCTGGACGGCTTGAAACCGATGACCGCCTGCGGTTCGCGCGAGGCGATGAATTCAATGACTTCGTCGTAAGCTTTCATAACTGTCGCAAAATAACCTCAAACGCAAAACGCGGCAAGCGCGCAATGCAGCCACGTGCTGGCGGCACGCGAGGCCAGTTCGTCGGCGCTGGCGAAGGAAATGAGTTCAATGTTTTGGTTGGTCATTTACTAACGAAAATGCTTGTTCGATTTCCTTTTGGATTAACACATCTTGATTTGTGTGCGGGAACTGTTCGCGATATCGTTTAGCCAAACGAAGGGCTGGCATCATCGCTGGAAACGAATTACTTTCAGACAAAGAATGGTGTTCGACATATTTTTCAATTCCTGCAACAGAATAATCAAGCTGCAATTCTAGGTATTCGACAGCGTTTGAGTTTGATGTTTCATCTGAACGAATTCTTTTTAGTGTGTGAATGCTCATCAATGAAGCGCTAATTTCCGGCTGACACTCAAATTGATAGTCCAAAATTTTATTCGTTATCACCAGCCGTCGAACAAAGAAATATCCGACGCTTCCACCAGCCGCAATCGCACCAACGATAAACGCAACTACAATCAAAACGATTGCGAGTTTTTTATTCATGCGCTTTTGAAATTTATTTTATCACCTGCGGCTCGTGCCATTCGTGGCGGATTTGCGCGAGCAGTCTGGCGTTGGGGTTTTCATTTCCGAGATTTTTCCGCGACGGGTATAAAATACCGGATGCGCGCGTGCCGGTAGCCTTTGAGCTTGGTGTCGGTGGTCAGCAACGTCAGGCCATGGACGCGCGCCGTCGCCACGATGAGTTCGTCCGCCGGATCGTTGACCGGAAAATCCGGCAGGCGCGTGGATTCGATGATGATGTCGCTGGTGAGCGGCAGCACCCGCACATTATGCGGCACGGCGGCCTTGAGCCACGCGGGCAAATCCATCGGCAGCGGCAGCTTCCCCTTCTGATGTTTTTTGGCGGCTTCCCAAACGCTGAAAATGCTCAAGCCGAAAACTTCCTGCGGGTCATCCAGCAACGCGTTGACTTCAGCGGGAACGGTGCCGGGGTTCAACGCGCCGCGCAACCACACGCTCGTATCAAAAAGATATTTCACTTGAGCGCTTCCCAATCGGCGGACACCGGGTCATCAATGTCAGCCGGCAACGGATAGGGGCTGGGCGTGCAGCCAAGAAAACTCTTGTGCCGGCCCTGGTTGGATTTGGGCACCAAATCGGCCACGGGTTTGCCGCGTTTGACAATCTCGATGGTTTCGCCTTTGTCGAGCCACTTGGAAAGGCGCGCAAAGTCGTTTCGCAAATCGCGGACACTCGCTGTTTTCATGGTGATACAATTGTATCACGAAAAGAAAATGTCAAGCGGAAGATGAAGAACGAATTTAATTTATCACCTGCGGCTCGTGCCATTCGTGGCCGCTTTGCGCGAGCAGATCGTCGGCGGTGATCGGGCCCCACGTGCCGGCGGCGTAAAATTCGCGGTTCGTCAGCGCGTTGCCTTCCCAGCCTTTGCGGATCGAATCCACGATCTGCCACGCGGTCTCGACTTCGTCGCGGCGGATGAAAAGTGTCGCGTCGCCGACGATGGCGTCGAGCAGCAGGCGTTCGTAGGCTTCGGGCGTGTAGGCACCAAACTCGGAATCGTAGCTGAAATGCATCCGCACGGGCCGCACGCTGGTGCCGATGCCGGGAACCTTGCCGTTGAAGTGCAGGGAAATCCCCTCGTTCGGCTGCAGGCGCAACGTCAGCGCGTTGGCGTCCAGTTTATTTCCGCATTGCGCGGCGAACAAAACATTCGGCGTGTGGCTGAATTGAATGCGAACTTCGCTCGCGCTTTGCGGCAGATTTTTTCCGGTGCGCAGATAAAACGGCACGCCCGACCAGCGCCAGTTGTCAATGAGCAGCTTCATCGCGACGAACGTCTCGACGTTGGAATCGGGTTTCACTTTCGGTTCCTGGCGATAACCGGGACGCGGCTGGCCGTCCACCGCGCCTGCGAAGTATTGTCCGCGCACGACTTGTTTCGCGACATCGGCTGGCGTGAGCGCGCGGATGGATTTGAGCAACTTCACTTTTTCATCGCGCACGGCTTCGGCTTCGAGCGACACGGGCGGTTCCATCGCGACGAGCGCGAGGACTTGTAGCATGTGGTTTTGCAACATGTCGCGGATTGCGCCCGCCTCTTCGTAATAGCCGCCGCGCTCGCCTACGCCGAGTTTTTCACTGACGGTGAGTTGGACGTAATCAACGGATTCGCGGTTCCACAGCCGCTCGAAAATGGAATTGGAAAATCGGAACATCAAAATGTTCTGCACGGTTTCCTTGCCGAGATAATGGTCAATGCGGCAGACCTGCGACTCATGCGCGAAGCGCGTCAACTCGGCGTTCAGCGCGTGCGCGGACGCGAGGTCGTGGCCGAACGGTTTCTCGACGACGAGCCGCTGCCAGCCGTGCTCGCTGTTTTCGCGGTGCAACAGTTTCGCGTCGTGCAATTGTTCGATGACCGCGCTGAACTGGCTGGGTTGCGTGGCGAGATAAAACAAAAGATTTTTCCGCAATGGCGCGCTGCCGAACGAAGTCAGTTTCTGCTCCAACTTTTGATACGCCGCCGCGTCGGTCAGGTCGCCGATGCAATAAAAAATGTTCGCAGAAAAATCTTTCCAGACCTGTTCGTCCACCGGCTTCGTGCGCGAAAACTGGTCGAGCGCCGTGCGCAATTCCGCGCGCCACGATTCATCCGTCTTGTCGCGCCGCGCGAAGCCGATGATGCGATACGCCGGCGGCAACTGCTTGTCCTTGGCGAGATGATACAGCGCGGGGATCAGCTTGCGCGCCGTGAGATCGCCGCTCGCGCCGAAGATGACGATGGTGCAAGGCTCGACGGCCTTGCGGACTTCGCTGATGTTGCAGACCGGTGCTTCTTCAGAATGTTGCATAACGCTCATGCGAGAACAATGGAGCAGAGCGCGGAAAAATTCAATGCTGCAATCCTCCTCATCCTCATCGTCATCCTCATTCTCGTTTTCAGAAATTGGCGAGGATGAGGACGAGGACGAGAACGAGAATGATTTCAAAAAATTCAAAACTTGAAACTTGAAACCTGAAACCTGAAACTCTTTCCGCGCGCGCATGAAAGCAAAAATCATCATCACCCCGAAAAAAGCCGTCGTTGACCCGCAAGGCATCACCGTCCTGAAAGC
>Ga0075522_10000382_pt1 | contig 31751 bp, 27 predicted proteins | sample NGEPerA_FD_74796 | JGI IMG/M metagenome (GOLD analysis project Ga0075522, IMG submission 74796) | Arctic peat soil microbial communities from the Barrow Environmental Observatory site, Barrow, Alaska, USA - NGEE PermafrostL2-A | ecosystem: Environmental > Terrestrial > Soil > Wetlands > Peat ... | reverse complement strand
TCACCGACGCCAAGACGGGAAAGAGCGCCCCCATGTACTTCAATGTCAGCGCCATGGCGGCGTCCGGCGCGGTCACCGCCAAACCATCGGACAAACAATAGGCATTAAGGTTCGTTGCGCCGCCGCCGGGCACGGATGAGGCTTAAGACCGAACGCGCCGCGTCGGGAATATGCGTGCCGGGCCCGAAGATCGCCGCCACGCCGACGGCGCGTAGCGCATCATAATCCTGCTGCGGGATCACGCCGCCCACCAGCACCAGGATATCGTCGCGGCCTTTGGCCTTCAGGCACTCCATCACTTGCGGCACCAGATGGAGGTGGGCGCCGGCCAGGCTGGAAATGCCGATGGCGTCGGCCCTGGCATCCAGCGCGCCCTGGACTACTTCGTCCGGCGTGCGGAACAGCGAACCGATCTCGACTTCGAAGCCCAGATCGCCGAATGCGGTGGCCACCACCTTGGCGCCCCGGTCATGGCCATCCTGTCCCAGCTTGGCCACCAGCAGGCGGGGACGGCGGCCCACTTCTTTGGTGAAGCTTTTGACTTCCTCGATGATCGCGCCCAGCGCGGGAAAATCTTTGCCATAGACGCCGGAGAGCGAGCGGATTTCCGCTTTGTGGCGTCCGAACACGTCTTCCAGAGCGGCGGAGATTTCGCCCACCGTGGCACGCGCCCGCGACGCGTCGATCGCCAGCGCCAACAGATTGCCATCGCCCCGTGCGCCTTTCTTCAAGGCATCCAGCGAAGCGGTCACTTTGGCGGGATCGCGCGCGGCTTTGAGCTTATCGAGCTTGGCGATCTGGGCGGCGCGCACTTGGGCGTTGTCGATGGCGCGGACCTCGATCGGCGGCTCGTCTTCGCGGCGGAATTTGTTGACCCCCACGATCACGTCTTCGCCGCGGTCGATGCGGGCCTGGCGGCGCGCCGCGGCGGCCTCGATCTCGAGCTTGGGCCAGCCCGCATCCACTGCCTGGGTCATGCCGCCGTCTTTTTCCACCCGCGCGATCACACCGCGTGCCGCTTCGGCCAGGGAATGGGTGAGCGCCTCGACATAATAGGAGCCGCCCAATGGATCGATCACATGGCTGATCTGGGATTCGTGCTGAAGGATCAGCTGGGTGTTGCGCGCGGTACGCGCCGAAGCCTCGGTAGGAAGCGCGATGGCTTCATCGAAGGAATTGGTGTGGAGCGATTGCGTGCCGCCCAGGACCGCCGCCAACGCTTCCAGGGTTGTGCGCACCACATTGTTGAGAGGATCCTGTTCGGTGAGCGAGACGCCGCTGGTCTGACAATGGGTACGAAGGGTGCGGCTTTCCGGCGATTTCGCGCCCAGCCGCTCCATGATCTCCGACCAGAGCAGCCGCGCGGCGCGCAGCTTCGCCACTTCCATGAAGAAATTCATGCCGATGCCGAAGAAAAAGCTTAAGCGCGGCGCGAAGGCGTCCACGTCCAGGCCCCGCGCCTTGGCCGCACGCACATAGGCCATGCCGTCGGCCAGGGTGAAGCCCAGCTCCTGCACCGCGGTCGCGCCCGCTTCATGCATGTGATAGCCGCTGATGGAAACAGAATTGAAACGCGGCATGTTCGCCGCTGCAAAGGTGATGATGTCGGCGACGATGCGCATCGACGGTTCCGGCGGATAGACATAGGTGTTGCGCACCATGAATTCTTTGAGAATGTCGTTCTGGATGGTGCCGGAGAGACGATCCGCGGACACGCCCTGCTCCTCGCCCGCGACGATGAAATTCGCCAGCACCGGAAGCACCGCGCCATTCATGGTCATGGACACGCTCATGCGGTCGAGCGGGATGCCGTCGAACAGGATTTTCATGTCCTCGACGGAATCGATCGCCACCCCCGCCATGCCGACATCGGCTTCGACTCTGGGATGGTCGCTGTCATAGCCGCGATGGGTGGCGAGATCGAACGCCACCGACAGGCCCATCTGCCCCGCTTTCAAATTCTGGCGATAAAAGAGATTGGATTCCTCGGCGGTCGAGAAACCCGCATATTGGCGGATGGTCCAGGGACGGCCGGCATACATGCTGGCGCGGGGGCCCCGCGTGAAGGGCGACACGCCCGGCCAGCCCGCCGCCGCGATGCCCTCCAGGTCTTCTTCCGTGTACAGAGGTTTGACGGCGATCCCTTCCGGACTCTGCCAGACGAGATCTTGGGCCTGGCGGGTCTTGAGTTCCCGCGCCACCGCCTCTTCCCATGCCTTATGTTGATCGCTCATTGTCCCTGTTCTCTGGGCCCATGTTCTCCGGGAGTGCCGGGCTGCGCAATTCGGCACCTTTTTCTCCGTCTACGGAAGATCAGTCCCCGCAAACCGGCTCCGACTCCATGACTGGCCCTATCCACAAGATGTGGTGGTTAACGTTCCTTGACAAACAGCTAAATGTATGAGAACAAACGCAGATATTTATACTGTTGGTGATTCGGGCACGCTTCGTTCCGTACTCGTTCTGATTTGTTCGCTTGCATCCACAGCAGGACAGGTCAAACCATTGATAGGAAGGCACTATTCGTGCCTTTGTCCTTGAGGCGCTTTCCCGGTGGGCCGCGTCACCCCATATTGAAGCCATGACCCAAAGATCCGCGACCGCACCAAAAGTCAGCGCGGTCCTTGGCCCCACCAACACCGGCAAGACCTTTTTCGCCATCGAGCGGATGCTGGCGCACCGCTCCGGCATGATCGGCCTGCCGCTCCGGCTCCTGGCGCGCGAAGTCTATGACCGCGTGGTGCGGCTCAAGGGCCCCAACGAGATCGCGCTGATTACCGGCGAGGAGAAGATCGTGCCCAAAGGCGCGCGCTTCTATGTCTGCACCGTCGAAGCCATGCCGCTGGAAATCGAGGTGGCGTGCCTGGTGGTGGACGAGATCCAGCTCGCCGCCGATCCCGAGCGCGGGCATGTTTTCAACGACCGGCTTCTTCATGCGCGCGGCCAGGAAGAGACGATGTTCCTGGGCGCGGAAAGCATGCGCGGCGCGATCCAGCGTTTCATCCCCAAAGCCTGGTTCATCACCCGGCCGCGTTTCTCCGATCTCGCCTATACCGGCGCGAAAAAACTCACCCGCCTGCCCCGCCGCTCGGCGGTGGTGGGTTTCAGCGCCGAGGACGTCTATGGCATCGCGGAGGTCGTGCGTCGCCAGCGCGGTGGCGCGGCCGTGGTCCTGGGCGCGCTTTCGCCCCGCACCCGCAATGCGCAAGTCGCGCTCTATCAATCTGGCGAAGTGGATTTCCTGGTCGCCACCGACGCTATCGGCATGGGCCTCAACATGGATGTGGACCATGTCGCCTTCGCCGGCGCTGAGAAATTCGATGGCCGGGGCTATCGTCCCTTGACGCCGGCCGAGGTGGGCCAGATCGCCGGACGCGCCGGGCGTTACATGAATGACGGCACCTTCGGCGTCACCGGCGAATGCGAACCCTTCGACCAGGAAATGGTGAGCCGGGTCGAGAGCCATCGTTATGACGCGATCAAGTTTTTGCAGTGGCGCAACGCGGCCTTGGCGTTTCATTCCTTGTCCGCGCTGCTTGAGAGTTTGGACGCGCCGCCGCCGGAACGCGGCCTGGCGCGGGCGCGGCCCGCCTCCGATGCCGTCGCCTTGCATCACCTTTCCAATGAAGCCGAAATCCGGTCCCTTGCCACTTCGCGCGATAGTGTCAGGCGGCTGTGGGAGGTCTGCCAGCTTCCGGATTTCCGCAAATTGTCCGCGGACGATCACGCCCGGATGGTGCGCACACTGTTCCTGTTCCTGATGGGCGAACAAGGCCGCATCCCGGACGACTGGATGGCGCGGCAGATCGCGCGGCTGGATATCGCGGAAGGCGATGTGGCGACTTTGTCGGGACGGCTGGCGCAGATCCGCACCTTCACCTATGCCGCGAACCGCCCCGGCTGGACTCGCGACGGCAGCCATTGGCAAGCTGAGACCCGCGCGGTGGAAGACCGGCTCTCCGATGCCCTGCATGAAAGACTGACCCAGCGTTTCATCGACCGCCGCGCTTCCATCTTGATGAAACATCTCAGCGAAGACGAAATCACCGCTGTGAGTTTGGAAGAAGATGGCGGCGTCCTGATCGGCGGCGAATTGATCGGACGGCTGGACGGTTTCCGCTTCACCCCCGATCCGCGCACGGAAAGAGACGGCAATGCCGCGCTGCAGTCCCGCATGATGCGGACGGCGGCGATGCGGGGGCTAGAGGGAGAATTTCTCTCCCGCGCCCGCGCGCTGGCGGCGGCGCCCGACAGCGCGATCACGCTGAGCGAGCATGGCAAATTATGGTGGGACGGTGCGATCATCGCCCATCTTGCCGCCGGGCCCTCACCGCTCGCACCACAGATCAGCCTGGTTGCCGATGAACTGCTCAAGGGCGCATCGCGCGCATCGGTCGAGGCGCGGCTGAGTACATGGTTCGTGGCGCATATGGAAAAAAGGCTGGAGCCGCTGCTGGCCCTGGAGCGTGCCGCGGAAACGCGCGCCGGAAGCGAACTGGCGCTGCCCGCCCAGGCCCGAGGCTTTGCCCATCAATTGGCGGAAAATTTCGGTTCATTGGATCGCGACGACCTGGCGCTGCCGGAGAAACTGGGGCCAGTGCTGCGCGCTCTGAAGCCGTTCGGGGTCTGGTTCGGCCGCCGGACCATCTATCTGCCGCGGCTGCTCCGTCCCGATGCGGCCGCCCTGTTGGCGCTGCTTTGGGGCGTGTGGACCAAGACATCGCAATTGACGGGACCGCCTGCGCCCGGCCTCACCTCTTTCGCCCATGACGGCGAGCCGCGTGCGTTTCTGCACGCCGCGGGATTCCACCTGGTGGGCGGACGCGCCATCCGCTTCGACATGCTGGAGCGGCTGGAAGAAGAATTGGACAAAGCCGCCGTTGGCGGCACCGACGCCGGAACCTTGCTGCCCAAACTTGTGTCACTACTTGGCACCGGCAATGACGACGCCCGCCACGTGCTGGCCGCGCTGGGCTGGCACCAGGTCGACGTGAAGGATGCGCCGCCGGTATGGCGCAAGGCCAAGGAGAAGCGGCGGCGGCCGGAGCAGCAAAAACCGCCGCCGGAACATTCGCCGTTCGCGGGCCTCAAGGAATTGATCGCCAAATGAGCGCCACGCGCGTCGACAAATGGCTGTTCCATGCCCGCTTCTATCGCACCAGGGCCCTGGCCCAGGCGGCAGCCGCCGCCGGCAAGGTGCGGCTCAATGGCATCCGGGTGGAAAAGCCCGCGCATCTGCTCAAGCCCGGCGATATCCTTACTTTGGGCAGGGGCGCCGAAGTCGTGGCGCTTAGGGTGCTGGCCCTGGCGGACCGGCGCGGGTCTGCTCCTGAAGCGCAACTCCTCTACGAAATCGTCGCGGATTGACCGCTTGCCTTGGCGGGCTCGCGGTTTTAGAGACCTCACCTGAGTTCGGAGCCCAGTCCCATGACCTATGTCGTCACCGAAGCCTGCATCAAGTGCAAGTTCATGGATTGCGTCGAGGTCTGCCCGGTGGACTGTTTCTACGAGGGCGAGAACATGCTGGTGATCAACCCCGACGAATGTATCGATTGCGGGGTATGCGAGCCCGAATGCCCGCCTGAAGCCATCAAGGCCGACACCGAGTCGGGACTGGAAAAATGGCTGTCCGTGAACGCGGAATACGCCAAGACCTGGCCCAATATCAGCCAAAAGGGCGAAGCGCCGGCCGACGCCAAGGAATGGGAAGGCGTTCCCGACAAATTCGAAAAACATTTCAGCCCCAAGCCGGGTTAGCGCTCACAGTTGGGATTCAGCCGATCGCTCAACCCAGGACTGTAGTCCGTACAAAGCGCAACCGGTTCAAGGGCTTGAATCGGGGATTCAACTCCCCACCTTAGATAAAATACCGCAGATTCAACGGTTTGTGACAATTTTCCTTCCATTCCGCGTGAATCTATGGTAGGCTGTTTTTCAATCTGGTCCTGCTTTTGAATAGCGCACGCCGGCATCCTACCGGCGCGTTTCGGCCATATTGACGTGAAATTGTCCCGCTCGGCGTGCCGCCCCACCCCAAGCCTCAACGGAAATGGAAATGACCGCACCCAAACCCCATACGCCCGCCGCCAAGCCCGTCGCCGCCGCTGCCGCGCCCAAGAAAGTCCCCGCGAATTCGAACAGGAAGTACGAATTCAAGACCAACGACCATGTCGTCTATCCCACCCATGGCGTGGGCAAGGTCTCGGGCATCGAGGAGCAAGAAGTCGCCGGCCTCATGCTGGAACTGTTCATCATCGACTTCGAGAAGGACAAGATGACCCTGCGTGTTCCCACCATGAAGGCCAAGGCCGTGGGCATGCGCAAATTGTCGTCGCCCGAAGTGGTGGGCAACGCGCTCAACACACTCAAGGGCCGCGCCCGGATCAAGCGCACCATGTGGTCGCGCCGCGCCCAGGAATACGAAGCCAAGATCGATTCCGGCGACCTGGTATCGATCGCCGAAGTGGTGCGCGACCTGCACCGCGCCGGCGGCCAGCCCGAGCAGTCCTATTCCGAGCGCCAGCTTTATGAAAAAGCGCTGGCCCGCATGGCCCGCGAAGTCGCTGCGGTCGAACGCACCGACGAGCAGACCGCGGTCAAGCGCGTGGAAGGCATGCTGGTCAAGAAAGCGGCTTAATGCAGGGCTCCGGCGAAGCGCTTCGCGCCGCCGTCGCCCTACCCTCCAAAAAAGGCCCGGTGTTTCCGGGCCTTTTTCTTTTGCATTGCACCGCGCGACAGCTTCGCATTTTCGTCAGGGAATGAGTTCGATCTGATAGGGATTGGAGAGCGCAATCTCGGGTCTGCCGCCGAATTCCTCGATCACGCCCCGCAGCCGGACCTGGCGGCCCGCCAGATCCTCAAGCGCAAAGCCGGCGCTGCGAAAAACCTTGCGGTCCTCCGGCGCAACCGTGGCAGAAAAGCCTTTCCGGTAATCGTCCTGGAAATCGAGAAAAGCGCGCCCATCATGCACGCCCACATTCGCGACCTTGCCTTCCACCAATTGGAAACTGCCCGCCAGACTGGGTGAAAGTGTGGCTGCCTGCTTCACGGCATATTGCGGCAGGGACCATAGGCCCAGCGAAGCGCCGCGCGCTCTGGCTTCGGCTTCATAGAGATCCGGCGCGCATTCGTCGCGGTCGGGCGCGATCTCGACCCGCGCTAGGCCGCGCCCCAGCAGCGCCATTTGCAGCCAGACATGATCGAAGGCCTGCACACGGATGCGGCCATAGCGGTCTTGCTTGGGCGGCGTCGCGGTCAGAACCAGATTCGTTTCCACCGCCAGTTGCCGCAAAACCTGCAAAGCCCGCTGAGCGGCAAGCGTTGCCGGGCCGTCCGTTCCCGGCAAGCGAATCCCTTCCAGGATCGCGGCCCGGCCATCCTCCAGGATCAGCGCGCCATCCTGTTCCACGCGCGTGACATGAGCATTGGCGACAGCGACCTCGCCCGCGCAATCCGGCAGCGGCATGGCCTGGGCGGCGCCTGCCAGAAAAATCCCGCCCAGGATCACGGCAAGACGCATGCGCTAGCGAATGGCCTTGAGGGACACGCCCTTGGGCGGCGCCATGTCATCCGGCACGAAAAAATCCTGAATCAAATCCTGGCTGGGATCGACCCGGTAGTGGTCGAAGTCGGTGACGCCGTTTTCCGCCAGGAATGTGTCGTCGATCAGGAAATAGCCGCTGAAGTTTTTGGGCTTTTCGAAAAGCGCATGCGCCGCATCGGCCAGAATTTCAGGCGTGCGGCAGGATTTGGCGGCTTCGTCGCTGCCCGCAGCCAGACGGATGGCGGCGGTGGCGATGGCGGTGCGGGGCCAGAGGGCGTTGACGGCGACCTTGCCGGTAAACTCCGCCGCCATGCCCAGCACGCAGATGCTCATGCCATATTTCGCCAACGAATAAGCGGTATGGCCGGCAAACCATTTGGGCTGCATGTCCAGTGGCGGCGACAGCATCAGCACATGCGGGTTGGCCGCCTTGAGCAGATGCGGCAGGCAATATTTGCTCACCATGAAGGTGCCGCGCGCATTGATTTGCTGCATCAAGTCGAACCGCTTCATCTCGGTCTCGAGCGTGCCGGTGAGTGAGATGGCGCTGGCGTTGTTGACGCAGATGTCCAAGCGTCCGAATTTTTCCACCGCCGCGGACACGGCCTTGGCCACCTGATCTTCGAACCTTATATCGCAGACGATCGGCAACGCCTTCCCGCCTGCCTTTTCAATCTCTTCGGCCGCCGTGAAAATCGTGCCGGGCAGCTTCGGGTTCGGCTCCGCGGTCTTGGCGGCGATGACAATATTGGCGCCGTCTTTCGCGGCGCGGAGCGCGATGGCCAGACCGATGCCACGGCTGGCGCCCGTGATGAACAGCGTTTTTCCTTGGAGCGACATGGTTCCGACCGATTTACAGCGCTCCCACCGTACAGGAGATCGCGCGAATGCGCACTTGCGGGCGGGACGGACCGGGATAGTCTCGTCAACAGAACCGGGAGGCTCCATGTCCGCCAAGAGCAGCAACATACGCTATGGCGCCGTCGCCATGACGTTCCACTGGGTGATCGCCGCTCTGATCATCACCAATGTGGTTTTGGGCGTGTATTTCGTGAACGGCTTGGACCGTCACGATCCCATGCGCCCCATCATCGTCAATTGGCATGAATCCATCGGCGCCACGGTCCTGATCCTCAGCCTGCTCAGGCTGGGCTGGCGGCTGATCAACCCTGTCCCCAAACTGCCCGCCGATTTCTCGCGGACCAAGCGCATCATTGCCCGCGGCACGCATTACACGCTCTACGCCCTGATGATCCTGGTGCCTTTCATCGGTTGGGAGCTGGCCTCGATCCCTAGTCGCCCGCTGGTTCTGTTCGGCAATTTGCCCTGGCCGAAAATCTGGTATCTCGCCAACCTGGCGCCACCCGACCAGCGTTTCTGGGCCGGCATCATCGCGCCCAGCCATATCATCCTGGCGTTTCTGCTATTCGCCCTAGCGATCGGCCATCTCTGCGCCGCCTTGTTCTATCACTACATGATCCGCAAGGATCAGATCCTGCAGCGCATGGTTCCAGGGACCAACGTCACCGCCCAAGGCACCATCGGCACCGGCCACGCTTAAAGAAAAGCTGACCTAACAACGCCGACCCGCTACAACGCGGCGATGGAAAGTCTGCTCGCCAAGACCGCACCTGCCGATGCCGAGGGCATCGCTCATGCCGCGCGCATTCTGCGCCAGGGCGGGCTGGTCGCCTTCCCCACCGAAACGGTCTATGGCCTGGGGGCGGACGCCACCAACGGCAAAGCCGTGGCCGGCATTTTTGCCGCCAAGGGACGTCCGCGCTTCAATCCCCTGATCGTGCATGTGCGAGACGCGGGCGAAGCCGAACGTCATGCCCTGTTTTCAGATGCCGCGCGCCGCCTGGCGGCACGTTTCTGGCCTGGCGCCTTGACCCTGGTGCTGCCGCGCGCCACCGAAACCCTATCCGAGCTGGTGAGCGCGGGACTTCCCACGGTGGCTTTGCGCGTGCCCGCCCATCCGGTCGCGCAGCGCCTGTTGCAGGAAGCCGGATTGCCGATTGCCGCGCCCAGCGCCAATCCGTCCGGCAAGGTCAGCGCCACCATGGCTGCGCATGTCGCGGAAGCCTTGCAAGAGAAAGTCGATCTGATTCTCGATGGCGGGCCGGCCATGTTGGGCCTGGAATCCACCGTGATCGGCTTTGACGGGGACGGGCCCGTTCTGCTTCGCCCCGGCGCCATCGCGCGCGAAGACATCGAAGCCGTTATCGGTCCCTTGCGGAAGGCGGGACCCACCATCCAATCGCCGGGTCAGCTGGAAAGCCATTATGCTCCATCCGCGGCGCTTCGCTTGAACGCTTTGAAGGCTGAACAAGATGAAGCACTGCTGGGTTTTGGGCCCTCGCGGGACGCGACGCTGAATCTCAGCCCCACCCGCGACCTGAAAGAGGCGGCGGCCAATCTTTTCGCCATGCTGCGCAAACTGGACAAGCAGACCAAGCGCATCGCGGTGATGCCCATTCCCGAAACGGGATTGGGGGAAGCGATCAATGACCGTTTGCGCCGCGCCGCGGCCGGCCGGGAATAACGGAGCGACAATGACCGAGATATTCGAGCGGTTGAAGGCGGCGGCGGGGCCAAACGGCTTCAGCGAAGACCCGAACGAGATCGAGCCCTATCTGCAAGAATGGCGCGTCCGCACCCACGGCAAAAGCGCGCTGCTGCTGAAGCCGCAGACCACCGAACAAATTTCGGCGATCCTGGCCATCTGTCACCAGACCGGAACCCATATCGTCCCGCAGGGCGGCAACACCGGCCTGGTGGGCGGCCAGATTCCGCTTCATGGCGAAGTGCTGCTGAGCCTGAAACGGATGAACCGCATCCGCGACCTCAGTGCGCCCGGCATGACCTTGACCGCAGAGGCCGGCGTCACGCTCAAACAGGCGCAGGATGCCGCCGCCGCGGAAGGGTTTCTGTTCCCCTTGAGCCTGGGTTCGGAAGGGAGTTGCACCATTGGCGGCAACATCTCCACCAATGCAGGCGGCAATCATGTGCTGCGCTACGGCATGATGCGGGCGTTGGTGCTGGGGCTGGAAGTGGTGCTGGCGGACGGACGGGTGCTGCCCATGCTGCGCTCGCTGCACAAGGACAATACCGGTTACGACCTCAAGCAACTCTTCATCGGCGCCGAAGGCACGTTGGGCGTTGTGACTGCGGCGTCTCTCAGGCTGTTCGCGCGCCCGGCGCAAATGATCACAGCCTTCACAGCTGTCCCCTCGCCCACCGCGGCGCTGAGTTTGCTGGGCCATATGCAGTCCCGCACCGGCGGCTTGCTATCGTCTTTCGAGCTGGTATCGCGGCCCACGCTGGACCTAGTGCTGAAGAACATTCCCAACACCCGCGACCCTTTGCCGAATCCCTCGCCTTGGTATGTCTTGATGGAAGTGTCAGGCGGCGCGGGCGCCAGCCTGGAGACTCTGACCCAATCGGCGCTGGAAGGGGCCATGGCGCAGGAGCTGGTGAGCGACGCCGTGGTGGCGCAAAGCGAAACCCAGGCCAGAAGCTTCTGGCACATGCGCGAAACGATCTCGGAAGCCGAGAAACGCGAAGGCGTTTCCGTCAAGCATGACGTCTCGGTGCCGGTGGATTCCATTCCCCGCTTCATCGAGGAGGCGACCGCCCTGGTGGTGAAGAAATTCCCCGGCGCCCGGCCCATCTGCTTCGGCCATATGGGCGACGGCAATCTGCATTTCAATTTCAACGCCCCGCCGGGCAAGGACGCCGAATTCTCCGCCCATTGGGACGAAATGCAGCTCACCGTCCATGACATCGTCCATCGCTATTCCGGCTCGATCAGCGCTGAGCACGGCATCGGCGAGATGAAGCGCGAAATTCTGCCGCGCTACAAATCCAGCGAAGAGTTGGACGTGATGCGCGCCATCAAGCACGCGCTCGATCCCAAGAATATCTTGAATCCGGGGAAAACGGTTCCAGCAGTTCGGAGACTCTAGCTGGCGCGTCTTGGTCGTGCCCGATCTTCCCCGCGTGCGAAGCACTGGCGGGGAGATGGCCGTAGCAGCGCTTGCGATGCGAAGGCCAGAGGGGGAGACAAAAAATCAGGCCGCTTCGGAAAGTGCCGGTGCTGGCATGACTGGCGCTGCCTTCACCTTCTTGTTCGACATCGCGCTGATGGTTGCCGTGACGAAGGTGGCGGCATAAGGAAGGCTCTGCACCCCCAGCATCACCATCCAGAGGCTCACGGCCGGGTCCACGAAGCCGCGGTCAAAGCCCATCGAAACCATCGCCGCCACCAATCCCACCAGCAGAAAAGTCTCCTGCCATACCACGCGCAGCGCCTGGCTGAACAAAGCAGGATCGACGCATTTGGGTGTGCGCATGAAAGGCCGGTTGCTGGTGAGAAGGCCTGACCACACCGCCTTGCCCACCGCATGGGTGAGAGAAAGCCCCGCCACCGAGGCCATCAGCGCGCCTTTGACGCCTGAACGCACCTTGGGCGGATAGAGCAGCAAAGTCTTGATCAGCTTGGTGGCGAACAACGCCATCGCCGCCGCCGACAGGGCCGGCATGGGCACATCGATATAGCTGGGCGCGACCCACATCAGCAGCGTCCAGACCAGCGCCGTGCAGGTCACGACCATGCCCAGCCCGTCGGAAATCCATGGCAGCCAGCCGGACAGGAATTGATAGCGCTGCTCCCAGGAAAGGCCCGAGCCGCCGAAGAAAATCTCCCGCGCATGGCGCTTCATGATCTGCATGGCGCCGTAGACCCAGCGATAGCGCTGGGACATGAAAACGCCCAGCGTGTCGGGCTCCAGACCCGCGCCCATTGTTTGCGGGATATAAGCCGCCTCGAAACCGGCCTCGAACAGCTTGAGGCCCAGCTCGGCATCTTCGGTGATGCACCATTCGCTCCAGCCGCCCACTTCTTCCAGCGCGGTCTTGGTCACGATGGTCATGGTGCCGTGCTGGATGATGGCATTGTGCTCGTTGCGCTCGACCATGCCGATATGGAAGAAGCCGCGATATTCCTCATAGGCCATGGTCTTGAAAATGTTCTCGGCGGCGTCGCGATAATCCTGCGGCCCCTGCACCAGGGCGACGGCCGGAGACGCGAACAGCGGCATGGCGCGGCGGAGCCAGAATGGCTCGACCTGATAGTCGCTGTCGATCACCGCGATATGGGTGGCCTGGGGATCGGTCAGCGCCAGGGCGCGATTGAGTGCGCCGGCCTTGAAGCCCTCTACGCCATCGAAATGGAAAAAGCGGAAGCGCGGACCCACTGTCTTGCAATGCGCCTCGACCGGCCGCCACGTCTCGGGATCGGGCGTGTTGTTGTCCAGGACGATGACTTCGTAGGTTTCGTAATCGAGCCGCGCCAACGCATCGAGAGTCGCGATCACCATCTGCGGCGGCTCGTTGTAGATGGGCACATGGATCGAAACGCGCGGACTGGTCTGAGGGATCGCGGCGCGCACAGTGCGGCGATCCACGCGCCACAACGAGACCGCCATTTCGATGCCCTCGGTCAAGATGATGGCGCAGGCCAGGAGCACCAGAGGCGACATCGCGATGATGGCGATAATGTTGGTGGGATCGATATATTCCAGCGCGGTGGCGTCGATCAGCGCCAGAAGTCCGGTCGAAACCAACGCGATCAGTCCGCCCATCACCAGATAGCCGGTCTGACGCACCTTGGGCATGCGGCCCAGGATCAAAAGCCCCAGCGACAGGCTCAGCACCGCGGCGAGCAGCGCATAGCCGCGCCATTCGGGGAAGCTGCGCAACAGGCCGGTGAAGCCAAATTTGGGATGTCCGGTGGCGTCGAATAGGCCCCAATAAGGGCCCACCGAACCTTCGACGCCGCCGCCCTTCCAGGGTTCGTCGAAGCCTTCAAGCAGATAATAGTCGTAGCCCTTCTCCTGGGCGAACTGCACGAAGTTGCGGATGAAAGAGGCCTCGTTGGACAGCGACGCCTGCGCCTGCCCATGCGTATTGCCTTCCGACGGCCAGCCCGCCTCGCCGATGATGATGGGCTTGCCGGGGAAGGTCTGCTGCATGATGTCGAAATGCTTGCCGATGAAGGGCATCGCGGCATTGATGCGCACATTTTCCCAATAAGGCAGCAGATGGACGAAGATCACATCCGTGTGCGCGGCCACTTCCGGGATCACCACCCAGGTGGACCAGGGCTCGGCGGTGGTCACCTTGATGCGCGCCGGCAGGGCCGCGCGGACGCGATCGAGATAGGTATCGAGCTGTTCTTCGGAGACGAAGCCGAACAGCTGGGTCTCGTTGCCCACGATCACACGGTCGATCACGCGGCGGTTGGCCACCGCCGTCCTGATGCCCAGCTCGATCTGCTGCTCGTTCTTGGCAAGGTCGGGACTGATCCAAATCCCCAGCGAGACCGTCATGCCATAGCGGCGCGCGATCTCCGGCACCTTGTCCATGCCGCCATCCACCGTGTAGGTGCGGATGTGACCGGTGACCCGTGACAATTGCCTCAGGTCGCGGTCGATCTGTTCAGACGTGATGTGAAGCTGGTCGCGGGCGTGGAACAGATGGCTGGGATTGTAGGCGATGCCGCGCACCTGGCCGTCCCAGTCCGGCGCCACCACGGCATAGTCGCGGCTGGCCCAGAACAAAGCAGTCGCGCCCACCACCATGATGAGGGCGATGAGAATGCGCAGGTGGCCGCCAATGAAGGCATGCCGGCCCAGGATGTGCCCGATCCGCCGCAAATCTCGCTTCCGCTATTTGTCTTTGTCCAAGGGATCGTTGGGATCCGGAATATAGCCGGGCTCGCCGCGCTTGGGCGCGGGCGTGGTGGAAACCAGGGTCATGTCGAAGACCAGGACCTGATCGGGCGGTATCGCCGAGCCCGCCCCGCGCGGGCCGTAAGCCAGGGCAGACGGGATCACCAATTGCCAGTGATCGCCTTCGCGCATCAGCTGCAGCGCCTCGGTCCAGCCGGGGATCACTTGATTGACCTTGAAGGAAGCTGGCAATCCCGGCGAAGTTCCATCAAAGACCCGGCCATTGATCAGGGCGCCGGTGTAATAGACTTCCACTGAGTCCGTGACTGTCGGCCGCTTGCCGAAGCCGTTCTGGACGATCCGGAATTGCAATCCATCGGGCCGGATGATCACCCCCGCCTTCTTGGCGTTGGCGGCGAGAAAGGCGGCGTTGGCGTCCTGGCTGAGGCCAGGGTCGACCGTGGCCGCGCCCGGCGCCATGGCCGCGCTGGCGGTCAAGGGCCACGCCAAAACAGACACCGCCAGGAATGCCGCGGGAAATTTCATCTCAAGCCTCCAGAACGGGCGGAATTTAGCGTGGGCCGGCCCCCGCCGAAACAGGGAATTCGCTTAAAAAAGGGAAGGATTCCAGCAAAATTTTGGTCCTCAAGCAGCGAAGGACATAAGAAAAGCCGTTAAAACTGAAGCGCGAACACTTTCATCATCACATGGATCAGGACGGCCAGGCCGAACATGGCCACCAGGGCGCCCGATACCCGGTTGATGACGCGCACCGTGCCGTCGGTAATGCGGGCGTGGAACAGGCCGATCACGGTGGTCAATGCCAGCCACCAGCCGGCCGAGCCGCCCACCACACCGGCCACCACGAACTCGGCATCGACAAAGGAATTGGCGCCGCCCACCAGTCCATGGAAGCTTGCGAACATGGAAGCAAAGGCGAGCAAGGTGGCGGGGTTGGTGATGGTGAGAACGAATGTCGAGGCGATGGCGCGGAACAGAGACGAAGCGCCGGCGTCAGGCTTGTCGCTGTCGTCAACCTTGGCGGTTATCGGCGTCAGCACGGCGTGAATGCCGAACCAGACCAGAAGCGCGCCGCCGATCACTTCGATGATGGGATCGTAGCTCCGGATCAGTTGTGCGATCCAGGTAAGACCGAAGAAGGTGATGGCGGCGAACACGCCGTCACCCAAGGCCGCGCCCAGGCCCGAAACGAACCCGTTGAGCGGGCCGAAGGCGAAACTTCTTCGAATGCAGATGAGATTGACGGGCCCGATTGGCACTGCCGCGATCAGTCCCATGATCACGCCGGCGAATATCAGAACAACATAGTCCATGGCGATCAAGAACGGACGCCCGAAGGCTGGAGCGTTTCGACGAAACGCAACGGCTTGCCTTTGGCTTTTCCGGTCAAGGCGAAATCGCGCATGACAATTTGCCCGCCGAGCATTGATGCCACCGCCCAGCCCTTGGTGGTCATGCCATCGAACGGCGTCCAGCCGCAGCGCGAGGCGATCCATTTATTCTCGATTTTGCGCGAGAGGCCGAGATCGATAATGGTGAAATCGGCGTCGTAGCCCAGGGCAACACGGCCCTTGCTGGCCAGGCCGAAAATACGCTGCGGCCCCGACGCAGTGATATCCACGAACCGCTCCAGGCTCATCCGCCCCTTGTTGACATGGTCGAGCAGCAGCGTGACCAAAGTCTGCACGCCCGGCATCCCCGATGGCGTATCCGGATAGATCTTGTCTTTCTCTTCGCGCGTGTGCGGCGCGTGATCCGAGCCGATCACGTCGATCACGCCGTCATTGACAGCCTGCCACAGCGCCTGGCGATGGCTTTCGTCGCGGATGGGCGGATTCATCTGGGCGTAGCTGCCCAGACGCTCGTAACATTCCGGCGCGCTCAAGGTGAGATGCTGCGGCGTGGTTTCGGCGGTAGCGAAATCCTTGGCCGCCGCCAGCAAGGGAATTTCATCGGCGGTGGTGACATGCAGCACATGCAGGCGGCGGCCTGCCTCTTTCGCCAGCCTCAGCACGCGTTCGGTGGAGGCGCGCGCGGTTTCGGCATCGCGCCAGATCGGATGGGTGACGGGCTTGCCGCGTTCGGCGAAATGTTTGCGCGCGTTGAGCCGCTCCTCGTCTTCGGAATGCACCGCCATGCGGCGGTTTCCCGCTTTCAACGCGGCCAGGATGTCGTCCGGATGGCTGAGCAACAGCGTGCCGGTGGACGATCCCAGGAATGCTTTCACGCCGCAGACGCCGGGCAGCCGCTCCAGGGCAGCCAGCGCGCCAACATTGGCGGGCGTGGCGCCCACATAAAATGCGTAGTCGCAATGCATCCGGTCCTTGGCGCGGGCGAGCTTGTCCTCGATCGCCGCCTGGGTGGTGGTGGGCGGATTTGTGTTGGGCATTTCGAACACGCCGGTGACGCCGCCCAGGATGGCGGCGCGGCTGCCCGTCTCCAGGTCCTCTTTGTGCTCGTTGCCCGGCTCGCGGAAATGGACCTGGCTGTCGATCACGCCGGGCAGCACCTGCAAGCCCTTGGCCTCGAAAATCTCTGCCGCCTTGGCGCTGGCCAAGCTGCCGATGGCCGCGATCCGCCCCGCGATAACCCCCACATCGGCTGGGACAATACCGCCCGGAGTGGCCACCGTTCCGTTCCGGATCAAGAGGTCAAATGTCTGGCTCATATGGGCCTGGGTTAGCCGGTAGAGCCCACCTTGGCAACCTTGACTTGGCAATGGCTTGGCAACCTGGGCCGGGCGGATTATTTGACGGGGATGGAATCCCTTCACCTCAAGGATCGCGCCATCATCGCCCTGGAAGGCGGCGAAGCGCGCGAGTTCCTGCAGGGCCTAATCACCAACGATGTGGGCCTGCTCGCGCCCGGGCGGGGACTGTACGCCGCCCTGCTCACGCCGCAGGGCAAGATCCTGTTCGACTTCCTGGTGGCCGAAGGCGACGGCGCGCTGCTGCTCGATTGCCCGGCAGGTCACGCGGACGGACTGCTCAAGCGGCTTACGATGTACCGGCTGCGCGCCAAGATTGGCATCGCGCTTCGCCCGCAATTGTCCGTCTATGCGGGGCTAAGCGGACGGCCTGCCGAGCGCGCCGTCAGCTTTCCCGATCCCAGGCTTGCGGCGCTGGGCCTGCGCAGCATCGGTGCGGTTGCCGAGATGCCCGATTTCCTGGAGGGGCCAGCCGCGTATCATGCCGAGCGCGTTGCCTTGGGCGTGCCCGAAGGCGGCGATTTCGGCAGCGACAAGATCTTCGCCCTGGATGCTGGCCTGGACGAGCTTCATGGCGTGAGCTTCGACAAAGGCTGCTATGTGGGCCAGGAATTGACCGCGCGGATGAAGCATCGCGGCACGGCAAGAAAACGCATCCTGGGCCTCAAGGCGGAGAGCGCCCTGCCCCCGCCCGGCACCGCCGTGATGAGCGACGCCGCCGAGATCGGTGAAATCCTTTCCGTTTACGGCTCTGCCGGTTTTTCCTTGATGCGCCTCGACCGTCTTGTTGAAGCAAAAGCGCCATTGACGGCGGGTAACATGGCCGTCACCGCATTCAAGCCCAAATGGTTGGAGCCGTGAAAGAGAAACAACGCTGCGCCTGGCCCGGCGAAGACGCGCTCTACGTCGCTTACCACGACCAGGAATGGGGCGTGCCGGAATATGACGGCCGCGCGCTGTACGAAAAGCTGGTGCTGGACGGGTTCCAGGCCGGGCTTTCCTGGATCACCATCCTGCGCAAGCGGGAGAATTTCCGCAAAGCCTTTCACGGCTTCGACCCCCACCGCATCGCCAAGTACGGCGCGCGTGACATCGACAGGCTGCTCAAGAATGAAGGCATCATCCGCAGCCGCGCCAAGATCGAGGCCACGATCAGGGGCGCCAAATTATGGCTGGAGATCGAAGGGGAGCCGGGCGGCTTCCGCGATTTCATCTGGAAGCATGTGGCGGGCAAGCCGGTGGACAATCATTTCAAGGAGCGCCGCCAGATTCCGGCTCAAAGCGAAATGAGCGAGGCGCTCTCCCGCGACCTGAAGCAGCGCGGCTTCAATTTCTGCGGTCCTGTGATCTCTTATGCCTTTGCCCAGGCCGTCGGCATGGTCAATGATCATGTCACCCATTGTTTCCGCCATGCGGAATGCGCAAGGCTTGCGAAAAGGCGGCCTTGAAGCGCGACGCCTTGGTCCTTAGTTTGCATGGGATGGTACTTCCCGATGTCATCGCTGCTATCGGCAACACGCCGCTGATCCGCCTCAAGCGCGCCTCCGAAGCGACCGGTTGCGAGATTCTGGGCAAGGCGGAATTCCTCAACCCGGGCCAATCGGTCAAGGACCGCGCCGCCCTTTTCATCATCCGCGACGCCGTCGCCAAGGGAAAGCTTCACCCCGGCGGCACCATCGTCGAAGGCACCGCCGGCAATACCGGTATCGGACTTTCGCTGGTGGCCAATGCGCTGGGCTTTCGCACCGTGATCGTGATCCCTTCAAGCCAGAGCCAGGAAAAGAAGGACACGCTGAGGCTGATGGGCGCCGAGTTGATCGAAGTGCCGGCCGTGCCCTATCGCGATCCCAACAATTATGTACGGCTGTCGGGGCGGCTGGCCGAGGAATTGGCGCGCACGGAAAAGAATGGCGCGATCTGGGCCAACCAGTTCGACAATGTCGCCAACCGCCAGGCTCATATCGAAACCACCGGTCCGGAAATCTGGCGGCAGACCGACGGCAAAGTGGATGGTTTCATCTGCGCGGTGGGAAGTGGCGGAAGCCTCGGCGGTGTCGCCATCGCCTTGAAAGAAAAAAATTCCGCCGTGAAAATCGCCGCCGCCGACCCCTTGGGCTCGGCGATCTATTCCTGGATTGAGACCGGCAAGCTGGAGTCCTCTGGCTCGTCCATCACCGAAGGCATCGGCCAGGGCCGCGTCACGGCCAATCTGGAAGGCGCGCCGATCGACGGCGCTTATCAGATCGCCGACCAGGAAGCCCTGCCCCTGATCTTCGATCTCTTGGAACATGAAGGCCTGTGCCTGGGCGGGTCGTCGGGCATCAATGTCGCCGGCGCCATCCGTATGGCGCGCGATATGGGTCCGGGCCATACTGTCGTCACCATGCTTTGCGACTACGGCAATCGCTACCAAAGCAAATTGTTCAATCCGGAATTCTTGAAAGGAAAGGGATTGCCCGTGCCGCGCTGGTTGACCGAAAAGCGCGACATCCAAGTCCCATATCAAAAATGAGCGATATCGTTTCCGCCCAATGGCTGAAAGACAATCTCTCCACAGTGCGCGTCGTCGATGCGTCCTGGTACATGCCCGACGACAAGCGCGACACGAAAAAGGAATTCGAGGAGAGCGGGCACATTCCAGGGGCGGTGTTTTTCGACATTGACGCCATCGCCGATCACGGCACTGCGCTGCCCCACATGTTGCCGGACCCCGATCTCTTCGCCCGCGAAATGGGCGCGATGGGCATCGGTGATGACGACATGGTGGTGGTCTATGACTCGATAGGCATATTCTCCGCCCCGCGCGTGTGGTGGACGTTCAAGGCCTTCGGTCATGGCAAGGTCGCCGTGCTGGATGGCGGACTGCCGGCGTGGAAAGCGGTTGGCGGCGCGCTGGAAAAAGGACCTGCCAAACTCAAGCCCGCGCATTTCGCAGCCCGTCCCGACAAGGCGATCATCCGCGATTTCCAGCAAGTGAAGAGCGCGCTGGGCCAGACCCAGCTGCTGGACGCCCGCAGCGCGCCGCGTTTCGAAGGCAGCGAAGCCGAGCCGCGCCCCGGCCTCAAATCCGGACACATGCCCGGCGCCACCAATCTTCCCTGGCGCGCGGTGCTCACCGCCGACCTCAAGCTGAAAGACGACGCGTCGCTGCAGAAACTCTTCGCCGAAAAAGGCATCGATCTGCGCGCGCCCATCATCACCAGCTGCGGCTCCGGGATTTCCGCCGCCATCCTCACCTTGGCGGCAGAGAAACTGGGGGCGCGCCAACTCTCGCTCTATGACGGCTCCTGGGCGGAATGGGGCGGGCGCGACGACGCGCCCATCGCGACAGGCCCCTGATGTCGGTCAATCCTTCAGCCCGCCGCATCCCCATGACCGTCACCTTTCTGGAGATGACGGCTAAGCCTTCGGCAATTCCTCCGCCCATGCCCAAGGGAAAGATCGCGTTCCTGCGGGCTGAGAATCCGCCGGTTCATTTCTATCGCTACCTCTACGACACGGTGGGCGGAAAATATTTCTGGGTGGACCGCCGGAAATTGTCCGACGACAAGCTGGCTGAGATCGTCCAGGCGCCTTCCACCCACATCTATATTCTGTACACGGAGGGAACCCCCGGCGGCATGGCCGAACTGGATTTCCGCGCCGACGGCAGCGCCAATATCGCCTATTTCGGATTGATGCCGGAAGCCTTGGGCAAACGCCTCGGCTATTTCTTCCTCTACCAGACCTGCATGAGCGCCTGGGCTCAGCCCATCTCCAAGCTCCTGGTCAATACCTGCACCTTGGACCATCCTCGCGCACTACCGCTTTATCAGCGGCTGGGCTTCACGCCCTATTCGCGGGAAGAGCGGTTCGTGGAATTGCCCTAGCGGGGTTTGCCCTTCTCGGTGTTTCTGGGCAAAGTCGCCCGGCGTTCCCGCTCCTCAAGGCGATCCATGACCGAAGGCAAAGAACTCACCTGGCGCGGCGTCGCTCTGGGCATGTCGCTCACCTTCATTTTCACCGCCGCCAATATGTATCTGGGATTGAAGGTGGGACTTACCATCGCCACCTCGATCCCGGCCGCCGTGATCTCGATGGCGTTCCTGGGTCTTTTTCGCGGCTCCAATATCCGCGAGAACAATATCGTCCAGACGGTCTGCTCGGCCGCCGGCGCCATGGCCTCGGTCATCTTCATCTTGCCCAGCCTTGTGATCATCGGCTGGTGGACGGTGTTTCCGTTCTGGACCTCGTTTCTCATCTGCGCCGCGGGAGGAGTGCTGGGCGTGCTGTTCACCATCCCGCTTCGCCGCGCCTTGGTCACGCAATCGGATCTTCCCTATCCGGAAGGCGTCGCGGCCGCCGAGGTGCTCAAGGTGGGCGCCGACTCCCGCGAGGCAAATCCCGAAGCCCGCGAGGGTTTGCTGGCGGTGATCTATGGCGCGCTCGCGTCGGCGGGGTTGGCCATCGCCGTCGCCATGCGGCTGGCGGTGGACAGCGCGGAAGGTTATTTCCGCACGGGTTCGATGTCGGCAAGCGGCTACAGCTTTTCTTTTTCCCTGGCGCTGGTGGGCGCGGGCCATCTGGTGGGCATCTCCGTGGGTCTCGCCATGCTGGTGGGCATTCTGATCGCCTGGGCCGGGGCGGTGCCCATCATCACGGCGCTGACGCCGATGCATGGCGATCTGGCCAGCTTTGTCGGCGGCATCTGGCGCAACGATGTGCGTTTCATGGGCGCGGGCGCGATGGCGGTGGCGGCCGTCTGGTCCCTGCTTCGGACCGTGGGGCCGATTATCGGCGGGCTCAAGGCGACGATGCAGTCGCGCGGAGGCGCGGCCGACCTGGACGATCAAACCGACCGCGACATGTCTTTCCCCATCATCCTGGTGCTGGGCGCGGCTTCAACAGCGGTCTGCGCCTGGCTGGTGTGGCGCTTCAGCGGCGAAGCCGGTCTGACCAATTCCGCGCTTGGGATCGCGCTTCTTTCAATCCCTTTGATATTGGCCGGCGGGTTCTTCGTCTCGGCCATCTGTGGATACATGGCGGGCCTGATCGGTTCTTCAAACAGTCCCATCTCGGGCGTAGGCATTCTGGCGGTGGTGGGCACGGCCTTGTGCCTGGTGCTTTTGTTCGGCAGCCATGACGCCAAACCTCTGGTGGCGATCTCGCTGTTCATCACCGCGATCCTGTTCGCGGTGGCCTGCAGCTCCAACAACAATCTGCAAGACCTCAAGACCGGCCAGTTGGTGGGAGCAGCGCCTTGGCGTCAGCAAGTGGCGCTGCTGGCAGGCGTGGCGGCGGCCACGGTCACCGTGCCGGTCGTGCTCAACCTTCTGGCCAAGGCCTATGGCTTTTCCGGCGCCCCCGATCTTCACAGCATTGCGGCCCAGCCCCTGGCGGCGCCGCAAGCCAATCTGATGGCGGCGTTGGCGCAAGGGGTGATCGGCGGCAAGCTCAACTGGAACATGATCGAGATCGGCGCGGTGGTCGGAGCCGGTATCGTGTTGCTGGATGAGATTCTGCGCATGGGCAAATGGTTGCGCCTTCCGCCTTTGGCGGTGGGCTTGGGAATCTATCTTCCCATGGAAGCCACTCTCCCCGTGGTGTTGGGTGCGGTGATCGGCTGGATCTATAATCGCAGCGTCAAGGGCGAGCGCGCCCAGCGTTTGGGCGTGCTGGTGGCCTCGGGCATGATCGTGGGCGAAAGCCTGTTCAACGTGATCATTGCTGGACTGATCGTGGCCTTCAACAAGGATGCGCCTTTGGCGGTGGTGGGTTCTTCCTTTCCGGCCGACGCCGTCGGGATATTGGGCTTTGTCGGATTGATCGCCGTTCTTTATGGCTGGCTCAAGCGCAGAGCGCGGACCGCCTCATGAACCGCGATCTGTTCGGCCATCCGCGCGGTCTCACCACGCTTTTCGGCACCGAGATGTGGGAGCGCTTCACCTATTACGGGATGCGCGCGCTCCTCATCTATTACCTCACCATGGAAGTGCTGCTGCCGGGACATGTCGAGCATGTCCTGTTCTATCCGCAGGTGAAGGCGTTCTACGAGTGGATGAGCGGCCCGCTGAACGTGCAGCAGATCAGCTCGTTGATCTACGGCACCTATACCGGCCTTGTATTTGCCACGCCGCTTCTGGGTGGCTGGATCGCCGACAATTATCTCGGCCAGCGCAAGACCGTCGTCATCGGCATTCTGCTGATGGGCGCCGGTCAGTTCATGCTGGTATCAGAAGCCCTGTTGTTTCCTTCCTTGCTCCTGATCATTTTCGGGACCGGCTTTCTCAAGACCAACACCACCACTCAGGTCGGCATGCTGTACGCGGCCGGAGACGCCAGGCGCGACCGCGCCTATTCGATCTTCTATATCGGCATCAATCTGGGCGGCGCGATCGGGCCGTTGATCGCGGGCACTTTGGGCGAAGCCTATGGCTGGCGCTGGGGTTTCGCCGCGGCGGGCGTAGGCATGGTGGCGGCCTTGATAAATTACATCTATGGCTGGCGCTCCTTGCCGGCTGAGCATCGGGTCGAGACCCACAAGAGCGAGCGCAAGAAGCTGACGCGCGTGGAATGGAAGTCGGTGGGCGCGCTGATCCTGCTGGTGATCCCGGTCACCTTGTGGTGGGCCTGCTACGAGCAACAAGGCAACACCATCGCGCTGTGGGCGATGGACAATACCGACCGCAGACTGATCCCCGGCGTGATCAATTGGCAGATCGATGCGACCTGGTTCCAGTCTGTCAACTCGCTGATGATCTTCGTCTTCACGCCGCTTCTGGTCGCGCTCTGGACTCGCCAGGCAAAGAAGAACCGTGAACCCCGTACCTTGACCAAGATGGTCTATGGCAGCTTTCTTCAAAGCTTTGCCTGTCTGACGCTGGCCTTCGCCGCCTGGTACACAGGCGGTGTCCAAGCGAGCTGGTGGTGGTCGATGCTCTATTTTGTCTTCGTTACTCTGGGCGAGCTTTATCTCTCTCCCATCTCGCTTTCGCTTTATTCCAAGGTTGCGCCGCTCCAGATCGCCTCGTTGATGATGGCGGTAAATTTCATGCCCAATTTCCTGGGCGGCGGCCTTCTGCAAGGCTATTTGGGAACCTACTGGACGACCATGAGCAAGCCCGTTTTCTTTGTGATGATCGCCGCGATTTCCGCCGTCGCGGGATTGATCATCTGGGCAATGGAGCGGCCCCTCAGGCCTTTGTTGCAGGAAAAATCATGAGCAAGGACAAGCCCGAGACCAAAGTCGTAAGCGCCGGGCGCATGAGCAAGGATCATTTCGGCGCGGTCAATACGCCGGTCTATCGCACTTCGACCATTCTCTTTTCCGACCTCGCCAGCATGGCGCCGGGCAAGCAACCCTACAGCTATGGCCGGCGCGGCACGCCCAGCTCGAAAAGCCTGGAGGACGCCATCGCCGAATTGGAAGGTGGCGCGCAAGTGGTGCTCACGCCGTCGGGCCTGAACGCAGTGACGACCGCGATCCTCTCTGTGGTAAGCGTCGGCGATCATCTTCTGGTGACCGACAGCGTCTATGGGCCGACGCGGCATTTCTGCGACACGACTTTGAAGCGGCTGGGCGTCGAGACCAGTTATTACGCACCCACCGCCGACATCGCGCCGCTGCTTAAGCCCAACACCAGAGCGGTGTTTTGCGAGAGTCCCGGCTCGCTGACATTTGAGATCCAGGATATCCCGGCCATCGCGCGCGCTGCCCATGCAAAGGGCGCCAGCGTGCTGATGGACAATACCTGGGCAACGCCGCTTTTGTTCGACGCCCATGGCCATGGCGTGGACCTCTCGATCCAGGCGGGCACCAAATATCTGGGCGGCCATGCCGACGTGAATATTGGCACCGTGAGCGCCAACGACGCGCACGCGCAGCAGTTGAAAGAGACCCATGGCAATATGGGCCTGGCCGCCAGCGGCGATGATTGTTTTCTGGCGCTACGCGGCCTGCGCACCCTGGCCATCCGTCTCAAGCGCCATCAAGAGACCGCACTCAAACTGACCGGTTGGCTGGCGAAGCGGCCCGAAGTGGCGCGGGTGATTTATCCGGCTCGTTCCTCCGATCCCGGCCATGTGCTGTGGAAGCGCGACTTCAAGGGCGCCTCCGGCCTGTTCGCATTCGAATTGAAGCCCGTCTCCGACGGGAAAGTGGCGGCCCTGGTGGAAGGGTTGCATCATTTCGGCATCGGCTATTCCTGGGGCGGGTTTGAAAGCCTGATCCTTCCCAGCCATATCGAGCGCACGGCGGAAGCGTTCGACGCCAAGGGACCCGTGATCCGCATCCATGCCGGGCTCGAGGACCCGGACGATTTGATCGCCGATCTGGAACAGGGCTTTATGCGTTTGAAAGACAAAAAGTGAGCGAAACACTCAGTCATGCCGCCTTCCTGGCTGCGGTCCGCTTCGACGAGCGCGGCCTGGTGCCGGCGATCGCCCAGTCCGCCGCGACCGGACAAGTGCTGATGATGGCCTGGATGACACGGGAGACCTTGGAAGTCACCCTCGCCACCAAGGAAGTCACCTATTGGTCGCGGTCGCGCCAGAAAGTCTGGCGCAAGGGTGAAACCAGCGGCCATATCCAGCGGCTGGTGGACGCCCAGGTAGACTGCGACGGGGATGTGCTGCTGCTCAAGGTCGATCAGTTGGGTCCTGCCTGCCACACCGGGGCGCCAAGCTGCTTCTACCGCCAACTGGCCTGAACCAAGTCCTGCGCAATACGCTATAGTGGAATCGCCGCTCTTTGGCGGCTTTGGAGCATTCCGTCTGTGGCTACGCGCATACCCGCAACCGGTGATCTGACGCCCAAATTCATGACCGCGGTGATCACCGCGATCGCGGTGTCGGGACTTTATTTCGGCCGGCCGGTGTTGATGCCATTGGCGCTGGCGGTGGTGATGTCGTTCGCCATCGCGCCCCTGGTCGAGATTCTGCGCCATCTCCGGCTGGGCCATGCGCCGGCGGTGCTGCTGAGCTTGGCGCTGGCGCTCGTGATCCTCTCGGCGGTGGGCACCTTCGTCGGTGCGCAATTTGCCGGCCTGGTCTCGGAACTGCCCCGCTACCAGACCAATATCAGCCACAAGATTCAGTCCATCCGCGGCCAGACCGGCCACGGCACCTTGGCGCGCCTCAACCAGACCATCGAAAACCTTGCCGAGCAGGTCACCGGCGACCGCGACCAACAGAACCAGCCTGTCGCCGTAGCGCCGGAAGAAAAACCCGTGCCGGTGGAAATCCGCCGCCAGACCGTGGCGCCTTGGGAGCTGGCGCAGACCGTTCTGGGGCCCCTGCTCGAACCCCTGGCCACCTTGGCGCTGGTGCTGGTGTTCGTGGCCTTCATCATGCTGCAGAAGGACGATCTGCGCGACCGCTTCGTGCGGCTGGCGGGATCGAAGGACATGCAGCGCACCACCGTGGCGCTGGACGAAGCGGCGGCGCGGCTTTCGCGCTATCTGGCGCTTCAGACCATCATCAACGGTTCGTTCGGTTTCATCATCGGCGTGGGCCTCTGGCTGGAAGGCATTCCCGACGCCGCCCTGTGGGGCCTGATCGGCATGATGTTCCGCTTCGTGCCCTATGTGGGTGTGCCGATCGCCTTTCTTTTCCCCGCCGCCTTGGCGCTGGCGGTCGATCCGGGCTGGTCCATGCTGCTCTGGGTGGTGTTGTTGTTCGGCGGTGTCGAAACGGTGATCGGCCAGATGGTCGAGCCCTTCGTCTATGGCCGCAGCATGGGACTGTCCGCCGTGGCCGTGGTGGTGGCGGCGGTGTTCTGGACCTGGGTGTGGGGACCGGTCGGGCTGCTGCTTTCCACGCCGCTCACCATGTGCGTGGTGGTCTTGGGCCGCCATGTCCAGAGCCTGAAATTCCTTGACGTGATGCTGGGCGACAGCCCCGCGCTCAAGGTCGAGGAAAGTCTCTATCTGCGCATGATCGCGGAAAATCCCGACGAAGCCGGCGAGGACGCCGAGGAATATCTGCGCGGCAACAGCCTGGTCGCCTATTACGACGAAGTGGCGGCGCGCGCCCTAATGCTGGCGCAGGCCGACGTCAATCGCGGCGCGCTCGATCCCGTGCGTCAGGCGCGCATCCGCGACGCCATCAAGGGCGTGATCCACAATCTCTCCGGACGCCAGGAAGGCGTGCAGGACGTGGTGCTGCCGTCATCGTGGCAGCAGGGCAAGCCGGTGCTCTGCATCGCCGGGCGCGGACCCTTGGACGAAGCCGCCGCCCTGTTGTTGGTGGACATGCTGGACAAATATGGCGTGGGCGGCCAAGTCGCCCCCGCCGACCAGGCCGCGGCCGGACAGATCGAGACGCTGGATGTGAGCGAAGTGAAGCTCGCCTGCGTCTCTTATCTTGAGCCTGGGACCTACAAGAACGCGCGCGGCCAGGTGCGCCGGCTGCGCAAACGCATGCCCGGCATCCCCATCCTGGCGATCTTCTGGGGACTGGGCGACGATCATTCCCGTTATCTCGACAGTGTCGAGGCCACCGAAGCCGATGTGGTCACCACCGGTCTCAAGGAGACCATCCATCACGTTCTGATCTTCGCCCGCCGCGCGGCAAAACCGGCGATGGAAAAGGCGGCGGAGTAAACTGCGCCGCGCTAATCTGTCATCCCGTGCCGGCCCACTTGCGCTCCCCCAGTGCTAGCTGCGTTGGAAATGGAAGGTGTGAGGCTGGAGGATATTTAGTCGAAACTAAAATCCAACGCGACGCGATTCGCTGGATTCTTAGTCTTCACCGAAACCACATAACCGCCGGTTGGGGACGAAATGATATGATATCGCATCCCATCGTTGTCACCTGACACGACCTGCATAGTACCGGGGCCGTCCGTCGCAACGTCGAGAGAAACTAGGCTAGGCCCTTTGGCAGAGACCATCAGGTGATTAGGCGGATATGCCGAGATGACTTTAACACGAGCAACTGACGTAAATGTTGCATCAGCATTTGCAACGATAGGGCGATTTTCAACAACCTCGATGCGAGGAGGAGACGGTCCCTGATTGATGACTGTGTTGTTGCCACCAGTTTGCCCATGCGTAATGATGCCTTGGTTATTGATGATTGGTCCGCTCATAGAAAGAATTTCTCCCTCTTGCGCAGTAATTATGGTCATTTGCGACGGTTGCTCGACTGTAAGCTTTTTTCGGAATCTCTCCACACGCTGCGTCGCCTCGAATAGGTGTTTTTGAAATTGTTGGATTGTAGCGACGTATTTTTCACTGCTGGGCCGCAAAGCCATTTGAATGTTTTTGCGGCGTTCAGGGGTGGTTTCGGAAATTACTGCGTTCACGGCAGTATCAAAATCAGCTAAGGCCCCCTGCAACCCGTGAATTTGGGTCGGGTACTGCTCTTGGGGCGGAAAGAACTGCTCGAACTCATTATGGTATGCGGGATATTTTTGGTAGATGCCATGTTCGCCGTAAAGCCCATCCCATAAAGCTGTGACGGCATTTTTCGCGTTAGCCGCATCGGCGACAAGGAACGATATGTTGCCAGGCGATCCGCCCTTTGCATTCCACTCATTCCCTAGCGTTGCAAGCTTTTTCCAAGCACCGTTGCCACCGCCGTCGCCGCCGTTTTCCCGTAAAAAAGCGATGAGTTCCGTGGTCATATTGGCAAGATTTTCACGGTCTTGGTTGGAATAGAACTGGACATTCGTTGCAGCTACGACCTGGGGCGGCGACGGCGTCCGCCGAAGATAAACAGTCAGCCCCACCAGAAATCCGGCTACGCTCACCAGCATCAAGATTTGCGGCCATATCATTTTCCATTTCCCTCGCAATACTTCTCGCGCGAGAAAAAATGCGGCCCCTATGCCGCATCCGACAGCTACGAGCCGGAACAGCAGCTGATATTCAGGGCGCATCTGAGGCCATCCCAAGGGAATGGCTCCCAAGGCCAATCCCCCTAGCGCTAGAAAGCGGCCCTCTTTTTGCGCGTCCATGAGGTAACGATAGCCGAGTTCCCGACGCAGGCGGAGTCTGCCGGTTTTTGGCGCTAATCAAGGGGTTTCCCCCTTTGCACCAACATATCGCAAAACTGGCGACTCCGGTTGGATTCGAACCAACGACCACCGGCTTAGAAGGCAGGTGCTCTATCCATCTGAGCTACGGAGTCTTGAAGAGAAGTTTAGGCGAAAAAGCCGGAAAAATCAGAACCCTTTTCTCACCATGGCCGGCCTTGAGCCGGCCATCCAGAATGACGGCTGCCGCTCGCCCAAGCTCGCGGCGTTCGCCACTCGAGCCCCTCGCCCAAGCTCGGGGCGTTCGTCGCTTTCGCAGGTCCACTGGACCTGCTCACGCGCTTGCGCGCCGCTCCTCACTCCACCGGACCATTTCGCCCGCTCCGCGGTCGCGGCTCAAGGTGCTCTATCCAGCTGAGCTACGGAGTCTCGCCGTCAGAATAACCCGAACCCCGCCTCAGTGCGACCAAGGTACCTTTCTGTCGAAGCGGAAATTGTCGGAATATGCCTTGGGCTTCGGCTTGGGCGCATGCGGCTCGAACACCTGATAAGGGATGGCGTGTTTTTCCGCGTAGGCCATCGCTTCCTCGCGCGTGTCGAACTCCAGCGCCACTTGCTGGCGCATATCGTGGGAACTGGTCCAACCCATCAAAGGATCGGGCACGCGCGCGCTCTCGGGCTCGTATTCCAGGAGCCATAATTTGGTGCGAGCCCTGCCCGACTGCATCGCGTTTCTGGCCGGTTTGTAGATGCGCGCGCGCAATGTCGTCTCCCTCACAAAAAATGGTCGGAGCGGTGTGATTCGAACACACGACCCTCTGCTCCCAAAAAGCGCTTGGCGTGATTCCGGAAGTCCCGGAAACACCTGAGGTTTTCGCCGCTTCTCATTAATTTTTCAAGCGATTTTCGGCGCTCCGTCCCACCCAAACCTGCCCTGTCCTACCCGATCAAACCCCGGCCTGCCCGTCGGCCGTGTGGGACATTTGTGGGACGGGCTTGAAGGGTCACCATATTGGGGTAGCCATGTCGTCCGAAGATTTTTCGTCCAGTCAAGGCTCATTATCAGTTTCATCCACAGCCGCGCCGTCGGCCGCCAGAAAGGCTGTCAGGAAGGCTGTCAGGGTCAGGCTAGGCAAAGCCTCTGTCGATGCCGCCCTGGCCTCCAGGCCGCCCGGAAAGCGTCTCCGGGTCTTTTTCGAGCATCCCAAAGGGCTGTTTCTTAACATCACCCCCAAGGGCACCGCGGCGTATTACCTCCAATTCACCCAGGACGACGGCAAGCGGTCTGAGACCGCTATAGGGTCCGAGAATCAGATCACCCCCGCTCTCGCCAAAGCTAAAGCCGAACAGCTGATCGCCGAAATGACGCTGACCGGGAAGACCCCGGTGGCTGCCAAGCGGCAAAGAATCGCGGACGCCAAAACCGCCAAGGCGAATACCTTTGGCGCATTGACCGCGCTTTTTTTGGCGGCAAGCGAAAACTGCCGGCTGGCGGAACAGACTATGCAAGGTCGGCAATGGCTTTTGAATAAGCACATCTTACCCAAGATCAAAAGCAAGCAACTCAGCGAGCTTAATCGGGCAGCCATACGAGCGTGCGTGAGAGAGATCCAGGGCAGCTGCAAACCTTCCAAGATCTACCCGGAAAAGTCTGGACACAGAACGGCGAACGCCTGCAAAGCCCTTATCGCCCGAATTTTGGAATGGGCTGTCGACGAAGAAATCGTTCTGGGCAATCCAGCAGCCCGAATGAAAAAAATGTTCGATGACACCCCTGCCCGGCGCATCAACAAATGCAACGAGACCATTCTTCGGGCATTCTGGAATGAAATCGAAAGTGGTGACATTCAAAAGACCGGCAACGCGACGGCACTTTGCTGCCAGCTGATCATCTTGACGCTGCAACGCCCTAATGAGGTCGTAAAAGCTCATCGCGCAGATTTTCACTTCGACAAGCTGCTTTGGTTGCCTCGAGAGAGTTTGACCAAAACGAATGTCATGTATCGTGTCCCGCTGACACAATGGACCGTGGAGCTATTCGAGAAAGCTTTCAAACATTCGGGCAGCGAATGGGCATTCCCTGGGTTAGACGGAAATTCTATGGAAGCACATAACACCAATACATTTTGGCAGCGCATCCGGGGACGATTGATCAAAGACGGAAAGCTCACCTCCGCCGATGTCACACTCTACGATTGCTCGCGCCGGTTTGGGCGCACGGTGATCGAAGAGACATTAGGATTCAGAGAAGCAGTAGCCGAGGCGGTCATCAATCACGCCGATCCCGGCCAAAGGATGCGGCGGCGCTACAATGTGAGCGAGATGCTCCCAGAACTGAGACGCGCGCATCAAGCTTGGCAGGCCGAATTGCTCAGGATCGTCCGAAACGAGCCTTGGCCGGACAACGTGGTTCCAATCAAGAGAGACACGTCACCCGGGAGCTCGTAGCGGCCGAAATGCAGAGCCAGTATACCGGGAGGCCACAGTGATCTGCTCGAAGACCGCCGCGGCGGACTCTGTATCTATGGATTCAACGCGTCGCCGGACATATGGGGCGGCGGCCCTGCCCGCTGTTAACCGGTTGGTCGCTGGTTCGATCCCGGCCCGGGGAGCCACTATTTTCAAACGCTTATGACAACATCGGACGTTCGCTGCGTCCTCGAAAATCGTCTCGGGCAACATCTGGGGCAACATTTTACCTCTTCCGCAATCGGTTCCCATCGCCGATGTTCGGCCCGTCAACGTAGCGTCCTACGAGGGTCGGCGGCATGAACATCAATGGTTTTATCT